>ENA-OUQH01002659-OUQH01002659.1-human-gut-metagenome-genome-assembly--contig:-NODE-2659-length-10822-cov-3.207393_pt1 | contig 10822 bp, 10 predicted proteins | sample MGYA00237948_ERZ548828 | MGnify/ENA primary metagenome ERZ548828 (study PRJEB26490, sample SAMN05194711) | human gut metagenome | biome: terrestrial biome; feature: human-associated habitat; material...
CAGCCTATAAAAGCACCACAAAATCTGCTGCTCTATGGTAAGTTAAACTCCGGTTATTCATATCTCAATGCATCGATTACTTCCATCTTGGCTGCCTTGTTTGCAGGATAGTATCCGAAGAATACTCCTGTCAGCATGGAGAAGAATAAGGAAAGTACAATAGCGGATAAGGATGGCCGTACCGACATAATAATGTAGCTTGAATATTCAGAATACATATTCTGGATCACAAACTCCGCTGCTTTGCCTAATACAAATCCATTAAACACCCCGATCAATATCCCGATCATTCCACCAAAGATACAGAGTACGATCGCTTCTATGACAAACTGCATACGGATGGTGCTCCTCTTCGCTCCAAGAGCCATCCGGACACCGATCTCCCTTGTACGCTCGGTAATAGACACAAGCATAATGTTCATGACACCGACACCGCCTACGATCAATGAGATCAATGCAATGCCGGACACTGCGATCGTGATCACATTAATGACGGTATTGATCATTCCCATATCAGACGCCATATTATAGGTAGTAACATGGAAATTTTTATTGTTTGCATATTTCTCTTCAAAAAAGTTTGTAACATCTGTCGTTGCCTGATCGATATCTGCCAGGGAATTGACCATCAGGTTAAAGTTTGTGTAACCGGACTGATCCTTTCCCATCAGCTTAAAACAGGTCTGGATTGGAATAAACATTGTAGTAGAACGGTCTTTTTCCGGGACGCTGGTATCCACCTTGCCAAAAAGTGCTGCATTATATTCGTATATACCTACAATTGTAAAATTATATAGATTTCCATCGCTGCCTGCATAAGTGATCTGTTCTCCTATTGGATTCTCATCTCCAAAATACTGCTTTGCCATGGTATCTGCCACAATGCAGACGTTCTTCTTTGTTTTGTTATCCTGTTTTGTAAGGTTTCTTCCGGCATACATCTTTAATTTCATATAATCAATATACTCGGAAGTAGTCCCCTGAACGGATACATTGGCATAAGTATTTTTATCCTGCCGGATCTGTCCGTTTCCAAGAAATTCAGAAGCTGCTATTCCATCAAATTCATCCGGATATTTTTCCACCAGTTCATCGATCATCTCCTGTGTCACAAAGTCCGATGTTTTCATTTCCGGGTATTCCCAGGTATCCCAGTCTGCATCATCTTCCGGATATCTTGCATCCACATATGCCTGAACCGTATTGCCACCCAGTGAATTTAAGGTGGATGTCAAAGTAGTCTGAATGGAATTACCGATCGTCGTGATCGTGATGACTGCACTGATACCGATGATGATTCCTAACATGGTCAGAACCGAACGCATTTTATTGCTGAAAATGCTGGTGATCGCCTCTTTTATATTTTCCAAAAACATCAGCCTTCACCTCCATTATCTGACACGATATTACCATCTAAGATCGTAACGATCCGTTTTGTCTCCGCCGCAAGTTCCTGTGAGTGTGTGATCAAAACGATGGTTTTTCCCTGCTCCTCATGCAGCTTATGAAAAAGATCCATGACCATATGTCCGGTTTTGGAATCCAACGCTCCGGTCGGCTCATCCGCTAAGATGATCGCCGGATCATTGATCATTGCGCGTGCGATCGCCACTCGCTGTTTCTGTCCACCGGAAAGCTCGTTTGGTTTATGAAAAGCCCGTTCCTCCATGCCAACCATTTTTAACATTTCCATGGCACGTTCTTTTTGATTTTTTTCCTTCTCAGTACTATATAACAGCGGAACCATGACATTTTTTAATGCATTTGCCTTCGGAAGAAGGTTAAAATTCTGGAAAACAAAACCGATTCTTTTGTTCCGGATCGCACTTCGCATGGAATCATCCATTTTATTTACATCTTTTCCCTCCAGAAAGTAAGTTCCCTCAGTCTGACGGTCCAGGACACCGATAATATTCATCAATGTACTTTTTCCGGAACCGGACTCACCGACGATGGAGACAAATTCTCCCTGATCGACTGACAGACTGATCCCATTTAAAATCTGCAGTTCATTCGGCTTGCCTATGTAATAACGTTTTATAATATTCTCCATACGGATTACTGGTTCACTCACGATCATTCTGCCTCCGTACTCATCATGCCTTCTGTGTCAAGTGCCTGATTGGAATATATCTGTTCCGGAGTAAACACCTGACCTTCGGTGACAGAAAATGTATTATCGTAGATCAGCTGGTCGCCCTCTTTCAGATCGCCGCCTGTCACTTCTGTATAATAATCTACCTCTTCACCGACTTTGATATTTTTTCGGACTGCGGTTGCTGTTCCATCTTCATTTGCTTCCGCTGCCAGAACATAGGAATCTCCGTTGTCATCCTGCCGGATCAGATCATATGGAACTGCAAGCTGTGTACCTCTGTCTTTGATCACAATTTTGGCTTTTGCACTCATTCCAACCAGAAGTTCTGTGTTGTCGATCGTGATCTCTGCAGAATAACCGCTTGAGGTATTGGTATCTGTACCGTTTGTGTTGGTGGACTGATTTTTTACTCTGACCACACGTGTTACCGTACCTTTGATCTCTTCATCCCCTGTTGCATCCGTTGAAACGGTTGCAGGCATTCCTTCCTGGATCTTTAAAATGTCAGCTTCCTCAACATTTACGATCACTTTTAAGGAAGATGTATCCTCGATCGTGATCATGGTCGTTCCTGCTGTGTTTTTATCTCCGACTGATACATTGACGGCTGTGACAACTCCACCGATTGGTGCAGAAAGTGTACAGTCGGCAAGCTGTTTTTGTAACTGTTCCAGCTGGTCTTTTGACTCTGTGGTCGTGCTTGCCTGGTATTTTTGCATGTCAACGGTATTCTGAGCTGATGCTACACTTCTGTCTGTGCTCTTTAATACGGACGCGTAGTTATCATTCGCTGTATCCAATGCTTTCTGTGCTGCCTCTAAAGACGATTTGAAGCCTTCTAATTTTGCATCATATTCAGAAGTGTCCTCATGGTTATTTTTCAGATAATAAATATAATCCCCGCACTCTGCCACCTTTTTCTTATATTTATCAACATCACTCTGTGCCTCATCAATCGCTTTCTGCGCAGCTTCTAGAGAATCCTGCTGGTCCTGCTTATTTTGAACCAGACTTTCCTGCTTCTGTGCAGCATCGTTTGCTGCGATTGCATTCGCATTGCTGATATTTGTCTTTAACTCTGCAATCTGTTTTTCAATATCCTTCTGATCCAATGTCACAAGCGGATCACCCTCTTTTACAATGTCACCCACCTGAACGTTCACGGCTGTGATCTCTGCTGCTGCAAGGGACATGACATTTGTCTTGCTCTGTCCTGCGATCGTTCCCTTCAAAGAAACTGAATCGGATAAATCCCTTTTCTCTACCGGTTCTACCTCAACCATATTCGCTGCTGTCTCAATCTGTGAAGTCATATTTTTAACAGCGCTGCCGATCAATACAATTACAATAGCTGCAATCACTAAAACGATCAGCCATACTTTCTTCTTTTTCTTTGGTACTTCAGCCACTTCTGTCTTTTTTTCTTTTTTATGAAAGAAATGCTTTTTTTCCTTTACATTGTTGTCTTCCATGCTTACATGATCTCCTTTTTTTCCTTGTCTTTTTTGACCTATGGCAAATTGTACCATATTGTTTTCAGAAAAAAAATGGGATTAATGTAATCTTAATATTTCTTTCACGTTTCTTTATAAAAAGGAATGATTTCTAAAAAAGGTCTAAAAAATTATCTGGCATTTTTCGTTTCTTTTGCTGCTAACTAACACAAGTCCCGCCAACAGCAAAACCGGGAAAAGAATTGAGGCTCCAATTCCCACGCGCAGATTATTGGAAAACACACTCGAAACAAATCCCACGAGTGTCGGTCCGCCGGAACCGGCACAAATGCGATCAGCAGATAAGAGCCAATGCAAAGCAGCGTACTTAATTTCATAAACTGATCCAGATCGAATCTGTCTCTATATTTTCCATAAATCAAGCGGGAAGTTCCCATTAAAATAGAGAATGCCATCGGTCCCACCAGATCACCGATCGTTTTGGTGATTCCAAGTCCCTGCTCCGCAAACGCTGATGCCCACTGGCTCACCGCCTGCTCGGATGCACCGGAGCACACCATCATGATCATTAAAAACCAGAATACTTTTTCCCGGAAAAGTTCTCCCATGGTCATGCCCTTCTCGCCCTCTTCATGCAGACTGTAGATTGGCACTTTTGTGAATAAAATCATATTGCAGACCGGAATGATCACCCACAACAGTGTGAGGATTTTCCAGTGTTCCGTTCCAAACAGTGCGAAAAACACTGTGGAAAATAAAACAACGCCGGTACATCCCCAGCAGTAAAAGGAATGTAAAAGGCTCATTGCTGCTTCCTTATTATCCGTCGGACATGCCTCAATGATCGGGCTGACTAACACCTCCAGCAAACCGCCACCCACTGCATAAATCACGACCGACATTAAAATGCCAACAAACGGATCTGCGAAAAATTCCGGCAAAACCGTGAGCAGTACCAGCCCTGCCGCCGCACAGATATGTGCAATAATCACAGATGCCCGGTAACCGATTTTATCAATGAATCCTGCTGAGAGCAGATCTATCAGAAGCTGTATCACAAAATTAATCGTAATAAGCAGTGTGATCTTCGTCAGTGGAATCTGGTATGTTTTCTGAAATGTCACGAATAATAGCGGAACAAAGCTGTTGACAATCGCCTGAACAATATAACCGATAAAACAGGCGTATGTTGTTTTTTTATAGTCTTGTTTCATTTTCATCCTCGCTTTTTATATGTGTTTTCAGCCAAAGCCTCCTTCTTTTATAGCACATAAATTTCTTTTTTAAAAGCAAAAATCGCCTTCCATGACATTGCGCACGGTAAGTGTCATGAAAAGTGATTTTATCACGCATTTTTTTATAAACGCTTCTACTTTACTCTATTTTTCATACAAAAATTCTTCCGGCAGTGTCACGTTGAAATCTTTTGCAAGATCACGGAAATTATCCGGTGTGATGGTCTGTCTCTTATTCGGCTGCATTGATAACATTTTCACAAGGATCTCTGCGGATTTCTCTGCGGTGTGCATTAACCCAAATGTCAGGTCAAAATCTTCTCCCGAAGCAAACATTCCGTGATGCGCCCAGATTGCAAGATTGTATTTCTTCATTAATTCACTGGTTGCCACTGCGATGTCACGACCGCCCGGAACCATCCACGGCACCACACCGACACCTTCTGGGAAGATAACCGGACATTCTGTTGACATTTCCCATAATTCTCTTGTAAACACCTTATCTTCCAGTGGCAATACAAAAGTCAGCGCAATAATATTGGTTGGATGTGCATGGTATATCACTCTGTGCTTTCCACCTGTTGCGATCATTTTTACCTCATGATTCATCAGATGGGTTGGCAGTTCGGAGGTTGGTCTGCCGCCATTTACCAGTCCCCACACGATACGGTAGTTTTCCCCTTTCTCATCCAACTCGATGATACAGATGGAATCCTCCGGTTTGATGATCACATTGCGGAAATATTTACGGCTTCCGGTTACAATAAAATATTCCTTTGCAAGTTTTGGAACTGTCGTTCCGATCGGCTGCCATTCTTTCGGTTCAAAATCTTCCTTTACGGCTTCCACTTCTCCCGGCCGGATCCGATAGAAAGATTTCCGCCATTTCTCTCATGCCATCCCTGCTCCCATCCATCGTTTGCCGTGCGGATAAAATTCTTTACAAATTCTGCATCTAATACTCTCATTTTTCTTTCCTCCATTTTGGTTTTCTATCATTGATTTTGTGTTCAAAACTAACTGCATTCTTTTTTACATGGTTTGTCTGGCTATCGATTTAACAGTACTTCTTTCTCATATCTCTCTACTTCTTCAAACCAGTTCTTATCTGCGGGAACTCCACATTCCTCACAGTATTTGGTCCATACATCTCCAAATGGAAATGTCTTTAATTCTTCCTGCATGACCATCAGCTCGGTCAGGCGATTCTCATCCTGTAATTTTTTAAGTTCTGCATTCGGTGTACAGAGCGCCGATAATAATGCTTTCTGCCAGCTTCTAAATCCCACAGTCCATGCACTGATGCGGTTGATACTTGCATCAAAATAATCAAGTGCCATATGTACCCTGTCAATCGCATCACATCTTACGATCTCTTTTGCCATCTCTTTTGTCTCATCATCAAATAATACGACATGGTCAGAATCCCATCTTACCGGTCTTGTGATGTGAAGTGCAATCTCCGGGAAATAACAGAGTAAAGCCGGTATTTTATCCGATACTACTTCTGTAGGATGATAATGTCCGTTGTCCATCAGCGGAAGGACATTCTCGTGTGTCGCCGCAAATGTCAATGTAAACTCGGCTGATCCCGCTGTGTAAGACTCCACACCGATTCCGAATACCTTAGACTCCACACATGGTTTTACCAGCTTTGGATCATGTGGTTCTGCAATGATCTGTTCAATGGAATCCTTATATCTCATGCGTGGTCCCATGCGGTCTGCCGGAATATCTTTGTATCCATCCCCGATCCAGATATTCATCACACATGGAACACCTGTCTCTTTTGCAAAATATTCCGAAATGCGGATACATGCTTTTCCATGCTCGATCCAGAACTTTCTTGTCTCCTCGTCCGGGCTTGTCAGTGTCAGTCCGTCTTTTACTTTGTCATGTGAAAAAAATGTCGGATTAAAATCAATCCCAACATGGTGTTTCTTTGCAAAGTCTACCCATTTTCTGAAATGCTTTGGCTCTAATTTGTCGCGGTCTGCAAATTCGCCTTTCTCAAAGATTGCATAGCTTGCATGAAGATTTAATTTCTTTTTGCCAGGCATGAGGCTCATCGCCTCTTCCATGTCCTGCATCAGCTGTTCCGGTGTCTTTGCTTTTCCGGGATAGTTTCCGGTTGTCTGGATTCCGCCGGTCAAAGGTCCGTCATGGTCAAATCCTGTCACGTCATCGCCCTGCCAGCAATGAAGTGATACCGGGATTTCTTTTAATTTTGCGATCGCTGCATCTGTATCAACACCGACATCTGCATACATTTTTCTGGCCGCTTCATATCTTTCCTGTACCGTCATAAAATTTTTACCTCACCTTTCTGCCGGGCACAACATCCGCTTCCGGCATATATTTTTTTCTGATATTCCTGATTGTTATTTCTCATATTTTTTTATTTCAAAAGACTCAAAGATACATTTTCTTGCAGCCTGTAAATTTTCAAGTTCTCCTGCTGCAATGATCTGCGCCATCAGATTTCCGATTGCTGTTGCCTCTGTTGGACCGGCATAAACTGTTTTTCCGGTTGCCTTCGCAGTCAGTTCATTCAAATACGCTGCATTGGCTCCTCCCCCGACAACATGGATGCTTTCATATGTAATTTCTGACATCTCCTCGATTTCTCTGATCGTCTGTGCGTAGCATTGTGCAAGACTGTTATAAATCACGCACGCTGTTTCTGCGATTCCCTCCGGTATCCGCTGTCCGGTCTCTGCGCAGGCTTTTTGCACTTCTTCTGTCATGCTTTGCGGTGCTAAAAAGCGGTCGTCATTACAGTCTACCAAAGATGCAATGTCCGCCCTTGCCGCCGCCTCGCAGATCTCTCCGAATCCCTGCTTTGGTTCCAGTTCTTTTCGGGCCGACTGTATCATCCAAAGTCCCATGATATTTTTCAGATAGCGAAAACGATACGCATATCCTCCCTCGTTCGTAAAATTATGAAGTCTGCTTTCCGGTGAACAGTCTGCTTGTTTTAATTCAGTTCCCATCAGTGACCACGTTCCGGAACTGATGTAAATGATATTGTCCTCATTTGTCGGAACTGCCATCACTGCAGAACCGGTGTCATGTGTTGCCGGTAAGACGACTTCACAGTCAAATCCGACCTCTTTCTGAATTTCTTTCGTCAAATTTCCCAGTACCGTTCCCGGCTTCTTTATTTTCTGGAAAATCTGTTTTGGATATCCTAACATTTCAATCAGTTCATAATCCCAGTCTTTTGTTTCCGGGGATACTAACTGTGTTGTGGTGGCATTCGTATATTCTGATGCCTTCTCTCCTGTCAAAAGATAATTAAAATACTCCGGGATCATCAGCATGGTCTCTGCGTGTTCGAGAATTTCGGGATTGTTGGATTTTACCGCCATCAACTGATAAATGGTGTTGAAAATCTGCTTCTGGATGCCTGTTCTCTCATATAACTTTTCTTCCGGGATGATCTCATAGACTTTCTCATCCATCCCTGCGGTACGGCTGTCCCGATAACCGACTGCATCTCCAAGCATTTTATTCTTTTTATCCAACAGGACAAAATCAACTGCCCAGGTATCAATCCCCATACTCACCGGGCTTTTTCCCGCTTTTTTACACTTTTTCATTCCCTCTAAAATTGCTCTGAAAAGTGCTTTTACATTCCAGCTTTTCTGTCCGTTCTCTTCGGTCATTCCATTCGGAAAACGATACATTTCTTCCAATACCATTTTTCCGTCTTCCATATGTCCTAATATGTGTCTGCCGCTGGAAGCCCCAATGTCGATTGCAAGATAATACTGCTCCATAGTTTCCCCCTCTCCTGCATCTGTGTTCCTTTTCTATTTTTTATTTTAGGAAAAAAATGAGCGCAAAAAAAGAACACTTTTTGTTCAAAAAAGTGTTCTTTTTTGCCCAAATTGTTTTCAACAGAGCCACTGATAGGTTCCTGCCTCCACTGTCTCTTTCTTTCCGTCTGGCAGAACCACTTCCGATTTTACTGGCGTATTCAATGAGATATGACAGCCATCCTCCTCATACTTCCAGGAGCTTTCAATTTTTCCTGCTCTTGAGAGATAACTTCCGCTCACACCGCCAAGCCGTCTGTCCGGATACGGCTCGAAATGCAATTCTGCAAAACCCGGTTTCTGTGGTTTGATTCCGAGAATATACTGATAATAAAATTCTCCGACACTGCCAAATGCATAGTGATTGAAAGAAACCATATTGTCGCCGGAACCTGCCATTTTCTCTTCGTTGACCGTTCCATCCGGTTTTAATGCATCCCAGCGCTCCCATGTCGTGGTCGCACCGCATTTTATCTGATACATCCAGCCCGGACAGCCTTCCTGTAGCAGGATATCATAGGCGAGTTCTGTCTCTCCCGCTTCCACTAAAAGTGGAAGCAGATGTTCCGTTGCAAAGAATCCTGTCTGGAGACCATTTTTGCGGATATTGGCAGCAAAATTCTTCTTCACCAGTTCCCGCAGTTCTCCCTCCGGCAATACAAATTTTAATGCCATAATATAAGCAGACTGATAATCTTTTGCCACAATTCCTTTTTTGCTCACGAATTTCTCAATATATGCTTTCGTTGTGGCTTCCAGCTGTCTGCGGTATCTGTCTGCATCAGCTTTTTTCCCAAGACGCTCTGCCGTCTCGCTGATGACCTTCAGATCATGTACGATAAAGGCATTCGATACCGGATTGTTGTGCATTGCCTGCCATGCGATCCCTTTTCCCATTGCAAGCCAGTCTCCCAAAGAAGGTCCAATCCAGAGATTTTTCTTTCCCATTTTCCGGATTTCCGCCTCCACAAAAAGTTTCATGCTCTCGTACTGGCGTGGCAGTGCTTCCTCGTCTCCAAACTGCTGATAGAGCATTTCCGGTAAAATTGTGACTGCATTTCCCCAGCCTAACATGCTGATAAAACCAATTCCGGCAGGTCCGGTCTGCGGCACAGTGGCACACACATACCCTTCCGTGTTGTCAAGCTGTCCCAGTTCCAGATCACGCAAAAAGTTTTTCCAGAAATCATTGGTGTCAAAATTGTAGGCTCCGGTGCGTGCAAACACCTGCCCATCCCCGGTATAACCCATACGTTCATCCCGCTGCGGACAGTCGGTCGGCACTTCCACATAGTTGGATTTCTGCCCCCAGACCTGATTCTCATATAATTTCTGAACCATTGGATTCTCACACGAAAAGTATCCGGTGCGCTTCATATCGGTGTGAAGCGCATACGCTTTGATCATGCCCGGCCGATAATCTGCGCCGGAAAGTTCCATATAGCGAAATCCCATATAGGTAAAACGGGGACGGTATTTTTTCTTTTCCGCTCCGGCATGATAGACGATAGCTGCCTTTGCTTTCCGCAGATTGGCAGTGTAAAGACTTCCATCTGCATTTAAAATCTCTCCGTGGCGGATTGTAATTGTCTCATTTGTAAAAAAAGAAGGATCAATTTCAACAATTCCGGCAAAGTTCTGTCCAAAGTCAAGAATCGTTACACTTCCTGTCTGCTTTGCCTCTTTTACCTCCATCTCTTCCTGTAACGTAACTTCGGTCAGCGTCGGCTCCAACGCAAAATCCAGTTCGTTTTTGAAAGATACCGGATGTCCGATCACCTGATTTCTTCCATCCGCAAAATAAATCTCACCGTCATACTCCCCGGCGTATTCGTAAGGAGATTCCAGTTCGTCCGTCTGCTCGCCGGATACAATGTCCCGGACGCCACCCGCATCTTCGATGTTTAAAATCCACGATACCGCAGGTTTTTCCCCGTAAATCTGTGTCTTGTTCTCACAGAGGAAACGGCCGCAATACCAGCCCTGTCCAAGATAAACCCGCAATGTGTTCTCACCCTCACGAAGCAGTGCGCTCACCTCATGAGTCTGGTAAAGCACACGCCTTGGATAGTAGGAATATCCCGGTGCAAACATCTGTTTCCCGATTTTGACGCCATTGATCTCTGCCTCATATACTCCGAGTGCGGTTGCTGTGAACACTGCTTTCTTCACATCTTTCACGGTAAATTTCTGCTCATATACAAATACCTCTCC
>ENA-OUQH01002667-OUQH01002667.1-human-gut-metagenome-genome-assembly--contig:-NODE-2667-length-10806-cov-6.352525_pt1 | contig 10806 bp, 13 predicted proteins | sample MGYA00237948_ERZ548828 | MGnify/ENA primary metagenome ERZ548828 (study PRJEB26490, sample SAMN05194711) | human gut metagenome | biome: terrestrial biome; feature: human-associated habitat; material...
TGCAACCAAACGCAATGCTTGCTTTGCGTTTGAGAGCGAACAAGCGTGAGCGACCTACTACAAATACTTCTTCATATGCCCCAGCGCGCTTTTTTCAAGCCTTGACACCTGCGCCTGGCTTATCCCTATTTCGTCCGCCACCTCCATCTGTGTTTTTCCGCGGAAAAAGCGCAGGTCAAGAATCTGTTTTTCCCTGTCGCACAGTCTTTTCATAGCCTCCTTAAGGGAGATATCCTCAACCCAGTTTTCGTCCGAATTTTTATCGTCTTTCACCTGGTCCATAACAAAAACCGCGTCCGCTCCGTCATGATACACGGGTTCAAAAAGTGACAAGGGGTCCATGATGGCGTCAAGGGCATTGCAGACGTCCTCTTTCGGAATTTCCATAATTTTTGCGATTTCGTCCACGGTGGGCTCCTTCTGCCGCTCCGCCGTGAGCTTTTCTTTAACTGCCAGCGCCTTATACGCCGTGTCCCTCACCGAGCGGCTGACGCGGATTATGTTATAGTCGCGCAGATAGCGGCGCAGCTCGCCTATAATCATGGGCACGGCATATGTTGAAAACTTCACCATGTGGCTTGTATCAAAGTTATCTATGGCTTTTATAAGCCCTATGCAGCCGACCTGAAAAAGGTCGTCCGCGCTTTCTCCGCGCCCGCCGAACTTCTGAATAACGCTTAAAACAAGGCGCAGATTTCCGTATATAAATTTTTCGCGCGCGGCGGTGTTTCCCCTCTTTATCTCCGCCATAAGCTCCTCTTTTTCCTTTTCCGAAAGAAGCGGAAGCGCCGATGTGGTCACGCCGCATATTTCAACTTTTGACACAGCCATAAAAAAATCCCCCGTCCGCACATTTTTTATTAAACCCGCAAAATCGGATTTAATATGTACAAACGGGGGAAAAATATGTTTCGTCATGTATTCTTCCCGTTTTACGGAAATTTATTCTCTTTGATCTCTTTTAATCTCCTTCAATCATTCTGTAGCCGACGCCCATTTCCGTGAGAATGTATTTGGGCTCTGCCGGGTCTTTTTCAATTTTGCGCCTGATGCTTGCCATGTTTACGCGCAGAATACTGTTTTCGCTGTCGGCAGGCACCGTACCCCAGATGTTTCTCATCAGAAAGTCGTACGTAAGCACCCTTCCGGCATGCACCGAAAGCAGCGAAATCAGGTTGAACTCCTTCTGGGTGAAATGGATTTCTTCCCCGTCAACCAAAACGCGTCTCTTGTCATAGTCAACCAAAAGCCCGTCCGCGCGAAACGGCGTTTTCGAAGAACGGATACTCTCCGCACGGTGGGCATGTCTTAAAGCCGTGCGTAGGCGCGCCAAAAGCTCCGCTGTGCCGAACGGCTTTGTTATATAATCATCCGCTCCGCAGTCCAGAGCCTCAACCTTGTCCGCTTCATGTGTGCGCGCAGATACAACAAGTATCGGCATACGGCTTGTCTCCCTCACGCTTTTTATTATATTTATCCCGTCTTCATCAGGAAGTCCCAAGTCGAGAATGACAATATCGGGCATGTACGAGCCTATCATCAGCCGCGCAGTCGCAGCATTTTGTGCAATACGGACCGCATATCCGTGAGCCTCCAAAACCGCCGACATAAAATCCGCGATATTTTCCTCATCCTCAACCACGATAACACTGTATTTGTTATTGTTTGCCTTTGTTTTCGGCTTTGACTTTTCCATTTTCTTCAAGCGGCAGCATGAACGATACCGCCGCACCTCCGTTCTTTAAATTTTCCGCCTTCATTTTGCCGCCGTGCGCTTTTATAATCGTGCTGCACAATGAAAGACCTATCCCCATATTCCTTTTTCCGTCCGTCGGAGCATTGCCCGAATAGTTTACTTCGCCGCTTAAAATATTCGGGAGAGCCGCGGGGTCAAATCCAACTCCGTTGTCACTGACGCTGAAAACGGCGAAATCGCCTTTTCTTTTTAAATCAAGATTAATTTCCGTGGCGCATTTCGAATGAGTTGCCGCGTTTTCAAGCAGATTGAGAAGAACCTGTTCAATCAGAATTGCGTCCATCGGCAACAGCATAACGTCATCGGGAATACTTGCATGCACCTTCCTATTGGGAAAACTCTGCCTGAATTTGCGCAGCGTTGCATCTATAACTTCCTCCGGAATTTCGGGTGTTTTATTGATTTTCGTTCCGCCGGAATCGTTTATACGCGTAATCGAAAGAAGATTTTCAACCATGCGCAGAAGGTGACACGCCTCTTCGTTTATGCTCCCGATAAGCCGTGCATTGTTCTCCTCGGAAAGTCTTTTTCCGTTTTCCAAAACAGCGGAGCTTGCGCCTATTATCGATGTTAATGGTGTGCGCAAATCGTGCGAGATGGCACGCAGCAGATTGCTTCTCATTTTTTCTTTTTCCGCAAGTGCCTTGACGCGCTCCGTCTGCTTTATCCGCGCCGTCAGCATACTTGTTATAACCGAAACCGACACCATGCACGTTATTGCAAGCGGATATCCCGACAATGTAAAATTAAACTCAAAAAACGGATACGTAAATACAAGATTTACAATAAGCGCGCTTAAAACCGATGCCGCAATGCCGCATAACACACCGTTTGTAAATCGCGTCACCAAAAACACCGCCATAAGAAACATCATAGGGATAACGGTTTCTCCTTCGCCGTTTAAATGAAACAGATAACATATACCCGAAACGGCGGCAAGGATCAGCACGGTTACCAAAATATCCCTTATGTGAATCTCAAAAACATCGGAAAGTATAATCTTTTTCATTGGTATCCCCTCTTTCCTTTTTTACAGTATATCACAAATATTCCGAAATGTACATACTTTGCGCGTTAAGAAACCGTTAAGAAAACTTTTTTTGAAAAAAACTATTGATTTATCACTTATTTTATTATAAAATATTTTAAAATAACTTGAAAGGAACATTTTATGGAACTATTATTCGGAAACATTTTAAATACCACCTGGCAGCAGGCGGTAATGTGGGTGCTGGGCGCGATTTTGATTTATCTCGCGATCAAAAAAGACATGGAGCCGGCGCTCCTTCTGCCGATGGGCTTTGGTGCAATTTTGGTAAACCTGCCGATGTCGGGCGCGGTAACGCAGATTTACGAAGGCGTGAAAGAGGCGGGCGTGCTTGACATTTTGTTTGACAGCGGCATTGCAAACGAACTTTTTCCGCTTTTGCTTTTTGTGGGAATAGGCGCCATGATTGATTTTACACCCCTTCTTACAAATCCTAAGCTTATGCTGTTCGGCGCGGCGGCACAATTCGGAATTTTCATGACGCTGAGCCTTGCGGCACTTTTCGGCTTTGACATAAAAGACGCGGCGGCGATAGCCATAATAGGCGCGGCGGACGGACCTACCTCGATTTTTGTTGCAAACTATTTAAAATCAAACTACATAGGCGCCATAATCGTTGCGGCTTATTCTTACATGGCTTTGGTGCCTATCGTTCAGCCGCCGATTATAAAGCTTCTCACAACAAAAAAAGAGCGCCTCATACGCATGCCTTACGCTTCAAAAACAATTTCAAAGAGAACAAAAATTCTCTTCCCCATTATAATCACCGTTATTGTGGGACTTGTTTCCCCGAGAAGCGTGGCGCTTATAGGCTTTCTGATGTTCGGAAATCTGCTCCGCGAATGCGGCGTCTTAAACTCGCTTTCCGAAAGCGCGCAAAACGTTCTGGCAAATCTTGTAACGCTTTTGCTCGGAATCACCGTGGCTTCGAAAATGCAGGCGGAGGCTTTTCTCGCTCCGCAGACGCTGCTTATCCTCCTTCTCGGACTTTTCGCATTTGTTTTTGACACGGCGGGCGGCGTGATTTTCGCGAAAATCATGAATCTTTTCACCAAAAACAAGGTAAACCCCATGATAGGTGCGGCAGGCATATCGGCTTTCCCGATGTCGGCGCGCGTTGTTCACAAAATAGGTCTTGCGGAGGATAACCAGAATTTTCTCCTCATGCACGCCGTGGGCGCAAACGTTTCGGGGCAGATAGCTTCCGTAATTGCCGGCGGACTGCTTCTTAATCTTATTGCTTAGAAAGGCGGTTAAACATGAATTTTGACATAAATCTTTTTCTTTATACACTTCCCGTTATGGGGAAAGGCATGGCAGGCATTTTTATTGTGACCGCCGCGATTATACTGTGCATGAAACTTATGACGGCAGCGGATAAGACGAAGTAATAAAACCACGTACACGCCGCGGCTTTTACGGTCGCTCACACTTGTTCGCTCTCAAACGCAAAGCAAGCATTGCGTTTGGTTGCATTCGGCGCTTCGCTTACGAAATGCGTTGCATTTCTACCCTCACAGATGTATAAAAAGCCACGTACACGCCGCGGCTTTTTATGATTTTAAGCCTTTTCTGCGTTCTCGAACCACCGTGAAAAGTTGGTAGTGCCGCGAATGCGTATATGTGTGCATTTATAAACACCAAGCATTCGCAAACGTGACTTTTCGCGGAAAAGGAGGGACAGCGGAGCGTGTGACTGATTTTGTATTCAAAATCGGAACGAAGCGCAGCTTGTTCCGACGCCGTAGGGGCGACCCTATGTGGTCGCCCCTACTTTGCCAATGCTGTCTTAACCGCCTTAAATGACGACTGAAAAACATCCACAACTTTAAATCTCAAATCAACTCCGCCGGATGCGGAAATCACATCAAACTCATCTGCCGTAAGCGCGGAGCGCAGCGTTTCCTCCGCTTTTTTTTCGTCCACTGTGCCGTCAACAAAGCACAGCGGCGGAAACATGACGCACCACCAGTTCTGCCCTTCGGCTTTCCCTATCTCAACTCTCACAGCCTCATATTCCCCGGAAGGAAACGCGTAATTTTCATAAACCTTCATCGGGAAATCGTATTTTCCCATATTCAACGCAACCGGGTAGTCATACCCTGCACTGAAAATTTCGTCACGGGCGGAATTTTCAAGAAAATCTCTGTTTTCGCTTAAAATTCTGCGTGCCTCTTCCTCTGATTTTGCATTTTTAAAAAGCTCTCTGCCGTCTTTTAAAATCCTGTCGCGCACGCGAAGTTTCAGCGCCTGATCTTCCGCGCTGTCGCTGTTTGCAAGCACATGCAGCCTTATGACGCTGTTTTCCAGATCCTCACCGAATCCGCACGAATACGATGCCGCCGTGAAAACCAAAACAAATATTGCCGATACGAAAAAAATCAAAACTTTCTTTTTCATTCCATCACCCTCATTTTTTCTTTGTACATGAAGTATTGACAGAAAAAAATAATTTTATACAAAAAATATGAATAAAAATGCGCGGACAACAAATATTTTTCCGCACACCCTGCAAACAAATCTTCATACAAACGGCAAAATTTTTAAAACTTCGCATAAAAAAAAGCTGCCGCAATTTAGCGGCAGCCTTTAAAAAATCAACTGAAATTATGCAAGTTCAGCGAAGTATTTGATTGTTCTAACCATCTGGCTTGTGTACGAATTTTCGTTATCATACCAGGAAACAACCTGAACCTCATAAAGATCGTCACCTATGGGAGCAACCATTGTCTGTGTTGCGTCAAAGAGTGAACCGAATCTCATGCCAACGATATCGCTCGATACGATTTCGTCTGTGTTGTATCCGAAGGACTCGTTTGCAGCAGCTTTCATAGCAGCGTTGATGCCCTCTTTTGTAACGTCTTTGCCCTTAACAACAGCTGTAAGAATTGTTGTTGAACCTGTGGGTGTGGGAACACGCTGAGCAGCGCCGATGAGCTTACCGTTGAGCTCGGGGATAACAAGACCGATTGCCTTTGCAGCACCTGTGGAGTTAGGAACGATGTTTACCGCAGCTGCACGCGAACGACGGAGGTCACCCTTTCTCTGAGGACCGTCAAGTGTCATCTGATCGCCTGTGTAAGCGTGGATTGTGCACATGATACCGCTCTGAATAGCAGCGTACTTGTTAAGAGTATCAGCCATGGGAGCGAGGCAGTTTGTTGTGCAGGAAGCAGCGGATATAATTTTATCATCTGCTTTAAGTGTGTTGTGGTTTACATTGTAAACGATTGTGGGAAGGTCACTTCCTGCCGGAGCTGAAATAACAACCTTCTTAGCACCTGCATTGATATGAGCCTGTGCTTTTTCTTTTGATGTATAGAAGCCGGAGCACTCCAAAACAACGTCTACATCAAGAGCTCCCCAGGGGCAGTTGTTTGCATCCGGGAAAGCGTAGATTTTGATTTCTTTACCGTCAACCGTGATGGAATCTTCGCCTGCTTCAACTTTGTCTGCAAGAGCGTATTTGCCCTGAGACGAATCGTATTTCAAAAGATGAGCAAGCATCTTGGGGCTTGTTAAATCGTTGATAGCAACAACCTCATAGCCCTCTGCACCGAACATCTGACGGAAAGCCAGACGGCCGATACGTCCGAAACCGTTAATAGCAACTTTTACTGACATTTTAAAAACCTCCATTAATTAATAATTAATATATAATAAATTTAATTATTATCGATAATCTTTATTGTTTCAATCTGCGGCTGATCGCCTTTTGCAACTGTGCCGTTTCCGTCCTGTACGGGCGTTTCCGCAAGTTTGTCAAGCTCTTCAAAGCCCGAAACCATTTTGCCGAAAGCCGCATACTGTCCGTCAAGATAGGGTGCGTCGTCATGCATTATAAAGAACTGCGAGCTTGCGCTGTTCGGATTCTGCGAACGCGCCATGGAAATTACGCCGCGCGTATGCTTCAAATCATTCTGAACACCGTTTTGCTTAAACTCGCCTTTTATCGTGTCTTTGGATCCGCCCATGCCGGTGCCCTCCGGGTCGCCGCCCTGAATCATAAAGCCTTTTATAATTCTGTGGAATGTGAGTCCGTCATAAAACCCGTCGTTTACAAGTTTTACAAAGTTTTCAACCGTGGCGGGCGCAACATCGGGATAAAGCTCAAGCTGCATTTTGCCGCCGTCTTTCATAGTAATCTCAACCATTATCTTATTCTCCTCTTTCTGAGTTATATCGGCCGAAGCCTCCGGCGCCGCAGTGTTTTCGGGAGTTTTCTCCGTTTTGTCACCGCATGCCGTTATTAATGTACAAACCATAAACGCACAAATCAAAACCGCTAAAAACTTTTTCATTGCTTGTCTCCTTCTTAAAATAATTTATTTTTAAGATGTTTTTTTGCTGAGGCGTGAAAACTTTTCAGCATACGCCTGTCTGTCGTAAATCAGAATGCCGGCTATTACAAATATAAGCTGCGGCACATGTGCCACAAGCACGCTGTATGAGCCCGACAGAATATCGTAAATGCACCAGAGCAGCATGTTAATCAGCGTCCAAAAGCGGTATGCCGTGCCGTTTTTCTGGCACACGCAAACGATAAATATCAAAGACGCCACTATAACAAGCAGACCGAGCAGTGAAATGCCGCCGGCAACAAAAATGTTAAGAACAATCGTAAATCCCGCGTAAAAAGCAATCAGCCACCGCGGCAACGGTATGTTCCTCGAGCTGTAGAAATAGTTTATAAGCGTCTGTATTCCGCCGAAATAGCAGGCAGCCGCACCGTTTATTCCCGCACCGCCTATAAGATAACTCGTAGCGACAAGCATGTTTCCGCAGAAAACCAAAAACAGAACGATGCTGAATTTTGTGCCTTTAATCATCGAGGCGCAGATCATGGAAATCAATCCGAGCGCGCTCAAAACATAAGATAACCCCTGCATAATTTCTCCTTTGTGTAATAGAATCTGAAAACCAAGGGGCATCCGTGTCTTAAAGACAATTTATATACTGTCCCTGTAAACCGTAGTAATTATACATCTTTGATAATTTTTTGTCAAGTCCTTTTGCCCATTAAATAAAAATTTAGACAATATAATCAAAATTTTTCAGCAACAAGCTCCGCGGTTGCTTCTTTATCTACAATTACATAAGAAGTGTTGTTTATATACTTCGGAGAGCTCGGCAGCGTGAACGTTTCGATGGGGTTGCTTTCCGCCTTCGAAAGCGCCTTTGCGCAGTCTATAATATCGTCCACCTTTATGTTGCTGACAACGTTTTTGCTGACCTTGTTGTAAATTTTCGGAATCTTTGTAATATACTTTGCGTTGAGCTTCTGTTTTATAAGCTCCGATATGAATGACTGCTGAACCTCCACCCTTTCAAGATCTGCTCTTGCATAGTCGTGGCGGAATCTTACAAGACCCTCGGCATCAGTTCCGTTTAAGACCTGCTTGCCCTTCTTTATGTGGATGTGCAGATCCTGATACGGATCGTCATAGTCATAATCTCTCGGAACGTCGTATTCCACACCGCCCAGCGTATCAACAATGTCTTTGAACGCCTCGGTGTTTATTATGGCGTAGTAATTTATATCTATTCCCGTAACGTCCGTGACGGTGTCAATTAAAAGCTCTTCATCGTTTTTGCCCTTTGCCCGCGCATATCCGTAAACCGCGTTTATCTTCATTGTGCTGCCGTTTACAGTAACGCGCGTATCGCGCGGCACCGACATAACGCTTATATGCCCCGTTTCAAGGTTTGCGCTTGCAACCAAAATCGTGTCCGTGTTAACCGCAACTCTGTCCGTTCCGACAACGAGGAAACGGATTTTTCCTCCCACAACCGGGTGCACCGCGTCGCCGTGCTGACCCGCCTCAAAGGGTTTCACCATTATTCTTGCCGCATAAATTCCGCCGAAAGCCGCCGCGAACACCAAAAGCGCCGCAAGAACAATCGTCACATATTTTTTTGTATTCATTTTTTTATCCTTTCAATAAGGAATGATCTCTTCGGATATAATTTTACCCGTTTCCGAACTTATTAATCATTCCGCTTTATACAGTGTTTATCCGAATTTTTCGCAAAGTATCGGCAAATGCGAATATTTTCACATTTCACCGAATATCATTTTAGCACAAATTGTCTTTACAGTCAAGTTTTTTTTGAAACATGTAAAAAAGATGAAACACGAATTTATAAATTTTTCAAATTTGTATATGTATTTTGTAAACCTGTTTTTTGCCTTAAAAACGCGTTTTGAAGTTATCCACATATCGGCCGAAAAAGCCCCGTTATATATGTGGATTGTGTGGATAACTGTGTGTAAAACTGCTTTTTAGGGCATTTTTTATGTGGAAAACATTTTGGTTTTATTGTGAATTATTTTTTTGAAAAAACATAATTGGTTTACATAATTATTATGCATGTTTTCTATTTTTTACCTAATCGACAAAAACAGAAGTTTTTCGCCAAAGGAAGGGGGTTTCGGCATGTCAAATATAAATTTAAGAGGAGTGATATCATGCATATTTTATTTAAAAAAACGGGACAAACTCTCATTGTGTCCCTCGAAGGTGAACTCGATCACCACAACGCCGGAAATATACGCGAGGAAATCGACCGCGCATTTTTCGGCTCCGATGCAAAAAATCTTATTTTTGACCTGAAAAAGCTGAAATTTATGGACAGCGCCGGCCTCGGAATCATAATAGGCAGATACAAAAACGTGCTTGCAACAGGCGGAAAAACCTTTGTTTCCGCACCGTCTGGACACACGCGCCGTCTGCTTACGCTTGCCGGCATGAACAAAATTATTCCGCTTTGCAAAAATCTTGACGAAGCTTTGGGAGGTGCCGCAAAATGAACAAAACAAGAATAGAATTTTCGTCACATTCTGTAAACGAAAGCTTTGCAAGAATGACGGCGGCGGCATTCGTGTCATACTTAGACCCCGCCGTTTCGGACATCGCAGACATTAAAACCGCCGTGAGCGAAGCCGTCACAAACGCCATAATACACGGCTATGAAGGCACGGACGGCATTGTCACGATGGAGATTTCCGTAAACGAAAGGCTTGTAACATTCACCGTCTCGGACAGCGGCCGCGGCATCGAGGACGTGGAGCGCGCCATGACGCCGCTTTACACTTCAAAACCCGATTCCGAGCGCAGCGGCATGGGTTTTACGGTTATGGAAACATTTATGGACACGCTGTCGGTAACATCGGCGCCGCGCCGCGGCACAACCGTTGTAATGACAAAAAAATTATGATGCAAAACACGCTGACAGATGATACACAAAGGCTTATTCTTGAAAATTTCGGGCTTGTGCATTCCTCCGCGCGAAGATTCCGCGGAAGAGGCGCCGAATATGATGACCTGTGCCAGATAGGCGCAATAGGTCTTATAAAAGCCGCAAAGCGCTTTGACAAAAGCCGCGGTCTGTGCTTTTCTACATATGCCGTGCCGCTCATAATGGGTGAAATACGCCGTTTTCTGCGTGATGACGGCATTATAAAGGTAAGCCGAAAGCTTAAGGAAAATGCCGTGCATGCCGGAATATGCGCCGGACAGCTGCGCGAAAAACTGGGGCGCGAACCAACTCTTTCCGAGCTTTCAAAAGAAAGCGGAATCCCTACCGAGGAGCTCACCGCGTCTCTTGCCGCAACGTGCCCTCCCCGGTCGATTTACGAAGAAGCTGCCGAGGACATGCCGCTGCTTGACAAAATCGCCCTTAATACAGATGACGAAGAAATGCTTGCGCGGCGAATCTCACTTTTTGAGGCAATAAAAAAAGAAAGCGGTGAAGCACGCCTTCTGATTTATTACAGATTTTTCCGCGACAAAACGCAAAGCGAAACCGCGCGTATTATAGGCAGAAACCAGGTGTATGTTTCGCGGCTCGAGAAGAAAATTATGGCAAGGCTGCGCGAGGAAATGGAGTGAGCGGAACACATATTTTCACGGTCATTTGGGGCGGAACACAAACGGGCGACCACTGGGGGTCGCCCCTACGGCGTCGGGACAAGCTGCGCTCCGTTCCGACGATATGAGGG
>ENA-OUQH01002671-OUQH01002671.1-human-gut-metagenome-genome-assembly--contig:-NODE-2671-length-10804-cov-9.216950_pt1 | contig 10804 bp, 11 predicted proteins | sample MGYA00237948_ERZ548828 | MGnify/ENA primary metagenome ERZ548828 (study PRJEB26490, sample SAMN05194711) | human gut metagenome | biome: terrestrial biome; feature: human-associated habitat; material...
GGATTGCTGCATACCGATGTCGGACAGCATCGAGTCACCGATGGCGGCGTGACTCTTCATGATCTCCCACTCTTCGGGGTCGAGCTTACCGGGCTTATTTAAAATCGCTTTCGGAACGCTGATCTTACCGATGTCGTGCAGTGCGGAAACCGAAGCGATCATAGAGATATCCGTTTCCGTCAGCGGGTATTTATCCGTGATCTCAATCAAGCGGCGCAGGAGAATGTCCGTCATCGTGCGCACATGCAGAATATGCTGGCCGCTTTCGTTGTTGCGGTATTCGATAACATGGCTCAAAATATTGATCATCGTGTTGTTCGTCTTTTCACGCTCGTAGACCTGCTCCTCCACAAGACGCACAAGGCGCTTTTGGCGGGCATACAACATGAGCGTATTTTCGACACGGCGGCGGACGACCGTCAGATCGAACGGTCTGCTGATGTAATCCGAAGCGCCGAGGTCATAGCCGCGGCGGATGAAATCCACATCGCTTTCGGACGAGATGATGATAACCGGCACCTCGCTGATCCAATGCCGCAGATTCATAATCTCCAGCACGCCGAAACCGTCCATTTTCGGCATGTTGATGTCGAGCATCACGAGGTCTATATCATCGTTTTTTTCGAGGATATCGATGGCTTCTGTACCGTCTTTTGCCCTGACATATTCGTATTTATCGCTGAGTATTTCCTCAAGGAGCATTTGGTTCATTTCCGAATCGTCCGCGATGAGTATTTTTTCCTTTAAACGCATAGATTTCTCCTTGCAGCACTTTCTGTTTAGTCTCACAATTGATTTTTAATCGGAAAGCACTTTCATTTTGACAGATAGAATTCCTTGCCAAAGACAGAATTCGCTATATTTTCTGCAAATTCGTCAAAAAGTGGATAAAAAGCAGCAATTTTATCTATTCCGCACAACAAAGAACACTTTTTAAATATAATGTATTTCCATTTTACCATATTTGTTTTTTACACGCAAGAAAAATCACATGAAATCATACTTTTTTAAAAACAAAGCGTATATAATTTCTTCATTGCAAAAAACACCGCGCCTGCGGAGCATTCCGTTTGGCGCGGTGTTTCTCAGTTTTCTGTATTGCGGTTCACGTATTGATACATGTTGGAGTTTTGTTCTGTGTTGCGATTGGCTTCGGAAGATTCACTTTTCATTCCGGAAAACAAATACGAACTCCACTCTTTCGTGTTTTTATCGTACACATACTGCACAACATACCAATCCCATCCGCCAATGTTATCCACTTCGGCGGTTGCACCGGCCTTCAACTCTAAATTTGTTCCCATTTCCGCTTCTATCAGCCGTTTGAGTTCTGTATTTCCGCTTTTCCAACTGGCCGACGTACTATCCTTGACATAAACGCCGGGATTTGTACCAAAAAACACGGAGGAACTATAATGATTATCATAGCCGTCTGGATATGAAGTGCCATCGCGACACACCAAAACCCACACGCCGGTGCCGTTAGAATTATCTGTACAAGTAATGGTTCCGTCTGCCACCCACTTGCCGAGCAGAGATTGAATTTTGCGCGCGTTGCGGATGTCTTCGGCACGGGCGCGGCCCTCTGCGGTGTCTTCGGTCGTCACATTGAGCTTTTCCACTTCAAAGGTAGTCTCGGCCAGCGTGTTTTTATTTTCGCTGTCTTTCACGCTCAACTTCACTTTGAAAAGGGAGAAAACATCGTCATACGTTAAGCTTTCTACCTTGGCTTTAATACCGTAGGGGTACGCCTTTGCGGGCAGAATGTCTTTGCCGCCAAGCTGCACATGCCCTTCCGGCGTAGTGGTAAACGCGGTATAATCGCCGCTGCCGAACTGCTGGCTGAAAAAGCCCGTAACGTTGCCGCTGCCGTCTACTTTCAGTGTGCCGGAATAGCGCAGCTCATCGCTGATGGTGGTCGTAAGCGTGGAGCACAGCACCTGCGCTTCCGAATACGAAACGGATTTTGCGTAGGAGCGCACGCCGAGCTGCACACCCAGCACCATCACCATACTGACAAGCACCAAAACGGCGACTGTGCAGAGCATTTCCACGAGCGTTAAGCCTTTTTTATCTTTCAGCTTCAAGTTTCCGCCCCCTGCTCTTTGCTTTCCCTGTAATACGTGTAGCCGTTTTCGCTTGTGTATTCATCGACCTGAACGTTGATGATTTTTGTGGCACTGTTGTTATCCTTGATGGTCAGCGTTTTGGATTCGCTGCCCTTGGCGGCATCTTCATACGTTAAAGCCACATCGGTTTTGCGCACCTTGGCGTTTACTTTAGAGGCTGTGGAGACCGCGGTGGAGAGAAAAAGCATGACGAGCACCACGACCACGATGGCCATGAGCGTTTCCACCAGTGTTTCCGCTTTTTGTGAACGCAGCTTTTTCATCCCGTTACCCCCTTTTGCAGCTTTGCTTTATTCCATTCGAGCGTTTTGGTGACGACCTGCGTGGAGCCTATATCGCCGGAGGTTCTTTCCTCCGCCAATTTGCCCTCCATGGTCAATACCATGCGGCAAGGATGTTCGGAGCTTGCACCGTTTGTGAAGATAACCGTAAGGTCATAAATATCCTCGCCGCTCGTGCTTGTGCCACTGGCAATGAGAAAATTGGCAGTAACGTCTTCATAACCCTCAATGGAAAACGTATAGGTTTTATCATAGGTGTTTGAGGGCGCAGCCCCCATCAGCCTTTCGCCGATGTCGTTGATGATATCCCCCACTGCGCACGTAGCCTCTATGGTGTCTTTTGTCGTGGTGGTCGTTCCATCCGCATTTGTTACCGTAGTGGTGACAAGCTTATAGCGGCCCGTGATGCTTTGGAAATCGTCGCGCACGAGTTCGGCGGCAGAGCTGACCGCGAGGTAGGCCTGCTGCTGTTCTTTTTCCGAGCGCTTATTTACGGCGGCACTGGTGGCGGCGGAGATGATGACCGCGCTCACCATGATGCCAACCAGCATAAGCAGCAGCGCCATCAGCATGGAAGCGCCCCTTTGGCTATTCAGTTTTCTGCGGATCGCCTGCATTTTCGGCACCTGCCTTTTTGTTGATTTACGGTTCAGCGGTCTCGCCGCCTGCTGCGGTATCTTCCCAAACGGCGTAGAGAGTGAGTTTGGTCTTATTCTCCATTGCCATGGAGTTTACGATGTCCTGAATTGAGCTCTTGTCTGTATACTGAACTGCACCCTCCGCTTCTACCGCCCAGCCCTTAAAGGCGGATGTTCCTGTGAACGCATTCTGCGGAAGGCTGTCTGTTCCCTTAATTTGGTCATAGACATACGTAACTTCGTTCATCGTGCCCGAACCGTCGTTGGCTTCAAACTTGATGGTGTAAGTGTTCGGGGTCTTGGTCGGGTGAATTTCAGTATCTTTGTAGATTTCAGAAAGCTCCCATGTGCAGGTGTAGCCCAACTCGGCATCGGCTTTCAATTTAGCCTTATCCTCCTCGGTCAATGTCGGCGTTTCACCATAACCAACCGTTTCTGTGAGAAGAACATTGCCCTGCGTGTCAAGGAACTTCACCGTATACGTATTCGATGCAATGGTGTACGGAGCGGTGAGGTTGTAGGTCACGTCGCCGTTTTTGAGGACGATTTTGAGGGTGATCTCGCCTGCTGCAGCGGATTCCACCTTTACGGCGCGGTATCGGAACTTCGTGTCGTTCGTTTCTGTCGTCCACTGATCGCTTACCGTCACTTTGTAGGTGTGATTTTCATCCGTTGTGATGCCGTCTGCGCCCACGGTGTAGGTGGTTTCCCCTGCGGTGATCTTGATTTGATCGACCGTAAAGCCGGTCAAATCGGTATACTCATCCGTTGCGTAGAGGAACAGCGTGCTGTTCTTCATGTGCGGAGCGTTTTCTGTGTATTCGGCCGCCGTGCCGATATACGACGTTGTGGTCTTTTTCGGCATATGCGGCAGAGAGATCTGGTTATAGACGATGCCGTTTGTCAGGCCAAGCACATCACTCGGCTTTGTGGTGGCGCTGATATACAGCGTAGCCGTGACCTCTTTTGCGGGCTCCGCGGCAGTTGCCGCACCGTACGGATATGTGCACGTGATGCTCACTGTGGCTTCGCCCGCGGCAAAGCCGGTAAGCGGCAAGGAGAACGTGCCGTCTGCGTTCAGCTTGATATCGTCCTTGCTGCACTCAATGACATCCTGCTGTACGCCATTGTTATCGACAGCAATCTCCCATCTGAGCGTCTTTTCGGTCTCGGCAAGCAGCTGCTTGTCGTTTGCGTCCTTTACGGTCAGAGTGATCGTATCGGTGTCGCCGGAATAAACCGAAATGTTCGTAGAAGAAGCCTCCAGCTTGAGCGATGCCGTAACTTCGATTGTAAGGCGCGCGATGTAATTGCCGAGCTTCGCCTCTGCAACGACCGTGCCGACATTCTGCCCGATGAATGTGACATCGTAGCAGTTATTCGCACCATTATACGCAATGCGACTGACTGTTGCTGCGGCCTTATCGTTTGTGAGTTCGTTTCTGTCTTCGTCGTACAGCTTGATTTCCGGCACTGCGCTCGTATCTACGTCGCTGCTGGCGATAAGCAAATGTGTCTGCAAAAGCGCCTTGCCGTCTTCGTTGTCGTTCAAAGTGCTGTCTTCCGCTTTCGTTTTGATATCCGCAAGCAGGTCGAGCTTCTGGGAATTTTCTTCCCATAAGAGACCGATGCGCGGCCAGCGGCCGTAATGCAAATTGACTGTGCTGCCGAAGATATCGGTCTGTGTCAGAACCGTCGGGAACGGATAGTTAAGCCCCTGCAGCGCCGTATCGTTGCCCGGGAAGCTATACTTGCCGTCGATATTCTGCCCCTGCTCGGTGATGGTGACGGTGGAGAAGCTCATGCGGCATGGCTGCGAGAATGTACCGGACTATATGCTCTCCGGCTCACGGGGAGATTTTACCGGCGTAGGCGATATTCACTTCTTCTATTCTGCCGACGAGGTGCTCTACGGTGCTTTGCCGGACTTTGAGGAAGCCTGCAAACGGGCAAATGTCCCCTATACGGTGTCCGCCCGCCCGAAGATGGTGCATTGCTACTGTATGCTGCCGATCTTCAAGGAGGCAAAGGAGGACTTTGCGAAAATCGTGGACATTTTGAAAAAATGAGATCGGAAACGGTCGTGTGATGACTGAAACACGGAGGAAAACCATGGAACGCAAGCCTGATTTCTGAAAGGGGTAGGAAGATGAAAGTTCATTCCTTCGGCGCGGAAAACGCGCCGGTTATCCTGCTGCTTCCCGGCACCTGCTGCCACTGGAAGGGCAATTTTGGACGGGTCATTCCGCTGCTGTCGGACAGCTATCGCGTTCTCTGCGTCAGCTACGATGGCTTTGATGAGACGGAACACGCGGAATTTCCGACCATGCTTGAGGAAACTGCAAAAATTGAAGCATACATCAGTGAGCATTGCGGCAGACATATCCGGGCGGCCTACGGCTGCTCGCTGGGCGGCTCGTTTGTAGGGCTGCTGGCGGCGCGCAGAAATATCCATATGGACTACGGGATATTGGGCAGCTCCGATCTTGATCAGACATCCCCGCTTGCAGCAAAGCTGCAAACGAATTTGCTGCTGCCGCTGCTCTATCCGGTGATCCGGGACGGGAAGATTAAGAGCCGCCTCCTCCAAAAACGCCTTGAGAAGCGAAAGTCGGAAATGGGCGGCTATGTGCAGGCGTTCATGGAAATGCTCGGCGGCGCACGGCTCTATGTGACCATGCAGAGCTGCAAGAATCAGTTCTATTCCGATCTCGTCACCCCGCTGCCAGACAAGATCGACGTTCCGGGAACAGAGATTCATATTTTCTACGCCCTCAAAATGGGTGAAAAATACCGTGCGCGCTATGAACAGCATTTTGCCCGCCCGGTAATCCACGAGCAGGACTTGCAGCACGAGGAGCTGCTGGCCTGTTATCCAGAGCGCTGGGCGCAGTTGGTGAAGGACATTATGGAGGGAAAGCAATGAAACACCTGCACTTTGATGTGGAGACCGCCGGCTTTTACGGCGCGTACTGGGCGTGCGCCGGCGGGTCGGACTGCGCGGTGATTGCGATGATCGGGGATGACCCGGAGGATCGGCTTGCCCGCTCGGCGGCGAAATGGCTCTGCGGGCGGGGCGTAAACGTGCTCACAATGTCGCCTGCGAAAAAGGATTACGGCCATCACAATTATCCGCTGGAGCGCATAGAGGCGGCAATTTCGTGGCTGAAAGCCAACGGCAATCAAAAAATCGGCATTGCCGGTGCATCCACCACCGGAACGCTGGCGCTGACGGCAGCGGCCATGTTCCCGGATATCACCCTGACCATTGCCATGACGCCCAGCGATTTTGTGTGGCAGGGCTTTATGCAGGGTAAAAGGGACGGCTGCAAGGAGTGGCCGGTCGAGGGCGAGTCGCTGTTCTCATACCGGGGCAAGCCGCTGCCCTATATGCCCTTTTGCTATCAGCACCCTGACTACTGGCACTGTATCGCCGCCGAGAGCAAACGCACCGGTGACATGGTCAACTCCCGCAAGTTGTTTGACGATTCCGAGGCGGCGCACCCCATCCGGCCGGAGGAGTTTATTCCCATCGAAAACATCCGGGGAAAGCTGCTGCTGATCGGTGCGGAGGACGATGTGCTGTGGGACACGGCTAAATACATCCGCCGGATGGAAAAGCGCTTTGCGGAAAAGCCCCATGCATGCGAAGTTGAGACGGCGGTCTACGCCCACGGCACCCACTTCGTCTTTCCGGAAGGGATGCTGAAAACCATGCTGCCGGTTGGCTCCGGTCTGTTTGTGAAGTTCGCGTTTCAGGCAGCAAAGAAATATCCCAAGGAATGTTGCCAGACCCGGAAAGACATCGAGAAACGGATGTGCCGGGTGTTGGCGGAACAGAAAGGAGCAAAGTGAGATGCGTTGGACGGGAATGCCCATGGCCATGTGGGCAGTGTTTGCAAAGTCATTTGAAAAGCAACTGACGGCGGTACTGGGCTATGACCCGGACACCGCGCGGAAGATCACGGAAAAGGCCAAGCCGAAGTACCGGGAGATCATCGCAAAGCTGCCCAAATTTGAAAAAGGTGATCGGTTCAGCATGAACATCATTGGCTGCGCCATGCTGGGGGCGTTTGTCCTCTCCATGCCGCACCGTCCCGATGTGGAAAGCCTGACCGACTACTATGAGAACGCTCAGATGACGCCGCTGATGAAGTGGTTCTGCCGCCAAAGCGGCAAGTCGAAGTTCACGCCCAAGGATATTGCCGGAATGAAAGCCACCGCCGCCCGGAAGGCGGCTGACCGTAACCCCTACTCGTGGAACATGGACTTTTACGAGTATCCCGACGGCAGCGGTTATGAGGGGCGCTTCATGAAATGCGGCATCTGCACGCTGATGCAGGAGCTGGGGCTTTATGACCTGACACCCGCCATGTGCCATTTGGACTACGCCATGAGCGAAGCCGACGGCGTGACGAACTTTGTGCGGCAGTACACGCTGGTCTCCGGCGGTCCTTACTGTGACTGCGGATATCAAAAGAAACGAGTGTGAGGTGGCGGAGCATTGAAATATTTTGAATTCGGACAAGAGCACCCGGAGCTGATGGTGATGCCCCATGGCGGCGTATGCTATTGCGGCGCACTGCCGGTGGCGGAGGAAATGGCAAAGACCTATGGCAGTCGCTGGAGGCGGAATGCGGGGATTACTTGCAGGGAGGAGAGAAACCATGAACTATAAAATCGAGAAAAACACCGTACAGGAAACCCTGATCATCCCTCTCTACGCACGGAAAATGTGCTCGGAGCTATATCCGAACTTATACCGGGATGAAGCGGCGCTTCGGCTGGTGGGTGCAGTGGACTACGACTTTTCGGCACTGGAAAAGAAATCAAAGAGCCTTATGCAGCGCTTCGGCTTTCTGGAGGTTGCCATGCGGCAGAACGACTTAGCCATTGAGGTGCGGGAGTATCTGAAATGCCACCCCAATGCGGCGGTGGTGAATCTCGGCTGCGGGTTGGACAGCACAGGTCGGGCTTGCGATAATGGTAAGTGCAAGCTCTACAATCTGGACTTTCCGGACGTCATCGCTGTGCGCAACGAGCTGCTCCCAGCCAGGGAGCGGGAGGAAAATATCCCCTGCGACCTCAACGATACATCGTGGTTTGAGAGAATCGATGCCTCCGGCGGCGCGGTCTTCTTTGCGGCGGGAGTGTTCTACTATTTCCTAAAGGAGCAGGTAAAAACACTGGTACGGGCTATGGAAGACGCCTTTCCGGGCGCCGTGCTGGCGTTCGATGCCGCCAACGAGAAGGCAGTAAAGCTGATGCTGAAAACATGGCTGAAGGATGCGGAAATCAAGGATGTCGGCGCGTACTTCGCCGTTTCGGACGCCAAGCGCGAGATTGGTGCATGGGACAGTCGCTTGCATATCGCCAGCCGGGGCTATATGCTGGGCTACCACGATCTGATAGACCCGTCCGTCAGCGGATTTTTCCGCTTTCTTGCAAGGGTCGGTGACGGAATGATGAACATGCAGATTGTGAAGATTGGATTTGGAAAAGCAGTATGATCGACATCATTTTTCATGACGAAACGGGTATGGGCTCCGCCTTTCCTGCACAAGCAGACGGCTTCGAAAAGGCGGACGGAAGCGGCGAAATTCACTATTATCGGCTGTTTGACGGCGTGGGTATCCTGCTGCTGCGGCTGGAAATGGAAACATATACAGAGATGCGCACACAGGTCGGTGTGCTGGAGGTCAATTTCTGCATCAACGGCCGCTTTGAAACCAGCTTTTCCATGCGTGACCGCGTCCTGCTGAAGCCGGGGGACATGGCTATTAGCTGCTACGACGGCGTTCACGGCAGCATTTCGGAATCCCGCTTCCCGCTGGGCTACTACGAGGGAATCTGCTTGGAAGTAAACTCGGAAGCGGCCAGCGGTTGGATCGCGCAGCATGCCCCAGCGTTTCATGTGGACTTTTCGGCACTGAAACAAACCCTTCTTGAAAGCAAATGGTATATGGTAGGTTCCGCAGGGTCTCGCTGCGAGCATGTTTTCCGGGAACTTTATGAAAGTGCATTCTACGCGGAGCGCACCTATTTACAGCTAAAGGCGCTGGAATTGCTCATGCTCCTGGATCGTATTCCGCAGGAATCCGGAGCGGATGCCTATTTTCCCTCTGAACAGACCGAGTTGGCACACCATCTGCGGGATCATTTGCTGACCAACCGGGAGGGGTATGTATCTCTTGCCCAACTGGCAGCAGAGCACGAGATGTCGGTGTCCCATTTGCAAAAGCTGTTCAAGCAGGTCTATGGCGTGCCGGTTTACCGATATATCAAAGAATATCGTTTGGAGCAGGCGGCAGTGGAGCTGGTTCGCAGCAGGAAGCCTATCACTGAGATTGCGCAACGTGCCGGATATGACAACGCCAGCAAATTTTCTGAGAGCTTTAAAAAGCGGTACGGGAAGACGCCGTCCCGCTATCGTGCCGACAAAAAACAAACGGCAAAACGGAGTATAGGAAACAAAACGGAGTAGTTTGAAAGCACAAAGCATGTTAGAATATCCGGTGGTTAGAGGACACTAACCAAAGAACTTCAGGAGGTACTGTATGAAAAAGAAATTTGCTGCTTTTGTGCTTTGCGTAATCTGCCTGCTGTCGGTTGCCGGCTGCGGCCAGACAAAAGAAGACACAACGACACCGCCGGCAGCCGATCAGAGCATGGCGGCCGACGATTATCTGACCACCATCGGCGGCACGTATGTGGAGCTGTTCCCGGAACTGTCAAAAGCCGAGTACCGGACGATCTGGATCGATGCAACTACACCGCTGGTAGGCGCGGAGAATGCCGAGACCGCCACGGATATGCTGCTGGGGATGTGCATGGCGGAGCCTTACGGCCCGGAAGCCACAGAAAAATACGCGGCAGACCCGGACAGCATGTCGTTTAACTGCTATTTCCTGGGTGGCGTGGACAAGTTTGTGATGGACGGTCACACGATCACCGGCCTGGACGCACAGGGACAGGAGGTTTTCTCCCACACCTATAAGCTGCTGGATGAGAAAAACGAAAACGGCTTCATCTTCTATCAGAGCGAGGATGAAAACTCCGGTGAGTTTACCTATTTTGCCTTCTCACCCGACACCATGGAAACCACCTATCATCTGGAGTTCCGCTATGCAGAGGATCTGAATGATCTTCAAAGCTGGTTCGAGGGCAATTATGCCTATTGGAATGCCGCCGCGATTGCGGAGGATTACGATCAGGCAACCATGGAAAATGTCATTGAGCTTTTTGCTACGGAAAATTTGTCTGAGGCAGAATAAAGCACATGCGCACCCGGTCATACCAAACGGGTGCGCATAGCAGCATTACGGTAAGGATGTGATTTATTTGAAAAAACAGTCTGATCTTTCCCGGCTGATGGGCTACGCCGGAAACTACCGATATTTCACCCACGCTTCATGGGTGTTGTCTGCGGTCAGCGCGCTGGTGGCACTGGTGCCCTTTGTGTACATCTGGAAGATCCTGCGGGATGTGTTGAACGCCGCGCCGGACTATGCGCAGGCGGTGAACATCCCCCATTACGGCTGGATGGCAGTGCTGTTTGCGGTGCTGGCTTACCTCATTTACATTGCGGCACTGATGTGCTCCCATCTGTCGGCGTTCCGGGTGGCGACCAATCTGCGGCTGGCGGTGTCGGAGCATTTGGCGGTGCTGCCGCTGGGCTTTGCCGAAACTTTTGGCAGCGGCAAGCTGCGCAAGATCATCCACGAGAGCACCGGAGCCGCCGAGACCTATCTGGCCC
>ENA-OUQH01002675-OUQH01002675.1-human-gut-metagenome-genome-assembly--contig:-NODE-2675-length-10786-cov-6.843631_pt1 | contig 10786 bp, 8 predicted proteins | sample MGYA00237948_ERZ548828 | MGnify/ENA primary metagenome ERZ548828 (study PRJEB26490, sample SAMN05194711) | human gut metagenome | biome: terrestrial biome; feature: human-associated habitat; material...
CGTCAAACTCAGGTTATGCCAGCATCACCGTTTACTTCAAGCAGGGTTCCGACCCTGATATGGCTGCGGTCAATGTACAGAACCGTGTATCTCAGGCGCAGTCTCTGTTGCCAGCCGAGGTTACCAGGGTGGGTGTCACCGTAACCAAACGCCAGAGTTCCAACGTTATCATGTTTGCTCTGACTACAGACGATGGCCGTTACGACGACCAGTTTGTTACCAACTACGCCCTGATCAACGTCATTCCTCAGTTGAAGCGTATCAATGGTGTGGGTGATGTGCAGAGCCCTTCTACTCGTAACTACTCTATGCGTATCTGGTTGAAGCCAGAGAAAATGAAGGAGTTCGGACTGGTTCCTTCTGATATTTCTCAGGCTTTGGCAGAGCAGAATATCGAGGCTGCCCCTGGTAGCTTTGGTGAGAGCACTGATATGCAGTATGAATATACCTTGCGTTACAAGGGTCGTTTGAAGACTCCATTGGAGTATGAGAACATTCTTATCAAGAGTAATACTTCCGGTCAGACGCTCCGTTTGGGCGAAGTTGCCAAGATTGAGTTGGGTGGTTTGCAGTACAATGTAAACCTGCTCAATGATGGTCAGCCTGCCGTGATGGGTATGGTTCAGCAGATTGCCGGATCCAACGCTACCCAGATTGCAAGCGATGTAAAGAAGACGTTGGATGAACTGGAGAAGAGCTATCCTCCTGGGTTGAAGAATGTCATCCTGATGGATGTTACCGAGTTCTTGTTCGCATCTATCGAGGAGGTTATCTTCACCTTGATCATCACCTTGGTACTGGTGTTCATCGTGGTGTATATCTTCTTGCAGGACTTCCGTTCTACGCTGATTCCTATGATTGCTGTGCCTGTGGCTCTGGTCGGTACGTTCCTCTTCCTCTGGATTTTCGGATTCTCCATCAACCTGCTTACGCTGTCCGCCCTACTGCTGGCTATCGCGATTGTGGTCGATGATGCCATCGTGGTGGTCGAGGCGGTTCACGCCAAGCTCGACCAGGGTTATAAGAGTGCTCTTACTGCATCTATCGATGCGATGAACGAAATTTCCAGCGCCATCATCTCTATTACATTGGTGATGTCTGCCGTGTTCGTTCCTGTATCATTCATCGGTGGTACTTCCGGTTACTTCTACCGTGAGTTCGGTGTAACCATGGCGGTATCTATCGTTATTTCGGCTATCAATGCGTTGACTTTGTCTCCTGCACTCTGTGCCGTGTTGCTGAAGCCACACGAGGAGGGTCACGAGAAGAAGATGTCTTTCATCGACCGATTCCACGCTGGATTCAACTATCAGTTTGATAAGATTACCAATAAATATAAAGGTGGTGTCAAGTGGGTTATCAATCATGGCATCATCGCTGGTAGCCTCGTGGCTGTCAGCATCGTAGGTCTGGTTGCCCTGATGGGTACTACCAAGACGGGTCTGGTGCCTGATGAGGATACCGGTACTATCTTCGCTTGTATCTCTACTGCTCCTGGTACTTCTCAGGAACGCACAGCCGAGGTGGTTAAGCAGGTAGATAAGATGTTGGCTAACAACCCAGCCATCGCAACCCGTAACGCCATCATGGGTTATAGCTTTATCGGTGGTGCCGGTTCTAACCAGGGTACCATTATCGTGAAGCTGAAGCCTTTCGAGGAGCGTCCAGGCGGTTTCTTCCACCGCATCAAGGAGGCTTGTACCGGTGGCGGTATCGAGGCGCTGTTTGTCAACCCTATGGAATATACTTCTGTGTTGGGTATGATCTACAAGCAGACTGCCACGATCAAGGATGCACAGGTTTTGGCCTTCGCTCCACCTATGATTTCCGGTTTCTCTGTACAGAATGGTATTACCATGACTATGCAGGATAAGACGGGTGGCGATCTGAACAGATTCTATACCAACGTGAAGGCTTTCTTGAAGGAACTGAATGCTCGTCCTGAGATTCAGACTGCGCAGACACAGTACAACCCTAACTATCCTCAGTACATGGTGGATGTGGATGTTGCCAAGACCAAGCAGGCCGGTATTTCTCCATCTTCAGTGTTGGCTGTGATGCAGGGTTACCTCGGTGGTCTTTATGCATCCAACTTCAATGCCTATGGTAAGCTCTACCGTGTCATGATTCAGGCTGGTCCTGAGAACCGCATGCATCCAGACGACTTGAATAAGATTTATGTACGTTGTGCTGATGGCACTATGTCTCCAGTGAGCGAGTTCGTGAACTTGAAGAAGATTTATGGTCCATCCAACATCACACGTTTCAACCTCTTTACCTCAATGGATGTGTCTGTAACTCCTAACAGCGGCTATTCTACCGGTGACGGTATGAAGGCTATTGCCGAGGTGGCTAAGCAGACATTGCCAGAGGGTTATGGTTATGAATACTCTGGTCTGACACGTTCGGAGGCAGAGTCAAGCAACTCTACTGGTCTTATCTTCGCACTCTGTATCGTATTCGTTTACTTGATTCTGAGTGCTCAGTACGAGAGTTACATCTTGCCTCTGTCGGTAGTGTTGTCTATCCCATTCGGTTTGGCAGGTGCTTTCGTCTTCACCAACCTCTTCGGCCATTCCAACGATATCTACATGCAGATTTCGTTGATTATGTTGATCGGTCTGTTGGCAAAGAACGCCATCCTGATTGTGCAGTTTGCCCTTGAGCGTCGTCGTACGGGTATGGCTATCAAGTATTCTGCCATCTTAGGTGCCGGAGCCCGTCTTCGTCCTATCTTGATGACCTCTCTGGCGATGGTTATTGGTCTGCTGCCTCTGATGTTCGCTTCAGGTGTAGGCAAGAATGGTAACCAGACTTTGGGTGCTGCCGCTGTAGGTGGTATGTTGATCGGTACAATCTGTCAGATCTTCGTCGTCCCAGCTCTCTTCGCCGTCTTCGAGTGGTTGCAGGAGAAGCTTACTCCTTTGAAGTTTGAGGACGAGTTCAATGCCGAGGCTGTCTCAGAGTTGGAGCAGTATGCCAATGCTGCTCATCGCAGAAAAGGTATCGAGAAGAAGTAATAACGTTGTAACTTCAAACGAAACAATGAAAAAGAATTTAAATATTATCATATTGGGTCTCGCAGCGCTCTCATTGAGCAGCTGCAAGACTCTCTACGGAAAGTATGAGCGTCCTGATGTGAAAACTAATGGTATCGTACGCGATTCAGCTTCTATATCCGATACGTTGGCAGTGAAGGATACTACATCATTTGCCAATATTCCTTGGCGCAGCGTTTTCACCGATCCACAGTTGCAGACTCTTATCGAGAAGGGACTTGCCAATAACGCCAATCTCCTCAATGCTGCTTTGAACGTAAAGATGGCTGAGGAGCAGTTGAAGTGTGCCAAGTTGGCTTTCATACCTTCTTTTACATTTACCCCACAGGGAACCATCTCTTCTTGGGACGGTAATAAAGCGACAAAGACCTATAGTCTGCCAGTGAATGCGTCATGGAGTGTTGACCTCTTTGGCAATCTTCTTTCACAGAAGCGCGGTGCTCAGATGGCGCTGTTGCAGATAAAGGACTACCAGGTGTCTGTACAGACGAACCTCGTTGCGAATATTGCCAATATGTACTATTCGCTCCTCATGCTCGACAAGCAGCTTGAGATAGTGAACGATATGGAAGGTCTTACCAAGGACACATGGCAAACAATGCAGTTGCTTAAGGATGCCAAGATGGGTTATCGCTCAACATCGGTGCAGGCAGCAGAGTCTAACTATTACTCTGTTCTTGCACAGAAAGCAGATCTGAAGCGGCAGATTCGTGAGACAGAGAACTCGCTCAGCTTTCTTCTTGGCGAGCAGGCTCATGCCATCGCACGGGGCAAACTTGATAATCAGAGTCTTCCTGCCAACTTCTCTACAGGAGTAGGTTTGCAGTTGCTCAACAATCGGGCTGACGTACATGCAGCCGAGATGAACTTGGCGCAGTGCTTCTATGGAGTGGAGACTGCCCGCAGCAAGTTCTATCCTTCTATCACTATTTCTGGTACTGGTGCCTTTACCAACTCAGCTGGAGCAGGTATCGTAAATCCTGGAAAGTGGCTTCTCTCTGCTGTGGGTTCACTTGTTCAGCCTATCTTCCAGAATGGAAGACTCATAGCAGGACTCAAGGTGGCTAAGATGCAGTACGAGCAGGCTTACAACACTTGGCAGGATGCAGTGTTGAAGGCTGGCAGCGAAGTAAGCAATGCCCTCGTACTCTACAACTCTTCCGACGAGAAGGGAAGAATCGAGGCGCAGCAGATCGAGGTACTCAAGCAGAACGTAGAAGACACCCGTAAGTTGATGGGCGAGGCTGGTGGTTCTTATCTTGAGGTTATCCAGGCACAGTCTTCATTGCTCAATGTACAGCTCTCCAAGGTGGCTGACGACTTCTACAAGATGCAGGCTGTGGTCAACCTATACTATGCATTGGGTGGTGGAGCCAAGTAATGTTAAGTGTTAAATGTAAAATGTTAGATTATTATGGCAAGTATAATCAGTCCAAAGGCAGAGGTTTCTCCAAAGGCTAAGATAGGAGACAACTGCAAGATATATCCATTCGCCTATATTGAGGACGATGTGGTTATCGGTGACAACTGTACCATCTATCCATTCGTGAGCATCATGAATGGTACTCGCATGGGTAATAATAATAAGGTATTCCAGGCTGCCGTTATCGCTGCCCTCCCACAGGATTTCAACTATACTGGTGAAGAGAGTGAAGTAGTGATTGGCGATAACAATACTATCCGTGAGAATGTGGTTATCAACCGAGGTACTCACAAGGGTGGTAAAACAGTGCTTGGCAACAGCAACTTTCTTATGGAAGGTGCCCATATCTCTCACGATACCGTGATAGGCAACAGTTGCGTGTTCGGTTATGGAACCAAGATAGCTGGCGACTGTGTGATAGGTAATGGCGTCATCTACTCTACATCTGTAGTAGAAAATGCCAAGACCAGAGTTGGCGACTTGGCGATGATACAGGCAGGAACAACTTTCTCCAAAGATATTCCACCTTATATTATTGCGGGTGGTAAGCCTGTGAAGTATGCAGGTCCTAACAGCATTATCATGGAGGCTGCCGATATAGACGTGAAGGTTCGCAAGCATGTAGCTAATGCTTATCGACTTGTCTTCCACGGTCAGACATCTCTCTTTGATGCCATCAATCAAATCAAGGATCAGGTGCCAGACGGAGAAGAAGTGCGCAATATCATCAAGTTCCTCGAAAGTACAGAGAAAGGTGTCATCACCAAGATGTAAGTTGCGAAAGTTATAATAAACGATTTTTTCTTTATACACAAAGGGAGGGTTGACCCATGGGTTGACTCTCCTTTCTTGTGTTAATGTCTATTAAACTTTCGTTTATTCGCACATTTTTTTGTTACTTTGCATCAAATTTGGAATATTATACCCTTTTGGTAAATGAGAAAGAAACAATATAAGCCCAGCAGTCACCGAGGATTGCAGGTGGTAACTCTATGCATAAGCACCGCTATGGTGCTCGTTTTACTCGGACTGGTCATATTCTCCGTACTTATGGGAAGAAATCTCTCCTCCTATGTGAAGGAGAACCTTGTCGTGTCCGTGATGCTCGAACAGGATATGACCAATTCGGAGGTGGTGCAGATGTGTAAACAGCTGAAAGCCAAGCCTTATGTCAAGTCAATCAACTATATTTCGAAGGCGAAGGCTCTCAAGGAAGCCACTCACGACCTTGGAGTTAACCCCAGTGAGTTTGCTGGAGTCAATCCATTCCAGCCTTCTATCGAGTTGACAGCACAGGCCGACTATGCCAATAATGACTCTCTGAAATGGGTGGCCAAGGAACTGAAGGCCTATCCACGTGTTACAGAGGTGTCTTACCAGCATGACCTGATAGAGCAGGTGAATCAAATGCTGACCAAGATAAGCATCGGATTGCTCATCGTGGCGGCTCTCCTCACGTTTATATCTTTCTCGCTGATCAACAATACCGTAAGGCTCGGCATTTACGCCCGACGTTTCTCGATACACACGATGAAACTTGTTGGAGCCTCATGGGGATTCATCCGACGTCCTTTTGTAAATAGGGCCATACTGATTGGATTGTTGTCGGCATTGATTGCCAACGGCTTTTTGGGAGGCAGTCTTTATGCGTGGTATGTGCATGAGCCAGAACTGCTCATGGTGATGGGATGGCAGGAACTTGCCATAACGGGTGGTTCAGTTTTCCTTTTTGGAGTCATCATTACTGCTATTTGTGCCAGCATCTCTGTCAACAAATTCCTCAAGATGAAGGCTGGCGACTTATATAAGATTTAGAATATTGAATATTACACATTATTAATATTTTTATAATAAATGGATAAGAAGAATTTAGCATTTGACAAAGTTAACTTCATCCTCTTGGCTGTGGGGATGGCTATCGTCATCATCGGTTTTCTCCTGATGAGTGGATCTGGCTCCGACGAGCATACATTCGATACCGATATCTTCAGCACACGCCGTATTGTAGTGGCTCCAACAGTAACTCTGTTGGGATTTCTGTCTATTATTTATGCCATCATACGCAAGCCAAAAGACAATAAGTAATATTTATACCCCGATACATACACATTATTCAATAATAAAAAATAGTATTTATCAATGAATTGGTTTGAAGCCTTGGTGTTAGGCCTTATTCAGGGACTTACAGAATATTTGCCAGTTAGTAGTAGCGGCCATTTGGCTATTGGTGCCTATTTGTTTGGAATTGATGGCGAGGCTAATCTGGGTTTTACTGTCTTGGTGCACGTTGCCACAGTTATGAGTACTCTGGTGGTACTCTGGAAAGAGATTGACTGGATTTTGAAAGGACTCTTTAAGTTCCAGATGAACGAGGAGACCAAGTATGCGCTTAATATCGTGGTCTCCATGATTCCTGTGGGCATCGTTGGAGTATTCTTCAAGGATGAAGTAGAAAAAATTTTCGGTTCCGGACTGCTTATAGTCGGATGCATGTTGCTCGTAACAGCTCTGCTACTTGCTTTCTCTTATTATGCTAAACCACGCCAGCGTGAGAACATAAGCCTTTGGCATGCATTTGTCATTGGTCTGGGACAGGCTTTGGCTGTCCTGCCTGGTCTTTCCCGCTCAGGTACCACCATCGCAACAGGTCTTTTGCTGGGCAATAAGAAGGAGAAAATGGCGCAGTTTTCTTTTCTCATGGTCATTCCTCCCATCCTTGGCGAGGCGTTGCTCGACCTGATCAAAGGACTGAAAGGAGAAGAGGCACTTGGCGGTGTTGACACCTTGCCTATGATTATTGGCTTTGTGGCTGCCTTTGTTTCAGGCTGTCTTGCCTGCAAGTGGATGATCAATATTGTCAAGAAAGGCAAGCTCATCTACTTTGGCATCTATTGCGCTATAGCAGGTTTGGCCACCATTCTTTTCTCTCTTCTTTAATCAGTAACGACAAATCTTTTGCCAGACATGAATTTCCAGACAGGAGAAATCATTGCCATCGACAAGCCTTATCATATGTCAAGCTTTGGGGCTTTGGCTCATATCAGATACGTACTTTCTAATTTTTTGCACCATAAGGTGAAGATAGGACATGCAGGTACGCTCGACCCTTTGGCTACAGGCGTGCTCGTGCTTTGCACAGGAAAGAAGACCAAGGAGATAGAACAGCTGCAGACTCATACTAAGGAGTACACGGCGACGCTTCAGTTGGGGGCCACGACAGCCAGCTACGATCTCGAACATACGGTCAATCATACTTATCCTACCCGTCATATCACCCGACAGCTCATTGAGGAAACCTTGCCTCAGTTTGTCGGTGACATTCAGCAGGTGCCGCCTACTTATAGTGCCGTCAAGGTGAATGGCGACAGAGCCTATGCCTTGCGCAGGGCGGGAGAGGATGTGACACTCAAACCCAAGAGCGTTCGTATAGACGAGATAGAACTTACCCATTACGACGACGAGACCAAGCAACTCGGTTTGCGCGTAGTATGTGGTAAGGGAACTTACATACGCTCCTTGGCTCGCGACTTAGGTCGGGCACTTGGAAGCGGAGCCTTTCTTACTGAGTTGAGAAGAACCCGAGTGGGCGACTTTACTGTCGACAACTGTGTGAGTTTCGAAAATTTCAGGGAATGGCTCGAACAACAGGAAATAGAAGACATCCATCAAGTTTGATATTTCCAGAATAGTAATAGAATATAATTAGTAACCATTAGAAAGGAGACAAATATAACATGAAACTGTCACAATTCAACTTTAAGTTGCCTGAGGCACAAGTGGCGCTTTATCCCCACAAGACCAAGCGTATCGTCAAGACATCTACCGGAGAGGAACGTACCTTTGAGGTAACCCGTCGTGATGAGGCGCGTATGATGGTTCTACACAAAAAGTCGGAAACCATAGATATGTACCGCAAGGATGCTAACGGAAACCCTATCGAAGGCGAGTTTATTGAGTTCAAGGACATCGTCAACTATTTCGATGAGGGAGATACGTTTGTATTCAACAACACCAAGGTGTTCCCTGCACGACTCTATGGTACCAAAGAGAAGACCGATGCCAAGATTGAGGTGTTCCTGCTCAGAGAGTTGAATGAGGAGATGCGACTCTGGGATGTGCTCGTAGAACCAGCCCGTAAGATTCGTATAGGAAATAAACTCTTCTTTGATGATGTCAACGAGATGGTGGCTGAGGTAATCGACAATACCACCAGCCGTGGACGTACTCTTCGCTTCCTCTATGACGAGGACGGTCAGCACGATGTCTTCAAACGCTCGCTCTTTGCTTTGGGCGAGGCTCCATTGCCACGTTATATTATCGACAATCGCGAGGTACACCATGCCACAGAGGAAGATATGGAAGACTTCCAGTGCGTGTTTGCTGAGAAGGAAGGTGCTGTAACAGCGCCAGCCACAGGGCTTCATTTCTCGCGCGAGCTCATGAAACGTATGGAGATCAGAGGCATCAACTCTGCATTTATTACCTTGCATTGTGGATTGGGCAACTTCCATGAAATCGAGGTGGAAGACCTTACCAAGCACAAGATGGACTCCGAGCAGATGCATATCGGCAAGGAGGCTTGCGAACTGGTCAACGACACCAAGCGTACCGGTCATCATGTTTGTGCCATCGGTACAAGTGTGGTCAAGGCTACAGAGACTGCGGTGGGTACAGATGGAATGATGAAGGAGTTTGACGGATGGACCAATAAGTTTATCTTCCCTCCTTATGAGTTCGGACTGGCCGATTGCATGGTGGCCAACTTCTATCATCCAGAATCTACACTGATGATGAGTACTGCTGCATTTGGAGGTTACGACCTTGTATATGAAGCCTATATGAAGGCTTTGAAGAATGGCTATATGTTTGGTTGCTTCGGCGACTCTCTGCTCATTCTCAATGACTAATATCTGTGATAGTTGAGGCAGTAAATGGCTTCGTTTGTTTTAGGCGAAGCATCATTCAATAACATATTTATGTATACATGCATAGAGTATATCTGAGTCTTGGATCCAATTTAGGCAATCGCAAGCGTAACATCCGTGAGGCTCTTGAAAAGATAGGAGAGCTGATTGGCGACGTAGAGCGCCAGTCAGCTCTATACGAAACTAAGCCGTGGGGCTATTTTTCGCCAAACGACTTTATCAATGCATGTGCCTGTGTGCTCACTCCTTTGGCGCCTCGCCAGTTGCTTGAGGCTACTCAGAAGGTGGAGCAAGAGATGGGCCGTAAGCTCAAATCGGTGAATGGTGAATATCACGACCGCATTATAGATATAGATATTCTACTGTATGATGATCTTCGTATAGACCAGCCCGACCTGAAGATTCCTCATCCCCTGATGGAGGAAAGAGATTTTGTCATGGTTCCTTTAAGGGAAATCATGTCTCTATAATAGAATTACCATAGGAAAAATATTAAAATAGGAAGATATATGGAAGAGACAAGTAAATTGCAAGTGTTGAAATGCCCGGCATGCAATGCTAAGCTAACATACTTCTTTGAATTTGACCAGGTTATAACATGCCCTGTTTGTCATAACCGTATGAATAGCCATGTACCTCAGACGGTTGAAGCGCACATGCCTTTGCGTTATGTGTTGCCTACCATTGATGTAGATGGTTTTAAGCACTTGATGGCGCAAACTTTGGTTGATATCGACTTTGTTCCATGCGATGTTTTCCAGGCCATCGATGCCGAGGAGGTATTCTGTATCTATCTGCCTATGTATCTTTATGAGGGTACCTATCAGGTGGCTTGGAGCGGAATTGGTTCAGATCAACAGCAACTTAATGGGAACGCTAAGGGTAAGTTGGCTTATTTATACTTAGCCAATGATAGAAAAGGTGATCTTCCCAAGGAACTTCGCGACTTTACAGCTTGCTTACCTTACGACACAGAGGCTCTGATTCCTTTTGTGGCAGACAACATTGATGCCACTGACAGTCATATTCTCACTGTCTTGTCTACGATTACTGCCGAGGCAGTGTGGAAGAAGTGGGGATCGAAATTAACGGATAAGCTGGCAAAGAGTACGGTGCATGACCAAATAGGTAACCAAAAGGTTCGCAAGTTGAAGATTTCTCCCACTGTTGAACTGACCAAACTGGGAGAACCTCTCTTTGTACCTTTCTATTTCTCTTATTACACATATAACAATCGTCGCTATTGTTTTATAGCTGACGGTCAGGGTAAGCACCTGTCTTATAATAATCCCATTGACAAGCGCGAGAGTAGTTATGTGAGAAACTGTAAGGTTCTCATGCTCATCGTAAAATGGATGTGGATGTTGGCAGTGTTGGTA
>ENA-OUQH01002678-OUQH01002678.1-human-gut-metagenome-genome-assembly--contig:-NODE-2678-length-10772-cov-25.829990_pt1 | contig 10772 bp, 9 predicted proteins | sample MGYA00237948_ERZ548828 | MGnify/ENA primary metagenome ERZ548828 (study PRJEB26490, sample SAMN05194711) | human gut metagenome | biome: terrestrial biome; feature: human-associated habitat; material...
CCGGGGAAGGCGAACTTCTTCTCGTTATATTCTTCCTCGCCCTCTTCGCAGACCAGCAGCAGGGTCTTGTCGCCGGAGTCGAAATTGGGGTCTTCAAAGGTTTCCTGAATGAACTTGGTCTTGCCGCTTTCGAGGAAGCCCACAAACAGGTAAACCGGGATCTCATTTGCCATAATCGGTTTTTCTCCTTACACAACTTGCAGCTCAGCAGCCAAACAGTGCGGCAATGGCCTTTTCGTCCAGCTTGGAGCCGATGACGACCAGCTTGCCGCCCACGTCGGCACCGCGCTGACGCACTTCCCACTCGCCGGGGACGTAATCGAACTCCAGCCAGCCGTCGGCACCGCCGTCCACGATGCCCTTGGAGCGCAGGATCATGCCGTACTTGCCGCCGTCCAGCTCGGTCAGTGCATGCTCGATGTCTGCCTTGCTGAACTTCTTGGCCGTCTCGACACCCCAGCTGGTGAACACCTCATCGGCATCGTGATCGTGGTGATGGTGGTGGTGATGGCCGCAGCAGCAGTGGCCGTCCTCATCGTGGTGATGATGCTCATGCTCATCATGGTCATCGTCATCCTCATGGTCGTGGTCGTGATGGTGGTGGCAGCAGTGGTCCTCGTGGTCATCCTCTTCGTGGTCGTGGTGATGCTCGTCCTCATCATCGTCGTCATCGTCATCGTGATCATGGTGGTGATGGCCGCAGCTGCACACACCGTTCTCATCGTAATGATGGTGATGATGCTCGTGCTCTTCTTCCTCGTCCTCCTCGGCGTGCTTCTCATTGGCCTTGGCAGCCATGGCGATCAGCTCCGCCTTGAAATCGTCCTTGGAGGACATGGCCTTCAGGATCTGCTCGCCGGTCAGGGAATCCCATGCAGTGGTCACGATGGTAGCGGTGGGGTTCTTCTCGCGCAGCATGGCAACCGCAGCGGCGATCTTTTCCTCGCTGGCGGTCTGGGTGCGGCTCAGGATGATGCAGCTTGCGTGGCTGATCTGATCATCATAGAACTCACCGAAGTTCTTCATATACATCTTGACCTTGTTGACATCGGCCACGGTGACAAAGCTGTTCAGCTTCACATCCAGATGCTCAGCCACACCCTCCACAGCGCGGGTAACATCGCTCAGCTTGCCCACACCGGAGGGCTCAATGACGATGCGGTCGGGGTGGTACTGCTCCACCACCTGCTGCAGAGCGGCACGGAAATCGCCCACCAGAGAGCAGCAGATGCAGCCTGCGTTCAGCTCGTTGATCTGGATGCCGGACTCCTTCAGGAAGCCGCCGTCGATGCCGATCTCACCAAACTCGTTCTCGATCAGGACCACCTTCTGGCCCGCAAAGGATTCCTTGATGAGCTTCTTGATCAGGGTCGTCTTGCCGGCACCAAGGAAGCCGGAGAAAATATCGATATTCGTCATAATGCTGTATGCCTCTTTCTTTTTCCAAAAGCCCGCAAGGGCCGTTCAGCAATCAGAGCCGCAGAGTGCTGGCTCAAAAATCTTACACTCCTATTATAACAAGGCTGTCAATGGGAAACCGCCTTTTTTGATGAGAAAATTGTAACTTTTTTTGCAGTTTGGCTGCATTTTCAGAAAACGCTGCCTCCCGGACACAAAAAAACCCCGGAACGGGGGCAGAACGCATAGAACCCATACAAAAACACAGCCCCACTTTGGCGAAGGAGAAGCCAAAGCGGGGCTGTATTCAATGAAGGAGAAATGATGGGAATATCAGGTTACAGATTCAGCTCAAACTGTTCCACCGTAACAGTTGCTTTGCCATCGGCGGCAAAGGTGATGCCATCGGCAGACTGGGGGGTGTAGATCCATGCGGTCATGGTCTGCTCACCATCGTTGGCGAAAACTTCGATGCTGTTCTTATCCAGCAGGATGCGGAGCTTGAGCGCACCGTTCTGGCTGCGCACCTTGCAGCTGCGGCGGTGAACGATGTCGGCACGGGAACCGGCATAGCTGCGATCCAGCGTCAGCTCGGAGGTGTAGGGGTCGTAGGTCAGGCTGGTGTGATGGTCTGCATCGGCGGCCAGCTTCAGGGTGAAGGAGCGGTATTCGCCGGGCTGCACCGTGATGGTCAAATCGGCCACACGGCCCTTGATGCCTTCCAGAGAAGTTTCGCTTTGCACCGTCACATTTTCGTGGAAGGTGCGCTTACCGTGGACGGCATCCAGCTCCCGCACGGGGGTCTGAATAATGCGTCCGTCCTTGATGTGCAGCTCGCGGGGGCAGATGGTCTGCCCGAACCACTTGCAGCCCTGGGGCTTATCCTCGGTGTCCGACCAGGTCTGCAGCCATGCGGTCATGATCCGGCGGCCATCCGGGGCAAGGGTGGTCTGGGTGGCGTAGAAGTCGATGCCGCCGTCCATCAGCTGCACGTTTTCCTTGGTGAAGGTGTGGGTGGCTTCGTCGTAGCTGCCGATGAAGGCAATGACGTTGTGACCATTGTGGAACTCGCCCTTGGGCAGCATCTCCATGGGGCCGAGCATCAAGACCTGCTTGCCGTCCAGCGGGAAGAAGTCCGGGCACTCCCACATTTTGCCGTACTGATTGTTGCAGCGTTCCAGCACCGTGACAAAGTGCCAGTCGAAGCCGTCCTTGCTCTGGAACAGTGCCGCTGCGCCGCTGCCGTCCTCGGCCCGGCAGACGGTGACGGCGGAGTAGGTGCCATCGGCCTCACGCCAGATCTTGGGGTCCCGGAAGTCGAACCTGCTGAAGCCTTCCGGCAGGTCTTTCTGGGTCAGCACCGGGTTGCAGGCAGGCTTTTCGTAGTTGAGACCGTCACCGATGGCAATGCTCTGGGTCTGGATGTCCCGCATCTCCCCATTGGGCTGCTTTTCTGCCACCACGCTGGTGTACATCAGCAGCTGCTTGCCGTCATCCATCTCGGTGGCAGAGCCGGAGAAGCAGCCGGGGCCGTTGTCCACCGGGGAATCCGGTGCCAGCGCACAGGGCAGATACTCCCAGTGCAGCAGGTCGGTGCTGACGGCGTGACCCCAGTGCATGGGCGCCCACCGCACATCGTAGGGGTTATACTGATAGAACTGGTGATACTTCCCTTTGTAATAAGAGAAACCGTTGGGGTCGTTCAGCCAGCCCACATAGGGGGTCATGTGGTAAGCAGGGCGTTCCGCCGGGGAAATGGCAGCACCGTGCTCGGCCTCGTAGGCACGGGCTTTTTGTAAAGTCAAATCGTTCATGGAATCCTCCAAAGGAAAGAATTCTTATGCGTAGTAAGCATCCAGATATTTCTGCATAATGCCCAGATAGTCGGACAGGCCGTAGGCTTCCAGCTTGCTCAGATATTCGTTCCACTCTGCATCCGTAGTGCCGTTCATGATCCAGTTCGCCTTCTGCGTATTCATGTAGGTCTGCAGATCTGCCTGCAGGTTAGAGACCTGCTCGGTGTCCTCGCTGCTCATAAAGACATTGGGATAGACATAATCGTTGTTCATATCCGGGGTGTAGATCTCCTTGATCCAGTCCAGACGGTACTGTGCATCGTCCGGGCAGGTAACGTATACACCATAGTAATCATCCAGAACCGCCAGAGGTCCGCTGACACACTGCGCTTCACGGACTTCCACGGGAGAAGCATCGCCCAGAGGAGCGTGCTTCAGCATGGGCTCGCCCTTATCGTTGGTGGACAGTTCAAAAATGTTAAAGCCTTCCGCATCGCCGTAAGTACCCCAGTTGTTCTGCGGAGACTGGAGGGGCGCGTACATCTGATCCAGCCATGCACAAACCAATGCGGGGTTAGCCGCCTTTGCGGTGACAACGCATCTGCCGCGGGCAAAGCCGCTGGTGAAAGAGCCGTTCTGCGGAGTGATATTCCGGGTATCGGCGGTCAGGGCAGGCAGCGGCTCCCAGTCGGTCAGGTTGTCAATGTTGGCAACATCCCAGCTGAAGCAGACACCATAGCGGCCAGCCTTGCCCTTGGAAACATAGGTGGACCACTCCTGCGTGAAGCACTCCGGGTCAATGAGCTTCTCGGCATACAGCTTGTGCAGCCAGTCCAGACCATCACGGTAGCCCTGCTGGGTGGCGGCACAGATGACTTTCCGGTCGTTGGTAACGGCGATATGGCGGTCTTTGTCTGCATCGCCGTAGCCTTCGCCAAAGCCATTGATGAGGATGCTGGGGTCCTGATCGCCGTTGTTGACGATGCAGGACATGGGGATGATGTCGCCGTCAATGCCATACTCTGCCTTGATAGAAGCGGCGTTATCACGGAATGCCATCAGCACCTGTTCAAACTCGTCCACTGTGGTGGGCATCGACAGACCGAGGAAGTTCAGCCACTTGGTATTGATGAAGCTCATGTTGCCAATGGTCTGGATGGCGGTCTTTTCTGAGCCGAGCTGCTCGATCCAGGGCAGTGCCCAGATGTGGCCATCGCTGTCGGTGCACATGGTGCGGTACTCCGGGTACTGCTCAAAGACCTTCTGGAGATAAGGCATATTGTTGTCAATGTAGTCTTCCAGATTGAGGATGACACCCTGATCTGCGTAGCGCAGCAGATTGCTGTCGGTAAAATCAGCAGTAAAAACAAAATCCGTCAGGGTGTTGGGGTTGGACATATTCAGGGTGATCTTATCGCTCCACTGGTCGGACTGGATGGCGGTCCAGTCGATGTGCACATTGGTCTGCTCTTCCAGACGCTTGAAGATGGTGCGGTTGTTCGGCTCGGGTTCGCTGCCCACAGGGAAGCTGGTCATACCGGTAAAGGTGACCTTTTCGGACAGCGGAAATGTAACGGCACCGGTCGTGTCCACAGCTGCGGCAGCAGAATTGCTGCTGCCGGTGGATTTGCCGCCGCCACAGGCAGACAGAGCAGCGGCAGAACCCGCCAGAGCGCAGACCTTGAGGAAGTTGCGGCGAGAGATCAGCTTTTTCATGGTATTTTCTCCTTTTTTATGTTTCTTTTTTCGTGTAACAGATGAGCGTACCGGCTCATAAAATTCTGGAATATCCTCAGCCTTTAATGGAACCAGCCATGATGCCGGCATCAAAATACTTCTGGAAGAAGGGATACATCACCAGCAGCGGCAGACTGGAAATAATAATGGTTGCATATTTGAGCAGCTCTGCCATCTTCGCACGTTCGGCAGTGCTCTGGATATCTGCGATCATGCCGGATTCCGGCTGGCTCTGGATCAGGATGGAACGCAGCACCAGCTGCAGCGGCTGCTTCGATGCGCTGTTCAGGTAGATCATGGCGTCAAAGTAGCTGTTCCACATTGCCACGAACTGCCACAGGGCCAGAACTGCCACCACCGGCATACAGACGGGCAGCAGGATCTTGAAGAAGTAAAGCATCTCGCTGGCTCCATCCACATCCGCAGCTTCACGCAGCTCACGCGGGATGCCTTGATAATAGGTACGGGCAATGATCATGTTCCACACGCTGAATGCTCCCGGCAGAATGACCGCCCACATGGAATCCAGCAGACCCAGATTGTTGATGAGCAGGTAGGTGGGGATCAGACCGCCGCTGAAAAACATCGTGATCACAAACAAGGTGTTGAAGATCGTTTTGCCTTTGAAGTCCGGCAGCGACATGGGATAAGCGGCAAGCATCGTCACAGCTACCGAGATGATGGTGAAGATGATCGAGTAAAGTACTGCGTTCTTGAAGCCGACCCAGATCTGCTTGTCCGAAACGACACGCTGGTAAGCATCCAGACTCCACTTGCTGAAATCAAAGGAGATGCCCTTGTTTTGCAGAGTGACCGGGTCCATAAAGGACGCGATGACGATGTAGATCATCGGAACGATGATCGCCAGCAGGAACAAGCCCAGAAGTGCGTAGCCGCAGTACAGGATGATCTTATCTTGTCTGGTGTAGAGGGCCATTTTTGATTTTTTCTGTTTTGCCATGGTAAACCCCTCCTTACAAGCCCTTGCCATCGTTCATTTTGGCAACGACCTTGTTCACTGCGATCAGCAGGATGACGTTGACAACGGTGTTGAACAGACCGACTGCCGTGGAGAAGCTGTAATCGCCGTCCAACAGGCCCTTTTTATAAACGTACGTTGCAATGATCTCGGCAGTGTTCAGGTTCAGGTCAGTTTGCAGGGCATAGGCCTTTTCAAAACCGATGCTCATGATGTTGCCTGCCTGCAGGATGAACTGAATAACGACCATATCCTTAATGGCGGGCCACTCCACCGTCATGATCTGCTGGATCAGGTTTGCGCCGTCGATCATCGCAGCTTCCTTCAGATCTTTGCTGGCGTTAGAAAGGGATGCGGTGTACATGATGGATGCCCAGCCGGCACCCTGCCAGATGCCGCTGATGATGTAGATGGGGCGGAACGCTTCCGGCAGCGTCATGAAGTTGATGCTGGTGTGAAGCAGGCCGTTCACCGGACCGGTGACACTCAGCAGCACCCGGACGATACCGCACAGCACGATGACCGAGATGAAGTTGGGCATATACAGCACCAGCTGCACCTTCTGCTTGATCTTCTTGCTCTCGATACGGTTGAGCAGGAATGCCAGCAGGATGGGGATCGGGAAGCCCCACAGCAGACCGTAGACGCTCAGCTTCAGGGTGTTGATCAGATAGCGCTGGAAGTCCGGCGAGGACATGAAGCGGGTAAAGTTTTTGAAGCCTACCCACTCGCTGCCCCAGATACCTTTGAAGGGATTGTACTTCTGGAACGCGATCAGCACACCGCCCATGGGAGCGTACTTGAACACCAGCGTCAGCACCACGGCAGGCAGCAGGAACAACAGGTAAAGCTGCCAATGCCGTTTGATGTAGACCCATGTGTTGTGCAGCTTGCGTTCTGCTGTCAGCACAGCCGTTTCCGGCGAGGCCGTCTTTGCTTTCATGAATCATTCTCCTCCTTTTTGATTTGTTTGCCGCTTGATTTGCATTTTACATTTGCACCTTTGAATTTTGCACTTTTTACTTTGATTGTGCAAATGTAAAACCCTGTAATTCATTTATACCACGCAAGCAAGCGAATGTCAACGATAATTCATAGTATATATCAAGAAATACTGTGGATTTGTACAGATGCACAAATTCGAAAGTGCGCAAATATGCAAAATGATGATTTGCATTTTTACGTTTGACTAATTTGTGCATTTGCACTATACTGGAGTCGTAAAGAACAAGATCCGTCACCAGACTTTATCTATAAAAGAGGGAACATCCGCCTCTATACTGTAAAGAAAGAGGATGACTTATGACAACCAAGGTCACCATTCAGGATATTGCAAACGAACTGCAGCTTTCCCGCAACACAGTTTCAAAGGCCATCAACAACACCGGTGTGCTGGCAGATGCCACACGGGAGAAGATCCTGCGCAAAGCCGCCGAAATGGGCTATAAGCAGTTTGCCTATCTGCCGCTGTTTCAGGAAGACGCTGCAAAAACAGCAGCGCCTTCCATTCTGCCGAGTGACAAACGGGAGATCGCCATGCTGACGACCCAGTTTCTGAGCAGCTCTCACTTTTCCTCCATGATGCTGGATCGTTTCCAGTCGGAAATCGACCATCTGCACAGCGGCATGACCATTCATCGCATTTCTCCCATAGAGCTGAAAGAGAAAAAACTTCCATCTTCTCTCAACATCCAGCGCACAGCCGGCATCATCTGCTTTGAAGTATTCGACTATGACTACGCACAGATGCTGTGCGATCTGGATGTTCCGCTGCTGTTTGTAGACACCCCTGTGATGGATATGCGTCCTCCTCTTAAAGCTGACCGCCTTTATATGGAAAACCGCATTGAGATCCAGAATGCGGTGGCCCACATGGTCCAGCGCGGCAAAAAACGCATCAGCTTTGCGGGGGATAAAAACCACTGTCAGTCCTTCTTTGAGCGTTATATGGCTTATAGGGATGCAGTGGAGCACTTTGGTCTGACAGAAGGCCTGAGCACCTGTGCGATGCCATCTGGACAGCAGAACTATCCGGTATCCCTGTACGAAACCATACGTCGGTTCAAAACGATGCCGGATGCCTTTGTCTGCGCCAATGACTTTGTTGCCATGGATCTGGTCAAGGCATTGAATGAGCTGGGGTATTCGGTTCCCGATGATATCTGGGTCTGCGGCTTCGATGACAGTCAGGAGGCTTCCTACTTTGCCCCCCGTCTGACTTCGATCCATATCCATGGACAGATCATGGGCTACACCGCTGCCAATCTGCTTATGACCCGCATCGAAGAGCCATCGCTGAACTATCGCACCGTCTATACGGAAACCAACCTGATCCTGCGCGAATCCACAGGAGATTGAGCGAAAGGAGAACCCCCATGCGTGACCTGTGCAATACGGACAAGCCGCTGTTTGCTGTGCTGACGAAATTGACTTACAGTGCTTACCTGAACATCTTATGGCTCGTGTGCAGCCTGCCCATCGTTACCATAGGGGCTTCTACGACCGCATTGTTCTACGTCACGCTCAAAATGGCGGAAGATCGGGACGATGGTCTGACCCGGATGTTTTTTAAGGCGTTCCGGGAAAATTTTAAGCCTGCCACAAAACTCTGGCTTATCCTGCTGGCAGTCGGCAGTTTCCTGGCTGCGGATGGCTTTGTGCTGCGCCGAATGTGGAGCGAAAACATTTTCTGGACGCTGCTCACTGCAGTGCTTATTGGTGCGGCAGTTCTGTACGGCATCGTTCTGCTGTATGCCTTTCCTCTGCTGGCACGGTTTGAAAACACCACCTTCGGCATCCTGAAAACAGCGTTTCTCGTGGGTGTCCGGTATCTGTTTTGCACCCTGCTGATGGCGGCGATCTATGGCATCATGGGGTACGTCATAGTGTTTGTGTTCACGCCTGCATTCCTGCTGGGCATGGGCTTCTGCGCCATGCTCTGCTCCTTTCTGATGCTTCGGATCCTCTATCTGATCGGTGGAGACCCTGATGCAGTACACGAGGAATACGACCATGACAAAAACTGACCGGGATACGCTCCGCTCCCTCCATGGGCGCAAAAAGTGGGAGCACATCTGGGCATATTACAAGCTGCCCATTGCGATCGTGCTCATCGTCGTCTATATCCTCGGCTATGCAGCCTACCGCCATGTGACGAAAAAAGAGGATGTGCTTTACCTTGGTCTGGTAAACATCACTGCCGGGTCTGATCTGACGGAACAGCTTACCACCGGCTTTGCCGAGGCGCAGGGTCTGACCAAAAAGCAACAGGTCGATCTGCTGTCCGGCTTGCTGCTCAGCGAAAGCGAACGCGCAGAGGAGCAGTATGTATATGCTTCGGAGATGAAGCTGCTGGGTGCAGTCAGTGCCCAGCGGTTAGATGTTGTTCTGATGGACGAATATGCACGGGACCGACTGTTGGCAGATGATTATTTTCTCGATCTGCGGACACTGGATGCGTCTTTCCATGCACTGTCGGGTCTGAACGCCGGTGGGACCGTGCTGGATATTTCGGACACGCCGTTTGTCAGGCAGGCAGGTTTTTCTGGCAGGGTCTATCTTGGGGTAGTGCAGAATGCACCGCACCCGGAGCGTGCAGCCGCTTACATTCATTATCTGTTCCAGCGGTGATCGTTGGGTTTTAGCTTATAGGATAAAAATAAGGAGAATTATCATGGACATTTTAACGATTGGTGAAGTTTTGATCGACCTGACCCAGACCGGCAAGGATGCGCGCGGCATCCCTCAATTTGCTGCAAACCCCGGCGGTGCCCCGGCCAATCTGGCTGTGGCTGCTTCCAGACTGGGCGCACAGACCGCCTTTATCGGCAAGGTGGGTGCAGATGCCTTTGGCCGCTACCTGAAAGAGGTTCTGGCAGAGAACAAGGTGGACGTTTCCGGCATGGCGGTGGATGCAGACCACCCCACCACCATGGCTGTTGTTTCGGTGGATGCCACCGGCGAGCGGGATTTCAGCTTCTACCGCAGCGCCAACGCTGACGTGATGCTGAGCAAAGAGGACATTTCGGAGGGCGCTCTGAAAGCTGCCAAAATCGTCCACTTCGGTTCTGTCAGCCTCACCGCCGACCCCTCCCGCACCGCTACGCTGGATGCTGCCGCCCGCGCCAAAAAGCTGGGTGCTGTCATTACTTATGACCCCAATTACCGTGCCAACCTCTGGAAGAACAAAGAGGAAGCCATTGCTCAGATGAAAGCACCCCTGCCGCTGGTGGATATTCTGAAAGTTTCCGATGAGGAGCTGCCCCTGCTCACCGGCACCACCGACTGCGAAAGCGGCACGGCACAACTGGCACAGAACGGCATCCGACTGATTTTTGTCACCTTGGGTGCAAACGGCGTATTCTACCGCTTTGGGGAGAAAACTGGCCATGTGGCTGGCGTGCCCTGCAAGGTGGGCGACACCAACGGCGCAGGCGATACCTTCTTTGGGGCTGCCCTGTCCAAGCTCTGCAAGGAGGAGCTGGACACCCTGACCGTGGATAAGCTGGAAGGCATTCTTGCCTTTGCCAACAAGGCGGCAAGCATTACCACCAGCCGCCACGGCGCTATCCCCGCCATGCCCACCCTTGCAGAAGTGGAGGGCTGAGCCATGGCAGTAAAGCAGGAATTTGAGTCCCGGTTTGCCAAGCACAAGGACGAACTGGAATGGCTGTTCATGGAACTGTACCACAACCGGGAAGGGCTGGAGGTTCTGGAGCGGGAGATGGCAGAAGCCTACAACGCCCGCAGCGCCGAGCTGAAAGCACTGGACAAGGCACGCTCTGCCGACCCGGAGTGGTACAAGCGGGGCAATATGTTCGGCATGACCATGTACACCGACCTCTTTGCCGGAAATCTGAAAG
>ENA-OUQH01002679-OUQH01002679.1-human-gut-metagenome-genome-assembly--contig:-NODE-2679-length-10772-cov-12.980685_pt1 | contig 10772 bp, 8 predicted proteins | sample MGYA00237948_ERZ548828 | MGnify/ENA primary metagenome ERZ548828 (study PRJEB26490, sample SAMN05194711) | human gut metagenome | biome: terrestrial biome; feature: human-associated habitat; material...
TGTGGACTTGCCGTCCGCAAACAGCATGAAATGCTGTTCGCCGCCAGCAAGTTTGGAAAAACAAATACCGAAAATCAGACCGTTTGGCCATAAAAAAATCCCCCTAAAACAGTTTGGTTATTTACCTTGTCTGCTTTAGGGGGATCATATCATTTGGCGCGTGTGTCTTTTTTGTTGCGGCATACGGAGAAAAAAGTGTTGAAGGAACGGAAGTGGTCATTGGAGATCTTCGCGGCGCGTTTTTTGCAACGCCAGCCCTCTGCGCCTCTAGGAACTGAGCCAACCGCAGAGCCCAATCGGATCCGTATGTTCCCGGTGCCTGCTATTTTCTCAAGTCGATCCCGCGGATCTGCTGACGGAGTGGAAGTACGGAGTAGGGGGCGACGGAGAATTCATCGACGCCCATCTTAAGGAAGGTCTCCGTGATGGAGAGATCACTGCCGAGCTCACCGCACATGCCGACCCAGATGCCGGCTTTGTGTGCATTTTCTACCGTCATCTGGATGAGCTTTAGGACGGCAGGATGATGCGGATTGAAGAAATCGGTCAGGTTGCGGCTCGTGCGGTCGACGACCAAGGTGTACTGCGAGAGGTCATTCGTGCCGATGGAGAAAAAGTCGACTTCTTTCGCGAGCTTGTCGCTGATGAGTGCAGCAGCCGGTGTCTCGATCATGATGCCGATCTCCATCTGCTTATCGTAAGCGATGCCTTTCTTATCGAGCTCCATCTGGACTTCCGTCAGGATCTCCTTCGCCTTCCACACTTCCCAGACGGAAGTAATGAGCGGGAACATGATGGCCGCTTTGCCATAGGCGCTCGCACGGAGGATGGCACGGAGCTGGACTTTGAAGATCTCAGGACGCTTCAGGGAGATGCGGATCGCGCGCAGACCGAGCGCCGGATTATCCTCTTTCGGCAGATGGAAAGAGGAGGCTTCTTTGTCTGCGCCGATGTCGAGGGTACGGATGATGACACGCTTGCCGGCCATGGTCTCGATGGCGAGTTTATAAATATTAAACTGCTCTTCCTCTGATGGCAGCGTTTCGCGGCCCATGTAGATGAATTCGCTGCGGAAGAGGCCGATGCCTTCTGCGTCATTCTTGAGGACGGCAGAAAGGTCGGAGGCAGAGGAAACGTTTGCTGCGACCTCGATGCGGTGACCATCGATCGTTTCGCTCGGAAGGCCCTTCAACTGCAAGAGGAGCTCCTTTAGGTGGATGCTCTGGCTCTGTTTCTCTTTCATACCGGAGAGGATAGCCGGTGTCGGTTCGAGATAGACCACGCCGGAGAAGCCATCGATGACAGCGGTCTTCCCATCGTGGGAGGCATCGACATCCGTCCCGGTCGCAACGATCGCAGGGACGCCGAGCGCACGGGCGAGGATCGCGGTATGTGAAGTCGGAGTGCCTTCCTTCGTCACGAATCCTAAAATCTTTGTCGTGTCCATCTGAATGGTCTCGCTTGGTGTGAGGTCATCCGCATAGAGGATGCAGGGCTCATCCGAAGAGAAGAGAGCCTGCTTCTGACGGAGCGTGCGGAGCAGGATGCGTGCGACTTCCGCAAGGTCGGCGATCTGGCCATGGACATAGTCGTCCGGATCTGCTTCATAGATACGAGTGAAGTTTTGCTCTGCCTGCTGGACGGCGTACTCTGCATTGACGCTCTGCTTCCGAATGATAGACTTGACAGCGTCAACGAATTCAGAGTCTGTCATCATCTGCTGATAGACTTTGAAGATGGAAGCGTTATCCAGACCGACATGAGAGATAGCTTCCTGGTAGAATTCCTTCATCTTGACAGCGGCTGCATTGCGTGCGGAGTCAAAGCGTGCGACTTCGGTCTCCGGTTTTTCGATCTCTGTGCGGGCGAAATCCATCGGCTGGTGTCGGAAGATACGCAGCGGGCCGATCGTGACCATGCCGGAAATACTTTTGCCATGAATGGTAAGCATAGGTGATATCCTTTCATTTTATATTGTAAATCAATCGGGTTCAAGGGGCGTTTCTACAAGCCTTTCTAAGGAAACACTGATTAAATCGTTATCGGATTTCATTCCTGGATTTTTATACAGAGCGAGGAGACAGAGGGCGCGAATAGCGAGCTATTTAAGGAGGATGTCGACGACGCTATGTATAAAAATCCATATAAAATCTGATTCTGTGATTTAATCAGCGTTTCCTAACTCAATTCTCTATTCCCTTTCGACATTCCACGCCCTTGTCGTAGTAATGCCGGATCTTTTTCATTTCTGTGATGAGGTCGGCGGCGTCAAGAATGATCTTCGGCGCATTTCTTCCCGTGAAGACGAGTTCGCAGTCCGGGCTTCTGGCGGCGAGAATGCGCTTCGTGTCCTCCTCGGTCGCAAGGTCATACCAATAAGCCATGTTGTATTCGTCTAAAACAACGAGATCATAGTCTTTGGAGACTGCTTTGACCGCATCATCGATCCCCTTGAGGGCCATGTCGCGATATTCTTTCGGCGGATGCCCTGCGGGGTAGACGCGCAGCGCGGAGCCCCAGGCTTTGATCTCTTCTTCGGAGAGCATACCTTCTTTTGCAATGAAATATGGTTTACCCAAAGTAATGAGCGTCAGGCCCGGAAGTCCCTGCAGGATCTTCTGCTCGGAATAGGCGAGTGACTTCATAAACTGAATAAAACAGACTTTCTTTCCGGCACCGACGGCACGGACGGCAAGTCCGATGGCAGCGGTGGTTTTCCCTTTTCCGTCGCCTGTATAGACTTCGATATATCCTTTCATAAAAGACCTCCTTTTGGAAATCTGATCTTGAAGGAATGATGAGTTAAAATGATCGGCATCCCTTCCATGGATAACTATATTATACAATATGAGGGGAAGAGATGGGAAGAAGAGGGACTCATGACTAAGAGACATCCGATGGCCTGTCATGATCCCTCCTCTTGGTCATTTGGCGTGAAAAAAGAGATCTTTTCCTCTCTTGGACAGAAGGAACGCCTGAGGGATCCTAAAAGAGAACGACGGTGATCTCCATCGAAGTGACCTGACTCCGCTCTTTACTTGCCTGCGGGAAAACCATCTGCGGGGCCGGCTCTCGCCGGGGAATCCGTATTGGCATATTTCGGTGTGATGTATTATAATGTATAAGACTAATTGTAAAAAATATTTGTAGAAATCTTCATATACATGTATCGCCGCGACGCTGCCCTGCTGTGATGCCTCTGGATCTATGGGCGGCCAAAGGGTAGAGCATGGTAGATGAATATAAGAAATTCATCGGGGTACTGATCCTGGTCATTGCGGCCGCGGTCTCTGTATTCGTGATGAAGACGTACTACCCGGAATTTTATGACCAGACGATTCAGCTGACACTGGCGGGGGATATTGATGGCTTAGGTGATTATATCTCCTCTTTTGGCTATGGAGCCTTTGCGGTGAGTATTGGGCTTTTGATTTTCTGTAATGTCTTCGGGATCCCGACGATCCCCTTTCTTACAGTGAACGGAGCTCTTTTTGGTCTGATTCCGGGACTGGTGATCTCCTGGCTGGGGGAAGTCTTGGGCATCGAGCTGAGTTTTCATATCGGGCGTATCTTCTTCCGAAAGGAAGCGAGAAGCTTCATCGAGAAGCGGCATATGCTTGAGAAGCTCGATAAGTACAGCAGCGTGAAGCATATGATACTTACGCGGGCGATCCCCTATTCGCCGAATATCCTCTTCACGGCGGTCGCGGTGGTGTCGAAGCTGTCATCGAAGGAGCATTTCAAGGCGACGCTCATCGGAAAGATCCCCTCGGTCGTGATCGAGGTGGTCTTGGGACATGATCTCATTTATTTTCAGGAACACAGCACGCGTTTCATCTTGCTGTTCCTTCTGCTGATCGGCGGCTGCGTGTCGCATCGGATGTATAAGAAGAAACATCCCAATAAATAAGGGCGAAAGGATGCCGAAAGGCATCCTTTTTTGACTGGGGCTGATGGGAGAAAAGAGAGAGATTCCCGTGGATTTTCTTCGGTCTCTTCTGTCTGAGGGAGCGTGCGTCCTTGACTTGGGAAGAACGAGGGGGCACAGTGGCCATGAGCGGGGCTTGCTCCCTTTCCCTTCTTCCCGATAGAGTATATAATAAAAACAAAATGACGGAGAAGAAGGTGAAACACGTGGGACTCTTGCATCGGATTTCTTCCTGTTTTACGAAGAGCTCTTTTGCTTCCTGCTCTTGTGATGAGCGGGGGCAAGCTATAGATGAGGGAGCCAGGCAGATCCTAGAAGCGCTGGAAGAAGCGGGGAAAGAGGGCTATATCGTGGGCGGGTGCGTCCGCGATCTTGCGAGGGGAAAGGTGCCGCATGACTGGGATATCACCACGTCGGCGCGTCCGGAGGAAATGCTCTCTATCGCTGCTTTGCGTGGTTGGAAAGCGATCGATGGCGGTGGATGCCGGTTCGGGACGGTCATCATTGTCCTGGGCGGTGAAAATTACGAAGTGACGACATTCCGCAGCGAGAGGTATGGAAGTGATGCCCATCGGCCGAGCGAGGTATCCTTTGCCAAGACGCTGAAAGAGGATCTCATGCGCCGCGATTTCACGGTGAACGCCATGGCAATGGATCGCAGCGGCCGTCTTTATGACGAGTTCGGCGGACTTTCGGATATAGAGAGGAAGCGTCTGCGGACGGTAGGGGATGCAGGAGAGCGTTTCTCAGAGGATGCGCTGCGCCTGTTTCGCGCTTGTCGGTTTGTCGCTCAGCTCGACTTCATGGCTGACCGCTCGCTGGTAGAGGGGATGGAGAGCGCTTTCCCGCGGGTCTCGGGGCTGTCGCTTGAGCGTGTACGCCAGGAGATGGACCGACTGCTTGTTTCGAAGCATGCTGCGCGCGGTATGGATCTTCTGGTACGAAGCGGCCTCGCTTGCTGCTCCTGCCGCATCAAGGAAAAGGGAGCATATATGGAAGTCCCCATCCTGCCCGAGCTTTCTCATCTGGTGGGGCTGCCGCAGCAAAAGGAATTTCATAAGTATGATGCATGGTATCATACACTTGCAGTGCTTGAGGCGGTGAGCCCGGAGCCGCTTTTACGCTGGGCAGCGCTGCTTCATGATGTAGCCAAGGGGATGCCGGGGATCCGCGCGATACGGAAAGGCCGGCTCACGGACTATGGCCATGATAAGAAGGGGGCAGAGATGGCAAGGGATATCCTTACGCGCTATCGCCGGTCTCCGGCTTTCACGGAAGAGGTGGTCTGGCTGGTGGAGAATCATATGCGTTTTCATTTTTTCGCCAATTCACCGGAAGCGGATGCGGAGAAATGGGTACGCCAGCTCGCAAGAGACCATGTATTCTCTTCTTCTGAAGCGATGGCGGAGAGCTTTCTCCATCTCAAAGACCTTTGCATGGCGGACATCATTGGCTGCGGACGGCCTCTTTCCGCGACAGAAGGTCATGAAGCATTCGGCAACTATATGGCAGAGCTCTCGCGGCGTATGCCTGTTACCAGCAAGGAGCTGCACTATGCGAAGGATGTACCCGCTATTCTTGCTCCGCATGTCGCAGAGGGCATGAATAATCTGCTTTTCCGCGTGCAGAATGGCGATCTGGATAATACGGAAGAAGCGCTTCACGAGGCGGCACTGCGATTTGCGAAAAGACATAGGGATTAGAAGGGGGTGACTGGTGACTGGTGACTAGTGGCTGGGGATTGGGAGACGGGTAGATATCAGACTCTCTCGCACTCGCATCGTCATTGAAAGCGTTGCCGAGAAATCTTTGTCATTCGCGGTTCATCGGTCGGTGATAGGAAAGCCCAAACGGGAAACCTGCTCTCCAGAAACTTTTCGGGCATCGCCCTATTTATACTCCGCGGCGCTTCTGATTTTTATGCGCCGCACCAACCCCTTTGAACCTCTTGAACCCGTAGAACCCATTGACCCCATTCAACCCATTTCATGAAAGGAGCTCGCATGAACCAGGAACAGCCCAGAAATAAAATGCGCATGAGAAGCGTCAACATCTCGAAAGCCATCAGTGTTTTGGTGGCTCTTCTTGTGCTGCGTCTTTTCTGGGTGCAGGTCATCGAAGGCAGCCGCTATGAAGAGATGGCGATGAATCAGACGGAGGGGAGCCAGACGCTCTACTCACCGCGCGGTACGATCTATGACAGGAATGGGAAGGAAATGGCTTTTTCCATCATGGTGAAGTCTCTTTATGGCGATCCGGGAATGCTAAATGTCTCTCCCAAAGAAGCGGCGAAGGCGCTGGCACCGATTCTGCACAAAAAAGAGAAAGACATCGAGGAACGACTCTCGCGAGATACGAGCTTCGTATGGCTGGAGCGCACGATGGATCCGGAAGACTCGGACAGGGTAAAGGATCTCATCAAGGAAAGAAAATGGGAAGGCCTCAGTTTCGTGGATGAAAGCCGTCGTTTCTATCCGAATGGCTCCATGGCGGCGAATGTTCTCGGCTTTGTCGGGATGGATGACAAGGGACTCGACGGTCTTGAGATGTCGCTTGACAGTCTCATCCGCGGCGGCTCGAATAAGCAGCAGATCTTGACGGATGCCAGGGGAAATCCGATCCTGAAGTCAGTACTTACTCCATTCAAGGCGGAGAAGGAACGATCTGTGTACCTGACCATTGATCAGAATATTCAGTTTTATGCGGAGCGTGCGCTTGACCGTGCGATGAAGACGACCCATGCGACGGGCGGCATCATCATCGTCATGGATCCGAAGACAGGAGAGATCCTGGCATTGGGAAATCAGCCATCCTATGATCCGAATCATTTCGAAAAAGCGGATGAGCGGCAGTTCAAGAACCGTGCCGTTGTCGATATTTATGAACCGGGCTCTACCTTCAAGCCGATTATCGCGGCGACGGCACTATCGGCCGGGACCTACGATACGAAGCGCGTCTGGCATGACCCGGGTGTGGTCTGGGCATCCGGTCATCCCATCAAGAACTGGAATGAAGAATCTTACGGTGACGTGCGTCTCGTCGATATCATCAAGTGGTCGATCAATACGGGCTTTGCACATGTCGGTCTTTTGACTGGTGGTGAGACGATGACCGACTATGCGAAGCGATTCGGATTCGGACGGTCGACGGGTATCGAGCTACCGGGAGAAGGCGTGGGACTTCTCTTTGAACCGAAAAACATGCGGCCCATTGACGTTGCGACCATGTCCATCGGGCAGGGCATCGCAGTCACGCCGCTTCAGATGGTGCAGGCCTACAGCGCCCTTGCCAATGGCGGAAAGATGGTGAAGCCCCATATCATCGCTTCGATCAAAAATGCCGACGGCAGTGACTATCAAGTCACGGAAAAGGAAGTGATCGGACAGCCGATCACGGAAGCGGTCGCGAGTGAAGTAAAGGACATGATGGAGAAGGAGGTCTCCGAGGGCGGCGGCAGCAATGCCCAGGTACCGGGCTATCATATGGCAGGCAAGACAGGCACCGCGCAAAAGATCGATGCAGAGCACGGCGGTTATCTCAAGAACCAGTACATCGCCTCCTTCTGCGGCTTTGGCCCGACGGAGGATCCGAGGGCCATCTGTCTCGTTGTCTTGGATACGCCGACGGGTACGTACTATGGCGGGCAAGTCGCGGCTCCAGTTTTCAAAGAAGCCATGACACAGATCATGCGCTACCTGGCTGTCCCGACGATCGAAGATAGTGAGAACCATGCTAAACCTGTCACCCCATCCATTGAGACGAATAAGCCGAAGCTGCCCTCCGAAGCGGAGAGGGAATTTCCTCTGCCCAGCTTTTATGGCTGGTCCATGCGAGACACAGGGGAATGGCTCACCAAAGCAGGTCTTGGCTTTGCGCCGGAAGGAAGCGGCTTCGTGGATAAGCAGAGCCCCGGCGCAGGCATCCATGTGAAGAAAGGAGATACCGTGTGGGTGCATTGCAGTGAATGAGAGATCTATCACTCAATAATGTACCATTGACATAGCTGGTGAGCCATGGTAGTCTAGGGTTACAACATGGAGATGGGACAGGGCTGACGGAGTAAAGTGGAAATGACCACGGGTACTGTACTATCTGAAACGCCGACCGTCTGGGCAGAATTTCTGCTCAGACGGTTTTTGTTTAGGGAAAAAACAGTGCTGCCATCCCCGGCACACGCCCCGCCCACCTATGCTATAATGAAATGGAAAGCTATTGTGAGAGCATGTCGTTTTTTGAAAGGAGATCCACATGTTAAGCGATATCGAAATTGCACAGAAAGCTGAAATGAAGCCGATCACTGAAATCGGTGAAAGCATCGGCATCCCGGCAACGGAACTGGAAAACTACGGCCATTACAAAGCGAAGGTCTCTCTGAAATTCACCAGAGAGCTGGAAAAGAAACCGAATGGCAAGCTCATCCTTGTGACGGCGATCTCTCCGACACCGGCTGGTGAAGGCAAGACTACGACGACAGTCGGCCTTGGGCAGGCTCTTTCTCAGCTCGGCAAGAAGACGATGATCTGCCTTCGTGAACCATCCCTCGGTCCATGCATGGGCATCAAGGGCGGCGCAGCAGGCGGCGGCTATTCGCAGGTCGTCCCGATGGAAGATATCAATCTTCATTTCACGGGCGATCTCCATGCGATCACCGCTGCACACAATCTTCTCGCTGCCATGGTGGACAACCACATCCAGCAGGGAAACGTACTCGGCATCGATCCGCGCCGCGTCGTATGGAACCGTGTCATGGATATGAATGACCGCGTGCTCCGTCACATCGTAGTCGGTCTTGGCGGTCATCCGAATGGCGTACCGAGAGAAAGCGGTTTCGATATCACCGTCGCATCGGAAGTCATGGCGATCCTCTGTCTGGCTCGTTCTATCAGCGACATGAAGGAACGCTTTGCCAAGATCATTGTCGGCTACACCTATGACAATGCCCCTGTCACTGCGGGCGACATCCATGCGGAAGGCGCGATGGCGGCTCTTATGAAGGATGCACTGAAGCCAAACCTTGTGCAGACGCTTGAGCATGTCCCTGCCTTCATCCACGGCGGCCCATTTGCAAATATCGCGCATGGCTGCAACTCTGTCCTTGCGACGAAGACGGCGCTGCACCTCGCCGACTATGTCATCACGGAAGCAGGCTTCGGTGCCGATCTCGGCGCTGAAAAATTCCTTGACATCAAGTGCCGTTTCGCCGGTCTGAAGCCGGATGCGGCGGTCCTCGTCGCGACCATCCGTGCGCTTAAGATGAATGGCGGCAAAGCGAAGAATGAACTCACAGAATCCGATCCGGAAGCAGTCAAGAGAGGCCTGCCGAACCTCCTGCGCCATATTTCCAACATGAAGAAATTTGGCCTGCCGATCGTTGTTGCGCTGAACATGTTCCCTGCTGACACCGCAGAAGAGAAGAAGGTCATCGAAGATGCCTGCGCCAAAGTCGGCGTCGCAGTGGCAGAGTCCAATGTATTTACAGAAGGCGGCAAAGGCGGTCTGGATCTGGCTACCAAAGTCCTCTCCGCTATTGATCAGGGCTCCCACTATCACACCCTCTATGATCTGGAAGGCAGCCTGAAAGATAAGATCGAAATCATTGCGAAAGAGATCTACGGCGCAGCGGATGTCGCTTACGATCCGGCGGCTGCCAAGGAACTGAAGCACATCGAAGAGATGGGATTTGCCCATGTCCCGGTCTGCATCGCCAAGACGCCGGCCTCCTTCAGCGACGACCCGACCAAGCTCGGGGCGCCGGAGGGCTTCACGCTCCATGTCAGAGAAGCACGCATTGCTGCAGGCGCTGGCTTTGTTGTCATTCTTACCGGCAAGGTCATGACCATGCCGGGGCTTCCTCGCCGTCCGGCTGCGGAGAAGATCGATGTGGATGAGGAAGGAAATATCACGGGGCTCTTCTGATGGCAATGATCTTAGACGGAAAAGAAACTGCGGCTGCTCTGAAAGAAGAGCTCACCCTGCGCCTTGCAAAACTGCGTGAGAAGCACTATGAACCCAAGCTCGCCATCATTCTGGCCGGATCCTCCAAGCCGTCTGCCATGTACGCATCTTTTATGCAGAAGGTCGCCAAGGGCTATGGCATTGATGCAGAGATCTTCCGCGCCTCCGATGACGTGACAGAAGAAGAGCTGGGCTCTCTTGTGACAGATCTCAGTGCGGATCAGGAAATCACCGGCATACTTATGATGATGCCGCTTCCGAAAGGCATCCGTGCAGAGAAAATGATCGCTCTTATGAATCCGGATAAGGATGTCGACGGCCTCACTGAGACGAATGCAGGCCGTCTGACGGCGGGAAAGGCAGGCCTCTTCGCCTGTACGCCGCGCGCTGTCATGGCGATTCTGGATCACTACAAGATCCCGATCGATGGGAAGAAAGCCGTCATCATCGGACGCAGCAATGTCATCGGAAAGCCGGTCTCTCTGATGCTCCTTTCGAAGAATGCGACCGTTACCATCTGTCACTCGCATACGAAGGACATCGCCTCTATCACAAGAGAGGCAGATATCCTTGTCGCAGCCGTCGGTCATGCAAACTATGTGACCGCTGACATGGTGAAGGAAGGTGCGACAGTCATCGATGTGGGGATCAACCGCGTGGATGGAAAGACCGTGGGGGATGTGGATTATGAAGCTGTTGCGGCAAAAGCCGGAGCCATCACACCGGTTCCGGGCGGTGTCGGCAGCGTCACGACGACCATGGTGATCGAAAATATTATCGCAGCGGGAGAAAAGCTGGCGAAATGATCTGCGTTTCCTTAGAAAAGACGATGTGAAATAACGATCATCTCATTTTCGCGTTCAATCTGCCGCGGGGAACTTGCAGCTCT
>ENA-OUQH01002682-OUQH01002682.1-human-gut-metagenome-genome-assembly--contig:-NODE-2682-length-10769-cov-3.592589_pt1 | contig 10769 bp, 9 predicted proteins | sample MGYA00237948_ERZ548828 | MGnify/ENA primary metagenome ERZ548828 (study PRJEB26490, sample SAMN05194711) | human gut metagenome | biome: terrestrial biome; feature: human-associated habitat; material...
GTCAGGCCTTGTCTTGATTTGACAGTTTGGGACTTAGCGAGTGCTTGACAAACCTCCATGTCCGTGTTTGCACTGGAAACAGAGCCGCCGGACTAAACAAAACAAGAATCATGAAATTAAGCAACAATAGTGTGAGCGTGCTGTTTATGCTTTTCAGCGTGCTCTTCTGCGTCTGCCTCATTACGGCAAACGTGCTCGAAACAAAGCAGATTTCAATAGGATGGGTCAATATCACCGGCGGACTGCTGGTGTTTCCCGTGTCGTATATCATCAACGATTGCGTGTGTGAGGTGTGGGGCTATAAGAAAGCCCGACTGCTCATCTGGCTCGGTTTTCTGATGAACTTCATCTTCGTTTCCTTCGGTGCTTTGGCTGATGCCATACCAGGAGCGCCATATTGGGATAATGAAGCCGGATTCCATGCCGTGTTCGGACTGGCGCCACGTATAGCCTTGGCTTCCTTCCTCGCGTTTCTCGTAGGCTCGTTCATCAACGCCTATGTGATGAGCCGCATGAAGGTGTCGTCAGGCGGGAAGCATTTCGCCCTGCGTGCCGTGATGAGCACTGTGTATGGCGAGACCGCCGATTCAATAATCTTTTTCCCGCTTGCCCTTGGTGGGGTGGTGCCACTTGCGGAATTGCCCAAACTCATTATCTCACAGATTGTGCTGAAGACGGTCTATGAGATTGTGGTGCTGCCGATAACGATGAGGGTGGTAAGGAAAACGAAGCAGATAGAGGGTGTTGACACCTACGACCGTGACATAAACTACGGTGTGTTCAAAATTGGTAATATCTAAAAATGTTCGTATGACAAATAGCGAAAACAGACAGGACGAGGGATTGCATGCCCTCGGCAAGAAGACGGAGTATAGGCAGGACTATGCGCCTGAGGTGCTTGAGACCTTCGAGAACAAGCATCAGACGAATGACTATTGGGTGCAGTTCAACTGTCCTGAGTTCACTACGCTGTGTCCTATCACGGGACAGCCTGACTTCGGAGAGATAATCATAAAATACATCCCCGACGTGCGTATGGTGGAAAGTAAGAGCCTGAAGCTGTATCTCTTCAGCTTCCGCAACCACGGCGACTTTCATGAGGATTGTGTCAATATCATAATGAAAGACCTCGTGAAGCTCATGGATCCACGCTACATCGAAGTGACGGGACTATTCAAGCCCCGTGGAGGAATAAGCATATTCCCATTTGCCAACTATGGCAGACCGGGGACTAAATACGAAAAGCTGGCAGAGCAGCGCTTCATGCAGCATGCCCTGTAGCAGATTCCGTAGCTTGTCCCAAGCGCGGATGCAGAAGCATTCCGTGTGGGGTTAATCTTCAAGATATCCTTTCGTGAACATGTCATACGACAGGGCCTCAAGTTCCTTGAGAGTCATCTGTCCTAAGGCATGTTCAATTTTTTTTATCAGTTCCTCGCGCTTGTAGTCGTTGTCGTCCGAAAGACGGTCTGTGAATGTTACCATTATCGTTATTGTTGTGTTATATAAAGCCTTTTCCGGCAATCGCCAACTGAGAGTGGGGGTGATTATCGGAATGGTTCACGAATATTATTTTTGCAAAGTTACGCAAATATTTCTTCGGATGGACATAAATAGCTAACTTTGCACTGTAATTAAGTTAAGAAATCAACGATGAAGATAGGGTTTGACAATGATAAGTATCAGTCTATACAGTCTGAACACATAAAGGAGAGAATATCCCAGTTTGATGGAAAATTGTATCTGGAGCTTGGAGGAAAGCTCTTCGATGACCATCATGCCAGTCGTGTGCTGCCTGGTTTTTTACCAGACAGCAAGCTGCGTATGTTCCAGAAAATCAACGACAGCATAGAGATTGTCATAGTAATCAGTGCTACAGACATTGAGAAGAACAAGAAACGGGCCGACCTCGGTATCACCTACGACGAGGATGTGCTCCGGCTCAGAGGCGAATTCCAGGGCCGTGGCTTCATGGTAGGTTCTGTGGTCATCACCCACTGGGGCGGACAGCCGGCAGCCGTGGCTTTCAAGCAGCGTCTGGAACGTCTTGGCATCAGGACCTATTGCCACTATCTCATTGAGGGCTATCCTCACAACGTGGAACTGATAGCTTCTGACGAAGGCTTCGGCAAGAACGACTATGTGGAGACCGAGCGTCCGCTCGTCATCGTCACCGCTCCCGGTCCGGGCAGCGGCAAGATGGCAGTGTGTCTGAGTCAGCTGTATAATGAGAACAAGCGTGGCGTCAGGGCAGGATATGCCAAGTTTGAGACCTTCCCGGTGTGGAACCTTCCGCTCAAGCATCCTGTCAACATTGCCTATGAGGCAGCTACGGCCGACCTCAATGACGTTAACATGATAGACCCGTTCCATCTTGAAGCATACAATAAGATTGCCATCAACTACAACCGCGACATAGAAATTTTCCCTGTGCTCAACGCTCTCTTCGAGGGTATCTATGGCACCAATCCATACAAGTCGCCAACGGACATGGGCGTCAACATGGTGGGGTTCTGCATCAGTGATGACGATGTGTGTGTAGAGGCATCGAAGAACGAGATTATCCGCCGCTATTACGCAGCCACGAATAAACTTGCGCTCGGAGCATGTAATGATGCGGAGATAAAGAAGATACAGCTTCTCATGCAGCAGGCAAAGATTTCTACCGACTTCCGTCGAGTCACCACAGCGGCAAAGGGACGTCTCAATGAAACGGGACATACGTCGGCAGCGATAGAACTGCAAGACGGCACGATAATATCCGCCAATTCCAGTCCGCTGCTTGGTTGCAGTGCCGCTCTCATTCTTAATGTCACCAAACATCTTGCTGGCATAGACCACGACCTGAAGCTCATCCCGGAGTCTATGATAGAGCCTATCCAGCACACCAAGATCAGTTACTTGGGTGGCCACAACCCTCGTTTGCACACAGATGAAGTGATTGTCGCCTTGTCTGTACTCTCTGAGCAGGACGAGAACTGCCGTCGCGCCTTGGAGCAGTTGCCTAAACTGCGCGACTGTCAGGTTCATTCCACGGTGATGCTGAGCGATGTAGACCAGCGCATATTCAAGAAGCTCGGTGTGCAGCTTACCTGTGAACCCGTGATGAAGACGGTGAAGAGATAATAAACGCCAAACGGAATATAGCCGATAGGGATAAAAGCTAAGCAAGCCCTAATGACTGATTTGGGTTGAAAGAAAAAACCGACAACCGGGTCTTGATTGAAAGGACAATATGCCTTTCGCATCAAGACCCGGTTGTCGGTTTGCTTATATTTACCAAACGATGTTTAGACAACTGTATCTTTCCGGATACAAGTATATATGGTATTTATATTGCCAATTATGTATTGCCTTTTGTCGTAGATACAGAAAGTTGTTATTGGTCAGGGTTCTCCACAAAACCTTGGTATTTCTCTTCCAGTCCCGACATGATGGCTTTGTAGCATTCGTCCATGCGGCGGTTGATGTCCTCCGGTCCATGTCCTTCAGGATAGATGGGTTTGTGGATGGTGAGCTTAAGCGGATGCCAGGTTACCCATTTGCCGTCTCTCATTCTCGGCATGATGTCGAACGAACCGTTTATGGTCAGTGGCAGGATAGGCAGTTGCAGTTCGTCAGCAAGCATGAAGGCTCCTCGCTTGAACACTCCCATGTGACCGGTGAAACTCCTCGCACCCTCCGGGAACACCACAAGGCTCATACCGCCTTTCAGCGTGGCGCGAGCCTTGTCGTAGGTCTCCTTCACTTTTCGCGGTCCGCGCTTGTCTACGAAAATCTGATGCGACTTCTCACAGGCGTAGCCCACGAATGGCACTTTTCTCAACTGGTGTTTCATCATCCACTTGAACTGACGTCCGAGGAAACCGAAAATAAGGAATATGTCGAAAGCCCCTTGGTGGTTGGCGGCGATGACATACGACTCGTTTTCCTTCATATTTTCGCGCCCCTCTACCTTTACCGGCAGCAGTAGCAGACGGATGATGGTCCATCCCCATGATTTGCCTGGGTAATATCCCCAGAAATGTCCTCCGCCCAGCGAACATCCAATGGCTGTGGCGAGAGATATCATTATTGTCCATAGGAGCAATATTGGCAATGCGATGCATAGCTGGTAGGCTCTATACAGATATTTCATGATAGCAGTGTGTCTTCGTTATTCTTTTATTTTCGGGTATTTCCTTGTCCATCCGTCCCAGCGCAGTCTCATTACGCCGAAGAATGCCTCTCCGAAGATACCGCCGCTCATTTTCGACACACCCTCTCTCCTGTTCACGAATATCACCGGCACTTCCTTTATCTTGAAGCCAATCTTGTATGCCGTGTATTTCATCTCTATCTGGAAGGCATATCCCTTGAATCTGATTTTGTCGAGTTCTATGGTTTCGAGCACACGGCGTTTGTAGCATTTGAATCCGGCGGTGGTGTCGTTCACTTTGAAACCCGTTATGAATCGCACGTATTTGGATGCGAAATAGCTCATCAATACTCTGCCGATGGGCCAGTTTACCACGTTCACGCCGCTGACATATCGCGAACCGATGGCCACGTCGTATCCTTCGTCGTGGCATGCGGCATATAGTCGCGGCAAGTCTTTCGGGTCATGGCTGAAGTCGGCGTCCATCTCGAAGATGTATTCGTAGTCGCGCTCGAGCGCCCATTTGAATCCTTTGATGTATGCCGTTCCCAAACCCAGCTTTCCGCTGCGCTCGAGCAGATGAAGTCTGCCGTTGAACTCCTGGCTCATCAGTTCCTTCACCTTCGCTGCCGTTCCGTCGGGCGAGCCGTCGTCGATGATGAGTATGTCGAATTTCTTTTCCAGTCCGAACACTGCTCGGATAATCTTCTCAATGTTCTCTATCTCGTTGTATGTCGGGATGATGACGATACTGTCACTTGTGTTCATAATGTGTGAGAATATTAATATTATGTTGTGCAAAGGTAGCAATAAAAAACTAAGTTGTATGCTTTCGCCATTACTTTTTGATATCCCATAAGATATAATATGATTTTTTTTCAGTAACTTCGCAGCGTTTTTGTGGTAAAAGACTCTTGATGCTGGAGTAAAAGACCCGTGTAATCCTTTGTACGGCATTTGAGGTCTTTTCCGTTTTTGCCATAGCGGGATGAGCCTGTAGCGTGTCTCGTTAGGGCTATTATATGTTTTAGAAAAGAAGATGGAAATTCAGAAACTCTTGGACTTGTATAGTTCGTCACCTCATATAGAAGCGATGCTGAAAGCGATTGGCGATTCAGAAGTGCGCACGATATCGCTGCGCGGACTCAATGGCTCGTCGGTGCCCATGGTGTTTGCTTCTGCCAACGGCAGGCTGCCGCGCACCTGTCTCTTTGTGCTTAATGACGCTGACGAGGCAGGGTATTTCTATCACGACCTCACCCAGTTGCTGGGCAATTCGCATGTGCTCTTCTTTCCGTCGGCTTATCGCAGACAGGTGAAATACTGTCAGAAAGATGCTGCCAACGAGATATTGCGCACTGAGGTGTTGAGCCGGGTGAAGGAACAGGAGGCGTCACATGACGACTCGAATTCAACGCTCTACGTCGTGACTTGCCCTGAGGCGATGGCAGAACTGGTGGTCACCAACAAGCATCTGGACGACCGCACCCTCATGCTGCGCGTTGGCGAGGAGAGAGACGTGGTGGAGATAGAGAAGACGATGCGCTCATTCGGTTTCAAGGAGGTGGACTATGTTTACGAACCGGGACAGTTTGCCGTGCGCGGTAGCATTCTCGATGTATATTCGTTCAGCAATGAGTATCCGTATCGTGTGGACTTCTTTGGCGACGAGGTTGACTCAATACGCACCTTCGAGGTGCAGTCGCAGTTGTCGAGAGGTAAGGTGGACTGCATCTCTATCGTACCGGAATTGTCGGAGATTGTGGCAGACAAGATTTCTTTTCTCAAATTCCTGCCTGCCGACTCGTTGGTGGTGATAAAAGACGTTACATTCGCCCACGACGTGATAGAGAATATCTACCGTGAAGGTTTCTCCCATCAGGCTCTCACCGAGAAACTCGAGGGGGCCACGGAGATGGAACAGAAGAAGATAATGCAGGAGATGAGGTCGGAATATTCGTTGCTGCCGGCAACGGCATTCACCGACGACATAGCAAAGTTCAAGAGAGTGGAATTCGGTAACAGTCCAACGGGACTGCCGCAGGCCACCATCACCTTCAGCACCACACAGCAACCTTTGTTCCATAAGAACTTTGAACTGCTCACCACTGCGCTCGAAGACTATATGCTGAAAGGTTACAAACTATATATCCTTGCTGACAGCCAGAAGCAGAACCAGCGCCTTCACGATATCTTCGACGAGATGGCGCAGAACAAGAAACTGGCTGACGGCACAGTGATAAGTGTCACGCCGATAGATTTCCAGCCGGTGGAGAAAACCTTGCATTGCGGCTTTGCCGACAATGACATGAAGGTGTGCGTCTTCACCGACCATCAGATATTCGACCGCTTCCATAAATACAGTCTCCGTTCGGATGCCGCACGCAGCGGAAAGATGGCGCTCACCATGAAAGAACTGCAGGAGATGGAGCCTGGCGACTTCATCGTACATGTGGATTACGGCATCGGAAAGTTTGCCGGTCTCGTGCGTGTTCCCGTTGGCGACAGCTATCAGGAGATGATACGCATCGTGTATCAGAACAACGACAAGGTGGATGTGAGCATCCACGGCCTCTACAAAATATCCAAATACAAGCGCCGCGACAGCGAGAAACCGCCACGCCTCAGCGCACTCGGTTCTGGAGCGTGGGAGCGACTGAAAGAGAAAACAAAGAAGAAGATAAAGGACATAGCTCGCGACCTGATCAAGCTCTATGCCACACGCTGCCATGAGAAAGGCTATCAGTTCAGTGCCGATTCTTTCATGCAGCATGAGTTGGAGGCGAGCTTCCTCTATGAAGACACCCCCGACCAATTGAAAGCCACCAACGACGTGAAGGCTGATATGGAGAGCCAGCGTCCGATGGACCGTCTTGTGTGTGGCGATGTGGGTTTCGGCAAGACCGAGGTGGCTATACGTGCTGCTTTCAAGGCAGCATGCGATTCCAAACAGGTTGCCGTGATGGTGCCTACCACAGTGCTTGCATACCAGCATTACCAGACTTTCTGCGCCAGACTTAAGGATCTGCCTGTCAGGGTGGACTATCTGTCGCGTGCCCGCAGTGCGAAGAAGACACGTGAGGTACTTGCCGACCTGGAGGCTGGCAAGATAGACATCATAATTGGCACACACAAGCTCATCGGCAAGAGCGTGAAATTCAAAGACCTCGGACTTCTCATCATCGATGAGGAACAGAAGTTCGGGGTGTCTACCAAGGAAAAACTGCGCAAGATGAAAACCAATGTGGACACGCTGACCATGTCGGCGACGCCAATACCGCGCACGCTGCAGTTCTCTCTCATGGGAGCAAGAGACATGAGCATCATACAGACGCCGCCGCCAAACCGCTATCCCGTGTGCACCGAGGTGCATACCTTCGATTCAGATATCATAAAGGATGCAATAAACTTCGAGATGAGCCGCAACGGACAGGTATTCTTCGTGAACGACCGCATCAGCAACCTGCCGGAGATTGCCAATGTGATACGCCGAAACGTTCCGGATGCGCGTATAGCTATAGGTCACGGACAGATGAAACCGGAAGAACTGGAGAAGGTGGTGATGGGGTTCATGAACTACGATTATGATGTGCTCCTCTCCACAACCATCGTGGAGAACGGCATCGACATCAGCAATGCCAATACCATCATCGTGAACGATGCACACCGTTTCGGACTTTCCGACCTGCATCAGATGCGTGGACGCGTGGGAAGAAGCAACAAGAAGGCGTTCTGCTATCTCCTTGCTCCTCCGCTGTCGAATCTCTCTCAGGATGCGCGCCGCCGGTTGGAGGCACTTGAGACATTCTCAGACCTTGGCAGCGGCTTCAACCTCTCGATGCAAGACCTCGACATGCGTGGCGCCGGCAACCTTCTCGGTGCGGAACAGAGCGGATTTATGGAAGATCTCGGTTTTGAGACATACCAGAAGATTCTGTCGCAGGCCGTGACGGAGCTTAAGAACGATGAGTTTGCTGAGATGTATCAGGAGGAGATGAAAGAGGGCAGACAACTCAAAGGCGACGAGTTCGTTGACGACTGCGCCGTGGAGAGCGACCTTGAGATGTTCTTCCCAGACCAGTATGTGCCGAGCAGCAGTGAGAGAATGCTGTTGTATCGCGAGCTCGACAGCATAACCAACGACAGTGACCTCGATAGGTATAAGGCAAACCTTATCGACCGCTTCGGAGCTATACCCCGTGAGGGCGAAGAGCTGCTGCATGTAGTGCCGCTACGGCGTCTGGGCAAGTCTCTCGGATGCGAAAAGATAATACTCAAGGGCGGCGTGATGCAGATGCAGTTCGTGACAAATCCTATGAGTGCCTATTACAAGAGCGACGTCTTCGACCGTGTGCTCCAGTATATCGGCAGCAACCCCCGCCAATGCAATCTCAAGGAGAGCCGTGGCAAACGCTACATGGTGGTGTCGGGCATTGACACCGTGGAAAAGGCGGTGGAGATATTGAAAAAAATTAATGGATAACGATTATGCTTATACTTACAACAATACTGATTTATTTCTGTGTGCTCATGCTTATGGGCAGACTGACGAGTAAGAAATCCAACAACGAGACGTTCTATCGCGGTGAGCGCAAGTCGCCGTGGTATGTTCTCGCTTTCGGACTCGTGGGAGCGTCTATATCAGGTATCACTTTCGTGTCGGTGCCTGGAATGGTGATAAAGCAAGACATGACATATCTGCAGACGTGTCTTGGATTCATCTTTGGCTATTTTGTCGTAGCTTTCGTCCTGCTCCCAGTGTACTACAAACTCAATCTCACCACTATCTATTCCTTTCTGCAGAAACGTCTCGGCAACAGATCGTATAAAACGGGAGCCCTGTTCTTCCTGCTTTCCGAAATGACGGGTACGGCACTTCGCTTCTATGTGGTGTGCAGCATCCTGCAGCGATTTGTATTCGGACCTGTAGGGGTGCCGTTCGTTGTCACCGTAGTGGCGCTCGTAATGCTGATATGGCTATATACAAGGCGAGGAGGAATAAAGACCCTTGTCTGGACCGATACCTTCCAGACCTTCTGTATGATGGCGGCATTGCTGATAATAATTGTGGAGGTTATAGGAAAACTCGATATGTCGGTGGGTGATGCCGTGTGGGCAGTGGTGGCAGACAGCCACAGCCGCATATTCGTGTTCGACGACTGGGTGTCTACTCAGAATTTCTTCAAGCAGTTTCTTAGCGGAGTATTCATCGTTGTGGTAATGACAGGTCTCGACCAGCACATGATGCAGAAGAATCTCACCTGCAAGACGCTGCGTGACGCACAGAAGGATATGTGTGTGGGAGGCTTTTTCTTTGTGCCTGTCAATCTGCTCTTCCTCAGTCTTGGTGTGTTGCTTCTGCTTCTGGCTGGCAAAGAAGGGCTTGCAGTTCCAGCCGACAGCGATGAGCTGCTGCCGATGTTCGCCGCATCGGGATGGATGGGGTCACTTGTGCTCGTGCTCTTCTCCATCGGCATCGTGGCAGCGTCGTTCAGTGGTACCGACTCTGCTCTGACCGCCGTCACCACAAGCTATTGTGTTGACATCAAGGAGCGTCCCGATGATGAGACATTGCGTCGTCGTGCACATTTCGGAGTTTGTGTGTTATTCGCCGTATTCATATTGGCCTTCAGAGTGATAAATTCCACCAGTGTGATAGACGCTATATATATCGTGTTGTCATACACCTCAGGCCCGCTCCTTGGTCTCTTTGCCTATGGCATACTGACCAAGCGTGGAGTAAACGACCGTCTTGTGCCATACATCTGCGTGGCGGCACCAGTGATATGCTTTGCCATAAACCAGATTACGGTTTCGCTCACTGGATATAAGTTCGGTTATGAACTGCTGATGCTCAACGGCATGCTCGTGTTTCTCGGTATGTATCTCACGTCGCATAGAGCAGCTAAGGCTGCCTGACAGTCAGAATAGGTCTTCATCTGCATTTTTTTGTCATTATTCTTCGGCACATACACCGTTTTCTTTAAGAATATAGATTTCTTCTATATCAGGATAGAGTCGTTGATTTGTATGAATCTTGCATAATATGTATCTTTGCAATCGTAAAAGAGATGATAATGAAAAGACAGGCGACAATACTGGCAAGACCGGTGTCACTGTCAGAATCGTTTAACAATAATAAAACAAGGAGGCTATTATGAAAAAGTATGTTTGCGACGTTTGTGGATATGTATATGACCCAGCAGTAGGTGATCCAGACAATGGTATCGCTCCTGGCACTGCATTCGAGGATCTTCCTGCAGATTGGGCTTGTCCACTCTGTGGAGTAGGCAAGGATGAATTCAGCGAGACTGAATAACAATAGAATAAATTACAAAATAGACCGGTCATTGGCATGCATGACATAATGCACATTCCAATGACCGGTTTATGTATTTAACCCCACTCTTCTGAAAAGCAAGATTCAAGCAATACCTGATGTCTGATTGCTTTTTTTGATTTTATCAAACTCTCTATTTCAATATTTCTGCCACTTCATCTTTGCTGATTCCTGTAATTTCAGCAATCTGCAGAATGTTCATGCCATTTGAATAGAGTGATCTTACTATATTATTTAGTTGCTCGCTCTTCTGCTGGAGTTGCTCGCTCTTCTGCTGGAGTTGCTCGCTCT
>ENA-OUQH01002688-OUQH01002688.1-human-gut-metagenome-genome-assembly--contig:-NODE-2688-length-10748-cov-11.021042_pt1 | contig 10748 bp, 10 predicted proteins | sample MGYA00237948_ERZ548828 | MGnify/ENA primary metagenome ERZ548828 (study PRJEB26490, sample SAMN05194711) | human gut metagenome | biome: terrestrial biome; feature: human-associated habitat...
TGAGCACCGGGAAAATCTCCACATCCCGGTTGTAGTTTACGGTGGTCTTGCCGTAGGCCTCCAGGTGGAAGGGGTCGATCATGTTCACATCGTTGAGGTCGGCAGTGGCGGCCTCATAGGCCAGATTCACCGGGTGCTTCAGGGGCAGGTTCCAGATGGGGAAGGTCTCATACTTGGCGTAACCTGCCCGGATGCCCCGCTTATTCTCATGATAGAGCTGGCTCAGGCAGGTGGCCATTTTACCGCTGCCGGGGCCCGGGGCCGTGACCACCACGATGGAGCGGGTGGTCTCAATATAGTCGTTCTTGCCTAAGCCGTTATCGGAGACGATGTGCGCCACATCCGAGGGATAGCCGGCAATGGGATAGTGCTTATAGCTCTTAACGCCCAGGGCGGTGAGACGCTTGATAAAGGCATCGGCGGCGGGCTGGCCGGCATACTGGGTGATAACCACGGAGCCTACGTAAAAGCCCAAACCCCGGAACACGTCCGTCAGGCGGAGGACATCGTCGTCATAGCTGATGCCCAAATCGCCGCGCATTTTGCTCTTTTCAATATCCCCGGCACAAATGGCAATGACGATCTCCACATCATCCTTCATCGTCGCCAGCATGCGGATCTTGCTGTCGGGCTGGAAGCCGGGCAGCACCCGGGAGGCATGGTAGTCGTCAAAGAGCTTGCCGCCGAACTCCAGATACAGCTTATCGCCGAACTGGCTGCGGCGCTCCTTGATGTGCTCGGCCTGCAGGGCCAAATACTTGTCGTTGTCGAATCCGATCTTCATGTGCAGTACCTCTTCTTTACGCATCACATTTTCAAAATAACATTGCAATTATACATCCCCGGGAGGCCGGTGGAAAGAGGTTTTCCCTTTTTCCGGGAGCCAAATTTCGGAGGCAAAATTTGTGAAAAATTTGGTGGTAGGGCGGCTTGTTTTTCCTGATATTATGGGGTATACTGAAAAATACACCCCTATTTTTGCCGGCGAAAAATCTCCGTTTTCTCCGCCATAAGGTTTGCAGACCGCCCTGCGCACTCGCTGCATGGTCTGCGCAAAATTTTTTACCGCCTACGAGCGGCAAGCTCTGCCGGGTCCTTATGAAACCACTATTTTTCGGGAGGCTTTTATGCGCTTTCACATTATGCACAAAAAAATCAATCAGGCTGCAGAGGAGTATCGGGTCTTTTTTGAAACCGACAGCATCGACGAGGCCAAGGACTTTGCCATGCGCCTGGCCTTTGACGAGACGAACAATGTCTATGTGCAGGACACCAAGCGCGATGAGATCGTGCGGGATTTTGATGCACTGGTGTACCGGATTTGAAAAAAGGCAGGGCATCGCGGCAGAGCCGCGACGCCCTTGCTTGAGACCGCCGAAAAAGCTCCTGTTTTCCGGAAAAATGCCCTGAGTCTGCTATGTATATTATTTTTCCGCTGCAGGCGGCAAGCTTTGCAGGATTTCTTGAAAAACGAAGAAGACTACCCGCGGGTAGTCTTCTTTTTTGCGTTGGCGGATAGCAGTTTACTCCAAAAATCCCTTGAGGATGGTCTCCTCGGCCTCCTCCGGGGTGAGCCCCAGGGTCTCCAGCTTCAGCAGCTGGTCACCGGCGATCTTGCCGATGGCGGCCTCGTGGATCAGCTGTGCGTCGGGGCAGTTGGCAGTGATGGCGGGGATGGACTCGATGTGGGCGTGGCCCATGATGATAGAGTCACACTGGACATGGCCGAAGCACTGGCTGTTGCCCACCATCACCGGGTGGAACACCTGCTTGGAATCATCCTGAGCAACGGAACGGGAAATGACGCGGCCCTTGGCGTCCTCGCCGTTAAGCTCGATATGCATATCGCTCTCGGCCTCCTGCTTGCCGTGGGTCAGCAGGCGCTCGGTGACCACCACCTCGCTGCCCTTCTCACAGTAAAAACGGGTGTCGCGCTTGGTGGAGTCGATGCCGCGAATTTGGACGGTGTCCATCTGCATGGTGGAGTTTTCCCCCAGGTGGACGATGGTCTGGGGGTTCATTACATTGCGGCCGGTCTCGCCGGGGGCGTCCTCGCCGTAGTGCTTTTCAGAATAGTGGACCCGGCTGTTTTTGCCGATGTAGAAGGTGTGCACACCGTCGTGGCGGCTCTCATTACAGCCGGAATTGTGGATGCCGCAGCCGGCGACGATCTCTACATCGCAATCATCGCCCACATAAAAATCGTTATACACCAGCTCGGAAAGCCCAGTCTTGCTGATGATGACGGGGATGTGGCACTGCTCGCCCTTGGTGCCGGCCTTGATACGGATGTCAATGCCCTGCTTACCATCGGTCTTGGGAGTGATCTCGATGTGCTCGGTGGATTGGCGGGCCTCACAGCCGCTGTCTTTGCGGATATTGAAGGCACCTACGGGCTTGCCGGTGAGATCGGCGATCTTTTCCAGCAGCTTGGCGTCGATGTCGGTAATCATAGCTTGACCTCCTTTTTCTCCAGTACCGGGCAGCCGCCCAAGGTGTCCGCCAGGATCAGAGGGAATACCTCCTCCGTGGTGCCCCGGTGGGCGATGGCGCCGCCGGAGACGACGATTATTTCATCCGCCAGCTGGATGATACGCTCCTGGTGGGAGATGATAATCATGGTGGAGTGACCCTCCTGATGGATCTGTTCAAAGGTCTCGGTGAGGCGGGCGAAGCTCCACAGGTCGATGCCGGCCTCGGGCTCGTCAAAGATCATCAGCTCACTGCCGCGGGCCAGGATGGTGGCAATCTCAATGCGCTTGACCTCACCGCCGGAGAGGGATACATCCACCTCCCGATCCAGATAATCGTTGGCGCACAGGCCCACCTTCGTTAGATACTGGCAGCAACGGTCCTTGGAGAGCTTTTCGCTGCCCGCCGCCAAAAGAAGCAGATCATGGACGGTGATCCCCTTGAAGCGGGGAGGCTGCTGGAAGCCGTAGCTAATGCCCAGGCGGGCACGTTCAGTGATAGAAAGGCCCGTCACATCCTGGCCGTTGTAGAGGATCTGCCCTTCCGTGGGCTGTACCAGGCCCATGATCACCTTGGCCAGGGTAGTCTTGCCGCCGCCGTTGGGGCCGGTGAAAACTACCAGTTTATGGTCGGGAATGGTTAGGTCGATGTGGTTGAGGATGTCCACCGGGCCCTCCGGGGTGGAGACGCGGTAACAGATGTTTTTCAGCTCTAACATGAATCCTTCCTCCTTCTGAGGTCTTTTCATCCGTACTATACCAAATCTTGTCCCTTGGGAATGTTGCAATTGCACCAAAAGACATATTTCGACTCATACGTTTTTTATTGTAGCAGAATCGCCGGGTAAAAGCAATCCGCCCCGCCTTATTTTTCCCTGCTCAGGAAAATTTTACACAGAATACATCCCTCATCGGGGCATATCCCATGTGCCGGCTGCAGGGCGCCTTGGTGTGCGGTGGGGATGGACCGACATAGTCGCCGCCTCCTGCAGAGGGCTGCAAGGGAAAATAGGCGCAAAAAGGCCCGGCGAGCTGAGCGGCTCGCCGGGCGGGATGGAGAGAGGAAGCGCAGAAGGAAAAACCGGATCAGACCAGGGAACAGATGAGGCTCAGTTCAACGAAGAACAGAAAGCCCAGGGGGAAGCAGGCAATCTGGGTGAAGATGTTAAAATTGCCGGTCATGATAAAAAACAGGGCCAGCACAATCACGGCCATGAGAGCCACGGCGACCACCACACGAGCTGCAGCTTTGCTTTTCATACTTTCAGATCTCCTTTCAGCATTTTATTCTGTTTTGCTTTGTTGTATTCAGTATAAGGATAGATCTGGTATTTGTAAAATACAGAAAAACTAAGCTGCGTATAGCTATATCCTATATCGACGCTGCCTCCCGCAGGGCCTGTATGTACTCCAAGGTCATGGGGGAGGGAGTCACATCCCGGCGTAGGATATATCCAATGGTGTGGAACTGCTTCGGCTCCAAAGGCAGGCTCACAAACTCCTCCCGGTACATGGCGGATACTCCCACATCCGGGCTGAAGCCATTGAGGGCCCGCAGAAGCTGATACTCCGTGGCCCGTTCCCGCACACAGATGGTTTTGTGGGACTGCGCAGCTACAGCGGACAGGCCCTCAAAAAAGAACTGTCCGTTGTGCTCCCCCTGCTCAAAGGTGATGCAGGGATAGGGACTCACGTCCTCCACCGTCACGAACCTGCGGCCGGCCAGGGGGTGCTCCGCAGAGACGAACAGCTCCGCCTGCACCCGCTTCAGCTCTGTGAATTCCAAGCCCAGCTTGCCGAACATCCGCCGCAAGAATCGCTCGTTATCCTCATTCAGCGCCAAAATGCCCACCTCGCTGCGCAGCTGGCTTACATCCTCCAGCACCTCATAGGTAGTGGTCTCCCGAAAATGGAAGCTGTACCGGGGCCCCTGAAAATTCTGCACCAACCGGGAAAAGGCCAGCACCGTAAAGTTAAAGTGCTGGCTGGACACAGCAAAGCGCTTCTCCCCCTGCTCCCGACCGCTGAACCGCTCCTGCAGCAGCTGGTCCTGGGAGAGAATCTGCCGGGCGTAGCCCAAGAATTCCTCCCCCTCCCGTGACACGATAACACCCCGGTTGGTCCGGGAGAATATGGTCACACCCATCTCCGATTCCAGCTCCCGTATGGCAGTGGTAAGGCTGGGTTGGGAGATAAACAGCTTTTCGGCGGCGGCGCTGATGGTGCCGCACTCGGCCACCGTCACGGCGTATTTCAGTTGCTGCAGGGTCATAAAAAACACACTCCTTTTCCTTAGTGTATCGGATTATTTCTAAAAAGTAAAGCGTCCGTCCCCTGGTGCATACAATGGATGGCAGAGAAAGGGGTGCTGGCATGGAAAATCATCAGACTATGGAGCAAAAGAGGGCTGTCTGGCAGCGGGTGAATCCTGCCCTGCAGCCGTATCCGGCGGATGCGGCCCAGGACGCGGTGAATGTGTGCTGTATGGGAGTAAACGCCCAGCAGGATGCGGACGTGATCCGGGGCTTTATTGAGGAGGAGCTGTCGGACCGGCGGGGCTACCTGACCTACGCCGCCATGGCCCCGTCCCCCATGGCCCGGCAGCTTATGCGCCGCCTGGCAGCGGAGGAGGGAGGCCATGCCCGACGGCTCCTGGGCGTATACTATCTTATCACCGGCCAGGTCTATTGCCCGGCGGTGCCGCAGCCGGGGGAGGGATGCGTTTCCTCCTGGCGGGAAGTTTTACGTCTGCGATACCACGAGGAGAGCTGCGGGGGTCTGAATTACCGGCGGGCCTCGGAGGAGACAACCGACGAGTGTCTGACGGAGATCTTCCGGGAGCTGTCCCGGGATGAATACCGCCACGCCCGGCAGATCCTGACACTTTTGGAAAAGCAAATGTCGATTTAAAAGATAGGTCTTGCAATACACACAATTTGCTGCTACAATAGGGCAAAATCAATATAAGGAGGACGCCCTTTATGAAAGAGTGTATCAGCAGGGATGCGGCTCTCGCCGCACTGAAAAAATATAACAAGGAGCCGTTTCACATCCAGCACAGCCTGACCGTAGAGGGCGTCATGCGCTGGTATGCCAACCAGCTGGGCTGCGGGGAGGATGCAGACTTCTGGGCCACCGTGGGTCTGCTCCACGACATCGACTTTGAGCAGTGGCCGGAGCAGCACTGTGTCAAGGCCCCGGAGCTTTTGAAGGAGGCCGGCTGCAGCGAGGAATTTATCCACGCTGTGTGCAGCCATGGCTACGGCATCTGCTGCGATGTGGAGCCCACCCACGAAATGGAAAAGGTGCTCTTTGCCGCCGACGAGCTCACGGGGCTCATCGGGGCAGCCGCCCTCATGCGTCCCAGCAAGAGTGTGCAGGACATGGAGCTCAAGAGCATTAAGAAAAAGTTCAAGGACAAGAAGTTCGCTGCCGGCTGCTCCCGGGATGTGATTATCGCCGGCGCCGGGCGCTTGGGTTGGGAGCTGGATGCGCTGATGGAAAAGACCTTGGAGGCCATGCGCTCCTGTGAGGAGAGCGTCACTGCGGAAATGGCCGCGCTGTAATCTTGCCCATAGAGCAGCATAAAATCAGATGTCAAACAGGCGCCCCAAAAGGGCGCCTGTTTAAAGATGATCAGAGTTTGCCGCCTGCAGGCGACCACTTTTGCGGAGCAAAAGTGCTGTTCCAAAAAGAAAGACACCCCTAGGGGTGTCTTTCTTTTTGGAGCAGGGTACGGGAATCGAACCCGCCTCCTCGGCTTGGGAAGCCGATGTACTACCGATGTACTAACCCTGCATCGCGATAGCTATTATAGCAGAGAATTTCGTCCAATGCAACCGAAAATTGCCGTCCGGCATGATTTTTCTTTCGGGCGCATAGGATAGCCCAGCAATTTATGGGGAGGGCGAGTCATGAAAAAGAGGTTTTTTGCGCTGCTGATGGTGCTTTCGGCGCTACTGTGCCTGTCGCTGCCGGCCCATGCCGTGGAGCTGCCCGTGAAGGCCAAGGCCGCACTGCTCATGGAAAAGGAGACCGGGCAGGTGCTTTTTGCCCAAAATGAGCATGAGAAGCTGGAGCCTGCCAGCGTCACCAAGATCATGACGCTCCTGCTGGTCATGGAGGCCATGGACCGAGGGGAGCTGAACTATGAGGATATGGTCACCGTCAGCGCCAATGCCGCCTCTATGGGCGGCAGCCAGGTGTATCTGTCCGAGGGAGAGCAAATCAGCGTGGAGGAGCTTTTGAAGGCCGTATGCGTCTCCAGCGGCAACGACGCCGCCGTGGCCCTGGCGGAGCAGGTGGCCGGGGTCACAGAGCTGTTTGTCCAGCAGATGAACAACCGTGCCATGGAGCTGGGTATGGGGGACACCCACTTTGTAAATCCCACGGGCCTGCCGGCGGAGGGCCATGTAACCAGCGCCTGGGACATTGCCCTCATGAGCCGCGAGCTGGTCCTCCATCACCCGGACATCCGCCGCTTCACCACCATCTGGATGGATACCATCCGGGGCGGCGAGTTCGGCCTTTCCAATACCAACAAACTCATCCGCTTTTATGACGGGGCCACGGGGCTGAAGACCGGCTCCACCGATGCTGCGGGCTACTGCATCTCCGCCACGGCGGAGCGGGAGGGCATGGAGCTCATCGCCGTGGTGCTGGGGAGCGAGACCAGCCAGCAGCGCTTTGAGGACGCCAAGACTATGCTGAACTACGGCTTCTCCACCTACGTCCTGGCGGATATCACCCCGGAGGAAACGCCGGTGGCTCCCGTAAGGCTGGGCCGCACCCCCTCCGTGGAGGCATCGCTCGCCCAAAGCAAGCTCCTGGTGGGCAAGGGCCAGGCGGGCGGCCTTACCCGGACGGTGAAGCTGCAGGAGGACCTGTCGGCTCCTGTGGAAAAGGGGCAGGCCGTAGGCATTCTCACGGTGCAGAGTGGGGATACCACCCTGGCAGAGCTTCCTCTGACGGCGGCAGCGGCCGTGGAACGCATGACCTGGGGGGACCTGTTTACCCGCCTGCTCCGCGCCGCGGTTTTCGGGTAAGAAATCAGGCGGTTTTCTCTTGTATTTTCTACCGGTTGGATGTAACATAGGGGAAAGAACAAAAGAGGAGGCATTTTCTATGATCTCTGTAGATCTTCACAATATGCGGCAGTTCATCCCCCTGCCCTATGAGGCGGCGCTGACGCCCCGACTGCGCCTGGCCCATGACCACCTGCGTGCCGGAACCGGCGCCGGGGGTGAGTTCACCGGCTGGGTGCGCCTGCCCGAAGGGTATGACCGGGAGGAGTTTGAACGCATCCAGGTGGCAGCGCGGAGGATACAGGCCGATTCTCAGGCTCTGGTGGTCATCGGCATCGGCGGCTCTTACTTAGGGGCCCGTGGTGTTATCGAGTGTCTGTGCTCCCCCAATTATAACCTAAAAAAGAAGAATACACCCAATATCTACTTTGTGGGCAACGGCCTGGATAACGACCAGCTGGCAGAGGTGGAGGAGCTGCTGGAGGGGGTAGACTTCTCCGTGAATGTCATCTCCAAGTCCGGCACTACCACAGAGCCGGCGGTGGCCTTCCGCTTTTTCCGCCAGCTTCTGGAGAAAAAGTACGGCCACGAGGCCGCCGCCAAACGCATCTATGCCACCACCGACCGGCAAAAGGGCGCCCTGAAATCCCTTGCCGCGGCCGAGGGCTATGAGAGCTTTGTGGTTCCGGATGACATCGGCGGACGCTACAGCGTCCTCACGGCGGTGGGTTTGCTGCCCATTGCCGTGGCAGGTATTGATGTGGGGCAGCTCATGGCCGGTGCGGCATCCATGATGGATGTCTGTGCCCAGGCAGGCATGGAGCAAAATCCCGCCTGGCAGTATGCTGCAGCCCGGTATGAGCTGCAGCACCGGGGCATGGAGATCGAGGTCCTGGCCTGCTTTGACCCCTTCTTCCGCTTTATGGCGGAGTGGTGGAAACAGCTGTACGGCGAGTCCGAGGGCAAGGAGGGCAAGGGCCTGTTCCCGGCCAGTGTAGAGTATACTGCGGACCTGCACTCCATGGGACAGTATCTCCAGGAGGGCCGCCGGAATCTGTTTGAGACCGTGGTACGCTTTACCCCCCATTCCGGCGAGCTGACAGTGCCCTATGACGCAGAAAACGGCGATGGGCTGAACTTCCTGGCGGGCAAGGCCATGAGCGACCTGAAGCAGCAGGCCATGGATGGCACGCTCCTGGCCCATGTGGAGGGGGGCGTCCCCAATATCCGCGTGTGCTGCGGCGAGCGCAATGCCTTCACCCTGGGCGAGCTGATCTATTTCTTCTGCTATGCCTGCGGCCTGTCCGGCTATCTGTTGGATGTTAACCCCTTTGACCAGCCCGGCGTGGAGGCGTATAAGAAGAACATGTTCGCCCTCCTGGGTAAACCCGGCTATGAGGACCTGGGCGCAGCCCTGCGGGAAAAGCTGGAAAAGCAATCGTGAAGAAATGATGAATTTTGCTTTCTCCATTGCCATTTGAAAAGAAGTATGGTATATTAAATGCAAGTTAACCGCAAAAAGACAAAGGAGTGATTTCTTATGGTTAGACTGATTATGGGCGCAAACGGTGCCGGCAAGACAAAGCAGCTCATCGACCTGATTCACAGTGCCGTGGAGTCCGAGAACGGCAGCGTGGTCTGCATCGAGCCCGGTGCGGACATGACCTTTGACATTAAATCCAGCGTTCGCCTGGTCAATGCCAAGGAGTATAGCTTGAATTCATTTGAATGCCTGCGCGGCTTCATCAGCGGTCTCTACGCCGGCAATTATGATATTTCTCACGTATTTGTGGACAACCTGGCCAAAATTGCCGCCAGCAGCGATCTGGCGGAGGCGGAAAAATTCCTCCACTGGCTGGACCGCTTCAGCGAGGAGAATTGCGTTAAGTTCACTGTTACCCTGAGCCTGGACGAGTCCATGGCCACCGAGGGCATGCGCAGCTACCTGTAAAATATGCAGAAAACAAGGGCATTGCGGCTTTGCTGTGATGCCCTTGCTTCAGCTTGCTAAAAAGGCTTGCAGCGTTTGCCGCCCGCAAGCAGCACCGAGGAAACGGCGCAGCCATTAGGGCCGCACCGTTTTCGAGAGCCGACTAAGCCAAGATGCAAGAAGCCACCCCGGGCCCTTCCTTACGGAGGGCGCCCGGGGTGGCTCTTTATTTCGGGAATACAGATTTACCGTTTCTTTCTCTTAGCGGCCCAGCGCTGGAAGAATTTCACCAGTTCCACCACAGGGATCACCAGCACGGCCAAGGCCAGGGCGATACCGTATTCGGCCCAACCCACGGGGGTGAAGCCGAAGGCATCGGCAATGGGCCCTACCTCCAAAACCAGCGTGGTTATGAGGAGGCTGCCCAGCATAGCCACCCACAGGACCTTGTTATGGCTGCGGCTGGAGAAAATGCTGCGCCGCTGAAAGCGCATATTGAAGCTGTGGAAAATCTCGCACATGCTCATGGTCAAAAAGGCCATGGTCATGCCGTGGGGTGAAACGCCGGAAGGCATCTCGAAGTATCCCACCTCCACACAGTGGCCGATGATATAGGAGGCCAAAGTGATGACGGTGATAAGCACGCCCTGATACACCACATCAAAGCCCAGGCCACCGGAGAAGATGCCGTCGTGGCTATCCCGGGGCGGACGGTCCATAACATCCGGCTCCGCCTTCTCCAGGCCCAGGGCCAGGGCCGGGAAGCAATCGGTAATAAGGTTGATGAACAGCAGATGCACCGGCCCCAAGAGGGTGAAGCCCAGGAGGGTGGCGGTGAACACACCCAGCACCTCGCTCATATTGGAGGCCAGGAGGAACTGGATGGTCTTGCGGATATTATCATAGATGCGGCGACCCTCACCCACGGCGCCCACGATGGTGGCGAAGTTATCATCGGAGAGGACCATATCCGCCACGTTCTTGGTGACGTCGGTGCCGGTGATGCCCATGCCCACACCGATGTCGGCGGTCTTGATGCTGGGGGCATCGTTGACGCCGTCGCCGGTCATGGCAGTGATGGCACCGCGCTTTTTCCAGGCAGTGACGATGCGCACCTTGTGCTCCGGCTGAACCCGGGCATAGACGCTGTAGCGGGGCACGATTTCCGCCAGTTCCTCATCCGTAAAGGCGTTGAGCTCGCTGCCGGTGATGGCTTGGTCAGCGCTGTCGAGAATATCCAGCTCCTTGGCGATTGCCACGGCGGTGTCCTTATGGTCACCGGTGATCATCACCGGGCGGATGCCCGCCTTGCGGCACTGGTGG
>ENA-OUQH01002693-OUQH01002693.1-human-gut-metagenome-genome-assembly--contig:-NODE-2693-length-10733-cov-10.792190_pt1 | contig 10733 bp, 10 predicted proteins | sample MGYA00237948_ERZ548828 | MGnify/ENA primary metagenome ERZ548828 (study PRJEB26490, sample SAMN05194711) | human gut metagenome | biome: terrestrial biome; feature: human-associated habitat...
GGCCTGCGGCCCCACCCGCCCCCTGCATCAGCTCCAGTCAGATCTTACGCCTTGGCGGCAGCCTCGTTCAGGGCCTCCATCAGCCGGGGCACATCAATGCCATGGGCCAGGGCACCCTGCTCAATGTTCTCAAAGTGGGCGGCGGCGCAGCCGATGCACCCCATGCCGAAGCGCTGCAGTACCTCTACAGTAGCAGGATATTTCTGTACGATCTCCATGATGCCCATATCTTTTGTAATCAGCATAATTTATTATCTCCTTGCAGTTAAATTGGGGGAGGCAAACTCCCCTCCCCTAGTATAGTTATTTTTCCCCTATTTGTAAACAGAATCCGAACTTTTTTGCAAAGTCCCCCGTTCTGCCCGCCCGTTCATTGACAAGCGCCGCCGCCATGGTGTAAAATGATGCGGAACAAAGCCCCCGCCGGGGCCAATTTACAAGAAAAGGCACGAGGAACATTATGAAAACGACAACACGCCTGCTGGCCCTGCTGCTGGCACTCTGCATGGTATTTGCCTTTGCCGCCTGCGGCAAAGACCCCAGCGACCCCACCGATCCGACTGATCCCAGCAATCCCACTACCCCCACCGATCCTGATAACCCCAATCCCGATGAGCCCTCCAAGGAGGAGATCCTCAAGGAGCTGCAAAAGACCATGCTGGAAAATACGCTGGCCATGCAGCAGAAGAACAAGGATACCATCGGCTGGCTGTATATTGATGGCACCACCGTCAATGATGTGGTGGTCAAGGTCAATTATAACGATGATAACAAGTACTACCTGCGCCGCAATGCCAATGGTGAGAACGATAACGACGGCTGCTACTATGCCGATTTCCGCTGCACCAGCGGCAATTGCTCCACCATCTCGAAGAATACCGTCATCTACGGCCACAATCTGGGCCGGGCCGAAAATGCCCTGCTGACCGATTATCAGAACCACGCAAATGGCCCCAAGTTCGCTCAGCTGCTGAAGTATCAGGACGAGGAATTTGCCAAGACCCATCCTTATATCTACTACTCCACCATCGAAGAGGACATGGTCTGGCAGGTATTTGCGGTATTCTACACCGATATCAAGTTCGACTACATCAACCCCAACCCCGCCGATGCCACCTTCAATAGCCTCATCAAAAAGGCCCAGGATCTTTCCTTCTACGATTATGATGTGGAAGTGACCAGTAACGATAAGATCCTCACCCTCTCCACCTGCACCTACCGTCTGGCGGATGATACCAAGCTGCACTATCCCAATGACTACCGCTATGTCGTCATGGCCAAGCTGCTGCCCGCCGATGCCGTGCTGGAGGATACCGTTTCCCTCACCGTCACCAAGAACGCCCCGGTAAAACCCGCCGGCGAATAATGCCCCATCCAATACGGCCCCCTTTCCCACCGGGAGAGGGGGCCTTTCGCGTTCCCCTAAAGCCTCCCCAGTGTAAGGAGTGTGACACTGCACCATCCAAAAGCCTCCCCTGTGTAAGGGGAGGTGTCAGCCAATCGGCTGACGGAGGGGCTGTTGGCGCAAACTATGTCATCAAACGCCCCGGCGGCGAACTGTACGGGTCTTGCACTCTGCAAAATCAGTGCGCCGCCGCCAGGCGCCCACAAATTAGCCTCCGTCGGGTAGGCGCTCAGTTTATACCTTTGCAAAAAAGGCCCCGCCCTCGCCGCCGGGCCGCCGCAAAAAAGAAAGCCCCGCCATACGGCAGGGGCTTCGCTTGTCTTTTGTGGTTTGGGAATTACAGCTTGCCCAGCTTGGTGCGGCAGCTGCGGCAGACATACTTGTCGTCATAGGTAGCCAGCTCTTCCTTGGAGCCGCAGAAAATGCAGCAGGGCAGGTACTTCTTAAGAATGACCTGATCACCGTCTACATAAATTTCAACATCACTGTGGATGTCGATGCCGAGGGTGCGGCGAAGCTCTACAGGGAGAACGATACGGCCGAGGTTGTCAACTTTTCTTACGATGCCGGTGGATTTCATGGTACAGGTTCCTCCTTAATAAAGTTAGGTGGTTTGCTGGCGGTTTACAATATCTTCTAATATTCTCGCTTTTTCTCTACCTTGCTACTAAGTGTACTATTATTTTCCATGAAATTCAAGAGGTAATTAGCACAATTTCGCAAATCTTGTGGATAATTTTTGCCCCTAATTTGCCGCTTTTTTGGTTATTGTTGCTAAAATTGATAAAATGCGCACAAATTCCATTATTTTACATAATTCGATAAAAAGCATCAAAAAAGGAAAACATTAGCGCAATACGCTCCCGTAAGGAGAAAAAGATGTTGATAAATCATCTCTACTCCCTAAAAAATGAAGAAAGGAGCTCCGCCCATGCTGAACGGTATCCTTACCGCCCTGCTTGTTTTTTCGGTCGTCACCGCGGCCTTCACCGGCCGGATGGAAGCGCTCTCCGCCGCGGCGCTTTCCGGCTGCGGGGAAGCCGTAAGCCTGGTCATTGCCCTAACCGGCATGCTGTGCCTGTGGAGCGGCCTGATGGAAATTGCCCGCCGCTGCCGCCTTACGGAAGCATTGGCCCGGCTGCTGCATCCCCTCACCCGGTGGCTGTTCCCCACGGTGCCGCAGGGCAGCCCCGCTATGCAGGCCATCTGCATGAATCTTTCCGCCAATCTGCTGGGTCTGGGCAATGCCGCCACTCCCTTGGGCCTTGCCGCCATGCGGGAGCTGCAAAAGTTGAATCCCCATAAGGACAGCGCCAGCAATGCCATGGTCACCTTTGTAGCGATGAATACCGCCTCCCTCCAGCTCATCCCCACCACCTGCGCCGTGCTGCGGCAGCAGGCCGGCTCCGCCGCCCCCATGGAGATCCTGCCGGCGGTATGGCTCACCGGGCTTTCGTCACTGGCTGTGGTCCTGCTGCTGGACCGTCTGCTGCGCGGGAAGTCCCACCAGCCGGAATAAAGGCAGGCCCGTGCAGGGGGTGGGCGCCCGCAGGGCAAACCGCCCCTCCCGGGCGGTTTCGGCGGCCTTCGGCCGCCGGCTCCGGCCCAGCCGGAGCGCTCTGCGGGCGCCCTTCACCCCATCCGCGAATTTCATCAAAAGGGAGGGCATTCCATGTCATTCAGCGCCTGGTTCATCCCGCTGCTCATCACCGGCCTGTTCAGCTGGGGCCTCTGCTCCGGCGTGGATGTGTTCGATTGCTTTTTGCAGGGAGCCAAAGAGGGGCTCAAAACCGCCGCCTCCATCACCCCGGCCTTGGTCTGCCTGCTTACGGTGGTCACCATGTTCTGCCACAGCGGCGCCCTGGATGTCCTCACCGGCTTCCTTCGCCCCGTGACTCAGCTTATTGGCTTCCCGGCGGAGGTACTGCCATTGGCCCTGCTGCGGCCGGTCTCCGGCAGCGGCGGTACCGCCCTGCTGCACCAGCTGCTGGGGGAATACGGCCCGGATAGCTTTATCGGGCGGGTAGGCAGTGTGCTGGCCGCCGCCTCGGAGACCACCTTCTACGCTATCGCGGTCTACTACGGCGCGGTGGGGATCCGCCGTACCCGCCACACCATGGCCGCTGCCCTCACCGGGGATCTGACCGCGGCGCTGGTCAGTGCCCTTGCGGTCCGCTTGCTGCTGGGGGTGTGACCTGCCTCATCAGAGGGAAACGGTATCCAGATAATGCAGGAAGAAGCTGCCGTCCGGCCGTGTCATTACGGAGAAACGGGTCCGGAAGTCCCCAATTTTATAGGGATTTTCATAATATACATTGCCGTGCAGTTCGTAACTGACGCTTACCTCGGATTTTTCCCGATCAATTTGAACCTCCGTGTTCCTGCACACCGGAGTATTCCCCCATCCAAAGCCGGACCAAAACACATACTCCCCGGTTTCGGGAACATAGGTATCTTCACCAAACTCATAATCCGGAATATCAAACACCTCCTCGGCCATCTGCTGTATCTTTTCTTTTGGAAAGTGGTAACACCCCTCATCATCCATGGTGACAAAATCATGGTACAGGTATTTCTCCTCCTCCATGAACATTACCGTACTCAAAATAAAAAGATGGACCTGTCGGTCCTCCAACGGATAGGCGGAGCTCCCCAGGATATCTCCAGAGTAAAAGGCAAAGTTGGTCAGCTGCGCGGTCAGAACCTCCGAGGAAGCCTGCAGTTCCTCCTGCATTGCGTCCCAGTCCAATGCGGACTTTCCCTGCGGGGCGTTGCCGACGCAGGCGCAAAGGCTAAAGCAAAGTGCCAAAGCGATTGCGAGTGATAGCATCTTTTTCATGGCGTTTTCTCCTGTATGTTTTTGCCGCTGCGGCAGGTTTTCTATCATTTTACCATGGGCGCCGCAGGTGGGCAACGGAAAATTTTAGGGCGGTGACGCCTGTTCCTTGCCAGCGTCCGCCCCCCTCACAATTTTTTAACAAAATCGCCACATTCGGCGCTATGCAAAAGACCCCGCCGGTGCTATAATATAAATTAGAATACTATGACCTGTAAGGAGGAAATAGCAATGATGGACAAGATCCTGGTAGCCGATGACGACCTGAATATCTGCGAGCTGCTGCGCCTCTACCTCGAAAAAGAGGGCTTCGAGGTGGTAATGGCTCACGACGGCGAGGAGGCCGTTGCCAAATTCGAGAGCGAAAAGCCCTCTCTTATCCTCCTGGATATCATGATGCCCAAGCTGGATGGCTGGCAGGTTTGCCGGCAGATCCGCCAAAAGAGCGATTGCCCCATCATCATGCTCACCGCCAAAGGCGAAACCTTCGATAAGGTGCTGGGCCTGGAGCTGGGCGCCGATGACTATGTTGTCAAGCCCTTTGATACCAAGGAGATCGTGGCCCGCATCAAGGCCGTGCTGCGCCGCAGCAGCCCCGCCGGCACCGCCGAAGGTGAGGTCAAGGAGGTCAGCTACGATAAGCTCACCGTCAATATGACCCGCTACGAGCTCAAAGTGGATGGCAAGGTCGTGGATGCCCCGCCCAAGGAGCTGGAGCTCCTGTTCCACCTGGCCAGCCACCCCAACCGTGTATTCACCCGCGATCAGCTGCTGGATGAGGTCTGGGGCTTCGAGTACTACGGCGACAGCCGCACCGTCGATGTCCACATCAAGCGCCTGCGCGAAAAGCTGGAAGGCGTCAGCGATCAGTGGAGCCTCAAGACCGTTTGGGGCGTCGGCTATAAGTTCGAGGTCAAGGAATAAGAATGAAAACTTCGCAGAAAACCCTGATGGGCAAGTACTATTCGGTGTGCTGCGCCATCATTCTGCTCAGTATGGTATTGGTCGGCTCCATCTTTATGGTGCTGGCCAATGACTACCTGCGGGAGGAAAAAATCAGCCTGCTGGAGAAAAATGTGACCCAGGCCGCCCGCCTCACCATGGAAAATTACGCCGCCCACGAGTACCGCTATGTCAGCAGCGATACCCTGCAGCCGGTGTATGCCGTGCTGGGCTCCGCCATCGAGGCCGACATCTACCTTTCCGATAACAAGGGCGATATCCTCATTATGGCCCATACTACCGAGAGCGCCATCCCCCAGTCGGTGCCGCAGGCTGTCCTGGATAGCCTCTCCAAAACCGGCAGCTATCAGGGCTCCGTGGTCATGGCCGGCACCGGGGAAGACCCCCAGTACGCCGTGGCCACCCCCGTGGTGGATGAAAACGGCCTTCTGGTGGGTGCCGTTATGGCCACCGCCCGGGCTGCCAACCGTGCCCTGGCCGGCGATATGCTCCAGATGTTCCTCATCGCGGCCATCGTGGTGCTGGTGGTCAGCTTTATCGTCATTTATTTTGTCACCACCAGCCTGGTAAACCCCCTGCGGCAGATGGCTGCCGCCACCCGTGCCTTCGCCAAGGGCGATTTCTCGGTCCGGGTGCCGGTGGAGGGCGATGATGAGATCGGGCGGCTGGCCTCCGCCTTCAATAACATGGCCACCGAGCTGGCCCTCACCGAATCCGTGCGCCGCAGCTTTACCGCCAATGTCAGCCATGAATTAAAAACCCCCATGACCACCATCGGCGGCTTTGTCGATGGTATCCTGGATGGCACCATCCCGCCGGAGCGGCAGAACCACTATCTGCGCATTGTCTCCAGTGAGGTCCAGCGCCTTTCCCGCCTGGTGCGCAATATGCTCACCCTCAGCCAGATCGAGGCCGGCGAGCGCACCATCCAGCCCACCGAGGTGGAGATCACCTCCCTTGTCACCAATACCCTGCTGGGCTTCGAGCAGCGGCTGGAGGAAAAGCACATCGAGGTGGAGGGGCTGGATACCGACCGCTACTGGGTGCTGGCCGATGCCGACCTCATCCAGCAGGTGGTGTATAATCTCATCGATAACGCCGTCAAATTTGTCAATGAAGGGGGCAAGCTCTCCTTCGACTTTTATACCGAGGGCGAGAATATCATGGTAGCGGTGCGCAATACCGGCTCCGGCGTCCTGCCGGAGGAGATCCCGCGGCTCTTCGACCGGTTCTACAAGACCGACCGCAGCCGCAGCCTGGATAAAAACGGCGTAGGCCTGGGGCTTTCCATCTGCCGCACCATTATGAATGTCCACGAGGGCGAGATTTTCGTCCGCAGCCAGCCCGGGGAATACACCGAGTTTGTATTCGGCCTCAAGGCCGACCCCGCCCACTACAAAAAAGGCGTCAACCGCAAAGCCCCTATGGTAGATGCCAGCTTTACCACATTGCCGGCGGCCCCCGCTGCCGGCCGGGAGGAGAAACAGCATGAGAAACCGCAGCAATGACAGCAACTACCACTGGGATTACCAGGATTACCGGGGCAACTACGGCCAAAGCCCCGCCCGCGCCCGGAAAAGCAGCGGCCTGAAGTACTTCCTCATCGCCATGGGGGTGGTCATCCTGCTGGTGGGGGCGCTGTGCGTCGGGGCCTCCGTCTGGGGCAGCAAGCCTGCCCCGCAGCCGGATCAGGATTCGTCCATCGGCAATGAGCTGGAGCACCTGCCGGAGATCGACCAGCAGAACAAGCCGGAGGATAATGTGCCGGATACCACCGAAGACGGCCTTTTGACTCCCGCCGGCATCTATAAAAAGTGCGCCCCCTCGGTGGTGGGCATCATCACCTACGGCAGCAGCGCCACCGCGCAGGGCAGCGGCATCGTCCTTTCGGAAAACGGCTACATCATCACCAATGCCCATGTGGTCAGCGGCGGCGAAAAGTTCGAGGTCGTGCTGCAAAATGGCGATAGCTATGATGCCACCGTCATTGGGGCGGATAACCAGAGCGACCTGGCTCTGCTTAAAATGCAGAACCCGCCCGAGGGGCTGGTCGCGGCTACCTTCGGCAACAGCGATGAGCTGGAGGTCGGCGAAATGGTGGTCGCCATCGGCAATCCCGGCGGTCTGGCGCTGGCCTCCACCCAAACCGTCGGCTACATTTCGGCGGTGCAGCGCACCATCACCACCGAGCTGGGCTACACCATGGTCTGCATCCAGGCGGATGCCGCCATCAATCCCGGCAACAGCGGCGGCCCCCTCATCAATACCTACGGCCAGGTGGTGGGCATCACCTCCAGCAAGCTGGTGGAGGAAGGCTACGAGGGCATCGGCTTCTCCATCCCCATCAATACCGCCCTGCCCATTCTGGACGATTTAATGCAGCACGGCCGGGTGACCGGTCGGGCACAGCTGGGCATCACCGTGGTGGAAGTAGGCAGCAATGAAGCCAATTATTACGGCATCCCGGCGGGTCTGCGCATCATGTCCATCAATGAGGACAGCGATGTAGGCCGTCAGGGCGCCGAGGTCGGTGATATCATCACCTCCATTGATGGCTGGGCCATCACCAGCCGTGCCGATTGCAGCGATATCCTGGCACAGCACAAGCCCGGCGATACCGTGGAAATAAGCCTGTACCGGGCCAGCCGTACCGGCCGCGGCCAGACCTTCACCATCACCGTCACCCTGCTGGGGTCCTAAGCATCCCACAAAAGCCGCCCACGGGCGGCTTTTCTGCCCCTTGTGCCATATTGCCCATAAAGCCGTGTCATTTCCGGGCAAACCTGCCAATGGCATTTCGGCCGGGAGTGATGTATAATTAAAAAGAGGAGGAAAGCAACCCGCATCGATACAGTTAAGGAGGTGCCGAACAATGAAAAAGAGGATATCAGCCGTACTGCTGGCCCTGGCCATGCTGCTCGCCACCGCCCATGCCATGCCAAGTTATGTGGATGGCAGCGCCCTGGGCTGGCAAGAACCGCTGACCCTGGAGGTGGAAAGCGGCGACAGCATCGATAATGTCAAGCAGAAGATCCAGGACAAGAACGGTATCGCACCGGATCAGCAATACCTGTATTTCGGCGGCAAGTTTTTGGAGAACGGCCGCACCTTGGCGGATTATAACGCCCAGAAGGAGTGCACCCTCTGGCTTTCCAAGGAAAAAATAACCGAGCCGACGGGCACCGCGCTGACAAAGAATAGCATCGGCGGGCAGCTGCCCCTCACCGACGGTTCGTATTATCTGGAGACCAAGGCGGGAGAGAGCGCTGCGAATTTTGTCATAACCGCCCCCATTGTCGCCACGGGCAAGGTCACCCTTGATCTGAACGGCTATGCGCTGAAATTAGAAGGCAGCGGCAGCGTTATCCGGGTGGAAAACGGTGCCACCCTCACGCTGGTGGACAGCAAGCCCAATGCGGTCAATAAGTTCAACGTGACGGAAACCACCGGTCTGTGGCAGCAGGACGCTGCCGGCACAAAGGTGATAAATGGCGGCGCCATCACCGGAGGCACCGGCACAGGAGAAGCAGGAAATACCTGCGGCGGCGGTATCTATGTGGCGCCCGGCGGCACGCTCCTCATGCGGGGCGGCAATATCGTGGGCTGCACGGCGCGCGAGGGCGGCGGTGTTCATGTGGAAGATGGCGGCCGGTTCGAGATGTCTGCCGGGACCATTACCGGCTGCGTGGCACAGACCGCGAATAATGACGATACCCGCGGCGGCGGTCTCTGCAATTTCGGCACGACCGTCCTCTCCGGTGCGGCTGCCATCCGGGATTGCCGCGCGATCCAAAGCCATGTAGACCATGAATACGCCGGCGGCGGCCTTTACAGCGTCCGCAATCTGACCATCCGGGATAATGTAACGGTAAGCGGCTGCACGGCGAGTGAGGAGAGCGACGCCATGTCCATCGGCGGCGGCGATGCGAACAATAGTCCCACCGAGATCATCGGCGGAACATTCGATGGCTCCGTGACGAATGGGGGGACCATCAGCGGCGGTGCCTTTACCGGCCTGGTGTGGAATAATGGCATCATCTCCGGCGGCCAGTTTACCGGCTCGGTGGTGAACCGCGGTACCATCACAAACGGTACCTTTGGTGGCGAAGTGACCAACGAGAGCGGTCGTTCTTTCGGCACCATCTCCGGCGGTATTTTTAATGGAAAGGTAACAAATATCAACGACACAAGCGCTCCGGAAGAAACGCCGGGCAGAATTTCCGGCGGCACCTTTAACGGGAAAGTCATCGGGGCCTATACGGTCACCTTCCAGTCGGAGGGTGGAAGCGAAGTAGCATCCCAGATTCGTGCCAACACCCCTGCCGACCAACCTGCCGACCCCACTAAAGAGGGCTATACCTTCATCGGCTGGTACAACGGCGAAAGCGAATGGAACTTTGAGACCCCCGTGACCGCCGATTTGACCCTGACGGCAAAGTGGCAGGTCAACCAATACACCATCACCTTTAAGCCGGAAAACGGCGGGCAGGATATCGTCATTAAGCAGGACTACGGCACGGCCATTACCGCCCCGGCCAACCCTACCAAAACAGGTTATACCTTTGCCGGCTGGGATAAGACCATTCCCACCACCATGCCGGCCGGGGATATGACCATCACCGCCCGGTGGACCGAAAACCGGGTCATTGTCATCATCCGGCCGGATGACAGCAAGGATGAGCCGGACCCCGGTACCATCCATCAGTGGGGCCCCTGGCGCTCCAATGGGGATGGGACCCATATCCGCCGCTGCACGGCCAGCGGCTGCTTCGACCAGCAAAACGGGAAGTGCTACGGCGGCGCCCCCAATTGCACCCAGCGGGCAAGCTGCATCCTGTGCGGCGCCAAATACGGCAAGACCGACCCCACCCGCCACGCCTCCCTAGAAAAGCTGGAGGCGATAGCCGCCACAGCGGCGGCCAATGGCCGGGTGGAATGCTGGCACTGCACCGCCTGTGATAAGTACTTTGCGGACGCGAACGGCAAAACGGAGCTCACCGCGGAGAATACAGTAACCGAAAAGGTGCCGCCGAGCATCATACAGGGCAGCGATGCCCGATGGAAAAAGGGCGAAAGCAGTACACTTACCTTCCGCTCCGATGCGGCGTTTGAGGACTTTGCCGAGGTGTTGGTAGATGGCGCGGTGCTGCCCTCCGAAAGCTACGAGAAGCGGAATGGGGAAGGCAACATCATCGTAGAGCTGCGGGAAAGCTACCTGGAGCAGTTGGCCGAAGGGGAGCATGCTTTGGCCATTCGCTCGGCAAGCGGAGATGCCACCACCCACTTTACCGTGGAGGCAGCACCCGATGAAACCCATCCGGTGAGCTGGTGGGTTTACGCGGCGGCTCTGGGGGCTTTTGCCATCGGCACCTGTGTCGCAGTGATCTCCTTCCGGTGCAAAAAAGCCGGATAAGTGACAGCAAATAGCAGAGATTCCGGATCTCCTTCGTACCAAGTGTATGGGGGAGATTTTTTATTCAATTTTCAAGGTACTGTTGGGAGGCAGGTTCCCGCTTAAGGCAGACCCCC
>ENA-OUQH01002694-OUQH01002694.1-human-gut-metagenome-genome-assembly--contig:-NODE-2694-length-10730-cov-5.748197_pt1 | contig 10730 bp, 9 predicted proteins | sample MGYA00237948_ERZ548828 | MGnify/ENA primary metagenome ERZ548828 (study PRJEB26490, sample SAMN05194711) | human gut metagenome | biome: terrestrial biome; feature: human-associated habitat; material...
GGAGCATTCCTTGACTGGGGACTGGAAAAAGACCTTCTGCTTCCGTTCAAAGAACAGACTGCAAAAGTAAAAAAAGGTGATGAAGTGCTTGTCGCACTGTATGTGGACAAGTCCGGAAGACTTTGTGCGACAATGAAAGTATACGAAAAGCTTCGTACAGATTCTCCATATAAAAAGGATGATCATGTAGAAGGAATCATTTACGAGACGAGTGATAACTTCGGAGTGTTCGTGGCAGTAGATGACTGCTACAGTGCACTGATCCCGAAGAGAGAAGCATTTGGCAGGTTAAGAGTCGGAGACCGTGTATCCGCCAGAGTCCTGAAAGTAAGAGAAGACGGAAAGCTTGACTTAAGTGTCAGAGAGAAAGCATTTCTTCAGATGGATGCCGATGCGGCGATGATCATGAAACGTATGGAAGAATACGGTGGAAAGCTTCCATTTAACGATAAAGCAGATCCGGAAGTAATCAAACAGGAATTCGGATTAAGTAAAAATGCATTCAAACGTGCCGTTGGAAGACTTCTTAAAGAAGGACATATAAAAATTTCTGAAAAGAATATTGAAATGAAAAAGAAATAAGGTATAATAAAAGCATTAAGATTGTTAATAATAAAATGAATAAAAAGGAGAATGAGAAATGAAAGTACAGAATATTACAGATATCGAAGGATTTTTCAAAGTAGTTGATTCTTGTGAAGGAAAAGTTGAACTTGTAACAGGTGAAGGTGACAGACTGAACTTAAAGTCAAAATTATCTCAGTATGTATCTATGGCAAATATCTTCTCTAACGGAGAAATTCCGGAATTGGAAATCGTTGCTCATGAGCCACAGGATATCGATAAACTTGTAAAATTCATGCTTCTTGGAACTGGAAAAGAAGACTAAGGCAAACATGAATGTTTGAGAGGGTGTTCCCTGAAGGGAGCACCTTTTTTCAATATATTTAACAGGAAGGGAGAAAGCTATGAGCTTTGCACATCTCCACGTCCATACAGAATACAGTCTGTTGGACGGTTCAAATAAAATCAAAGAGTGTGTAGCCAGGGTAAAAGAACTCGGGATGAACAGCGTGGCGATCACGGATCATGGTGTCATGTATGGTGTGATCGATTTTTACCGTGCGGCAAGAGCAGCAGGGATTAAGCCGATCCTCGGATGCGAAGTCTATGTTGCACCGGGATCGAGATTCGATAAAGAAGCTGTCGGAAGCGGGGAGGACCGTTATTATCATCTGGTGCTTCTGGCGGAAAATGATCTGGGATACCATAATCTGATGAAGATCGTGTCCAGAGGATTTACGGAAGGCTATTACTATAAACCAAGAGTAGACCTGGAAGTGCTGCAGGAATTCCATGAAGGAATCATTGCGCTCAGTGCGTGTCTGGCCGGTGAGGTACAGAAGAATATCCTGCGCGGCATGTATGAAGAAGGAAAGGCAGCAGCACTAAGGTATCAGGACATTTTCGGAAAAGGAAATTTCTTCCTGGAATTACAGGATCACGGAATGCAGGAACAGCAGATCGTGAACCAGTCACTGCTCCGTATGTCACAGGAGACCGGGATCGAACTGGTTGCGACGAATGACGTGCATTATACTTACGCAGAAGACGTAAAACCGCATGACATTCTGTTATGCATCCAGACGGGTAAAAAGCTGGCAGATGAAGATCGTATGCGCTACGAAGGCGGCCAGTATTATATTAAGTCCGAAGAAGAGATGAAGCAGTTATTTCCATATGCACTGCAGGCGTTGGAGAACACGCAGAAGATTGCAGACCGCTGTAATGTAGAGATTGAATTCGGTGTCACCAAACTGCCGAAATATGATGTGCCGGAAGGATATACTTCCTGGGAATATCTGAATAAACTTTGTTTTGACGGATTGAAAGAACGGTATCCGGACGGGGATGATTCGTTGAAAGAACGTCTGGAATACGAATTGTCGGTCATCAAATCCATGGGATATGTAGATTACTTCCTGATCGTGTGGGATTTCATTAATTATGCAAGAACACAGGGGATCAAGGTCGGACCGGGGCGAGGTTCGGCGGCCGGAAGTATCGTATCGTACTGTCTGGGAATTACAAGTATCGATCCGATCAAATATCAGCTTCTGTTCGAACGTTTCCTGAATCCGGAACGTGTATCCATGCCCGATATCGACGTGGACTTCTGCTTTGAGAGACGCCAGGAAGTCATTGATTATGTAGGAAGAAAATACGGCGCAGACCGGGTAGTACAGATTGTAACTTTCGGTACGATGGCAGCACGTGGAGTCATCCGTGACGTAGGACGTGTCATGGACCTTCCGTATGCATTTGTAGACAGCATTGCAAAGATGGTGCCGACAGAGCTGAATATTACGCTTGATAAGGCACTGAAGATGAATCCGGAATTCAAGAAACTGTATCAGGAAGATGAACAGGTTAAGGAACTGATCGATATGTCGAGAAGACTGGAAGGTCTTCCGAGACATACATCCATGCATGCAGCGGGAGTTGTGATCGGTCAGCGTGCGATCGAAGAATTCGTGCCATTGTCTCTTGGATCGGACGGCTCAGTGACGACACAGTTTACGATGACAACACTGGAAGAACTGGGGCTTCTGAAAATGGATTTCCTGGGTCTGCGTACCCTGACTGTTATACAGGATGCAGAGCGTCTGGCAAGCATCAGCAGCGGTAAGACAATAGACATTAATAAAATCGATTATGATGATAAAGCAGTTCTGGCGTCTATCGGAACAGGAAAGACCGATGGCGTATTCCAGCTTGAAAGTGCCGGAATGAAGAACTTCATGAAGGAATTGAAACCGCAGAATTTGGAGGATATCATTGCCGGTATCTCCTTATACCGTCCGGGACCGATGGATTTCATCCCGCAGTACATCAAGGGAAAGAACAATCCGGATAGCATCACTTATGACTGCCCGCAGTTAGAGCCGATCCTGGCACCGACTTATGGATGTATCGTATATCAGGAACAGGTTATGCAGATCGTGCGTGATCTGGCTGGATATACGCTTGGACGAAGCGATCTTCTGCGAAGAGCGATGTCGAAGAAAAAGGGCGATGTCATGCAGAAAGAGCGCCAGAATTTTGTATATGGTAATCCGGACGAAGGCGTGCCGGGCTGTATCGCCAACGGAATCGACGAGAAGACGGCGAATAAGATTTATGATGAAATGATCGATTTTGCCAAATATGCATTTAACAAATCACATGCGGCAGCCTATGCGGTGGTATCATATCAGACTGCCTGGTTAAAATATTACTATCCGGTGGAATTCATGGCAGCACTTATGACTTCCGTGATCGACAATCCGGGAAAAGTATCAGAGTACATTTACAGTTGCAGACAGATGGGAATTAAGATTCTTCCACCGGATATTAATAAAGGAGAAGGAAGCTTCTCCGTTGACGGCGGCAATATCCGTTATGGTCTGGCGGCGATCAAGAGTATCGGAAAGCCAGTAATCGAGTCGATCATCCAGGAACGAAAAAATGGAGGAGAATTCAGCAACCTGAAAGACTTTATCGAACGTCTGTCAGGAAAAGAAGTCAATAAGCGCACGATCGAAAGCTTTATCAAATCCGGAGCATTTGACAGTCTGGGTGGTACAAGAAAGCAGTTTATGGTAGTTTATGTACAAATCCTGGATCAGGTGAACCGTGAGCGGAAATACTCCATGACCGGACAGCTTTCATTATTTGACATCGTAAGTGATGACCAGAAATCGGAATTCGATATTCCACTTCCGGATGTAGGAGAGTACGAGAAAGAGACAAAGCTTGCATTTGAAAAAGAAGTGCTGGGTGTGTACTTAAGCGGTCATCCGCTGGAGGATTATGAGGAAAAATGGAAGAAGAACATTTCCAGAACGACATTAGATTTCCAGATAGATGATGAGACGGGAAGGACAAAGGTACATGACGGTGCAAAAGAGATCGTCGGCGGCATGATCACCAATAAGACGATCAAATATACCAAGACCAATAAAGTTATGGCATTTATTACACTGGAAGATCTGGTGGGATCAGTCGAAGTTGTGATCTTTCCGAGAGATTTTGAAAAAAATCAGATGTATCTGAATGAAGAAGCCAAAGTATTTATAAAGGGAAGGGTATCCGAAGAAGATGATGCACCAAGTAAACTGATCTGTGAGCAGGTGATCCCGTTTGAACAGACGAAGAAGGAACTATGGCTTCAATATCCGGATAAAGCGACTTATCTTCAGCAGGAAGGAATGCTTCAGGACATTCTGAAAGTATCTGAAGGAATGGATGAAGTTATCATCTATTGCAGGAAAGAAAAAGCAGTAAAACGCCTGGCAAAGGGCTGGAATGTGACCGCAGATGAGGTATTGTTGAGCAGATTGACGAATTATCTGGGTGAAAGTTGTGTAAAAGTTATAGAAAAACCCATTGAAAGCGTGCACTAATTCATGTACAATATCATCGGAGAGAAATGATAATGGTTAGAAGATAATTGGAACAAACTAATACAATGGAGGAATGAATCATGGCAGACAAAAAAGTAATTCGTACAATAGGTGTATTGACAAGTGGTGGAGATGCTCCTGGAATGAACGCAGCAATCCGTGCCGTTGTTCGTACAGCACTGGGTAAAGGACTGAAAGTAAGAGGTATCAGAAGAGGATATCAGGGACTTTTAAACGAGGAAATTATCGATCTGTCAGCCAGAGACGTATCCGATACAATTGAGCGCGGAGGTACAATTCTTCAGACAGCCCGTTGTGCAGAGATGCGTACAGAGGAAGGTCAGCAGAAAGCAGCAGCTATCTGCAAAAAATATGGTATTGATGGTCTGGTAGTCATCGGTGGTGACGGATCATTTGCCGGAGCTCAGAAACTTGCTAACTTCGGAATCAACACAATCGGACTTCCGGGAACGATCGATCTGGATATTGCCTGTACGGAATATACAATCGGATTCGATACAGCCGTTAATACAGCTATGCAGGCTATTGACAAAGTACGTGATACATCAACTTCTCATGAGAGATGCTCTATCATCGAGGTTATGGGTAGAGATGCAGGATACCTTGCACTGTGGTGCGGTATTGCAAACGGAGCAGAGAAGATCCTGATGCCTGAAGAGCATGATTATGACGAAGAGAAGATCATTGAAGATATTCAGGAATCAAGAAAACGTGGAAAGAAGAACTACATCATCATCAATGCAGAGGGTGTTGGAGATTCTATGAACATGGCTAAGAGAATTGAAGAAGCAACAGGTATGGAGACAAGAGCTACCATTCTCGGACACATGCAGCGTGGTGGAAGCCCGACATGTAAAGACAGAGTATACGCTTCTATCATGGGAGCAAAAGCCGTAGATCTTCTGCTTGAAGGAAAGACAAACCGTGTTGTAGGTTACAAACATGGTGAGTATGTAGACTTCGATATTGATGAAGCACTTGGAATGACAAAAGGAATTCCTGCTTACCAGTATGAGATTGCAAAAGAGCTGGCTCTGTAATTAAAACCGGAATAAAGAATAAAAAGTTATCTGTTTTATGGCAGGTAACTTTTTTTATAGCAAAGTATACAAGGGAGGTTTCGACATAAAATCTCTTGAAAATGCACGTCCAAGACGGTACAATAGTAAAATATGGTGGAGTATTCATAAAAGGAGATTTAATATCGTGGAAAATAAAAATAGGAACACTGCAGCAATCGGTGTGTTTGATTCGGGAGTCGGCGGTTTGACCGTCACAAGAGAGATCATGCGTCAGCTGCCGAATGAAAATGTAGTATATTTTGGGGATACAGCAAGAGTTCCATACGGAAGTAAGTCAAAGAATAACATTATTCGTTTTTCCAGACAGATCATCCGTTTCCTGAAGACAAAGAATGTAAAGGCAATCGTGATCGCATGCAACACGGCCAGTGCACTGGCGCTGGAGACGGTGAAGGAAGAATTTGATATTCCGATCATCGGAGTGATCGTACCGGGAGCAAGAGCTGCCGTAAGGGAGACCAGGAATGGTCAGATTGGTGTACTTGGTACAGAAGCAACGATCAAGAGCGAGACCTATACCAAAGAAATCCGGAAACTTATGCCGGAGGCAGAAGTCATCGGAAAGCCATGTCCGTTATTCGTACCGTTGGTAGAAGAAGGATTTGCAAAGCATAAGATCACAGAAGAAGTGATCGATATCTATCTGTCCGATATGAGAAAGTCGGAGATTGATACACTGATTCTGGGATGTACCCACTATCCGCTTCTCAGATCCAGGATTATGGCATATTTTGGAGAGTCTGTACATATTGTAAATCCGGCGTACGAGACGGCGATGGATCTGAAGAAGATACTGGAAGAGCAGAAAATTGCTAATACATCGGGAAAACCGGCAGCATATGATTTTTATGTCAGTGATGCGGCAGAGAAGTTTAAGAAATTCGCCAATTCAATCCTGCCGTACGATGTAGATAAGACACAGGCAATTGATATTGAAGATTATTAGGAGAATATATGACAAAAGACGTATTATTAAGTATATCCGGTCTGCATCAGGATGTGACCGGGATTGAAGCACAGGGCGATGAGCCGGGAAGTGAACCAATCGAGGTAATCGCACCTGCGAGCTATTATGAGAAAAATGGAAAGCATTATGTGATCTATGATGAACTGGTGGAAGGAATCCCGGGAACCATCAAGAATAAAGTAAGGATTCTAGATGACCAGAAGGTCGAGATCATCAAGAGCGGAATTACGAATACCCACATGGTATTCGAGAAAGATAAGATCAATATGACACAGTATGAGACACCATACGGTGAGATGATGATTGGAGTCTTTACCAAGGATATCCAGTTCGAAGAACAGGATGAAAAGATCACGGTGCATGTGAATTATGCACTGGACATCAACGGAGATCCTGTTGCCGATTGCAATATAGACATAAAAATAACAGCACTGGAACGATAAGTTCCAATGCTGTTTTTAAGTACTCTTTACTCTTATTTGTTTCTTAATCTTGCGAAAAATCCCTTTTTCTTCTCCGGTACATCCAGAGGACCTCTTACACCTTTAACAGCTGTGATGTAAATACCACTGATCGTAGCTTTGACTTCCTTCTTAACAGGAATCAAAGGATAAACCTGCGCATCACACATAAGTGTCATGATCTTCGGTCCGACTTTGGCTTTTACAACAGGTACTTTTGAACGGCGAAGATACTTTGGTGTATTCTCGAGTACAATATCCGGCAAGCCGGCATCTTTTAATTTCATACGACCTTTATCGATAACCAGGATGGAAACAGTCTGTGCAACTGCATCAAGCTGTGCCTGCTGATCTGCCTGTTTCTTTTCTGCTTTTTTACCAACAAAATATAATGCAACACATGCAACGATCAAAATCACAAGGATTACCAATAATACAATTGTAAATGTCTTCACAATGAACCTCCTATATTCTATATTCCATAACAAGTATTCTAACATTGTTTCGGTAGGAGTGCAAGAAGTATACAGGAAAAGTAGGTGATTTCAAAACAAAAATTTTGATAAAAGAGTGAAATATATGTGAAAATGCTATGAAAGTTTTTCAAAATGTGATATAACAAAATGGTATGCGTTAGCGTATACTTCGGAAAGCAGATGGGATAAAGTTCCCACCTTAGAATGAATGATAAAATGAGGTGCGATATGAAAAAGAAAGTGGCAATGTTATTAACAGGTGTTATGGCAGTCTCTCTTTTGATGACTGGTTGTCAGTCGACGAAAGGTCTTGAAAATGACAACATTAAGATTTCAGTCTACAAAGGTGTTGAAGTAGATAAAGTTGACAAACCGAGCGAAGTAACGGATGATGATGTGAATACACAGATTCAGTCAGTACTGGATGAAAATGCAACAACAAAAGAAGTGACAGACCGTGCAGTAAAAAAAGGCGATACAGCAACGATTGATTTCGTTGGAAAGATGAATGGCAAAGCATTTGACGGTGGATCTTCTACAGATTATCCACTGGAGATTGGTTCTAATTCTTTCATCGAAGGATTTGAAGACAGTATTATCGGACACAAGATCGGTGATACATTTGACTGGAACGGAAAGTTCCCGGAGAATTATGGAAGTTCTGATCTTGCAGGCAAAGATGTAACATTTACAATTACTGTAAAATCCATTTCCAAAAAGAATACACCAAAGCTTACAGACAAACTGGTAAAGAAAGTATCTAAGAAATCAAAGACAGTAAAAGAGTACAAAGAAGAAGTGAAGAAGTCTCTCGAGGAAGATAACGAAAAGACATACAATGATACTTTGCAGCAGGCAGCATGGCAGAAGGTTCTTGATAATACAAAAGTTAAGAAATATCCGGAGAAAGATGTAAAGAAGATTGAGGATTCTCTGATCTCTCAGTACAAGTCTGTTGCAAAAGCTTATAACATGTCATATGATGATCTGATCAAGCAGCAGATGGGAACAACTGTTGAAAAGTTCGAAAAACAGGTAACAAAGGCTGCAAAATCCAGCGTAAAACAGACACTGGTAACAAAGGCAATTGCAGATAAAGAGAACATTAAGTTAGATGATGCAACTTATAAGACAGAGCTTAAGAAGATTGCAAAAGAGTATGGATACGACAGTGTAAAAGCTTTAAAGAAAGCTGCATCAAAGTCAGATCTGAAAGAGATTGCGCTGAATGATCTTGTAAAAGAATGGCTGGCTAATCAGTGCATTCAGGTTGAGTCAAGCTCAAGCAGTTCGTCAAGTTCAAGCAGTTCGTCAAGTTCAAGCAGTTCATCAAGCTCAGGTAACTAAGGTGGATAGAAACAGAATAGAGTAAGAATAAAAATGTTCCGGGAATTTTGTCAGGTGACAGATTCCCGGAGCATTTTTGTATACCAAAGTATGCAAGAAAAGCTGCCACCGTAAGGAACTGCCACTGGCAGTTCCTTACGGATGGTTTGGCAAGTGGCAGGTTCTCTGTATTGTTAGGTGTGAGGAAATATTTCTTTCCACTCTCCGGGACAAAGCGCTTTGTCAAGTACAATGTCTCCGATGGAAATACGTTTTAATTCGATCACACAGCAGTGAACAGACTTCATCATGCGCCGGATCTGTCGTTTCTTCCCTTCGGAAATGGTAATTATCCCATAGGTGATGGGGTGATCCGGACGGTTTTTGTGGATATCTTTCTGGATTTCTTCCGGCAGTGTGGAAAGAATATCGGACATTACTGCATGTCCGGTTACGGTAATTTTTGCCGGGGCAGTCAGGGTATCGGCGCCCTTCAGAATGACACCTGTTTCCAGCTTATGTACCAGTTCCGGTGTCAGATCACCAAGAAGGGTGAATTCATAAGTTTTCTCTTTGTGATAGGAAGGATGAGTGAGCTTCTGGTTGAAGATACCGTCATCTGTGATCAGAAGAAGTCCGGTCGTCTCACGGTCAAGGCGTCCGACCGGAGAAAGCCTGTCATTATGTAATTCCTTAAAATAGTCCATAACCGTCGGATAGCGGTCGTCGCGTCTGGCAGTGACACAGCCGAAAGGTTTGTGAAACATGTAGTAGTGAGGCATTGTTGTGACTCCTTTATTGGTTCTTTTCAGAGTTGTTCCGGGGAAAATCTCTGTGTAAAGCATACCACAGAAAAAGGAATAAATGATTGCTTATTGACAAAATTTATTAATTATGATATTTTCTTTTAGATGATAAATGACCGATGGGGGAGTAACAGGCGTATAACGCAACAAGTCAACATACTGATCGATGGATCTGGCTTGTTTTAATTTGTGAGACTCATGTGTAGCTGTAATATCTATGCGTGGACTCTCTCTATCCTATAAAGAAAGTATAGACCAGGTATGGCAGGCAGCTGCTGTATCTGGTTTTTTTGTTGTCATGCGTTTGAACTTAATTTTGGAGGAAATGATAATGGAGTGGAATTTTTTATTCTTTATGAACAGTGTCTTACTTGGAGTGGGACTGGCAATGGATGCATTTTCTGTCTCGCTGGCAAATGGAATGAATGAAAAAAATATGAAGAAATCAAGAATGGCTTATATTGCGGGAGTATATGCATTCTTTCAGTTCCTGATGCCTATGATAGGATGGATATGTGTGCATACGATCGTACAGGTTTTTGGACAGTTTCAGAAGTTCATTCCGTGGATCGCATTGATTTTGCTTTTGTATATCGGAGGAAGCATGATCAAAGAATCTATGCAGAGTGAAGAGGAAAAGGAAGAAGTGAAAAGATTAAGTTTTGCCGTGCTTATGATGCAGGGGATTGCAACATCGATTGATGCGTTGTCGGTAGGATTTACCACTGCCGGGTATGGTTTGGTTATGGCTGTAGTCTGTTCACTGATCGTGGCAGTGGTAACGTTTGTGATATGTGAGACAGGGTTGTGCCTCGGTAAGACTCTGGGAACAAAGCTGTCAGGAAAGGCAGATGTTCTGGGCGGCGTAATCTTGATAGGAATCGGAATTGTGTCATGGGGACGGGGAATGTGACTTTTTTTCTGTCTCCGGTGGCAGGCTGCGTAAATACGCTGTGTAAAATAATTTTGACACGAAAATTGATGCGAAAAACGGTCATGTAAAGGAAGTTTGATAGACATTGGACACGCAATGTGGAAAGATGTTCTCGAAAGGAGAAATACAGATATGGAAATTGGAAAAAAACTAAAAGACGCTCGTATGAAATCCGGATTTACCCAGGAAGCAGTTGCAGAAAAGATCAATAT
>ENA-OUQH01002696-OUQH01002696.1-human-gut-metagenome-genome-assembly--contig:-NODE-2696-length-10727-cov-2.899550_pt1 | contig 10727 bp, 7 predicted proteins | sample MGYA00237948_ERZ548828 | MGnify/ENA primary metagenome ERZ548828 (study PRJEB26490, sample SAMN05194711) | human gut metagenome | biome: terrestrial biome; feature: human-associated habitat; material...
CGGGAAACGGAAAGCGAGTGAATCGCGATTTCCATGCCCTGGCCCTCTTCGCCAAGCAGGTACTTCGGGTCAAGCACGAGGTTGGTGAACTTCAGGCCCGCATGGCCAGCGCCACGGCAGCCCATCATGTGAGGCATGGGGACAATTTCGAAGCCAGGAGCATTGTTGGGAACCAGGAAGCCCGAAAGACGGGTGTCCTTGTCGTCATCGGGGTTGGTAACGGCGATGACGTAGGTGTAATCGGAACAGTCGGTGTGGGAGATGAGCCACTTCTCGCCGTTCAGAACATAGTTGCCGTCGGCGTCTTTGATGGCGGTGGTGTGAAGGTCAGCGCCGGTGCCGCCGGTCTGCTCGGTAATGGCGAAGTTGCAGTAGACGGTCTTGTCCTGGAACTTGTTCATGAGCTCGGCTTTGACTTCGGGCGTGCCGTAGTCGTCGAGGATGCGCCAGTTCATATCGGCAGCGTGATGCAGGTGCATGCGCATGCCGCCAGGACCGCGGGAGAACTCTTCCTGAACACGCAGGATCTCGAGCTCGTCGAGGTCCCATCCGCCGTACTCAGAGGGGAGATAGAAACGATACAGATCGTTCTTCTTCGCGAGTTCGTAGAACTCTTCGGGGAAGGTGTTGGTGACTTCGACTTCCTTCTGAATCTCTTCGAAGGGGCCTTCGACCAGTTCGCGAATCTGCTTCAGATATGCCTCGAACTGCTCGTCGGTAATTTTGGCATTGGGATTCATGAAACCTCCTCTAGTCGCATGACAATCCGTGTTTCCTCCGGAGCTCCTCGCTCCTTATGCCTTGTATTATGCGAGCGGGGTAAAAGGAAGTCCAATTCATTCGTTTTGCGTATTTGAACACGTATTATTTGAAAAACAAATAATACGTTATAGCGTTCTTTAAGGCTTTATATCACGCAGCCTGCGTTATCTGACGCTATTCGTTCTCTCGAGAAGGAACTCGGCGTTCCGCTGTTTCAGCGCGAGGGGCGCAACGTGAAGCTTACGCGCTATGGCAAAGAGTTCTCGGCCTATGTGCACGATGCATTGCGCGAGCTTGACAAGGGCATCGCGATTATGCATGAGTACACGGGTAAGCTCGCGGGCGAGTTGGCTGTAGGTGCGTTGTATACCATCACGGGCGATTATCTGCCGGCGCTCATTCGTGCCTATCACGACAACTTCGGTGATGCGGTAAAGTTCCGCGTATCGCAAGGTTTCTCGCTCGATCTTATCGAAGGCTTGAAAGACGATAAATATGACGTCATTTTCGCCGCCAAGAAGGAAGGCGAGTCGAGCCTTTGTTTCGAACCCGTAGTTGCCCATCAGCTCGTCGTTGCGGTAAGCAAGCAAAGCCCGCTTGCATTCCGTCGCGTGCTGCAGCTTGAAGATTTGAAGGGCATGCAGGTGTATACCTATCGCACGGGCACTCCTATTGGCGATGAGGTCGATAAACTTGTGTGCCGTTATGGCCTTCAGGTTCATCAAGATTACGATGACGAAATCACGATGGGCGGCATGATTTCCACGGCGTCGCCGAATTACTGCGCGTTGCTTACAAATACTATTGGCTTGAAGCCGTTCAACAACCTTGCCGTTATCGCGATTGACGAAAACGAAGTCCCGCGCGAGTTTCATTCCGTGTACATGGTGTACAAGAAGGAAGAATTCAAGAACCGCGCTCTCGAGAGCTTTATCGATTTCACTGGAGGGTTTGTATGTCCTAAAGGCGTGCTTCCCGATACCGATAATCAAGATTCGGGTCCCGCATCTCCTCCATCGGACATCATTATGTAAAACGAAAACAACCGGTCACGTGGCCGGTTGTGGGGGTGCGCCCCAAATACTGGAGAGGCTAGGCGGCTAGACCTAGCGATTTTCTATACTGCATCGGGCTCATCCATCCCAGCGATTCCTTGATGCGCCCGTCCCTATAGTAATTCATGTAATCATCAAGCTTTGCCATGAACCCTTCTATCGATTCGCCTCTCCAATCCCTGCCGTAGAAGAACTCATTCTTGAGCCGCCCGAAGAACCCCTCGCACGCCGAATTGTCGGGAGAGCAGCCCTTCTTCGACATGGACCTGATGATTCCGTGCTCCTTGCAGATTCGAACCCATCCCGGCCATCGGTAATGGCATCCCCGATCGCTATGGCAGACGGGACGGTCCCCGTCTGCCAACTGCGAGCACGCTTCTTCGAGCATGGAGTTCGCCATCTCGGCGTTAGGGCTCGTTCCGATCCTCCAGGACACCGGCATCCCGTCGAAACAGTCGATGATGGGGCTCAGATAGACCTTTCCGGCAGGTATGCTGAACTGGGTGATGTCGGTGAGCCAGAGCCTGTTCGGGGCATCGGCATGGAAGTTGCGGGCAACGAGGTTGGCGGGGGCTTCGCCGATCTCGCCGGCGTATGAGCTGTACGAGCGCTTCTTCCTGTGGTAGCTCACTCGGCATCCCTCCTCCGCCATGAGGCGGCGGACCGTCTTGCCCGACAAGACGATCGGGTCCTTCCGTTCTCGCAGCTTTTGGCGAATGTAACGGTAGCCCCTCACGCCCTTCGCGAGGGAGAATTCCTCCCGGATAGCGAATCTGGCCTGCTCATAGCGGTCCGGCCGATTGCGCTTCGCCTTGCAGTAGTAGTAGCTGGAGGGCGATAGCCCCACGGCAGCAAGGGCTTCCTTCACATTGAATCTCTTGGACAGGGCATCGACGATCGCCGCCAGCTCATCGTTGGTCGGATCCCCGATGCCCTCTGCTTTTAAAACCTTCACCGTGCTTTCGAGCACTGCCGTCTTCAGCTCCAGCTTGCGAACACGCTCCCTCAGCTCGGTCTCGGTCATCTCGTCGATTCTCGACTCGCTGACGCGCTTGACCTCGCCCGGGTCAATCTCCGGGATATCCATATCGCCTCCGGCCATGTATTTCTTCTTCCAATTGGATATGGTCGGGGCAGATACGCCGAGCAAAAAGGCGACCTCATCGAGCTTCATCCCGTGGCCGCCGTATGCAAGGGCGAGCGCCTTCCTCACCACATCATCTGGGTATCTTACAGGATGCGATGAGGTCTTTCTCGATAGCCCATCGCGCTTGCGCTTCCAAAGGGATACGGAGGTCTTGCTGACCCCGAAACGGCATGCAGCTTGCCTGCACGTATGGCCGTCGTCGATGTAAGCGAGAACCTCGCTGACAACTTTCTGAGAGTACGCCACAGCTTTCTCCTTCGAGTCAGCTCTCCAGCTTTATGGGCGCACCCCCTGTTTTTTTCGATAGGGATTGTTCTTTTGTCCTATTTGATCTGGTCCATGTTGAGCATCGAGATGCGGTCCATGCTCATGCGCACGATTCCAAGGCCCTTGATATTCGCGTAGAACACGAATCCGCTCTTGCAGCGGAACGCGCATTCTTCGCAGGGAATCTTATTGCAATACGCAAATGCGTCTTCATCGGCGAGGGCGAACAGCAAAGGCGGGAATTTCTTCGGCATCACGTATTTCAGCTGCATGCCCGTAAACGTTTTCAGAGCAACCCAGGTGATTTGGTATTTCGTTTTGTCGGCAATCTTCCATTTGAAGTACACGGCATTGTTGTTGAAGCCGCCGCTGATCTGGTAATCGAGTTCGATGCCTTCGGGCAGGTCTTCGACTTCGATGAAATCAATGGGGTCGTTGTTGGATTCGACGGTATCGTTAAGATGCGCGTAGGGAGGTTCTCCCACAAGCGTTCGACCCGTGCCGGTATATACTGCGTCAGCGTCGCCCGAAAGGGCGACGAGCGTATTGCCGTCTTTGTCGGTGAAGAAAGGCATATCGGCATCGGTTACGCGCGGCTTCCATGTAGCTCTTGTGCGTGTGATGGTGTATTTCTGTTCAATCATGGTTCCCCCTTAATACGCTGATCGGTCTGCTTGTTTTGAAGGGCACCGGTCGTGCGCATCCTGCAAAACAAGAAGGCCAATTTTGAAAATGCCTGCAGCTGCGGACGTCAGCTGCAGGCATTTTATCGTGCGTTCCCATGCATGGAAAGCATGGCTTTGCGTTATTGTTCGATACCCATACGACGTTTGACCTCGCGCGCGAGTTCGAAGCGCTTGATTTTGCCCGTAGGCGTGCGTGGAATAGCGTCGATGGTTTCGATGCGTTCGGGCCACAGACGCTTAGCCACGCCCTTGCTTGCAAGGTACTCCGTAAGGTCGTGCAAGCAAAGTTCCTCGGTAACGCCGGGGGCGGGCACGGCGAAAAGGCAAATGCGCTCTCCCAGGCGATCGTCGGGCATGCCGACGGTTGCCTGATCGCAGATATCTTCCCAGTCCATCACGTTGTCGTCGACTTCACGTGCGGAAATGTTCTCACCGCCGCGAATGATGATTTCTTTCTTTCGACCGTTGATACGCACGCGCCCTTCTTCGTCAATCGTGCATAAATCGCCAGAATAGAACCAACCTTCATCGTCGAGCGCCTCATTGGTGCGTTCGGAATCGTTGAGGTAGCCGCAGAACATGTGGGGACCACGGCTTGCTTCTTCGCCTTGAACGCCATGAGCGACTTCGTTGCGGAATTCGTCAACGACCTTTACCTCGATGCCGGGGTCGGCAACGCCCGAGAATCGGCCATCCCATTCGAGGCATTTATCGCGTGGAACGCGCAGGTGGGGACAGCTTTCGGTTGAGCCATAGAGTTCGCACAGAAGGAAGCCGTGCTCGGCAGCGCGCTCGATGAGCGTGCTGGGCACAGGAGCGCCGCCGCATAAATAGAAACGCAGGCTCGGAATTGCCGTGCCGTTTTCTTCCATTGCGGCAATAAGGTCATGCACGAACGGCGTGGCGCCACACGACCACGTGACATGCTCGTGATTAATGAGCTCGATGGCCTCGGCTGCTTTGAAATGCAGCTGAAGAACGCAGCGGCTGCCGGTAAGCATAGGCGAGATGAGCCCATGGTAGAAACCGGTCGCATGGTTGAGAGGCGACGGCATCCACATCACGTCATCGGGGGTAAGGTCCAAATCAGCGGTGTAGGAGCGTTCCGAGAATAGGATATTGTTATGCGTGAACATGGCCTGCTTCGGTTTGCCCGTTGTGCCAGAGGTCGACAGAATGCAGCACACGTCGTCGGAATGGGCGGGGCAGGGCCCATCGAATTCCGAATAACCGCTGAGCACTTTGCTCAGCGTGATAGCATTTTCATCGTGTGCGGGGAATTCTTTATCAAGCAGCAGCACAGCCTTAAGCGATCCAAACTTGCTTTCGATTCCATGGTATTGATTCTCGTAATCAGTTTTGTGGAAGAACGTAGGGCATATATATACGACCGATTGCACCTTATTGATGACGTAATCGATGTCGTTTGCGCTCAAATTCGTTGCAAGCGGGTGCATAACGGCACCCACCTTAAGGCAGGCCAGGTAAATAATGCAGAAATCTGCCCATTTGGGCACTTGAAAGGAAACGACGTCGCCATTTTGCACGCCGACTTCCTTCAGCCACGATGCGAGCTTGCGTGCGCCGGTATCAACCTGCTTATACGTAAGCTTCGTGCCCAGATCGTCTTGCACATAGGTGCGGTCGCCATATTTCTCGCACTGCTCATCCCAGACGTCTGCGATAGTCTTGTCTCCCCAATAGCCACGCTCGTAATAGAGTTTTTTCAGGGCTTCGTTGATTTTGACGTCGGTGATCATGAATTGATCCCTCCATGTGAAAAAGAAGAAGGGAGCGAGACGTATCTCGCCCCCTTCTCGAAAAAGCGATGCGCTTTAATCTCCCTTGGCGAGATGGGCTTACTTGCCCTGCAGGACTGCCAAATCGACGGGGCCGGAAACGGCGCCCTCTTCCTCGGCGGCCTTGATCTCGTCCTCGGAGTAGCCGAGTTCCTTCATGACGTCGGCAGTGGCAGAACCAAGCTTGCCGCCCGGGATAAGGTCGTCGGTCTCGCCGAGCTCGAACTGAACAGGGGCAGTCGGGCACCAGCGCGGGCCATCGGGATAGGGAACAGCCTTGATGTACTCGTTGATGAGCGCGTTCTGGTCCTCGTAGATGTCGTTCGGGGTCTGCGCAGGCTCGCACGGCATGTCGTTCTCGGAGAACATCTTCAGCAGCTCTTCACGAGTGAACTGGGCAAAGCCGTCGTCAAGAATCTTGACGACCTCAGGAGCGAGGCCCTTGTCATTGACGGTCTGGCAGCACTTGTAATCGGGGTGATCGGCAAGCTCGTCGCGACCGATGAGGTGCATGACGCGCGGCCAGTCGCGGTCGTACTCGGGCAGGCACAGAACAACCCACTTCTGATCCTTGGAGCGGAAGACGTTGTTCAGCGGGTTGTTGACCTCGAGACGGCTCTTCGGGTACGGGTTGCCGTACTGGGCGGAAATCATGCCCGTAGCGAGCGTGTAGATGCCAGCATGCTGCAGAGCGCAGGTGACGTAGTCGCCTTCGCCGGTCTTCTCGCGGCCCTGGAGTGCGGCAAGGATGCCAGCAACCAAGAACACGGAGCACTGGTAGTCGCCGTAGCCGTTGGTCGGAATCATGGGGGAGTCGCCCTTGTTAACCGTGGTGCCGAAAACGCCGCCGCGGCCCATGTAGCAGGTAACGTCGAAGCCTGCAGCGTCCTTTTCGGGGCCCTTCTTGCCATAGCCAAGGCCGTGGCCCATGATCAGGCGCGGGAACTTCTCGTGCAGGGATTCCCAGTCGAGGCCCATCTTGGCCAGAGACTTGGTGCGGGTGTTGGTGATGAAGACGTCAGCTTCCGCGAGGAGCTTCATCATGACCTCGAGGCCCTTTTCGGTCTTGAGGTTCAAAGCGACGAAGCGCTTGTGGAAGTTGGCCACGTCGAACGCGAGGTTCTCTTCGTCGCTGGAAGGCATGCCGAAAACGACAGCCTGGTTGACGCGGCAGGGATCGCCCTTGAATGCCTCAACCTTGATGACATCGGCACCCCATTCGCCGAGGATGCGGCCCGTGGTCGGGGTCGCAAGGAAGGTGGTGAGGTCAACGACTTTAAGACCCTTGAGTGGTTGCATGCTTTCCTCCTTGTTGAAATATGCAATATCCGGTTTCCCGGTTCTATGGTCCGGGAGCTCCGGACGCATTTCGTGGCGATTTCGCAAAAAAGAAAAGGGGGCCATCCACCTAAGGCAGACGACCCTCCTTTCATGAGTGAATTTGTTCTTGTGCGATCGACGCCTTCAAAAGGGTGATTACAGCTGGTACTCGACCTTGCCGCCGAACTTCTGGCAGTTGCGGGCAATGGTGATGCGCTGAACGTTGGGAGCACCCTCTTCGAGCCACATGGCGCGAGCGTCGCGGTAAAGGCGCTCGGTCGGGCCGTAGGGGCTGTCCTCGAAGTAGCCGTCGCCACCGAAGATCTCCAGCATGCCGTCGGAGACGATACGGGTGGAGTAGATGGAGAACAGCTTGCACATAGCGGCCTTCTCCTCGATGTACTTGCCGTTAGGATCGGCATCGTACTCGCGGCCGAAGTCGTAAACCATGCAACGCAGAGCATGGGTGTACATCTGCATCTCAGCGATCTCGCGCTTGATCATCTGACGGGAAGCAATCGGCTTGCCGAAGGTGATGCGGTCGTTAGCGCGGGCGAGAGACATCTCGAGCATACGCTGGCACATACCGAGGTTAGAAGCAGCGATGTGAGCACGGGAAACAGACAGGGAGTGGATAGCGATCTCCATGCCCTGGCCCTCTTTGCCGAGCAGGTACTTCTTGTCAAGCTTCATGTTGGTGAACTTGAGGCCGGTGTGAGCAGCACCGCGAGCGCCCATCATGTGGGGCATCGGGGTAACTTCGTAGCCCGGGGTGTCAACGGGGACGAAGAAAGCGGAGAGACGCTCGTCGCCCTGCTTGGTGGGATCGGTCACAGCGATGACGTAAGCGAATTCGCAGCAGTCGGTGTGAGAGATGAGCCACTTCTCGCCGTTGAGGATGTAGTCGCCATTCTCGTCCTTCTCGGCGGTGGTGTGGATGTCAGCACCGGTGCCGCCGGACTGCTCGGTCAGAGCAAAGCAGGTGAAGATGGTCTTGTCCTGGAACTTGTCCATGTACTGGGCCTTGAGCTCGTCCGAACCGTAGTCGTCGAGGATGCGCCAGTTCAGGTCAGCAGCATAGTGCAGGTGCATACGCATGCCGCCAGGACCACGGGAGAACTGCTCCTGAACGCGCAGGATGTCGAGCTCCGAAAGATCCCATCCACCGTACTCAGCGGGGAGAGCGAAACGATACAGGTCGTTTTCCTTGGCCAGCTCGTAGAACTTCTCGGGGAAGACGTTCGTCACCTCGATCTCGGGCTGCATCTCCTCGAACGGACCCTCTGCGAGCTCCTTGATTTGCTCGAGATATGCGTCGAACTGCTCCTTGGACAATTTGCTCATGTGAACCCTCCTTAAGGTTACCTAAGCGCTTACCTTGAACTTCGGCTCCAGTGCTTTTGCTCTCTCGCCTCCGTTCAGCTTGTGCTCATATTGTGCACCGCTCGTGGGGAAAAATCTAATTAATAGAAATACCAAAACTGTTTTGAATCCATAAGTCTCACCTATACATAGGTGTCAAAGTGGGTGCTTTTATGTGTGGGCATAAGGAAATACCGTCTAAAACAGGGGATAAATATCCGAAAAAGAGAGGTAGAAATACCCACAGAATAGCGAAACTGTTGGTTAACGTTTTTTTAATCATAAGCGGAACTAGGGTAATTGATAGTAATAGCTTATCGAAGTTGGAAGTTTCGTTGCTTGACAGATGCGAAAGTCGTGATACGCGTGCGCCCGTTCAATTAAAAGGGAAGAATGAACGTTCATGATTTTGCCGTGAATGAGCCTTGCGTACCCGCAGGTGACTGTGATATAAAAAGACCACGCACTCGGGCGTAGCCCTTGTGCATTACAACTTTTTCGTCATTGTGAGAAAGTGGGGCCTGGTCCCGCTTTCTTTTTTGTATAGGGGAGTTTCGCCCTTGCGCGAAACCGTTCGAAAGGAGGCATCGATGCTCACCGCCAAAGAGAAGGGCCTGCTTGCGGCTTTGGAACCGCGTGCGGCGTCTGAAGGCGTCGAGGTTGTGACCGTCGAAATCGTCGGCAGCCGCAAAGCCCCCACGATTCGCGTGTATCTCGATACCGCAAAGGGCATTTCGTTCGATGAGATCACGGCCGCCCAAGTGTGGGTGAACGAGATCATGGACGAGATTGATCCGTTTCCGGGCGCATATACCTTAGAGGTCAGCTCACCCGGCATCGACCGCCCGCTGCGCACGCCCGAGCACTTTGAGCGTTTTGCCGGCGATGAAGCCTATGTGGTCACGAATGGCCCTATCGAAGGTCGGAGCCGCTTTACGGGCACGCTCGCGGGCTTTAACGCCGAAACCGAATGCGTGTTGCTCGATGTCGATGGCGCGCGTTGCGATATTCCGCTTGCCGACATCAAGAAGGCGCATGTGAAAGGCGTCGTCGAATTCCGTTAATCGAACCTTTCTTTATATAAAGGAAAGGTTTCTTACCATACGAATTTGCACCGAGAGGGCGCATATGCGCCTTATTGAGAAGAGGAAGGAAGACAATGGCATCCCAGCTTATGGAGGCCCTGCAGGCCTTGGCGCACGAGAAGAAGATCGACGAGTTCTATCTTATCGAGCGTCTTGAGGCGTCGCTTGCCAAGAGCTACCAGAACATTCTTGACCTTGAGTGGGACGCTCGCGTCACCATCGACCGCACCACGGGCAAGATCTATGTCTACGAGCTCGTTCCGGTTGGCGAGCCTGACGAGGAGACCGGCGAATACGCCGAGTTCGAAGAGCGCGACGTTACTCCCGAAGGCGTGAGCCGCATCGCCGCCCAGAACGCAAAGGGCGTTATCGCCGCCATGGTTCGCGAAGCGGGCCGTCAGAGCATTTACGAAGAGTTCAGCGACCGCGTGGGCGACATCGTGACTGCCACCGTGCTTCAGGCGACGCCCGACTTCACCATCGTGAAGATTCGCGATGGCGTTGAGGCCGAACTTCCGCATTACGACCAGAAGCGCAACCCCAACGAGCGCAACGAGCGTCCGATGGGCGAACATTATCGTCACAACCAGCGCATTAAGGTGCTCATCATCGATGTGCGCGACCCCAACTCGCTTGAGCCGCGCACTCGTGGCGAAGCGGCCCGTCCCGCTATCGTCGTTTCTCGTACTCACCCCGACCTCATTCGTCGTCTTTTCGAACTCGAAGTGCCCGAAATTTATGACGGTATGGTCGAAATCAAATCCATCGCTCGTGAGCCCGGCGCCCGCTCTAAGGTCGCCGTCGCAAGCCGCGAGCCCAATCTCGATCCGGTTGGCGCGTGCGTTGGCCCCAAGGGCTCTCGTGTGCGCATGGTTGTCGAAGAGCTTCGCAACGAGCGCGTCGACGTCATTCAGTGGGATGAAGATCCCGCGAAGTACGTCGCTCAGGCTTTGAGCCCCGCTCGCGTGAACCGCGTCATCATCGACGAGGATAAAAACTACGCCACCGTCATCGTCCCCGACGATCAGTTGTCGCTCGCCATTGGCAAGGAAGGCCAAAACGCCCGCCTCGCTGCACGCTTGACCGGCTGGCACATCGACATTAAATCGGCAAGTTTCAACGCTTCTGCACCCGTACATGAAGAGAATCTCTTGCTCGACGAGGAAGAGGACGTTGAAGAAGGCGAATTCTGCGCATATGTCGCTGAAGACGGTACCCCTTGCCGCAACCATGCACGTCCTGGA
>ENA-OUQH01002699-OUQH01002699.1-human-gut-metagenome-genome-assembly--contig:-NODE-2699-length-10720-cov-9.024285_pt1 | contig 10720 bp, 9 predicted proteins | sample MGYA00237948_ERZ548828 | MGnify/ENA primary metagenome ERZ548828 (study PRJEB26490, sample SAMN05194711) | human gut metagenome | biome: terrestrial biome; feature: human-associated habitat; material...
GGTCATTCTGGCCCACGGCGGCACCCAGATGGCCGCCATGGAGCGGTTCGCCCTGCCCCATGAGGATTATTACCACTGGTGCGCCCCCAATGCCGGGGGCTACCTGCTGGACGCCCGGGACTGGGCCGGGCAGCGGGTGCTGCACCGGGTCGGGGACGGGCTGTGGCAGGTCGAGATGGGCCGCTTTACGGCAGCACCGGACGCCGTGGGGGCTGTGGGGCTGGGCGGCGGACCGCTGCTGGATGTGCCGCTCTGCGCAGGCGGGCGCGCGTGGAGGACGCACTGTGTAGCCGTGGGCAACCCGCACTGCGTACTCTTTACGCACGAGCCGCCGCCCGCCGGGGCGGAGCTGGCCGCCTGGGGCCGTGCGCTGGGGCACCACCCGGCGTTCCCGGGCGGCATCAATGTGGAATTTGCCCAGCCCATCAGCCCCACCGGGCTGGCTGTGACGGTGTGGGAGCGCGGCAGCGGGGCCACGCTGGCCTGCGGGACCGGGGCCTGCGCCGTGGCCGCGGCGGCGGTGCTGACAGGCCGCTGTCCGCGCGGCGCACCCATTTTAGTACAGCTGCCGGGCGGCACACTGGAGGTGTGTGTACAGCGGGACGACACCGTGCTTTTGACCGGCGACGCCGCAGCAACATTTAGCGGAACCGTTTTGATTCAGCCTTGCAAAGCACCGCGCGGTGTGGTATGATGTAAGTAATAACAATTTGAACAGTATTTCAGTCTGGAAGGGGGCTTTGCCCATGAACATTCACGAATCCGCAGAGGACTATCTGGAAAAAATTCTGATGCTGCAGGAGCAGAAGGGTTCTGTGCGCTCCATCGACATAGCCGTTGCGATGGGATTCTCCAAGCCGAGTGTCAGTGTGGCGATGAAAAATCTGCGTGAGAACGGGTATATTTCGATGGACCCGGACGGTTTCATCAAGCTGGAGCAGCCCGGTATGGAGATCGCACAGCGCATCTATGGCCGCCACCGCAAGCTGACCGCTTTTTTTGTGGCGCTGGGCGTTGATCCGGATGTTGCCGCCAAAGACGCCTGCAAGGTCGAGCACGACCTGAGCGAGGAGACCTACAGCAAGATGATCGCCTTTGCGGAAAAGGCGGAAAAAGAGCTGTAATTTGGCGATTACGAAAAGGAACGCCCCGAAGGCATAACGCTTTCGGGGTGTTTGTAATTTTGGGAAATACATCGTAGGGGCGGGTTCCATATCCGCCCGTGGGGCTTTACGGCTGCCGGAACGTTGCACGGCGGAGCGGGGGCACCCCGCCCTACACCAACGATACCGTTGGCAACGTCCACTTATACGCTAAAAGAGGCGAATCCCAGGTTCGCCCCTTTACGCATCTTACAAAATCAATACAGCGGCTTGCTCTCCGGCTCCTGCGCGGGCTCGGTCGGCTCGGCTGCGGGGGCAGCGGCGGGCTGACGGCGCGCGGCGGCGACCTCCTGATGGAAGGTCACGGGGTTCGCGTGGTAGCGCTTCTCGATCTCAGCGTTGTAGCCGATCATCGCATCGGGATAGGTGCTCTGCATCTGGCGCAGAATCTCCTGCGCCTCGTCCTCGTTCTTGACGGAGATGTCATGGCAGGCGTTCTTCTCGGTCGCGCCATAGACGCGCACCATTATCTCCTTGCCGACGGTCAGGATTCCGTAGGCCTTGTGGCGCACGGTGTACTGGTACGCCCAGACCACGTCGTCACCGGCCAGCACCCAGGAATTGCCGCCCTTGTCGTACATCAGCCAGCTGCGGCTCATGCGGACCTTGCCTTCCTGCATCGTGTCCTCGTAGAAGCGGTCGAGGGCCTGCTCGGTGGCCTGCGGGTCGTCCGAAGCCTTGATGTAGTTGCGAATCTGCTTCTGGAAGCCGCCGGTCAGGGAATGAACCACGAACCAGATTGCCAGCACCACCAGCAGAACGCCGATGACGCCCATAAAGCCATACACAAACGTGTCCTGGCCGTCGATTTCGCCGTCGGTCAGCACCAGCGGAAGGGCTGTGCAGTCGTCAAACAGACCGATATCATCATAGCTAAAACCGGCGTCAATGAAGTAATCTTCCCACAGCTGCCGGGTCTCATCATCCATGGGCTGCAGCGTGCCGCGCACCGACACGTAGGAGCCGTCCCACTCATAACTGCCGTCCTCGTCATCGATAAGTCGCTCGGTATCGGCAACGACCGCCTCGGCGTCGTCAATTTTGGACGCGGGCACTTCCACACCGATGTAGACGGTGGCGTCGGGGGTGTTGATGGGCATAATGTACTCGCGCGCGGAGACCTCATCGCGCTTGCCGCTCTCGCTGCGGACGGTCTCGGCATAGTAGTCAATCAGGGTGTCAATGTCCGCTTCGAGATACTGTCCTTGCAGGGAAAGGACGTCATGGTCATCCAGCGGTGCGAAATGGGTCGGCCCAGCGATCATTTTTGCGATTCCGGGCCCGAACACCACGCCGATGAAAATGGCTGCCACAGCCAGGACGATGATGGCCCACAGCTTGCCGACCAGGGTTTTCTGCTTCAGGGATTGCAGCATTTTGTTTCCTCCATTCTTTTTGTTAGGGTTCACAATAAGTGTAACAGTTTGTTCATATATTGTCAACCGATTGCGCATATTTGCGCAAAACTTCTTTGGGTGCTACTTCCTAAAGCCGGTCATATACGACGCACAAAAACGCCCCTTCCGATTTGACCCGGAAGGGGCGTTTTCAGCTATTCAATTCGCAATTAAGCTACTCGCAGATTACAGCTCAGCGAAGTACTTAATGGTGCGGACCATCTGAGAGGTGTAGGAGTTCTCGTTGTCGTACCAAGAAACGACCTGAACCTGATAGGTGTCGTCGTCGATCTTGGCGACCATGGTCTGGGTGGCATCGAACAGAGAGCCGTAGCGCATGCCGATGACATCAGAGGAGACGATCGGATCCTCGTTGTAGCCGAAGCTCTGGGAGGCAGCAGCCTTCATGGCAGCGTTGATGGACTCCTTGGTGACGTCCTTGCCCTTGACAACGGCAACCAGGATGGTGGTGGAGCCGGTGGGGACGGGAACGCGCTGAGCAGAGCCGATCAGCTTGCCGTTCAGCTCGGGGATGACCAGGCCGATGGCCTTAGCAGCACCGGTGCTGTTGGGGACGATGTTCTGTGCGCCAGCACGAGCACGGCGCAGGTCGCCCTTGCGCTGAGGACCATCCAGGATCATCTGGTCGCCGGTGTAAGCATGAACAGTGGTCATGATGCCGGAAACGATGGGGTAGGTCTTGTTCAGGGTGTCAGCCATGGGAGCCAGGCAGTTGGTGGTGCAGGAAGCAGCAGAGATGACCTGATCCTCAGCGGTCAGGGTCTTCTCGTTGACGGAGAAGACGATGGTCTTCAGGTCGTTGCCTGCGGGAGCAGAGATAACGACCTTCTTTGCGCCAGCCTGGATGTGAGCCATGCTCTTCTCCTTGCTGGTGTAGAAGCCGGTGCACTCCAGAACGACATCAACGTTCAGTTCGCCCCAAGGAGCATCCTTTGCGTCCTTAACAGCATAGATCTTGATCTCCTTGCCGTCGACGATGATGGAATCCTCGGTAGCCTCGACAGTGTGCTTGCCTTCGCCGATCTTGCCGCAGAAGGAACCCTGAGCGGTATCGTACTTCAGCAGGTGAGCCAGCATCTTGGGGCTGGTCAGATCGTTGATTGCAACGACCTCGTAACCCTCAGCATCAAACATCTGACGGAAAGCCAGACGGCCAATACGACCAAAACCATTGATAGCAACTCTAACAGCCATGTTAATAGTACCTCCTAAATGTTCTTACCCTTTTATCGGATAATAATCACGGTAGCTTTATTATAGACCAAATCGCGGAAACCTTCAAGTGTCCGCCAAAAAATTAACAAGGTAATTTCACACTTTTTTGTTTTTGAACGATTTTCACAGCTTTTCTGGGAATCTTTTCAGCAATTCAACCAACGGCGTGTCGGGGTATTGCAGGCCTTCCGTCACTTCCTGCCACCCGCGCCACAGTGAACAGGCCCAGCGCACCGATGCAGCACATGCCAAGGCCAAACAGCACCTCAGGCAGGTCAGCCGCCGTGATGCCGTGGAACAGCAGCACAAGCACCCGGGGCAGTTCCCAGCAGAAGCAGAGCAGGAACGTGCAGATCCCGGCCTCGCACAGCTGGCAGCCGTTGGACGTTTCCGGCAGCCAAAGGGCGCGGACCATCGCCGAAAGAAACACCAGCGCGGCCAGCATCTGCCAGACCATGGCAGTCGGTTCCACCCGGTGCCAGCTGGAGCTGTTCTCCATAAAGCGGCTCAGCACCCCCCAGTAGAACACCGCCGTGCCAAGCACCGCCGGGGTCATGCTCCGGCCGGGCAGACGGTATTCTCCCTTATGCGTCCAGCTGCGGCCCAGCCGGATCAGCCAGACAGCGCACACCAGCTCCAGCACGGCACGCACCAGCGCGCCAACGCCGGTCATGCCCACTGCCAGACGCACCGCACCGGCCAGGCCGACACACACGCCGCCCAGCACCGATGTAACTCCCACCGGCCTGCACGCACTGCGCAGAACAAGGGGCTGGCGGGCCAGCTTCCGGGCGGCAATGATGCCAACGACCAGCGCTGCCCACAGGCCGCCGTACCGCAGCCAGACAGAGCCTGCCGTACACAGGCCGGTATTCCAGTCCGTCCACAGGGCAAGATCAAGCCCGCGCCCAATGGCAAGGGCACCACCACAGGTGAAAATCAGCACAAATAAAGCGTTCATCAGCGTTCCTCGATCGGTTTATATTTCTGGCGCACGCCCAGATACTTATAGGCGGGCCGGATGATCCGGTTGGCAAAAATGACTTCCTCCACCCGGTGTGCGCACCAACCCGGCACACGGGCAATGGCGAACAGCGGGGTGTAGATATCCTCAGAGATGCCCAGCATGTTGTAGATCAGGCCGCTGAACAAGTCCACATTGGCGCACACCGGCTTGCTGCTGCCCTTCTCCTCGGCAAAGATATCGGGAGCCAGCCGCTCGATGCTGCACAGCATGTTGTACTCTTCCTCAAAGCCCTTCTCGTAGGCCAGGTGCTTGGCGCGCTCCTTCAGGATGACCTCACGGGGGTCGCTCATGGTGTAGACCGCATGGCCCATGCCGTAGATCAGGCCGGAGCCGTCGCCCGCCTGCTTGCGCAGGATGCGGCGCAGATACTCGCGCACCTCGTCGTCGTCCTCCGGGTGCTCCACATGCTTGAGGATATCCTGCAGCTGACGGTTGACCATCAGGTTGGCACCGCCGTGCTTGGGGCCCTTCAGCGCGCCAATGGCGGCTGCAATGGCCGAGTAGGTATCGGTGCCCGAGGAGGACAGCACACGGGCGGTGAAGGTGGAGCAGTTGCCGCCGCCGTGGTCGGCGTGGACCAGCAGGCACATATCCAGCAGCTTGGCCTCCTCGTGAGTGAACTTCTGGTCCGGGCGGTAGGTGCTCAGGATGTGCTCCGCCGTGCTCTGGCCGGGCTTGGGCATGTGGAAGAACATGCTCTGCTTGTCATAATAGCGGCGCTTCATCTGGTAAGCGTTCACCATCATGGTGGGCATACTGGCGATCAGATTGATGCTCTGGTTCAGGATATTCTCCAGCGTCAGATCCTCGGCGTGCTCGTCATAGGAATACAGGCCCAGCACACACCGCTGCATCTTGTTCATAATATTGGGCGAAGGAGCATTCATGGTATCCATAAAGCCATCGGGCAGGGCACGGTGCTCTGCCAGCAGCTCACAGAAATCGTCCAGCTGCTCCTGGGTGGGCAGGCTGCCGAACAGCAGCAGCCAGATGACCTCTTCAAATACAAAGCGGTCATTGCGGTAAGCCTCGTTCACGATCTCGTTGATGTCCACACCGCGGTAGATCAGGCGGCCCGGAATGGGAATGACATGCCCCTCCTGATCCTTTTTGTAGCCCACAACGTCACAGACATTGGTCAGGCCTGCCAGCACACCGGTGCCATCCGGGTTGCGCAGGCCGCGCTTGACACCGAGACGCTCACTCGTCTCCGGATCGATGTAGTTGTTTGCCAGATACTCTTCACACAGCGTCCGCATGGTCTGCGGGTCCAGCGACGCTACTTCTGCATGGGTATAGTTCATGCGCGAATTTCCCCTTTCTCTTATTTCTCTCTTATATACTTTCCGGCCATCCACCATGATGGCACACCCTTATGATAGCGCTTTTGTGAAGTAAATTCAAGTCTTGGATGAAATGTGCGCTTTTTCACCCTGCCGGGCTGGTACACTATGCCCAGAAAAATGCCTGTCCGGGAGGGAAAACTACGATGAAAAAGACATTCTTTCTCCTCTGTGCCCTGCTGCTGGTGCTGGGCACACTCCTGCCGATCGCCGGTTACCGGCTGACACTGGCGGTGTTCGGCCCGGCACAGGGGGCTTCTTCCGCTCCCCTGCCGGGCACTGCGGCTTCGGAAGCCGCCCCGGACAGCGCCGCCGTGCCGCCCTCCGATCAGGACAGCGAGAGCTTTCTGCTGGCCGACCAGAGCGCCGGAGCCGTGGTCTCGGTGCCCCGGCGGGAATATCTGATCGGTGCCGTGGCGGCGGAAATGCCCATCAGCTGGCCGGACGAGGCGCTCAAGGCGCAGGCCATCGCGGCCCACAGCTATGCCCTCTACTGCCGCGACCATGCCGCCGAACCGGCTTCCGGCTGGCTGAGCGTGGACCCTGTCCGGCGGCAGGGATACTTAACAGATGCAGTCCTCCGCAGCTACTGGGGCACCGCCTATGAGGAAAACTATGCCCGCCTCTCGGCGCTGGTGGACAGCGCGCTGACCGATGTGCTCTACTACGACAACGCCCCCGCCGGGACAAGCTACTTTGCCATCTCCAACGGCATGACCGAGGCCAGCGAAAACGTCTGGGGCACTGCCCTTCCCTATCTTGTGGCCGTGGACAGCTCCACCGACCTCAATGCGGACAACTACCTTTATACCGTCCAATTCACCACCGAACAGATGCAGCAGACTCTCACCGGGCTGGGGCTTCTCCCTGACCCTGCCGCACCTGCCAACTGGTTCGGAGAGGCCGCGCTCACCCCTTCGGGCTATGTAGCCTCCCTGCCCGTCTGTGGGCAAAGCGTCACCGGTCCGGCCCTGCGCAAAGCGCTGGGCCTGCGGAGCGCCTGCTTCACGGTGCAGTATCAGGAGGGCAGCTTTCTCCTCACCACCAAGGGCTATGGCCACGGTGTGGGGCTGAGCCAGTGGGGTGCCAAGGCGCTGGCCGAGCAGGGACAGGGCGCGGAGGAAATTTTGGCGCACTATTTCCCGGGGACAGAGCTGCGGAGGTGAACGGGCTCACCCTCTCCGTCATCGCTTACGCGATGCCACCTCCCCCAAAGTGGGAGGCCTTGGCAGTAAATGCAAGGTTTGCGGTTTTGTCAAGAGCTCTCCCTTTGGGAGAGCTGGACGCGAAGCGGCCTGAGAGGGTGAGGATGCTAACAAAAAGGCAGCTGACCCAACGGCCAGCCGCCCAGAAGATCAATATTCAGCCAAACAGGCTCGTCCACCAATCCTGACTGCTGCTTTCCTCGCCAGCAGCGGCTTCAGTCTCTGCCGCAGTCTCAGTTTCCGCGGCGGCTTCCTCCGCCTGCACAGCCTCTTCCAGAAGCTCCAGACCATCGTCATTGCCATCCTCGGTGATGTACCAGTAGCAGGACGCGCCGCCAATGGAGATGCTGGCGGCAGACAGCGGCACACGGCCGGAGGCAACCCCGTTGGAAGGATCGGAACAATAGAACACGCCGTCGGTGTAGTCCGTCAGGAGCACGGCATGGGGTCTGGTGCGGTCGTACAGCACGATGCCCTCCGGATGCTCTGCCAGAATGGAGACCAGCGCTTCCGTCTTGGCCGCCTTGCCCGAGGGCAGGGTCGCATAGCCCACATGCATATCGTTGTATGTAAAGCTGTGGGAGAGCCCGCCCGACCAGGCCGTGCTCTTGATGCCGTTTTCGGTCACATCCACCCAGCTGTCCATCCCGTCCAGATAGGCCCGGCGGCGAAGCATCATTGCGGCAGAGGCCAGGGTGCAGGTGCCGCCCCGGCTCTGTTTGAAGTAGAACCCAACATCAACATTCAGGTCCACGGCCAGTGCCCCGGGGAGCAGCACGGCCATCAGGGCCATCGTTGCAAGCAGGGCAGCGAGAGTTTTCCGAAGTTTGCTTCCAAAGTGCTTGGCTGTTTCCACGTCAGTATCCTTTCTTCACAAAAGAGCGTTTCATTCACTGGTGTAAAGTATATCATCCTGTTACTCTTTTGTAAACAGTTTTGCAGCCATTTTCTCAATATTTACACGCTTTGGTCACAATTCAAGGGCAGATTGCACAATCGTGCAGTGAAGTGGTTGGATATTTGCTACAAAAGTCCGGAAAAGTTTTTCATTGTGCTTTCCGCTTTTCTTCCCAACTGCCGGTTTCTTTTTCAACGCAATTATGGTATAATCTGCCCTGAAGTTGAATTTTCAGGAGCATTTATATATGAAAGCAACCATCGTCATCCCCAACATCAACGGCAAAGGCTGGCTCAAGGACTCCATCGAGTCGGTCTATGCCCAGACAGAGCAGAATTTTGAGCTCATCATCGTGGACAACGGTTCCACCGATGAAAGTCTGGAGCAGGCCCGCAGCTACTGCGGCCGCCCCAACTTCACCCTGATCGAAAACGGCACCAACACCGGCTTCTCCCACGCCGTGAATCAGGGCATTGCCCGGGCCAAGGGCGAGTATGTGGTCATGTTCAACAACGATGCCTTTGCCGAGCCCGAGTGGCTGGCCGAACTCATCCGCACCGCCGAGACCGATCCCAAAATTTTTGCCGTGCAGAGCCTGATGCTCCGCCACTTTGAACGGGAGCTGGCCGACGATGCCGGTGATTACGTCACCTGGATGGGCTTTGCCTGCAAGACCGGCGACGGCCGCCGGGCCAGCCGCTACACCAAACAGAAGCGCATCTTCTCGGCCTGCGGCGGCGCGGCCCTCTACCGCAAAAGCATCCTCGACGAGATCGGCGTCTTCGATGAAAACTTTTTTGCCTACTTCGAGGACGTGGACCTCAGCTGGCGCGCCAACAATTTTGGTTATAAAAACGTCTATTGCCCCACCGCAAAGTGCCGCCATATCTGCGGTGCCACCACCGGCGCGGTGCGGTATAACCCATTCAAAAGCATCCAGAGCGGCCGCAACAGCATTCTGCTGCCCTACAAAAACCAGCCGGTGGTCATGCTGGTTGTCAATTTTATCCCCATGCTGCTGGGCTATTTGTTGAAAGTTATCATGTTCCGTCACCGCGGCTTCGGCAATGATTATGCCAAGGGCTATGCGGAAGCCAAGATCGCCCTGCCCAAAATCAAAAAGCCCAAATTTTACTGGCGTAATCTGCCTAACTATTTATGGTGCGAGGGCAGCATGATCGTTGGGCTGTTCCGCTACCTGGTCTACCGCGTTCAGCGCGCACTGAAAATTACCTGAAAGATAACGGAAGCAATAGAATAAAATAAAGCATGTGATTTCCCGCCCGGCAAAGGTGGAAAAAGCACATGCTTTTTGTATTTGTGGAATCGTGTTATATCTAAATACGTCTATATTCTGTAGAGAAACGTAGGGGTACACACGAACATGTGGCTGATGAGGCAAGGCCCGATGCGCGGGACGATGCAAGCATCGTCCCCTACAAATTTTGGCCAGGGCCATCACAATTTTGCAATGCGCAATAAGGCAGAGTTGGAAGAAACCCTACAAATGCTTGCTGGGGTTTCGTGGATATTCGTTATTTTCTCCCGCGCTGCAATTCGATCCAGGCCAGGTCTCCGCGCTCCAGGCCGTGGATCAAAACCTCGGCGGTGGCAATGTTAGTGGCAACGGGGATGGCGCGGGTATCGCACAGGCGCAGCAGGGTAACGGCGTTCGGCTCATTGGGCCGGGCGTTGACGGGGTCGCGGAAAAACAGCAGCATATCAATTTCGCCGCAGGCAATCATGGAGGAAATCTGCTCGGCACCGCCGCGTGCACCGGGGTACAGGCAGCGAACCGGCAGCCCACAGGTATCGTGTACCATTTTGCCCGTCACGCCGGTGGCAACCAGTTCGTTCTGAGACAGAATACGCACATAGGCTGTGCAGAACTGGGCCAAAAGCTCTTTGCGGGAATCATGGGCAATCAATGCGATCCTCAAGGTGGGTGCCTCCTATAATTACAGTTATTTTATATAATATCATAGAATAGATTGCTGAAAAATGCAAGTCACCTTTGGTTAAACCGCCCGCTAACCCCGAAAAAGCGTGCAGTGTTACCAAAAAACTTTACACGATTTTGGCAAAACCGCTTTGTGCGAATGTGCTATAATATGTACAATAAATACATAACCTGTAAGGCACCAAAAGCGCCGCACAGGCAAAGGAGGAAAAACGCTATGAAAAAATCCGCACAGACCGTCATTCGGGAAGGCGCCTGCTATACTATCGCTGCCGCCAATGGCCGCGTGCTGGAAGTTGCCGATTTCAACACCGAGAACGGTGCATCCATCCGCCTGTGGAGCTATGAGGGTCAGCCCTGGCAGCAATGGATTTTTGAGGAAGCCGCCGAAGGCCAGTACCGCATCAAAAACCGCTTTACCGGCAAGGTGATGGACCTGGCCATGAGTGGTGTTGTGAACGGAACCTGGGTGCACCAGTGGGAGAAAACCA
>ENA-OUQH01002705-OUQH01002705.1-human-gut-metagenome-genome-assembly--contig:-NODE-2705-length-10710-cov-3.452933_pt1 | contig 10710 bp, 9 predicted proteins | sample MGYA00237948_ERZ548828 | MGnify/ENA primary metagenome ERZ548828 (study PRJEB26490, sample SAMN05194711) | human gut metagenome | biome: terrestrial biome; feature: human-associated habitat; material...
CTGTGGGATGAAGTCGAAAGCGTGTTTGCGGCGGTGATGGAGACAGAGACGCAGCTTTCTGCGGTCAATGCCCGTCTTGCGGGCGGCGAAACCGATGACGCGCTGCTGGCAAAGCAGCAGACACTGCGGGAAGCCTTTGAGCGCATGGGCGGATTGTACTATAAAAGCCGTGTGCGCGCAACACTCATCGGTCTCGGATTTTCCGAAACGGCGTTTTCACAGACGGTCTCCTCGCTCAGCGGCGGTCAGCGCTCCAAGGCGGCAATGGCAAAGCTGTTGCTGTCCGATGTCAATTTGCTGCTCTTGGACGAGCCGACGAACCACTTGGACGCCGAGTCCGTCCTGTGGCTCGAGCAGTTCCTCCACAAGTACCAAGGAGCGGTGCTCGCCGTCACGCACGACCGCTACTTCCTGGACAACGTGGCCGAGTGGATCTGCGAGGTCGACCGCGGGCATCTGTACCCCTACAAGGGCAACTACACCACCTACCTTGAGACGAAGGCCGCACGTCTGGCGTCGCAGAAGCAGCGCGATGAGAGGTTGGCGAAGCGCCTTTCCGAGGAACTCGAGTGGGTGCGCTCGTCCCCGAAGGCGCGCCAGGCGAAAAGCCGCGCGCGTCTGGAGCGCTACGACCAGATGGTGGCCGAGGCCGCGCAGTCGAAGAAGGTTGACTTCACCGAGATCCACATTCCCGCAGGTCCGCGCCTTGGCGCGAACGTGCTCAAGGTGGACGGGCTCTGCAAGAGCTTCGGCGATCGCGTGCTCATCGACAACCTGTCGTTCGAGTTGCCGCGCAACGGCATCGTGGGCGTGATCGGCCCGAACGGCGTGGGCAAGTCCACGCTCTTTAAGATGATCGTCGGCAAGGAGCAGCCGACGTCGGGTGTGCTCGAGCTGGGCGAGACGGTGAAGCTCTCCTATGTCGACCAGGGGCGCGAGGGCATCGACCCCAACAAGAACGTGTGGGAAGTGGTCTCCGACGGGCTCGACTACATGATGGTGTGCGAGACCGAGGTGCCGAGCCGTGCGTATGTGGCAAGCTTCGGCTTCAAAGGCTCTGACCAGCAGAAACCCGCAGGTGTTCTTTCGGGTGGCGAGCGCAATCGCCTGAATTTGGCGCTCACGCTGAAGCAGGGCGGCAACCTGCTGCTGCTCGACGAGCCCACAAACGACCTGGACGTTGAGACGCTTTCCAGTTTGGAGAAGGCGCTGCTCGAGTTCCCCGGATGCGCCGTCGTGACGAGCCACGACCGCATGTTCCTCGACCGCATCGCCACGCATATCCTCGCGTGGGAGGGTACTGACGAGAACCCGGGCAACTGGTTCTGGTTCGAAGGCAACTTCGACAGCTATCAGAAGAACCGCATCGAGCGCTTGGGCGAAGAGGCTTCGAAGCCGCATCGCCTTCACCGCAAGCTGACGCGGGACTAGCCGGACGATGCCGAAGCCGATTGCGGCGCTGCGGGCGTGGTTTGACGGTTCATGGGACGATGCGTGCCTGCGCTGCGGGATGTGCTGCTACGAGCGGGAAGTTGGTGAAGACGGCTCTGTCGGCATCGACTTCTCGGTGCCGTGTGAGTTTCTCGACGAGGACTCGCGGTTGTGCCGCGTGTACGATGAGCGCTTTACGCGATGCGAGCGTTGCCGGCGCTTGACGCCCGTAGCTGCATTGTTCGGAAAGCACCTACCCCCGACCTGCGGGTATGTGCTGAGGTTTCGATAGGATGGAAAGCGGGGCGCGCGGCTGCATCAAACAGCAGCCGCGCGCTTTTTGCTGATCGAACTTGCCCCGAGGCGTCTCAGGAGGCAGGTTCGCTTTGCTCGATGGGATTCAAGGGAGGCTATTCCGCATCAATCCATTTCACGGTGTAGGATTCGTTGAGGCTATTGCCGATGTTTTTCACGTACTGCTCGAGCAGCGTTTTCGCACGGTTGCGAGCGGAGGCGATCATCGTGTCATCGGCGTACGCGCGATCTAAGGTATCTTGCTGAGCTCTTGAAATTGCCTCTTTGCGCTCATCGTCGGTAACCGATGCGAAAAAACCGTTTGCATCAAGCGGGTCGGAAACCGAATCGGCTTTGATGTTTGGTTCGGTAAGCACCTGACCTTGGGGAATCGTTATTGCCACCACGTCGTTTTCGTCGGTCTTATCGATATGGACTTTACTTGCGTCGATGCCGAAGTCGACCGTCGCGTCGTATTCAAACCACTCTTGCTTGCCATTTTGCAAATCGATGAACCATGCTTTGTCCGACTCGCGTTCGATTTTCGCAACGTTGTGGTAGGTGCACTCGAACGTCGCGAGTTTTGCCACCTCGCTCGCATTGCTGAAATCGGCGTCCTTCTGCTGCCCTTGGCAACCATTCAGGGCAAATGCGAGGCACCCTAAGATGATTATTGCCGCTATCGCTCGAATCTTATTCATAGGAGCCGTCCTCCTCTTGTTCTTCAGATTGATCGTCGGCAGCATCGTTTTGCCGACTCGACTCGTCATCGGGCCACACAAGGCTATAGCCGGTTTTTTCAGTTATGGGCACAAGCAGGGCTTCCATAGTCCGGCGCATGTTCTGGTTCGCCGTATACAAAATGCCGCCTGCTGACGTAACCTCGGCAAGGGCATCTGCTTTGCAAATTGAAATGACATCCTTCAGATTTGCATTTGGTTTTTTGGGAAGATAATCGAGCGCCGTCGTATCGATTGACGGATCGCCAATCTCCGGCTCTGGCAGATGCGGGGTGATGGTTTTCGCTTCCTCGTCGATGTCAAACGTAATCGCGTCCATATCGTACGAAGCGCTAATCGTCGACTCGTAGTAAACGTGGTATTCGGCCTCGCCTTTGTCGTTGTATTTATCCGCAATGCCGTTGTAACGATATTCGGCAGTAGACAGCTTGCTCACGTTCACGATTTCCGTGAGTTGGCTCGCTGTGAGATAGGTTGTTTTATTCAGTTTGGACTGAATAACGGGGACGCCGACGACGATTGCGATGATGATGAGTGCCGCGCACGTGCCGGTGATAGCCAGCTTTACTTTGCGAGGCAGCCGGCTGAATAAGCCTCTTGCTTTCTTAGATTTCACGGGTTTTCTTCATTTCGACCAGCGTTGCTTCAAGTGACGTATTCGCAAACGAGTGTGTCGCGGGGCCAAGCCAGAGCTCGCAGGTGAGTGCCACGCCTGGGGCGTTTACTGCCTGGGAAAGCAACTCGCATGCAGCAGGTAGGGCCAGTTCGCATGCTTGGGCGCATATCTCTGATGCCGACATGCACACATATTGCGCCTCGCTCGAAGTTGGCTGCTTGCCCGCCTTGTGAATGTCGGCAACTCCCTCGAGCATGTCCGAAAGCAAGCCCCTTGAAGCAAGCTCCAGCGCGATATGGTCATCGCATGTGCGTCGAGCGTTTTCCCCAAACGCTGAATCGATCAAGCCGGCAAAGATTGATTGATCCTCATGTGCAAGCGCGCACTTCAGCGCACGAGCTGCCATAAGAGCGCCAGCCTCGGTGTCGAGAGCGTCTCGCGCACGTTGCTCGCATAGCTCGAGGGCGCTAGCCAAGTCCGTCTTGTCTTCGCTCGGCGTAAACTCGCGGCACGCTTCTTCGAGCGTTTGCGACCGCCTTCGGGCTTGTGCCAGCAAGAAGAGTTTCGCCACGTCGGCCACTTCGTACACACGCCAGCCCCATGAGGTGTTTCGCGGCCGAACGATTCCGATTCCCCCCGGGCCTTCGTAGCATGCGCGCTGAATATCGCGACGGGGCAAATCGATGAGGGCTTCTACTTGGGAAACCTTCCAACCACTCGCAAGCTCATCACGCATTCCCTGCCCTCCTTTCCTCCAGCTAATCTGTTCAACGGCTGAACAGCAATAGTCTTTTTGCCCGTCGACGCATTTCTTTTCCGTCGTCATGTGACGCCCTTCCTCGCGATAAGGACAAGGTCATCGATGCCTTGTCGCTATAGGGCGTGTAAAATTCGCGAGGCGCTGTTGCGTGCGTCTGTTCTTGGGAAACGTCGATCGGCGCTATGTGTTCTGCGCCGTTTTTACTGGAAGAATGAGAGCGGGTTTCGACGGCGGGCTCCACGTCCGCCGAAAAGCGCGAAATCCCTGGCCGGTATCCACGAGCGAAAGCGGAAATCCCCCGCCTGTGTCTTCTTTTTCTAGGAACTGGCTGATTTTTGTTATGCGCAGGTAGATGGCTTGAAGGATATGGGATTTATAGTGAAAGGGAGGAGAGAATCGTCTTCGCGTCTTCGCAGCACTGAGGTAGCTCGATGCTCGCCGCGTACGGATTCTTCTTGACGTACTTTGCCCAGAGGGCCAGCATTCCCTGATCGGAAGAGACATCGTTTAACACCTGCTCCCACTGGGCCATTCGAGCAGTGCTCTCGCGCTTGATGCAGGTCGCCTCTATGGCCTGGCGCAGCGTCGCGGAGTCGCACTCGCTGCCCCTGATCCGCCAGAGCGTGTGGACATCGTAGAAGTCGCGCGGGCGAGTGTTGGTGACGCCGCGTGACACCAACGTTTCGAGCTTTTCGGCGAGCACCGTCTCTATGGTGTATGTCATGAGGCTGACGCTGCCCTTGTCGAAAAGCAACGGATACTCGTACTCGATGGGACCAGGGGTAATCTTGTCTCCGGTGGTAACGTCGACCGTCAGCGGCACCGACATGGGCGCGTAGTTTGCCTTGAGGTGGACGCGGATTCCGGGGTAGTCGTCGGTTTCGCGAATGTCCTCGGTGCGGGTGAAATCGAACTCCCAGTCGTCGTCAACCTCAATTGCGGCGATCTGCCTAAAAACAGTCTCTGCCGTCTCGTGCGTGAGGTCAAAGCCGCGGACGGTGGTGTCGAGGTCCATAGTGGTCCTAGAGGCGACGCCGACGAGCGACGAAATGAGCATGCCTCCCTTGATTACGACGTTATTGCGCCACTCCGATTTCGACAGGCGTTCGAGCAGCCTCTCGAGCAGGTAGTTTTGCATCATCGACTGAGCCGGGATGCCTGCCTCCTTCGCGCTGTTCTTGATGCGCGCTTTGAGTTGCATGGCGTTCGCGGTTCTCATAGAAGCACCTCCAGGTATGCTCTAGTCTTTTTCTCCACGCCGAGCTCCTTCGCGAAGCGCATGAGCTTTGCCGGGTTGCGGTCGGGTCTTCTCGCGTAGGTCTGCATGGCGGGCGTCACGAGTTGGGCGTCCACGATTCTCTGGCCGCGAACGATGTCGCACAGCGTGCGCTCGAGGTCGTAGGCTCGGACGGTGTTTCCGTTTGGCGTCTCCAGTTCGCAAAGCCCGAGTTCGAAGACGTCGTCCGCGCAGGTGCGGCATGCGATGCCTGCCTCGCGGGCGCCTGACGCGTTGTACGCGCGTGGGAACGTCATCGTGAGCGAGAAAGGCGCACGGTCGGTCATGCCGTGCAGGAAAAGGGCCGTGTCGTCGGAGAAGACCCCGCGTGAGAACCGATGCTGCGCCACGAGGTAGGGGTCTTCCCAGACGCCTGGCAGCGCGTAAAGGCCGCGATCGACCTGGACCAGCCGCTCTTCGGCGACCGCTTTCGCGATCTCGCGCCGGGGGATGCCTGATTCTGTTGCCTGGCGGGAGGTGACGTAGCCGTTGGCTTCTGAGGCCAGTTCGAGTAATGTGGGCATAGCTGGTCTCCTCTCGATAGCGTACATTTCGCGCTTAATAATATTATAAATTCAGCGTGAAAGTACGGCGAATGGGCTTTATGTCCTTTGGAGTACGAATAGTGTTTCGGCTGCGCTGCCCTCGGCTTCCTCTCTTTTCGCGGCGAGCGAGGCCTCGCGCGGATTTTTGACAGCGCTTCGGAAGCGGACATGGCGGGAGTTCAGCTTCTCGATCATCCGGCGGAACTTCAGCAGCGTGGTGGCGTCGGGGACCTGGTCTCCGACGCCCGAACCCGCCGCCCATGAACCTGGAGAACGCCCTCGAGTCGTAGATCGCGTCCTCGACGCCCTCGTCGGAGAGGCCGAACCACAGCTGCAGGAAGTACATGCGCAGCATCCTCTCGACCCCGATGGGCCTGCGGCCGCGCTTGCCGGGATAGTAGAAGGGCTCGACCGCGGCGACCAGCTCCGCCCAGGGCACGGCCGCGTCCTGGGCCCCAGGAACGCCTCGCGCTTGGTCGCGCGCCTCCTCGATGCGTCCTCGATGTCGGCGAAGGTGGTCTGTCGGTCCATGGCATGCCTCCCGTTTCATCGCTTTGACCTGGGAATATTATATCAAATCGATAACATTTCCGCAGGTCGGGGGATGGATTGGCCGGCGTGCGGCGCGCCGTCGGCCGCGAATTAATCAGCGTTTCCCTAGGGAAGCATGGAAAAGGTGTCTACGAAGCTTGACTGGTACAAAGACGGCCTCATCTTCTAAGTTGCAATTATTGAATTAGAGGCGATTTAGCGTAAGATTTAGTTGATTTAGAGGCATATTCGATTAAAAATCGGTTGAGTTAGAGGCAATCGAAAAGAGGGCGCTATGCTTGAGCGACTTGCATACGACAGTTTGAAGCGTTGGAAGAGCAGTGCGAGGAGAAAGGTCTTGCTGGTCGATGGCACCCGCCAGACTGGCAAACTTATCTTATTGAGTCTTTTGCTCAAGCCGAGTACGACGACTACGTAAAAATCGACTTTCTTCGCGACGAAACGGCCGCCAAACTATTGAGCGGCGCTAAAAGTTCGACGCAGGTCCTCGAACGCGTCTCCTTGCTTGCCGATAAGGCTCTGCGCTCGGGTACCTTGTTGTTTTTCGATGAGGTGCAAAAGGCTCAGAACATCGTCACGCTATCGAAATATCTGCTTGATGACGGCCGTTTCGACATCATCATGTCTGGTTCGATGCTGGGTGTCGAGTTAGCCAATGTAAAATCGTTTCCAGTTGGGTACATGGATATTCTTCATATGTACCCGCTCACATTTCGGGAATTTTGCTGGTCGCAAGGGGCTTCCCAATCGCTGCTCGATGGAATAAGGAAGTGCTGCCTAGCAAAAAAACCAGTAGATGACGGCCTGCACGATAAGATGGTGGACCTGTTTCGTCTGTACCTTGTTGTGGGCGGGATGCCAGAAGCGGTACAGAAATACATCGACGCGCAGTACGATTTGGCTGCGGTTCGAGAGGTGCAGGGCAGCTTGGTTCGCTTGTATAAGGAAGACATATCAAAATATGCTAACGATCGCGCGCTGCAGGTTAAGGCTATATATGATGAAATTCCTAATCAACTGGCGAAGGAGAATAAGCGATTTCAGCTGAAATCCTTGCAGAAACAAGCAAAATTCGAGCGGTACGCAAATGACTTCGCATGGCTTGTAGGGGCAAAGTCGGTGCTGAAGGCGGTGAACGTGACTGAACCGAAGTTTATGCTGGCTCGAACGGAAGAGCCTTCTCGCTTTAAATTGTATGCCCATGATTGCGGGATGTTGCTTTCCAGATACCCACTCGGGGTGGCTGCTGATGTTCTAATCGGCGCCAAGAGAGTTAATTATGGTGCTGTGTACGAGAATTACGTGGTGCAAGAGTTAAGCGCAATAGGTGTGAAACTTCGCTACTTCCACCATAGTCGCAAAGGAGAGGTCGATTTCACTGCTGAGACCGAGGAGGCGGAAGTTCTTCCTATTGAGGTGAAGTCTGGAAAGGATTACAAGATACATAGTGCGCTGAACAATCTGTTGTCGTCTTCCGAATACGACATTCCTCGGGCCGTTGTCTTTTCTGAGGGAAACGTTGAGGTGGGGGGAAAGCAGGGGAAAGAGATTCTCTACTTGCCGCTGTACATGGTTGGAATTCTTGCGGAGGGTCTTGCGGGGGAGTGCGGGCCGACTGGGAGGTCGGAAGAGCTTTCGAGGCCGTTTCGGGTTGCTCCCCCTACTTGGTAGGCGGTTGTTGAATGTGCGCGGGGTACAAAATGCGGGGCTTTCGGAACACCGAAAGCCCCGCATCGTTTTTTTGTCATATCTTCCAAAATCCCTGCTCGGAAAACCATTGAGTAGGGATGTGCTCCCTCAGGCGCCCAGTATGAGAACTGACAATCTGCCGAATCGCTAGTTCTTCAAGCTGTTGATCGGGGCGGGCATGCGGCCTCCGCGGTGGGCGAAGACGGTGCCGGCGTGCCCGTTCACGGGCATGACGGGGGCGTATCCCAGAAGGCCGCCGAATTCCAGTCGGTCGCCGACCTTCTTGCCGATGGCGGGGATGACGCGCACGGCGGTGGTCTTGTTGTTGATCATGCCGATGGCGCACTCGTCGGCGATGATGCCGAAGATCGTTTCCACCGAGGTGTCGCCGGGGATGGCGATCATATCGAGACCAACGCTGCAGACGCAGGTCATGGCCTCGAGCTTCTCGAGGGAAAGGGCGCCTGCCTCGGCTGCGCGGATCATGCCGGCGTCTTCCGACACGGGAATGAACGCGCCTGAAAGACCGCCGACGCTCGACGATGCCATGACGCCGCCCTTCTTCACCGCGTCGTTGAGCATGGCAAGCGCCGCCGTAGTGCCCGGACCGCCGCACTTTCCGACGCCGATGGTTTCCAAAATCTCGGCCACGGAATCGCCCTCGGCCGGCGTCGGCGCGAGCGACAGATCGAGAATTCCTTTCGTCACGCCCAGGCGCTTGCTCGCCTCGCGCGCCATGAGCTCGCCTGCGCGCGTGATCTTGAAGACGGTCGCCTTGATCGCTTCCGAGATGGCGGTCATATCGGCGTCCTTCGGCATGTTGGCGAGCACCGAACGCACGACGCCCGGGCCCGAGACGCCCACGTTCACGACAGCGTCGGCCTCGCCCGAGCCGTGGAACGCACCCGCCATGAAGGGATTGTCCTCCACGGCATTGCAGAAAATGACCAGTTTACCTGCGCCGATGCACTGGCGGTCGGCGGTTGCTTCGGCGGTTTTCTTCACAATGCCTGCCATCTTGAAGGCGGCGTCCATATTGATGCCCGCGCGCGTCGACCCCACGTTCACGCTTGAGCACACGAAGTCGGTCGCCGCACAGATTTCGGCGATGGGCGTCACCGAGATGCGCTTGTTCACGATGGGGATGCCGTATTCGCGCTCGAGTTGTTCGGCGGTGGGAACGAGCTGCTCGGCTGCGGTGGCCATGCGATCGTAGACCTTGCGCGCCATCGTGTCGATGTCCGAATCGGTGCATCCTCGCAGGTTCAGTCCGAGCGTAATCGTTCGGATGTCGAGGTGCTCCTTGTTCACCATCGCCAGGGTTTCGGCGATTTCGGCAGGTGTGATTTGCATAGATGCTCTCCCTCTCGCGAATGAGCGTTTTGAATTGCGCGTGGGCTGTTGATTTCTTCGAACAGGATACCTTTTTTCGGAGGGGAAACGGCAGCCGTCACCGTTTTAGCGGGAAAAACGGCGCTGATTTGGCGCGGCGGGGGAAGGCGATTCGGCTGCGTCTTGGCCGGCCCCTCTTTCTCCATACAAAACCTGTGTAAACACGGCGTGCATCCGTTGCCATTCGCGAGCCAGCTCGCTACAATCAAACTATTGAACAATATGTTTATTATTGGTCGGATTGTTGAATGGGGGTGGAGCTTATGGCATGTTCGGCGAACGAAGGTGCCGCTTCCGAAGATCGGCGGATCACGCGCTCGAAGCAGGCATTGCGCGAGGCCTTCATCGAGCTGACGGAGGAATGCGGGCTCGACGGGTTCTCTGCAAGCGACCTGTGCGCTCGCGCGGGGCTCAACCGCGGCACGCTCTACAACATCTTCGGGGACAAAGACGGGCTGCTTCGCGCGCTCGAGGGAGACATCATGGCCGACCTCGAGGCTCTTCAGGCCAAGATGCAGACGATCGGCCTGAAGAACGTCATGCGCTACCGCGTGAGCAAGCGCCCGATGCCCTTTTTGGTGGAACTGTTCGACTGCCTGCGCGAACAGGGCGACTTCCTGCATGCGGTGATGGGCCCCAAGGGCGACCCGAGCTTCGGCCCCCGCGTGCGCGATGCACTGTGCACCGAAATCATCCAGACCATCCTGCACGAGCGCTACCGCAACAATCCCGAGCCGTTCGTGCAATATTACGTCTCGTTCTATGCGAGCGCGTATCTGGGCGTCATCACACGTTGGGTCGAAACGGGCATGTGCGAGAGTTCCCAGGACATGGCACTTATCGCGATGAAGCTCTTCTTCATCAAACCGGGCGATCCGATCAAGCTGTAAACGAAGGCGATAACGATGGAAGACGAAAACATGAACAATCAGGAATTGACGGCGGACGAGAAGGCGTCGCTTGGCGCATGCTCGGGCGAGGGTTGCGCGCCCCGCACCACAACGGTTGATGCGACTCCGGTTGGGGAACCCGTCGTGAAGGACGCGCTCCATATTGGCATCGATGTCGGCTCGACGACGGTGAAGCTTGCTATTTTGGACGAAAACAACCAGGTCAAGTACTCGGTTTACCGCCGTCATCACGCTGACGTGCGCGCAACGATCGTGGAAGTGCTCTCCGAGGCCGCCGAAGGCTTCGGCGATGAGCGCATGACGATTGCCATCACTGGCTCGGGTGGCCTGCTTTTGGCCCAGTGGCTCGGCATCGAGTTCGTGCAGGAGGTCATCGCGAGCAAAACCGCGGTCGAGACTTTCATCCCCAAAACCGACGTGGCCATCGAGCTCGGCGGCGAGGACGCGAAGATCATCTACTTCGAAAACGGCATCGAGCAGCGCATGAACGGCACCTGCGCTGTC
>ENA-OUQH01002710-OUQH01002710.1-human-gut-metagenome-genome-assembly--contig:-NODE-2710-length-10696-cov-2.796542_pt1 | contig 10696 bp, 9 predicted proteins | sample MGYA00237948_ERZ548828 | MGnify/ENA primary metagenome ERZ548828 (study PRJEB26490, sample SAMN05194711) | human gut metagenome | biome: terrestrial biome; feature: human-associated habitat; material...
TTCATCGGCATTACCTATCGCAAGAAGGTCGCCGAAAAGGAGATCGGAAGCGCCGAAGAAGAGGCTCGCCGCATCATCAACGAGTCAATCAAGGGCGGCGAGAACAAGAAGCGCGAGATGCTGCTCGAAGCAAAGGAAGAAATCCATAAATCGCGTACCGAGTACGAGAAGGAAGTAAAAGAACGCCGGAGCGAAATCCAGAAGCAGGAACGCAGGCTCCAGCAGAAGGAAGAATCGCTCGACAAGAAGCTGGACCTTCACGAGAAGAAAGAAGAGGAGCTGGCAAAGAAAGCCGCCAGCATCCAGAACCAGCAGGAGGAGGTCGCCAGCTTAAAGCGCAGTCAGATGGAGATGCTGGAGAAAATCTCCGGCTTGACGCAGGAAGAGGCGAAAGCCTACATCCTCAAGGGCGTGGAAGCGGACGTGCGCCACGAAACCGCTGTCAAGATCAAGGAGATCGAGCAGCAGTACAAGGACGATGCCGACGCTCTGGCACGTGAGATTATCACCACTGCCATCCAGCGCTGCGCGGCAGACCATGTGGCGGAAGCGACGGTCTCCGTCGTGCCGCTGCCGAACGATGAGATGAAGGGCAGAATCATCGGACGCGAGGGCCGCAACATTCGCACGCTCGAGACGATCACGGGCGTCGATCTGATCATCGACGACACGCCAGAGGCAATCACCGTTTCCTCGTTTGACCCCGTGCGCCGCGAGATTGCGCGCCTGGCGCTGGAAAAGCTCATCGCCGACGGACGCATCCATCCGACCCGCATCGAGGACATGGTGGAGAAAGCGCGCCGCGAGGTCGACCACACGATCAAGGTCGAGGGCGAACGCGCAAGCTTTGAAACCGGCGTGCACAATCTGCACCCCGAGATCATCAAGCTGCTCGGTCGGCAGAAATACCGCACGTCCTACGGTCAGAACGTGCTGAACCACTCCATCGAGGTCTCGCACATCGCGGGTCTTCTTGCCAGCGAGCTGGGCGTCGATGTAACGCTTGCCAAGCGCGCAGGTCTGCTGCACGATATAGGCAAGGCCATCGACCACGAGGTTGAGGGCCCGCACGTGCAGATAGGTGCCGATGTTGCCAAGAAGTACCGCGAGAATAATCAGGTCATAAACGCCATAATGGCGCACCATGGCGACGTTGAACCCGCAACGGTCGAGGCCGTGCTTGTTCAGGCGGCGGATGCCATAAGCGCGGCGCGTCCCGGCGCAAGGCGCGAAACGCTTGAAAACTACATCAAGCGCCTTGAAAAGCTGGAGGAAATCGCGAACTCGTTCGAGGGCGTGGATAAGTCCTTTGCAATACAGGCAGGCCGCGAGATACGTATAATCGTCAAGCCCGAAAACGTGAACGATGCCGATACCATAATAATGGCCAAGGAGATCGTGAAGCGCATAGAGACGGAGCTTGAATACCCCGGCCAGATAAAGGTGAACGTAATACGCGAAACGCGCGCGGTGGAGTTCGCCAAATAATAAGAATAAGCACAAAACGGAAATGGGCTGCGGCGCAACTGCCGCGGCCTTTTAATGATAAAGCAGACTGGAGAAAACTATGTACGTTGCGGATGCGCATTGCGATTTTTTATATTATATGCTGCATAGGGAATATGACGTTGCCGTGCCGCGGGCAGGGCAGGCCGTGGATATTCCCGGCATGCGCGCGGGCGGGGCGGCTATGCAGCTTTTTGCCGCATGGATGGATCCTGATGAGGATGTTACGTTTTTGCAGCAATGCATGAGCCTTATAGACGCATATAAGCGCATGTTAGCCGCCAACAGCATGCTTACGCCGCTTACAAAGGACTTTGAGCCGGGGCAGGGCAAAATTGCCGCCGTGCTTACAATAGAAGGCGGCGAGGCGATAGAGGAGCGGCTTGAAAACCTGCGGCTGTTCCGTGAATTGGGCGTGAAGGCAATGACGCTTACCTGGAACGACCAAAACGAGCTTGCAAGCCCAGCAATGGCGCGAAGGGATAAGGGACTGAGCCGCCTTGGCAGGAGCGTTGTGCGCGAAATGGAGCGGATAAACATGGCCGTGGACGTGGCGCACCTGAGCGACGCTTCAATAGACGGCGTGCTGGACGAAATAAGCACCCCAATATTTTCATCCCATACAAATGCGCGCGCGGTGCTCAAGCACAGGCGTTCGCTTTCGGATAGGCACATAAGGGAGATTGCGCGGCGCGGCGGCGTGGTAGGCGTGAACTATTATTCGCCGCAGCTTGTTGAGCGCGGCCGCGCAAGGATAGAGGATATAGTTAAACACATAGAGCATATTGCGGCGGTGGGCGGCATAGACTGCGTGGCCCTTGGCAGCGATTTTGACGGAATGGGTCAGGACGCTTATCCCGAAGGACTGAATAACTGGAAGGGTGTTCCCAAGCTTATCGCGGCATTGCAAAAAGCAGGCTTTGGCGAAAGCGATATTCGCAAAATAGCCTGCGACAATCTTTTGAACTATATGAAGCGGTTTGTTTAGGCCTGTATTCCGGCTTTGTGCATTATGCCCGCTATTTCGTAAGCCGGAAGCGGGCTGCATATTATCGCTATGCCTTCATGCTCCGCCCTTTGTGCGCTGAGCATATCCGCGGCGATGCCGTCCGGCCATATTATGCACGCCATTGAGCATTGCGCGGCTATGGCAACGGCTGTCATGTGCGTTTGTACGGTTATCCATGCGCAGCCGGCTTTGCCGTGCGCCATTGCGTGGCTCAGCATGTCGCAAACCATGCCGCGGGATATTTCGTTATCGGCATTTGCGGCAATAAGCGTGCCGCCGATACGGCGCGAAAGTTCGCCGGCTGTCATAAAAAATCATCCTTTGCTCATACTATCCCGCAAGCTTTTCAACCATTGCAGCGTAGCGGGAAGCGATATATAAATGAGTATACTTCATTGCGGACGAAAAATCCACAATGCTTTGATATTCGCCTCCGCGCACCGTGTCAAGCTGCGCACGGCAGTCCGAATACGCGCCGAGTATTTCGCCAAGCGTACCGTCCGCGCCGGAAAAGGATTCAAGCGGCGTAAGCTTTGCATCGAATGTGTTCAGTATATCGGCGCAGATGAGCTTTCCGTCCGCCACGCTGAGACTTTCCTTATCAAAGCGTATCACAGCCTGACCCATGCTGCCTATGGCCTCGTAAAATGCGGCAAATGCGCCGCAAATGTCCTCTATGGCGCTTTTATCCGCAGTCACCTTAAAGCTTGCCTGCGGGGAGGAAAGCGTGTACATGGCGGCCTCCACGCCCTCTGACGTAAGCCTATCCTTAACGCTTTTGGCGCTCTGCTCGCTGTCGTAGCCCGATGCCATAACGCGGTAGCGTGTTTCGCCGGAGCTGCTGTCGGTAAAAATATAGCCTGCCGCGCCGAGCGCGCGGAGACGTTCGGCTTCCTTCTGCGCGTTTTCATGGCTTGAATACACGCCCATTTGCAGCATATAGCAATTAAGCGCCGGCAGCACGGCGTTTGCGCTTTCGGCGGCGGTTGATTCGCCCGTGGAAAGGTTTATGCCGCCGGCTGTTGTGCTGCCGTTGTTCAGGCTTGACGGCGCGTCGGTTGCCTTATCGCCAATGGAAGAAACGGCGGAAAACAGCGGGGCCATAACCTCGCGCGCCACCCATTCGCCGGCGTTTGACGTGACTATTATGTATACTATTCCGGCAATGAGTATGAGCGATACTATCATTCCTCCGGCGCCGGAGGACGACTGCGCGCGGCTGCGCGGGCGGGAACGCATTGAACCGGTTTTTTTTCTGCGCCTGTATTCCATATGTGCAAGCTCCTTTTGTGGTGATGGTACATATGTATGCTTGGACGGCTGCGGAATATACTTGATTGCAAAAGGCGAAATATTTGTATAAAATAAATAAGATATCATTTATGCAGGGGCAGGTGGATATAAGCTGAAGCGGCTTACAAAACGGCTGGGCGCATTGCTGAATATGCTGCGCGGCACGGAAGAATTGATAGATATAGGCTCTGACCACGGCCTATTGTGCGCATACGCCGTTACCATGGGCAGGGCGGCGCATGCAACGGCCGCGGACATAAGCGCGGATTCGCTCAGCAAGGCGCGCGCGCTTATAAAGGAGCTTTCGCTTGAGGATAAGGTCGGCTTTGCCGTATCGGACGGTTTTTTGAACATAGATATTGCCGCGAAAAATTACAGCGTTGTAATAGCCGGCATGGGCGGGGAGCTGATAGCGCGCATACTTGAAGCGGGAGGGGACAAGGCCCGCCGCGCAGCGGAAATAGCCATGCAGCCCATGGGCGGGGCCAAGGAACTGCGCGAATATCTTTACGCGAACGGCTTTGGCATAACCGACGAAAGCATAATAGAAGAAGGCGGGCGGTATTATCAGTTGATACTTGCGCATTACGATGGCATAGCGCGCCCGCTGCCGGACGGGGGCTTGCTCGAATTCGGCGAAATAGCATACGGTAAGCGCGAAGCGGCGCTGAAAAAGCTTCTTGACAAGGTCTGCGCCACGCGCGGCAAAAAGCTTCAAAGCGCCAAAAATAGCGGCGCCGCACCCAAAGAACTTATAAACGAACTGCACGAGGCCGAAAGGCTGAGGGCGGAGTGGTAGAAAGGAGAACACCACATGCACATATCAAACTTTACCGAAAAGATGCAGCGGATAGCTCCGCGTGAACTGAAGATGGATTACGATAACGTGGGGCTTTTGATTGGGCCGGAGAAGCAGGAGATACGGCGCGTGCTTGTGGCGCTGGACTGCACGAGCGTAACCGCCAAGGAAGCGATAGAATGGGGCGCGGACCTTATGCTTACGCATCACCCTGTGTTTTTCCGCGGAACTAAGCGCATTGCGCCGGACGATCCGGCTACTGCGGGCGCATATATGCTGATACGCCACGGCATAGGCCTTTTCGCGGCGCATACCAATTTGGATGCCGCCGAGGATGGCGTGAACGACGCGCTGGCGGAAGCGCTGGGCGTGCAGAATGCCGTGCCCATGGAGCCGGACGGGCTTGGCAGGATAGGCACGCTTGCCGCGCCGGTAAGCTTCGGCACGTTTGCAAAAACGGTTGAAGAAAGGCTGAATACCGCCGTGCGTATATCAGGCGAAATTGACAGGATAATTAGCCGCGTGGCGGTTATAGGCGGCGCGGCGGGCGAATACGCGCCCTTGGCGCGTGATGCGGGCGCGGATGTGTTCGTTACTGGTGAATGCAGGCACCACGAGGCGCTCTATGCGCGGGAGATGGGCATTTGCCTTATAGATGCGGGACATTACGAAACGGAGAAAACCGTGCTGAATCGGCTCATAGGGCGTTTACATTGCGATGGCGATGATGTACAATATAAAGTGAGTGAGTATGAATACGGCCCACTCAGGAGATTATGATTTGCAGCGGAGGAATTATATAGACCTTAGCGTGAATTATAGATATGGAGGTATGAACCATGAACAAACTGGACGCCCTCTGGCGGTATCAGCAGGCCGAGCTTGAAGCGGATAAGCTGGAAAACAAGCTTAAATCAACGCCCGCAAGGCAAAAGCTGAATAAGCTGTTCAACTTTTTGAAGGAACAGCAGAACGCCATAGCCGGAATACAAAAAACGCTGGACAGCCGCCAGCAGGCCGTGGATAAGCTTCAGGCGCAGATAGATGAACTGGCGCATAAATACGAGCTTGAACTTGGCGAGTTCAAAATAATGCTCAACGATGATGAATGCACCGCGGAGGAGATGACCGAATCCCGCAGGAGCGTGGAGCGCATAATGAAAAAGGCAGAAGCCGCCAAGCGGGAGCTTTATGATGCGATGGCGCAGATTGAAAAATCTGCGGCGGAATACAAGGAGACCTATGCCAAGGCTGCCAAGGCCAAGAAGGAATACGACGCCGCCAGGAGCGAATGCGAGCAGGAGGCTGCCGCCGCTAAGCCCGATATAGACAAGGCCAAGGCTGCCGCAGACGAAGCGGCGAAGGCCGTGGATGCGGAGCTGCTTGCGCGCTATAAGCGCATAAAGGGGCGCTATGCCGTGCCGATGGCAAAGGTTGAAAACAACCAATGCTCCGGCTGCAACATGTCGCTGCCCACAAGCACCGTTAAGCGCGTTGCAACGGGGGAAGGCATTGTTGAATGCGAAAACTGCGGCAGGATACTGTACGCATAGAAAAGTTTATAAAGTTTATGAGTAAGCCATGCGGTCGCGTGCGGAACTGAGTTTTCAGTCATCCGCATGAGGAAAGTCCGGGCTCCGCAGGGCAGGGTGCCGGATAACGTCCGGCGGGGGCGACCCCAGGGATAGTGCAACAGAGATATACCGCCGCGTTTATGCGCGGTAAGGATGGAAAGGCGAGGTAAGAGCTCACCGGCGGGGCGGGGAACCGTTCCGTCCTGTAAAACCCACCCGGTGCAAGATTGGAATGGGAGCGCATGCGCTTTTGCGCAGAAATGGCTGCCCGTTAGGCTCCTGATAATCGCGCGAGTGCGGCGGCAACGCCGTGCCAAGATAGATGGCCGCACGCCGATGCATATCGGCCGACAGAACCCGGCTTATTGCTTGCTCATATGTTTTTTATTGGGGATGCTTAATGCATCCCCTTTATCAAATTGAACATGATGGGTATATCTAAAAGAATCATGCGGCGATAAACAAAGGGTACTTTACTTATTTCTAATATGTGATATTATATGACATAGAGCGTGAACACGCTTATAATGGGAAAGGATATACCTGAAATGAAAAACGAAAAGCTCTACAAGATTATTGTTGCGGCAATGATGGCCGCGCTCGCCTGCGTTGCAACCATGATAATCCGCATTCCTTCGCCTATGCAGGGCTATGTTAACCTTGGCGATGCGGTCGTGCTGATGTGCGGCTGGATATTAGGGCCTATATATGGCGTCGCTGCGGCAGGCATAGGCAGTATGCTGGCGGACATATTGGCTGCGTATCCGCATTACGCGCCCGGCACGCTGGTTATAAAGGCCGTTGTTGCGCTGATAGCCTACGCGCTGTTTACGGCGCTGAGGCGCGGCAAGGAGCAGAACACCAAGAACCTCATCCTTCCGCTTGTTATAAGCGGCATTGCCGGCGAAATTGCCATGGTGGTGCTGTATTTTGTTTATGCTTCGCTGCTGCTTGGCAAGGGCTGGGCCGCCGCCGCAAGCATTCCCGGCAACCTTATGCAGGGCTTGGTCGGCATAATCGTGGGCGCTGCGCTGTATGCGCTGATAAGCAAGAGCAAGGCGCTGCCGCATCTGTTCAAGGAATAATAAATCCGATATACACCAAAAGGAGCCGTTACGGGCTCCTTTTTAGCATGCTTTATCAGGATTTTGCAAGGTAGGCGTTTATAAAGTTCTCTATATCGCCATCCATAACCGCCTGAATGTTGCCGTTTTCTTCGCCGGTGCGGTGGTCCTTGACCAATGTATACGGCTGGAATACATAGGAACGTATCTGGCTGCCCCATTCTATGCGCTTCATTTCGCCCTTTATTTCGTTCATTTGGGCCATGCGCTCCTGCTCCGCCAGCTCCATCAGCTTGCCTTTCAGTATGCGCATTGCCATTTCCTTATTCTGAAGCTGGCTGCGCTCGTTCTGGCACTGCACAACTATTCCGGTGGGAAGATGGGTTATGCGGATGGCAGAGCTTACCTTATTAACGTTCTGGCCGCCTGCGCCGCCAGAGCGGTATGTGTCTATGCGCAGATCGTCCATGTCTATCTCAACGTCGTTTGTATCGTCGTCGAATATAGGCGTAACGTCAAGGGAAGCGAAGCTGGTATGCCGTCTGCCGGAAGAATCGAAGGGCGATATCCTGACCAAACGATGCACGCCCTTTTCGGCCTTAAGGTAGCCGTAGGCATTGTCGCCGTCAACCTCGAAGGTAACGCTCTTTATGCCGGCCTCTTCGCCGTCCAGATAGTCTATCACCTTTACGGAATAGCCCATCTTTTCGCAGTAACGGGTATACATGCGATAGAGCATGAGCGTCCAATCCTGCGCCTCGGTTCCGCCCGCGCCCGCGTGCAGCGAGAGAATGCAGTCGCAGGAATCGTATTCGCCGCGCAGCAGCGTCGCCAGATGCATTTCATCCACGTGCTTGCGCAGAGATTCCAGCTCACCTTCGATTTCGGGCACAAGGCTTTCGTCCTGCTCCTCATCGCACATCTGCACCAGCGTGCGGATATCCTCGCACTGGGTACGGAGATTGGCAATGCCGGTGGTGCGGTCCTCGATGGTCTTGATGCGCTGATTGACCTTCTGCGCGCGGTCCAGATTGTTCCAGAAATCAGGCTGCTCCATCTCGCTGTGCAGCTGATCCAGTTCGTCATGCATCGCGTCCACGTCAAACGCGGAGGCAACGTCGTCCAACTTTTTTTCCAGGTCGTGGACTTCCTGTTCAAAACGGTCCAGTTCTACGATCATTTTTCAAAACTCCTCAAAGTTTCCTGTTATTTTATTCATTATAGCGATTTTTTCGGCGTTTGGCAATAACGGAGCTATGCCTCCTCCAACCGGGTCGGAAGCTCCCAAAGGCTGTTGATCCGCGTGCAGCGCGCTTCAAATTCCTGCGGCATTTCCAGCATGCCGGGTACGATGAACACGCGCGCCCCGGAGCGCAGCCCCGCTTCCACACCTGCCGGCGCGTCCTCCACCACGGCGCACTCCTCAATGGGCGTATTCAGCTTCTGCGCGCCGCGCAGGAATATCTGCGGGTCCGGCTTGGATTTTTCCAGATCATCTCCGCACATCAGCGCGTCGAGCTTGGGTAAAATGCCTGCGGAAGTCAGTGTTTTCTCCGCGCTGTCCCGTGAGGTAGACGTACAGACGCACTGCTTGACCCCCAGCGCTTTGAGCAGGCCCAGCGTGTGATATACGCCGGGGAGCACCGGCACGCCGCCCTCCTCCATCCACTTGCGGCAAAGCGCCTCTTTTTCTTCATATAAACTCCGGATATCGCCGATATTGGGATAAAGCTCCTCAATCAGTGCAAACACGCGCGTCAGGTTGCGCCCCATCGCGCCCTGATAAAACTCCGGCCCCATGGTAACGCCGCGCTTTGCCGCCGTCACCGTCCAGGCGCGCTTATGCAGTTTTTCGGTATCGAGCAGGGTTCCGTCCATGTCGTAGAGCACCGCTTTGATCTTCATATAGATTTCTCCTGTAAACACGCCAAAGGCAAGGCGGTAAATTTACCGCCTTGCCGCGCCTATTCTTTCCGGATCAAACGTTTTTGCCGCAGCAGTTCTTGTACTTCTTGCCGCTTCCGCAGGGGCAGGGATCGTTTCGGCCGACCTGCTTCTGCACGCGCTTCGGGCCGGAAGGGCCGCCCGCCGCCTTGGCCTGTTCGAGGTTGGTTTCCTTCGGCTCGGCGACTTCCTTGCGCTGCTGCGGAATGTTGATGCGCGCCTGATACATGCGGCGGACGGTGTCTTCGCGGATGAAGTGCACCATCTCGTCGAACATGTCGTAGCCCTCGATCTGGTATTCGGTGATAGGGTTCTTGTTGCCGTAGGCGCGCAGGCCGATGCCGTCGCGGAGCTGATCCATCGCGTCGATGTGATCCATCCAGCGGCGATCCACGCAGGAGAGCAGCACGACGCGCTCCAGCTCGCGCGGGTCGATGTGGATCAGCTCGAAGCCCTTCTCGCGCAGGGCGTAGAAATCGCGCGCCTCCTGCTTGAGCTTGGCGATCAGCTCTTCCTTATCGACCGTCTTGAAGGCTTCCTCATGCGCCTTGAAGAAGCCGATGCGGATGCACAGGCGCTCCAGGTACTGCGTCAGCCCCTCCATGTCCCAATCGGCGTATTCGTCGCCGTTGCCGCAATAGGTCGCGACGGCTTCCTCGATGAGCTTGTCCGCCATCTTGACGATGGTTTCGTGCATATCGCGCCCCTCGAGCACCTGCTTGCGCTGCCCGTTCATAGCCTTCATTGCCCAGGGGATGTTCCACACATACTCCACCAGATGGTGGTCACAGAAGGGGACCCGCACCTCCAGCCCGGCGGCCATACTCATGCGGTCCTTCCGGTCCAGCAGGGTGGACATGAACCAGTTCAGGGACAGCCAGCCGACCTCCCGGCGGCGGCGTTCCCACAGGGCCTCCCCCGGCAGGGCCGGCATCTCCGCCAGGGACTGCTGGTAGCGGGCCTGGACATAGTCCTCCACCTGGAGGCTCTCCCACAGCTCTGGCTTCACCACCGCCCTTCGGAACTCCAGGTCCGGACACCAGGGGAAGGTGTCCGCCTCCAGCAGCTCCGACCGCTCAAACCAGGGGTAGCCGCCAACCACCTCGTCAGCGCACTCCCCGGAAAGGGCCACCGTGTGCCGCTCCGCCACCTTCCGGCAGAAATACAGCAGGGAGGAGTCCACATCCGCCATCCCCGGCAGGTCCTTGGCCTCCACGGCCTCAGGGAGCAGCTGGAGCAGGGAGGGGATGTCGCACCGCAGCACCCGGTGTCGGGTACCCAGTGCCCGGACCGCCTTCTTTACCCAGGGAGCGTCGGCGTCCGGCTGGAAAGCGGACGCCTTGAAATGCTTCCGGTTGCCCACATAGTCAAAGGAGTAGGTCTCCAGGGGCTCCCGCCCCTGCTCCTGATAGGCCCGGGCGGCCACCGCGGTAATGATGGAGGAGTCCAGCCCGCCAGACAGGAAGGTGCACAGGGGCACGTCGCTGACTAGCTGCCGCCGGATCGC
>ENA-OUQH01002720-OUQH01002720.1-human-gut-metagenome-genome-assembly--contig:-NODE-2720-length-10669-cov-3.775579_pt1 | contig 10669 bp, 10 predicted proteins | sample MGYA00237948_ERZ548828 | MGnify/ENA primary metagenome ERZ548828 (study PRJEB26490, sample SAMN05194711) | human gut metagenome | biome: terrestrial biome; feature: human-associated habitat; material...
CGCCTGCGTCACGCAGGTCGCACAATTCACTGCACGATCGAATATCATCAACAGCATTTCAATAAACAGTCACGACAAAAAAATCGAGTAAACAGAGGTGTACCTATATGGATCACGACAGCAGAAGTTTCCCGTCTCGGGATTCACGGACCGAGACTCCGACGGACAGTGCGGATGAGGCAAGAAGCGGCAGAGCAGAGCCGCAGAGCGCACCCATGGTTCAGAACGCGACCGACGCACAAAGCTCCGGCATACAAGCCGACGCGGCGCAGAACGGCGACAGCGAAAGCGGCGAGAGCGGCTTTTCGGTCTCGCTCATCGAGTGGGTGGAGATGTTCGCGGGCTGCTTTGCGGTCGTGCTGCTGATAGTCACCTTTCTTTTCCGCCATTCGCCCGTCGACGGCACGTCGATGGTCCCGACGCTGAACAACGGCGACATTCTGATAATAGAAGAGCTCGGCTATACGCCGAAGCAGGGCGACATTATCGTTGCACAGTCCCCGTCGCTCGGCTACGACGAGCCGATAGTGAAGCGCATAATAGCGACCGGCGGTCAGACGGTAGATATCGATTTTGATACCTGGACTGTCACCGTAGACGGCGAGCCGCTGAACGAAAGCCGGGCTACGACAAAGCTCGAATCCGACGGAAGCTACACTGTCATCGGCGAGAAAAAATCGGGCGGCGACTACAGCATCAACTACATTGAGGGGCAGAGCATGCTCTCGCGCGACATGCAATTTCCTCTCACCGTTCCCGAGGGCAGCGTGTTTGTAATGGGCGACAACCGCAACGGCTCGCTCGATTCGCGCTCCTCGCGCGTCGGAATAATCGACAACCGCCTTGTCGTAGGTCACGTCATATTCCGCCTCTTTCCGATTAGCCGCTTCGGCACGCTCTGACGGCACTGTATCCGCGGAGCTTGTCTGCGGGTCGAAGGGTATTAGCCGCGGCATATGATATTCAAATTCCCCGGGACGCACCGTGCCCGACAGAGAAAGCAACAGAAAGGAGCCATGCAATGGCAGGAGAGCAGCATACCACGAGAAATAATATAAACTGGTTTCCCGGTCATATGGCGCGGACGCGGCGAATAATCAAGGAGAGTCTGCCTCTCGTTGACATAGTCATAGAGGTGCTCGACGCAAGAATACCGCTCAGCTCGCGCAATCCGGAGATAAAAAAGCTGGTCGGCGACAAGCCGATAATCTCGGTCTTTAACAAGATATCGCTCGCCGACCCCGACATCACCGCGCGCTGGCGCAGGGCGTTCGAGGAGGCGGGCGGCGGCTGTGCCTTTACCGACTGCACGACCGGCGCGGGAATAAAGGAGCTGCCGGGCGCGGTACGCGAGCTGCTTGCGGACAAGCTGGCGCGGTTTGAGGAAAAGGGTATGAGCGGCAGAGCCGTCCGTGCAATGGTGGTGGGCATTCCGAATGTCGGAAAGTCCTCGCTCATCAATCGCCTCGCCGGCGCAAAGAAAGCGCGCACCGAGGACAGACCCGGCGTTACGCTTAAAAAGCAATGGATAAAGGCGCAGGGCGGGCTCGATCTGCTCGACATGCCCGGCGTGCTGTGGCCGAAATTCGAGGAAAAGCGAGTCGGCGAAAATCTCGCCCTGACCGGCGCGATCCGCGATGCGATACTCGACACCGAGGGGCTTGCGGTCATTCTCTGCAACCGTCTGCGCGAGCTCTACCCAGATCTGCTCTGCGCAAGATATAAGCTCGGCGGGCACGAGGAGATAGAAGAGCTGACCGACTATGAGCTGTTTCAGCTGATAGGACGCAAGCGCGGCTTTCTCGTCTCCGGCGGCGAGGTGAGCGACGAACGCACCGCGGTCATGCTGCTCGACGAATTTCGAGGCTCCAAGATAGGCAGAATCTCGCTCGAGCGTCCAATGCCCGGCAAGCCGCGCTGCTGACGGAGCAAAGCATCAGGCGCGGGCATTTTTACCTATCCCCATTACAAATCAAAAGAACAGCTGCCGAACGTATCTGTACGGCAAAGCCGCATGCGCTGCAGCGAGCAATGACCTATGCGGTCGAGAAATTCAGAGGGTAATATGTGCGCAAAAAAGAAAGATTATATTCCGCTGACCTACGAGCTTGAGGATGAACTGTGTCCGCTCGGCACCGTTGCAGGCTGCGACGAGGCGGGCAGAGGCCCGCTCTGCGGTCCGGTCGTAGCTGCCGCCGTAATACTGCCGCGCGGGCTTGTGCTCGAAGGGCTCGGTGACTCCAAAAAGCTGAGTGAGAAGCAGCGCGAGCGGCTGTACACCGAGATAACCGATGCGGCGATAGCATACAGCATAGCCGAAGCATCACCGGAGGAGATAGACCGACTGAACATCCGCGAGGCATCAATGCTCGCAATGAATCGCGCAGTCGAGGGACTCCCCGTTCAGCCGGACGGAGTTCTCGTAGACGGCAACTACGCGCGGGGCTTTTCGATGCCCGCCATGACGGTGGTTCACGGCGATGCGCTCTCGCCTTCGATAGCGGCGGCATCCATACTCGCAAAGGTAACGCGTGACCGCATCTGCCTCGAGCTCGACAAGCAATACCCGCAGTACGGCATTGCCGTACATAAGGGCTATCCGACGGCAGCACACTATAAGGCGCTGAGCGAGCACGGTCCGTGTCCGTGTCACCGCCGCAGCTTCCGCCTCGAAAAGCGGGAGAAGCCTGACGGAGAGAAAAAGAGCAAAAATGCCGTCGAGTCGAAGAGCATTGAGACAAAAAGCGCAGAAAACACCGTTTCGAGAGCTCCGATCGGTAATACCGACAGCGCGAAATGATCGCGTCACAGACAGGGCAACTGCAGAGTGCCCGATAAACAGCCGGATAAAAATCCGATAAAAAATCAAACGGCAAGGAATACATACCGAAAAAGCAGCAAAGAGCAAGAGAAATAAAAAATCATCCGAAAAAGAGGCTCTGCATGAAGGACAAAGCAGCGGAATTCATCACCCCCGAGGAGCAGGCAAAGCATAAGCGCGCCGTCGGTGTAGACGGCGAGACCGCGGCATGCGAGCTGCTCGGGAAAAAGGGCTACGAAATAGCGGCGCGGAACTACCGTGCGGGACGCGGCGAGATAGACATCATAGCGCGCAGCTCGCGGCACATCGTGTTCGTCGAGGTAAAGACGCGCACGGCGGGCACGCTCATTCAGGGCGCGGCTGCGGTCGACCGCGGCAAACGGCGCAGCATCATTGCCTGCGCAAGGCAGTATCTTGACACACATCAGCTCGACCTCTACCCGCGCTTTGACGTAATAGAGGTGTATACACAGGACGGCAGCGTCATAGAAATAAACCATATAGAAAACGTCTTTGACGGGCGCGGCAGACCCACCGTCTGAGCCGTCCGTGGCACTCGGCTCTCGCAATACAGGGCACAGCGGACCGACGGCATGATAAAGCCGATATCCGTCAGCCGACCGACAGCCGCCCTCCGGCTCGGTGTCGGCATTCGGACTCGGATCATCCGCTGTCCCACCGAAATATAAAAAGAAACAGAGGTTACGTAATATGGAGAGGCTATCCTATTTCGATCTGCACGCAGATACCCTGACTACCCTTCTCCGCAGCGACGGAACGCTCGAGCGAAACGCTCTGCAAGCCAGCATATCCGGCGGGCGGTGCTTCGAGAGCTACTCGCAGGTATGGGCGATATTCACCGAGCCCGGGGTCAGCTATGCTGCCTCGTGGGAGCGCCTGAGAGCAGCCCTCTCGCACAGCGCGCGTTATCTTACCCCTCAGAGCGGTACGCCGGACGGAGACAGCCGTCCCGCCGACCCGAGCACACTGCCCTTCGGCGGCACACGCAGCTACACCCCGTATCTGTCGATAGAGAATGCGACCATGGTCAGCCGCGATACGATGGAGGGAGACACCGAGTACCTTGCCCGCTGCGGAGTCCGACTCGTTGCGCCGGTATGGCGCGGCGAAAATGCGCTCGGCGGCGCGCATAATACCGCTGTCGGACTTACACGGCTCGGCGAGGCATTTATCCGTGAGATAATGCGCCGCGGAATGGTGCCGGATGTTTCGCACTGCTCGCACGAGAGCACGGCGCAGATAATCTCGGCGGCAGAGGCGGCGGGCAGCCCCGCCATAGCCTCGCACTCTTGCTCGGCAGCGCTGTACGGTGCGGACAGAAACCTGACCGACGATGAGTTTTCAGCGCTCGTGCGTATCGGCGGTATCGTCGGCGTGAGCCTGTATCCCCCGCATCTCGATGTCAGCGGACATGCGGACGCGGAGCGTGCGGCGGAGCATATCATGCATTACCTCTCGCTCGGCGGAGAGCATGCTGTCTGCCTCGGCTGCGACCTCGACGGTATCGAGTCGACTCCGGACGGCATCGACGGCATCCGCGACCTGCCTAAGCTCGCAGACAGCCTCGTCTCGCTCGGAGCATCGGCCGAAACGGTGGAGCGCGTCTTTTACCGAAACGCGCAGGAATTCTTCGACCGCAACGGACTCGAGCCTCTCGGCGACCGAGAGCTGCGCTATGCGGCGACTACCCTGCCGCCGTCGCTCGGCAGCCTGATATAAGCGGCAGACGAGCGGCACAATTACAGCACATCCGAGCCGCACGGCTCTGATATATAAAAAACCATCTCCATCATATACAGCAAAGGAAAAGAAAGATCATGATGTACATCAGCACAAGAGGCGGAGACGAGAGAGTCTCGTCCGCTCAGGCAATCGCACAGGGTATAGCAAAGAACGGCGGACTCTTCGTTCCCGAGGAGCTGCCCGAAATATCCGAGGCGGAGATAACAGAGCTCATCGGCATGAGCTATCCCGAGCGGGCGGCATACGTCCTCTCAAAGTTTCTTACCGACTATACCGAGCAGGAGCTGCTCGGCTACGCGGAGCGTGCATATAGCGCAGAGCGCTTTCCCGGCGAGGGCGGCGCTGCTCCGGTGCACACGCTCAGTGACAAGATCTCGGTGCTCGAGCTCTTTCACGGTCCGACCTGCGCCTTCAAGGATATGGCGCTTCAGATAATGCCGCATCTGCTCTCCGGCGCGCTCGAAAAGACCGGGGTCAAGGGCGATGCATTCATTCTGACCGCAACCTCGGGCGATACCGGTAAAGCAGCGCTCGACGGCTATCACGACGTTCCTCGCGTACGCATCATGGTGTTCTATCCCGTGTACGGCGTCAGCCGCGTGCAGAAGCTGCAGATGTCGACGCAAGAGGGCGAGAACGTAATGGTCTGCCCCGTCAAGGGCAACTTCGACGACACACAGACCGGCGTAAAGCGCATCTTCACCGACCCCGAGGCAAATAAGTACCTCGCCGAGCGCGGATACTTCTTCTCGAGCGCAAACTCCATCAACTGGGGCAGACTCGCGCCGCAGATAGTCTACTATGTATCGGCATACTGCGATATGATCGCATCCGGCAGACTGAAGCTCGGCGAGCAGCTCGACGTTTCGGTACCTACCGGTAACTTCGGTGATATCTTTGCCGCATATATCGCAAAGCGCTGCGGACTGCCGCTCGGCAGACTTGTCTGTGCATCGAATAAGAACCGCATCCTCACCGACTTTCTCGCAACGGGCACCTACGACCGCAACCGCGATTTCTATACCACCATGTCGCCGTCGATGGATATCCTCATCTCGTCCAACCTCGAGCGCCTGCTCTGGTTCATCGCGGGCGCAGACGCCACACGCGGCTTCATGGAGAGCCTAACAAGCGGCGGCAGCTATACCGTTCCCGCCGATACCCTCGCCGACGCACGCCGCGATTTCTACGGCGCAAGCTGCAACGAGGAGCAGACTGCGGAGTGCATCCGCAGCACCTACGAGAAGTACGGCTACCTCATCGACCCGCATACCGCAGTCGGTCTGTACTGCGCCGAGACCTATATCGGCGAGGAGAAGCCGCAGAATAAGCTGCTCTGCGTCTCGACCGCAAGTCCGTATAAGTTCGCCTCGAACGTCTACCCTGCACTGACGGGCAAGAAGCTCGACGACGAATTTGAGTGCATCGACGAGACCGCACGCCTCACCGGCGTAACGCCGCCCGCACCGCTGTCCGAGCTGCGCTCCAAGACCGTCCGCTTTGATCCCGATAAGTATTCCATGCCCGAGGAGATGCTCGACTGCGTAAAGCGCTTCGCCGATAAGTAAAATACTTTTAGCTTTCGCCGATAAGTAATACTTTAGGCATTCGCTGCCGAACAATGCGCTGAGCTTTCGCCGATAAGTAATACTTTAAACACCCACTGCCGAGTAATGCGTCAAGCATTCGCCGCCGAGTGATATTCAAGCACTTCTCCGCCGAGTAATAAAAGGACTCCGGGGTCGGCTGCTGCCTTCCCCGGGGTCCCGCCGTTGTATATATCGGAACGAATCGTCTTTCGTCGGTTTGACTTTGCGTGGCTTGACTTTGCTGTGGTTCGGCTTGCCATGGTTCGACTTTTCGTCGGTACACGCTCGGCGAGCATGAAAAACTAAAGCAGTAGATGGGCATCACCGCACGTTCCGCGAACGCGAAAAACTGAGGCAGTAGACGGGCATCGCAGCGCACCTTGTGGGTGTGGAAAACTGAGGTTTAAGACGTGATACCCATTTTTAGAAACGCGAGGCATAATGCCTGCCGAGCGTTTCGGGTATAAATCCGCACCTTAGCTATCGACTGAGCAATCAGGGGGAGGTACATAATGAGCGGCGCATGAGCGAAGCTCATGCGGAAGAATTGCTATGCAATTCTTACGACATGCGCGGCCATATGCTCGCGCACGCGAGCATCCTCAGCGCCGCCCCCTCTTATGCCTGCTTTTCTTTCCTACGCTTTCGCTTTTCGCAGAAAAGGCGTTCAGGTAAAAAGAAAGCGTAAAAAAACGAACAATCGAATCACTTTTCCAAATCCCTTGCAATCGCCGAAGGCGCGGTTTGTCATCTCGCGGCACAGAGTAGTTCGCCTATTCGCCTTGAAAATCAAGACTTGGTTGCAGACTTTTCAGTTCCCAACAGCCCCTCCGTCACGGCAAGCCGTGCCCCTTCTCGCTGCGGCTCGGTCACTCGCGGCTCTGACAGCCCACCGGGCTGTCATTCACTACCGCTCGCTCGGCTGCGGCTTCGCCTTGCCTACCCCTTACACAGGGGAGGCTTTCGCGCGTGCAAATTCAGCGTGCATTATCAACCCGAATTACTTGCAAATATTCTCCGCGGCAGCGCGGTACACACTACATCATACGAACATACCAAATCAGCTTTTTCAGAGGTCTTTCACGAAAAACCTCACTGCGCCGCCTGTGCCATTTTGTTAAAGACATGCCATCCCGTATTGACCGAATAAGCAACCATAACCCCGCTCGAGCAGTTCGAGATATAACTGTAACCGTCACGCAGGACGACCTTACCCGACGTATCTATAACGACCTTTTCACCGCTGCCGTAGCCGATAACGGCAAGCCCCTCATAAAACGGCTCGGCACTGCGGAGCGTGGGCTCTACTATCCAGCGCCCGGTGTAATCCATATACCCGTACTCCGCGCCGTGCTGCAGCAGCGCAACGCCGTCCGAGTAGCTGCAAAGAGTGTAGCCGGTAGGCAGGGCGAATACCTTTCCGTCCTGATAGATGAGCGAATCGAGCGTGCTTGCATGCTCGTCGGGATTGTAATAGTCGTATATCTGACGCGAGACGCGCATCAGCCCGTGATCAAAGCGGAACATTCCGATACAGGAGGCATCGCGCTTCTCCGGCATATACATACCGTCTATAACATATCTCGCATCACCTGAGGCGAGATAAAATGTGCGCGGATAGGTGTCGAGCACGACATCGCCCGAGCCGTCTATCATCTGAAGCCGCCCGTCGCTGCCGCCGACGAATGCATATCCGTCCGCATTAAACTCGGTAGCATAATGATAGGTCGGTTCGATAACGACATTGCCCGCGCCGTCCTCGTAGCCCCAGAGGCGGGTGCGAACGACCTGCTTCGTATACGGATCGAAATCCATGCGCGACAGATAGTCCTCGTCGTGTATCTCGAGGGTACGTGCGATATCGTCTGTAAGGTCCTTGCCCGTCCAGTCGGATATCAGCCGTATCTCCTCGGTATCGACATAGAAACGGTAGAGCTTGACCGGGCGCGAGACGTAGGATGCGGGATAATCGTAGCTTAGCGTCGTGCCGAAATCGGGATCGAAGCGTATCTCGGAGAGCGTTCCCTCTCCGTCGTTTATAATATAATAGCGCTTGCCGGAGGAAAAAATGGGCTTTCCCGCGCCGGTGCGCTGGTATATCGGTGTGAGCTTGTCGATACCGGCAGCCGCTACCGCGCCGTCTCCGGTCAGTGCGCTGAGATAGCTGCCGTTGTCGTAGAGAATGTAGCCCATATACATGCGCAGCACCGGAACACTCGTATATCCACCGCCGCCGTTGTCGGAGCGGAGGCTGCGGAGACTGTACTCCTCGCCGAAATCTATGCCGCAGTCTATCTCGCCGATACGATAGCTGTCGTCATAGGTCCCCTCCGAGAGAACATACCCCTCAGCCGCCAGCTCGGCTGCGGGACGCGCGGTTATCGGCAGTTCGTCCTCTGTGCCCGGGTCAAGCCCGCTCGGGGTCGTGTCGGACGCTGCGGTCGTGTCGACCGCAAAATGCTCCGACTCATCCGGTCTTCGTAAACTGTCCGAGCTGTCCGAGCCGTCCGAGCTGCCGTAGCGAATGACCGCAAAGGCGCAGAAACAAAGCACGGCGGCGGACACTGCCGTAATGATGATATTTCTCACCGCAGGCGGAAGCCAACGCAGACGGTCGGCTGCTGCCATGCCCTTCTTTTCGGTTTCCTTTTTGTCGGTCATTCTTTTCCTCCGATGGGTCTGACTCCGATGGATCGGACGGTTCGGTAGATTTTTTCGAAATATTATGCCGCACATATCTCACAATATCCGCTCCGTACAAAAAGCATCGGCGGATATTCGCATTGAATAGCGGTACAGACGGGTCGGTCAGCGACGTGAGCTATACACGGCTGAATCGACGCGGCGGCAATGTCGGCTCTGTCAGTGATGATAGCTGCCGCCCGAGGCGATATTGAGCGCGCGGTAAAGCTGCTCGAGCAGTATAACGCGCATGAGCGGATGCGGGAATGTCATCTTCGAGAACGAGAGACGCAGGTCGCATCGCGACTTGACCTCCTCGCTCATTCCGTCGGTGCCGCCGATGATAAAGACAAGCTCGGAATATCCGCGCACCTGAAGCTCCGAGACCCGCTCGGCAAGCTCCTCCGAGGACAGCTGCCGTCCCTCTATACACAGCGCGACCTTGTAGGCGCGAGGCGGGAGCGCGGCTATTATTCCGGAATCGTCCTGCACCTCTACGGTGCGCAGACGGCAATAGCCGCCGAGGCGCTTTTCATATTCGGCTGCGGCGGCGCGCAGATACGGCTCGCGCAGCTTGTCAACACATATTATAGTCAGTGATAGCACTGTTTATCCTCCGGGAATAGGTCTGCTGCCGTCGACAGCGCGGCAAAGCTATGTAAGCACATAATATATACTTACAAATTTATGCGCACGAAATTTATATAAGCACGGTAGGCTTTGAGCTGTCGGCGACCTCGAGCCGTACGAACGAATAGCCCGCCTCATCGAGCGCGCGGCGGGATGCCGCATACGCAAGCTCGGGTGTATTGTTGTGCTCGCTCAGGTGCGCAAGAATAATATTCTTTGTTCCGCACGAAGCAAGGTACGCAGCGACACGGGAGCTGACATCGTTCGAGAGATGCCCGTAGTCGGAGAGTATTCTCGCCTTCAGAGCGGGCGGGTACGGACCCGAGCGCAGCATTTCGACATCATGATTCGATTCAAGAACAACGCTGTCGCAGTACGCAAGCGACTCTGCGATCTCCTCGGTCACCGTACCGAGGTCGGTCGCGATGCCGACATTTCCGTAGTCGGTGCGGATAATATAGCCGATGCTCATGCGGCTGTCATGCGGCGTTATAAACGACGAGACCTCACAGCATCGCTCGCTGACACTGAAAAGCGGCGCGTGCCGAACGGTGAGATAATCGACGCAGCGCACGGCTTCGGCTGTCGGCTCTGCCATATGCACCGTGACGGGATATCGGCGCTGAAACACGTCGAGCGCCGATATGTGATCCTTGTGCTCGTGGGTTATGTATACCGCGTCGATAAGCTCCGGGAGCTCGCCTATCTCGCGCAGCGCACGGCAGAGCGCGCTGCAGTTCAGCCCCGCATCAAAGAGCAGACGCGTATCTCCCGCGCGGATATATATGCTGTTCCCGCGCGAACCGGAGTAGAGGGTAACGACCCTGAGTCCCTGCTGCATCATAAGCCGAGCAGCCCCGGGAGAAAGAGTACGAGCGAGTCGATCAGAAACACGAGCAGTAGCGGGATAAGGAAAATGAGTATCCTGCGCGCGATCTTCTTATCGCGGAGCAGCTTTTCGTAAAAGCGGTCGGTCTCCTCCGCGCTCCACTCCTCCGGCAGCGCCTCACGCGGCGGTATCGCATTTCCGAATCCCTTATTAAAGAAGAGAAAAAGCAGCAACAGAACGGTCATTGCGCCGAGATATATCGGATAGACCGGCTTCCATTCGAGCGCGACAAGCGCCTCGAACAGCCCCATCAGAACGACAAATACCCCCGCCGTCAGCAGTCCTCTCTTTATT
>ENA-OUQH01002722-OUQH01002722.1-human-gut-metagenome-genome-assembly--contig:-NODE-2722-length-10662-cov-3.394456_pt1 | contig 10662 bp, 8 predicted proteins | sample MGYA00237948_ERZ548828 | MGnify/ENA primary metagenome ERZ548828 (study PRJEB26490, sample SAMN05194711) | human gut metagenome | biome: terrestrial biome; feature: human-associated habitat; material...
GAAGCGGTGTAGCCCACAGGGATCGTGGACTTAATAACCATGATGGCGTTCGGGTTATATTCCATGACCAGCTTAATCACAGCTTCGACCGCAGATGTGTCAAAATGCTGGGTGTGGCTATCGTAGTTGGTAGGTGCAGCGATTACAACAAAGTCCGCATCGGAGTATGCAGCCTTTGCATCCAGCGTTGCGGTCAGGTTCAATTCTTTCTCTGCAAGGTATTTTTCAATATAATCATCCTGAATCGGAGACTTTCGATTGTTAATCAGCTCAACTTTCTCCGGAACAATATCAACTGCGGTTACCTGGTGGTGCTGGGAAAGCAAGGTGGCAATGGATCAATGGATAATCCCACATAACCAGTGCCCGCAACGGCGATTTTGTAATTCTTCATGTTATTTCCTCCTCCGTCCCTCATCGGGCATATCCTCTAATTTTCTATGTACACATCCATATGGATGGCATTTCTCTCTAATTTCCACTGTGTGATAACCACACTCGGCTAAGTGTTTTCTTATACTGTCGTATCCAACTACCCCAGCAATCATATTTCCCTTGTTTTCTACTTCATAAAACATCCGTTGAGTACACTCGTCTCTATTTCTCTATAGCCGAAGTGTTGCTTTATATAATCGACCCCGTATACCCTGCAATGACGTTTTTTCTAAGTGTTGGATTGTTGAATCGAACCTTGTCGGCGCATGAGTTTTGTTAAAACTGTATATATCATCCAGTCCAATTCTCACCATTCATTGTTCGTTATGAACAAATCATTCACTTTAACCACTCAAAACATGTAATTATCATCACCATCCGTGCTCTACTCAACAGCTGTTTTATGAAGTAGAAATCATCTGTTTTTCTCTATTTTTCATGACTCAACAAACCGTTATGATGTAGGTGTCATTAGTGGGTCAGATAGTGTACTCAGCAGCAGTTTCAGACGTTAATGATAAACTCATATATTTTTGTTGTTTTCTCCTGTTTTCCGCCATTTCCTCATAACTTCTGAAAAAGTTGTGCCAATTTTGTGTCACAGTGGTCAAAAGTTCAGCGTTCTGTATAGATTTTTGGCATTTGCAGTTCATATAGCTGTAAAATACAACCAATTTCAGTGCCCTATATAGTGTGCAAAACAGGTTCTTTTTGGCGATACTACGTCAATACGGTTTGTTGAGTAGACATTTGTAGGAGCCGCGATTACTACAAAATCAGCATCGCTGTATGCTTCCTTTGCATCCAGAGTTGCTGTTAGATCCAACTCTTTTTCTGCCAGATACTTCTCAATGTACTCGTCTTGAATCGGAGATTTCTTATTGTTAATTAACTCCATTTTTTCAGGAATAATATCTACCGCAGTCACCTTATGGTGCTGGCTAAGAAGCGTAGCAATGGAAAGGCCAACATATCCCGTTCCAGCAACAGCAATCTTTAAATTTTTAAATTCTCTCATTTCTCTATCCCTCTAATTCTTATTTATAAAACTCAGCGTACCACTCAGCGAAATTCCGCAGACCAGTCCGCAGACTTGTGCTTGGTTTGTAGTCGAAGTCCCGCTCCAACGCACTAGTATCTGCGTAGGTCACAAGTACATCGCCCGGCTGCATCGGAACAAGTTCCTTGTGCGCCTCGAAGTCGTAGTCTTCTGGCAGCACTTTTGCTCTTACTAACTCTTCAGAAAGGATCTGCACGAAGTCCAGCAGATTCTCCGGGTTTTGATTGCCGATGTTATAAACTGCATATGGCGGAATCGGCAAACCATCTTCACCATTCTTTTTGTCCGGTGCTTTCTTCATTACACGGACAACACCCTCAACGATGTCATCCACATAAGTAAAGTCACGCTTGCAATTGCCATAGTTGAAGATTTTGATTGTTTCGCCCTTGACCAGCTTATTGGTGAATCCGAAGTACGCCATATCCGGTCGTCCAGCAGGTCCATAGACCGTAAAGAATCTCAGTCCGGTGGACGGGATGTTGTACAGCTTAGAGTAAGCATGGGCCATCAGCTCATTAGATTTCTTGGTGGCTGCATACAAAGATACGGGGTTATCCACCTTATCATCTGTACTGTACGGAACCTTTTTGTTTGAACCATAAACACTGGAAGAAGAAGCATACACCAGATGCTCCACTCCTGTCTGTCCGTTGTCATAAGAATGCCGGCAGGCTTCGAGGATATTAAAGAAACCCACCAGATTAGATTCCACATAAGCATCCGGATTGGTGATGGAGTAGCGTACACCAGCCTGTGCCGCAAGGTTCACCACTACAGCCGGTTTATACTTTTCAAACAGATCTGTAATTAAAGCCTTATCAGCAATGTTACCATTCACAAAAGTGAATGTAGAATACTTATCCAGCTCATTGAGACGGAACTCCTTCAATGCCACATCGTAGTAAGTATTCATGTTATCAATACCGATCACTGTAGCCGAAGGAACTTCCTCATAGATTCTTTTCACCAGATTTGAGCCAATGAAGCCAGCTGCACCAGTGACTAAAATCGTCTTATTTTTCAAATCTATTGTACTCATTTCTATCTCCTCCATCCAATTCTTTCCACAAAAACAAATCCCGCAACAGAGTATGCGCCTTTGCATTCTATGTTGCGGTCAAGTTCAGTCTTTTCTCTGTAAGTTTTTTCGATACCGTTCCCCCCGGTGCATGTTCTTATCTTAATTCATCAAACTATTTTTCGATGTCGGGCGGCTTCCGGTCTTATCCGGAAGCGCCCGCGCCGTTGCTTGCCATGCCAAGATGTAGATATAAACAACTGTAGTCACCACCGACAGTCCCGCTTCTGTCCGGTACAGGTACCAGATCCGTCCTGCAGCTTAACCCCGTTTATTTCTCCGTCTTCAAAATCCGTGACAGTTCTGCCACGTTTTTGGACGAATCCATAGCTGCATAGGTTACGATCACTTCGCCATTTCCGGTTTCTGTCACCTTTTCAATCAGTAAGGAGGCTGTCACATCCCCGTCATGGGAATCGTAAGCGGTTACGCCTTCCAGCAGCTGATCGGTATCTGTGCCGATTGTATAGGTCTGCTTGGTATCCGGCAGTGTGATCACCGGCGCTGTCCGGTCCATTTGTAAGTAGAAGAATGTGCAAAGCGCAATTAAAGCTGCATCTGCAATAAAAAATCCGATGGTCAGACCTTTTGTACTCATTTTGCATCCTCCTTTTCTCCCGTGTTCTGTTCCGGTACAGCAGTTTCTGTCTCAGCAGCTGTCGCGTCGGTTTTGGAGCCCGCATCCAGCGGCAGTTCACCCTGTGCTTCGTCTGCACCATCCTGTCCGTGGCCGTAATAGTTGCCATAGTAATGGCCATAATATTTTCCATAATAAGGATTCTTATTGGTGTTGACCTTGTTCAGGACACATCCAAGAATCCGGCAGCCTACCTTGTCCAGCTGTTCTTTTACATTCTGAGCAAATTTGTAGCTGATGGCTCCGCTTTCGACAACGAGTACCGTTCCATCGCAGATCGCACCTGCAACCGCGCCGTCGATGACGCTGCCAAGGGGCGGGGTATCTACGATGACATAATCGTATTGCATCCGCAGCACTTCCAGCATATTTTTGAACGCATCGCCTCCCAGAAGCTCACTGGGGTTGGGCGGTACAGGTCCTGCAAAAATAATATCGAAATTGTTGACGTTGGTTCTGCAGCATACATCGTCCAGTTCCATCTGTCCGCTCAGGTAATGGGACAGTCCGTATTTTTCACGGTTTGCTTTATAACGGCCCCGCAGTACGGATTTTCGCAGATCTGCGTCAACCAGAATCGTCTTCTTGCCGCTTTCTGCAAGGGACAGGCATAACTGGAAGGAAACACTTGTCTTTCCTTCGTTTGGCGTACAGCTGGTCAGGGAAATCACTTTGACATTTTTTCCCGCAAAGCTCAGATTGGTACGCAATGTTTTATAGGCTTCTTTTGTTCTGAAATCCAGACGCTCGATGGAGCGAATTATTACGTTCTGCATATTTCCCTGTCACCTCACTTTCCGCTTGTCGCCTGTTTTTTATATTTTTTCTTTTTCTTCTTGCTTTCAGCTTCATTCAGCGGAATCATCGCAAGGGTGGAAATTCCAAGATATTTTTCCACATCCTCTTCCGTCTGAATCGTATCGTTCATCAGGTGGGAAAGGATGACGATGGCTGCTACAATCAGGATACCAAGCATTCCGCCCAGCGCCGTGTTCTTTCTGGCGGAGGGGCTCGCCTTATGGGTCGGTACGTTTGCAGTTTCTACGATATTCACTGTTTCGATATCCATAACGTTGCGGATATGGGTCGAGGCTGTTTCACGGATTGCATTAGCAATTTTCATCGCCGTAACCGGATTGCTGTCCGTCACCGCAATAGAGATCACTCGGGTGTCCGCAGGTGTGCTCACTGTAACCTTATCGCTTAACTGCTCATAACTTAACGGCAGATTCAACTGCTCGATTACCGCTTCCAGTACGAAACGGCTTTTGATCAGTTCCGAATAGTCCTTAACCAGCTGCGTGCCTGCCTGCAGGTCGCTGTAGGTTACATTTGCGTTGCTACTGTCCTGTTTGTTCAGGATATAGATTTTTGTTACAGACTGATACGTGGGCGTCATCAGGAATTTGCTTCCCCCAAAGGCCAGAAGCGCTGTAAACAGTCCCACTGCAATCATCAGCGGAAGCTTTCTCCAGAGTACCAAAAAAAGTTCTACCAGATCGATTTCGGTTTCCTCGTTGCTTCTCTGGTTTTGATTTTCCATGTCTCGTTCCCCTTTTTCTATTCGATGTCTTCCATATCTGTATTGTCCAGAATGTGTGCTGCGTTTTTGTAGAGCAGACGAGCCGCATATTCCGGGCTGCAGTGTCTTTGCAGCCATGAGGCTCCTTCCGCCATCGATACAGACCGTTCTCCCTCTACTCTGTGGGCGTCCGTTCCGATCAGATCTGCAAGCTCTTCTTTTATCAGGCTGCGTGCTGTGCGCTTTAGCTGTCCGCCCAGCAGTCCCGGAAGCTCTCCTGCGTTGATCTGGATCCGGCAGCCCATGTCCTTTAATTCTTCGACCCGGTTGAAATCCTTTACCACGTTCCGATAGCGCTCGGTGTGGGCGACAATCGGACGGTAGCCCTCGCAGAGCAGGTCATACAGGCAGTTCCGGATGTACGCCCATTCTTCGTCCGGTGAAAATTCTGTCAGAATATAATCTGATCCGGCAAGGGTTCCCGCCTTGCCCTGTTTTAACAGCTCGATGGTATCCATACAGCAAAAAATCTCACCACCGCTGTAAAGTCTGATGTCGATTCCGTTTTCTTTCGCAGCCTGCTGCAGCTTCTGTGTCCGTTCCAGTGCGGAAGCAGCGGTAATGCTGCGTCTGTTCGGTTTCTGATGCGGAGTCAGGATAACTGCTGCAACGCCCTGTTTTACTTCCTGGCGCAGCATCGCCAGGCTCTCTTCCAGATTTCTCGCGCCGTCATCCACCTCCGGTAAAATATGACAGTGAATATCTACGTACTGATTTTTCTTCTCCGGCATCTCAGGCCTCACCTCCGGAGTTTTTTTTGCTGTCCGAACTGCTTTTTACGGTCTCCGGTACTGTCTCGCATTCTGATGCAGCCTCCGCCTGTGCTGCCCGAAGTCCGTCGGCAAACAGCCACAGCATCCGCAGGCAGTAATCCTGTAGAATCTGAGGCATCCCGTTGAGTCCGCGCATCAGCTGTTCTTCCTGACTGGCTGCGGATTTTTTCTCTTTCTCGCCATAAATCAGCGTATCCAGACTCACTCCATACAAGCGGGACAGGTTAATCAGTGTTTCCACACTCATGCCGCAGGTTCCCCGCTCGATATCCGCATAATATTTATTGACGACACCGAGCCGTTCTGCCACCAGCTCTCTGCTCCAGCCGAGCTCAAGCCTCCGACAGCGCAGCCGCTCTCCGGCAGCGATCCGGTCATATGCCGGCTTCTCCTGCTTTCTCTTCATCTTGTCCCCACCTGTTTCTTTCTGTTCATCTTAACGTATTTCTACTCCGACAATTATGTTTTTTGTCGAAATTACAAACTTCTTGCCAGCTATTTTATTATACCATCTAACGTCTTCTTTGCAAGCAGACAACGTGGCAAATATTTATTCCATTTTTATTTATTTTCTATTAAAAGTGTTAAAAAATGTTATAAAATCTTCTCTTGTATCTTGTATTTCGGGTTTTTCCTTCTGAATTGGTATGTTTTTCCAGGAATCCCGTTCGCCTGAATATTCTCTGTTTTCCCATTATTTTCCGGTTTTTACCCCCCCCCGAACAAAATTCAATCATTTCTATATTGTTATATCGTTTATTTTTATTTTCCGTTTTTAGGATTCGTTTAAATGTGTGTTTCTGTTTGTTTTATAGTTGATCTTGCTTTTTCTGCAGGCTTTTCCTCTTTTATTACATAAACGTTTTTTCGTATTTTTTAGTTCTATATGATTTATTTTTGTCCAATCCGACTTGTTTCTATTTTCACTTTTTTCTTTCCAACATGCACCTGTATCGCGCCGACCTCCGCTGTGGAATACCAGCGGATCCCCCGCTCTTCCAGGCGTTTCAGCGTTTCCGGCGCCGGATGCCCGTACCGGTTGTTTTTGCCGCAGGAAATCAGGACCAGCTCCGGCTGTGCCAAATCCAGCAGTGCTTCTCCCGTCGCATTGGACGCGCCGTGGTGCCCGGCGTCGAGGATGGTGCAGCGGAGGGGATTTTGCGCAGCGGGCTGGGTTGACGGTACGCGCGGGAGTGCCTGCTCCTGCGTAGCAGACTGGGTTGACGGTGCACACGGGAGTGCCTGTTCCTTCCCAGCGGGCTGGGGCTGCTCCACGGCGGGTCGCGCCTGCTCCACCAGCCAGTCTTCGCCGCTCTTTTCCAGATCTCCGGTCAGCAGCATTTGAAAATCGCCCTGTGACAGGCGCAGCACCAGCGACGCATCGTTGCGATCCTCCGGTACTTTTTTCGCATAGGGGTGCAGGCAGGAGATCTGCAACGCGCCATCGGTCATGTGCTCTCCCGCAGAAAGGTATTCCACGGAGACGTTCGCCTCTTCGATCTGCTGCAGCAGCGTTTCCAGCACTTCATCCTTCAGCGCCACATCCGGCAGAAAAATGCGCCGGATTTTGACCCGGCTGCTTTTCGACCACTCCAACAGCTCCCCTAGCGCGCTGATGTGGTCTTCGTCCCAGTGCGTGATGAAAATTCCTTCCACGCTCCGCGTCCCGATATATTTCAGCCATGGAATAATCTGGTACTGTCCGGTCTTTTTCTTCGACGTACTTCCGGCATCCACCAGATATACATGATGCTCCCTGGTTTCGATTCCAACGCACTCTCCCTGCCCGACGTCCAGCATCGTGACGTTCAGTTCACCCGGCAGGCGGATCAGAAAAATCCCCATCAGACACACAGCTGCTGCAAGCCGGAGGTGCGGACGGAGTTTTTTGCCTGACACAGCCAAAGCGATCAATCCGATTGTATACGCGGCCAGTGCCTGCCAGGTCGGATATCCGGTGTGCAGGATACTGCCCGGAAGCGCCATTGTAAACCGGCACAGCTGCTCATAGCAGGAAAAAATCGCTTCGATGGCGGCGCAAAGAAAGTGCTGGGGAAGCTCCAGGCAGTGGACAAGCGCAGTCAGACGGGCGACCAGCTGCAGTCCGATCAGGCACGGCAGCAAGATTCCCATCAGCGGAATGACTGCAAGATTCAGCAGCACCGACCACGGACTCCATTCATAAAAATGAATCAGCAGAAACGGCAGCATCGTCATGGTAATGCCCAGACCGGCAAGGATATTTTGACGGAGGAAGCGGCAGGCCCGGGCGATGGCAGCCCGAACAAGGTTCCAGCCGGCAACTCCATCGGTGACTCGATTGGTGACTCGCAGCGAAGGTGCTGCGTCCTCCCAACCATCCTGCAAAACCGGAATCATCCCTGCAATCCCGAGCACTGCCGAAAAAGAAAGCTGGAAGCCTGCATCCAGAATCCGCTGTGGCTTGGGCACAAGCAGAAGCAACGCCGCCACCGCAAGGGAGGTTGGCAGATCGGGCGTGCGCTTTAGCAGTCCCGCCGCCAAAAACAGCAAAAACATGACAAGGGCGCGCCGGGTAGAAATGCCCATTCCGGTCAGCTGCGCGTATACAACCAGAATCCATATGGAAATTCCGACGCTCAAAGCAACCGGGAGCCGTACTTTTTTCAAAAGTCCGAACAGTCCTGCGCCGATCAGGGACAGGTGCAGTCCGGAAATTGCCAGAAGATGGCTGATTCCTGCGCCCTGGTACAACGCTTTTACTTCGCTGTCCATTCCTTTTTTCCGTCCAAGCACCATGGCGGATGCGGTCGCACCGTTCTTTTCCCCCAGCAGCTTCCGGAACAATACCTCCGATTCATAGCGCAGCTGTGAAAGAAATTCTTCCAGCCGTCCATAGTTTTTTGTCTGAGCGGTAATTTTTGTTTTTCTCAGCGCAAACAGGCAGTCTTTTCTCCGATAATAGGCTGCTGCGTCGAATTCGCCAGGATTCGTTGCCTGCAAAAATGGCGACACTTCACCCAAAACCCGAACATAGCTGCCTGCCTTTGGCAGCGTTGTGTCTTTCTCCAAATAGCACAACGCACTCGCGTTTTTCCCGAATATTTCCTGCATTTCATTGATTTGTGAGGTTGTTTTCTGAGAAGAAATGAGAACTGACATCTGATCCGCATCTGCCGAACCGGATATCTGTGACAGGTTATCGGTCATTTCCGCCGAATCCCCTGAAAAAACAAAAGACGAGGCATCTGCCTCGATAGAAAGGTCTTTTAAAAGAAAGCTGGCGTTTTCCTGCGCTCCATCTACAGGCTGCCAGCAGTCTGTGACTTTGCCCGTCAGGCACAGGGTTTCGCCATCCATGGCTTCCAGCCAGGTGTCAAGCTGTGTAAGCGAGGTGCGCCCGCCAATGGGTACTTTCTCTGACGTGTCTGTGCCAGCGTCCGTTCCCACCCACTCCGGCAGCAGACGCGCTGCCAGATAGAGGGTCAGGAAAATCACGATTGCCGCGCACAGCGGTCTTCTGCAATTTTTTATGATTGTAATTCCTCCGTTTCGTAAACCAGATCAAGGTTCCGGTCAAACACGTTAGACAGTGAAATTTTTTCCCGGAAAATCATATCTGTATTCCCGTTTACCGCAATCTGCACCTTGTTGATGTTCGACAATTCTACCAGAGAGTTGACAATGGAATAGATCTGAACCTCTGCGGAAACATTGTAGGTCTGTGTCAGGAAACCGTTATCCAGGTTTACATAACACGTTCCATCCTTTACCGTCACGCCCAGCACCTTTGTCGCAGGGTTGATGACCGGATAAAGCTCTTCGTTTTCTGCATCCGGTCCGGCAATCAGCCGCTCTACCACCAGCTTTTCCATGGAAATGTTGCTGCTGTATACAACCGGTTTTGTCTGGACGCCGATCAGGCGCTCGCCGCTTTCATTGGTAAAGTAAAGAAGCAGGCGCGTTTTTTCGTATGCATTGATTTCATTTCCTGCGTTGTCGATAAACAGATCCGCCGTCATAGGACCGACCACATTGCCGAGGCTGTCCGTCAGCGCTTCTCCACCGACCGTCACCGAAACATAGGAAATTCCTTCCAGCTGCGTCATCGTGCGCACAATTGCAGCCCGAACCAGCACTTCTGAGGACGGAGACAGCTTTTTATATTCCACACTCATGTCCAGCACCAGCTGATCATCTTTGACATTCCAGCTGTTGATCGTAAAACCGCTGATCGGTGAGCGCAAAGACAGCTCTACCGGATTTTCCTTCAGCTGGGAAATGCCCCATTCCGCCTGTTTGGAAAGGGTGTCGCCCTCCGGCTCTTTTTCCACTGCCGTGATTTTCGTTTCTTCTTTATTAATATAATAAACGCTGACCGTATTTGCAGGCGTCTCTTCTTTCTTCCCGCACCCGGCAAATATTCCGGTCAACAGCAGACAGCTCAAAAGCAGCGCAACCGCCCGCATTTTTCTGATCTCTGACATAATCTTCTCCAAATTTTCTGAAATCACTTGATGTAGGACAAGGGGATTTTCACCGTAAAGGTCGTGCCCTGTCCTTCTACGCTGCTCACTTTGATCGAACCGCGGTGCAGCAGGATCGCATTTCTGGTGATGGCAAGTCCAAGGCCGGTGCCGCCGATTTCACGGGAATGCGATTTATCTACTCTGTAAAAACGTTCATAAATATGCTCGTAATCCTGCTCCGGGATACCAATGCCAGAGTCGGAAACCTCTACTGTAAAAAATTGATGATCCGCATCCAGAAGCACCTTGACCCAGCCGTGTTCTTTATTGTATTTAATCGCATTTTCCACAAGGTTCGTGAAAATCTGAGATATTTTGACCTCGTCCACCTCTGCCGTAACCGGGCGCAGGCTTTCCAGAACCACCTCGATGTCCCGTTTGCGGGCGATGGGACGCAGGCGCTTTAGCGTCGTTTCCAACAGCTCGTTGATATCCACTGCGGAAATGTCCATTGAGCCTTCGGTTTTGTCCATTTTTACAAGGGAAAGCAGGTCGTTGATGATTTTATTTTCCCGCTCGATTTCCTCCGTAGCCCGGGCCATTTTCTCCTTGGTAGTCACATAGTGGCTGGCGGGATAAATGGCCA
>ENA-OUQH01002723-OUQH01002723.1-human-gut-metagenome-genome-assembly--contig:-NODE-2723-length-10660-cov-7.970580_pt1 | contig 10660 bp, 10 predicted proteins | sample MGYA00237948_ERZ548828 | MGnify/ENA primary metagenome ERZ548828 (study PRJEB26490, sample SAMN05194711) | human gut metagenome | biome: terrestrial biome; feature: human-associated habitat; material...
AGGCAGAAGCATACACGGGGTATGTGGCTGCCGAAGCCGACGAAGGAAGCGCCAGAGTTCGCCGCCATCACGAAAAAACTATTCCAGAGCCAGCTGCAACACCTCCTCGTTGGTCTTCACGTAGTGGAACGTGAGGCCCGCGATATATTCGGGTTTGATCTCGGCGATGTCCTTGCGGTTCTCCTCCGACAGCAGCAGCGTCGTGATGCCGGCGCGCTTGGCGGCCAGTATCTTTTCCTTGATGCCGCCCACGGGGGTTACGCGGCCGCGCAGCGTCGTTTCGCCCGTCATGGCGATGCGGTCGCGGACCTTGCGGCCCGTGTAGGTCGAGACGATCGACGTGACCATCGTGATGCCGGCCGACGGGCCGTCTTTCGGAATGGCGCCTTCGGGCACGTGGATGTTGAGGTCGTACTTCTCGAATTTCTCGGGATCGATACCCAGTTCCGTACAATGTGCCTTGACCCATTCGAAGGCGATCGTGGCCGACTCCTTCATCACGTCGCCCAGATTGCCCGTGAGGCTCAGGCGGCCCTTGCCGGGCGTGAGCACCGACTCGATGTAGAGGATGTCGCCGCCCACTTCCGTCCAGGCGAGGCCCGTCACCACGCCGACGATGCCGCCCACCTCGTACTCCTCGTTGAGGAATTTGGGTTTGCCGAGGATCTTTTCGACCTCTTTCGCGCCGAGTTCGGGTGCGAAAGCCTCCTCCGAGGCGATCTGCTTGGCCCGCGAACGCGCCAGCTTGGCGATGTGCTTGTCGAGCGACCGCACGCCCGATTCGCGGGTGTAGCCGGCGATGATCTGTTCGACGATCTGCGGTGTGAGGATCAGCTCCTGCTCCTTGATGCCGTGGGCCTCGCGCTGCTTGGGCAGCAGGTGGTCCAGCGCGATGCGCACCTTCTCCTCCAGGAGGTAACCGGCAATGTTGATCATCTCCATGCGGTCGCGCAGCGCCGGGGCGATATTGGCCACGTTGTTGGCCGTGGCGATGAACAGCACCTTCGACAGGTCGTACTCCATGTCGAGGTAGTTGTCGTGGAACGTGGTGTTCTGTTCGGGATCGAGTACTTCGAGCAGTGCGCTCGACGGATCGCCGTGGTTCGACACGCTGATCTTGTCCACCTCGTCGAGGATGATGACCGGGTTCGACGAGCCGCACCGCTTGATCGTCTGTACGATCCGGCCCGGCATCGCCCCGATGTAGGTGCGGCGGTGGCCGCGGATCTCAGCCTCATCCCGCACACCGCCCAGGCTCAGGCGGACATACTTGCGGTTCAGGCTCTCGGCAATGGAGCGGGCAATGCTGGTCTTGCCGACACCCGGAGGGCCGACCAGGCAGATGATCTGGCCCTTGACATCCGGAGCCAGCTTGCGGACAGCCAACACCTCAAGAATGCGGTCCTTGACTTTCTTCAGGCCGTAGTGGTCGCGGTCAAGGATGCGCTGTGCCTTGGCGATATCGAGGTCGTCCTCGGTAAAGCTGTTCCAGGGCAGATCCAGGCAGGTGTCCAGATAGGTGCGGATGACCGTTCCCTCCTGGTTGCTGCTCTGCATCTTGGCAAGGCGGTCCACTTCCTTGAGCAGTTTCTTCTCCCGCTCCTCGTCCAGATGCAGCTCCTGGATCCTGCGGCGGTACTCCTCGGCCTCTGCCGTGGTATCATCGTCCTCGCCCAGCTCCTGGCTGATCATGTGCATCTGCTCATGCAGGTAGTAATCACGCTGGTTCTTATCCATGGCCTCGTCCACTTTCTGGGCGATCTCCTTGTCGATCTCCAGCATCCGGCGCTCCCGATGCAGGCGTTCCACCAGCAGGCGCAGACGGCCGATGAGGGTGCTTTCTTCCATCACAGCCTGCTTATCCTCAAAGCGGAAGAGCAGATTGGCGGGGATGTACTCGCACAGGAAGGCGGGGTCGTTATTCGAGGTAACAGCAAACACCACGTCCTTGCTGATGCGGGGATTCATAGAAAGCACCGCATCGAAGCTCGTTTTTACGTTGCGGAGCAGGGCTTCCGCCTCGGTCTCTTCCTCTGCCTTGATGGGACGCACAGGAGCCGGCCGCACCGATGCCAGCAGGAAGCTGCCGTCGGTATCCAGCTCAGTGCGCTTGGCGCGGAACTTGCCCTCCACCAGAATGCGCACCAGATCATCCGAAACACGCATGACCTGCTTGATCTCGGCCACAACGCCGTACTGGTACATCTCCTCTGCCTTGGGGTCCTCAGCCTTCATATCCTTCTGCGCAATGAGGAACACCTCGGATTTATTCCGCACGGCCCATTCCACAGCGGCAATGCTCTTGTCACGACCTACCTCAAAATGCAGCAGGTTGTTGGGGAACACCACCAGCCCACGCAGGGCAATGGCGGGAAGATGGAGGATATTGCGCTCCACCTTGACAGTCACTTTTTCAGACATAAACTCATACCTCCCAGCTGCCCCGCGCCAAAGTGCGCTATCCCGTGGGCAGTTTTTTTGTTGGGTAAAAATTCAGATTTGATTTATTATATCGGATTCCGGCCCCGGTTGCAACCGGGCAGCTCATCCTTTGCGGTTTTCCTGGATATTATAACCCAGCCGTCCCAGTGCAGGCAGCATGGCCCGCAGGGTGACACTGGTGAGCATTCCCATCACAAGGCCCAGCACCAGCATAATCGGTGCATAGTAAAGGGACACTGCTGTGGAAAGGATGACGCTGGCTCCCAGCAGCTGGCCGATGTTGTGGGCCAGCGCACCGCAGACCGACAGGATGAACCAGGTGGGCCGCAGCGGGCAGTGATAGTAGAGCAGCCACATCACCAGCAGTGAGAGCAGGCCGCCGCAGAGGGAAAGAAAACCTGCCGTCCAGCCGGAGACCAGAAAGACGAAGAACGCCTTCAGCACATCCAGCACAAGGGCCTGTTTTGGCCCCATGAAGAACAGGGCATACATCACCACAATATTCGCCAGACCCAGCTTCATGCCTGGCAAAAGCCCGGGGATGACCAATGTACCCTCGATGAAGGAAAGCGCCATCGCCAGAGCAAACAGCAGACCGGAAAGGGCGATGCTGTGCGTTTTGTTGTAATTGCGGCGGTTATAGGGCATCATTGTTCTCCTTTGCAGCGGATTATTCTTCATCAGCAGCCTGTTCGTACTGCTCCTGCTCTTCCATTGCCTTTTCCCAGGCAGCAAACAGCTCCTCCTGATGGAAGCGCAGATCACTGAGCTCATCGCTCTTTTGGCGGAGCAGATCGGGGTCATTGTAGACCTCCGGGGAGTTGATCTCATTGTCAAGCTCCACTTCCCTTGCCCCGCAGGCTTCCATTTCATCCTCGCAAGCCTTGATCTTGGCCCGCAGCTCCGCGCGGCGACGGCGCTGCTCTTTGCCGTAACCGGCCTTGGCGGGCTGATCCCCGGCTTTTTCCGGAGCGGCAGCAGGAGCGGCACGGCCCATCAGGGCATCGTAGCTCGGATACAGGGTGGCCTTGCCGTCTTCCAGATAGAGGATGGGACAGCCCAGACTATTCATCAGATGGCGGTCATGGGTGACCATGAGCAGGGTCCCGGTGTATGCCATCAGGGCCTCGGTCAGGTTCTCGCGGGTGTAGATGTCCAGGTGGTTGGTGGGCTCGTCCAGAAACAGCAGATTGGGCCGCTCCAGCACGATCTCAGCAAAGCGCAGGCGGGCCAGCTCGCCGCCCGAAAGTGCCTCGCAGGGCTTGAACACTGTCTCGCCCCGGAAACCCAGCTTTGCCAGATGGCTGCGCACTTCCAGCTCCGTCATCCGGGGATACTTGTTCCAGATGACATCGATCACCCGGCCCTGTCCCAGACGGTTCTGCTGCTGGGCAAAAATGCTGGGCCGGGCTCCCGTACCCAGCCGTACCATGCCGCCGGAGGGGCGGCGCTTACCATCCAGCACCTGCATCAGGGTGGATTTACCCGCACCGTTGGGGCCTGCGATCACCAGCCGCTGACCCCGGCAGACCGTGTAGGTAAAGGGTTCCAGCAGGGTGCGCTCCCCGATCCTGATAGTCAGGTTCTTCATCAGCACCAACTCGTTCCACGGCTCCACATCATACTCAAAGCGGAACTTGAGCTGGTTCGTTTCATCCTTTGGTGCTTCCGTGATCTCCAGCTTTTCCAGCTGTTTGCGGCGGCTCTGGGCCATCTTGGTGGTGGAAGCGCGCACAAGATTGCGGTCAACATAATCCTGCAGCTTTTCGGCCAGTGCTACATCTGCATCGTGCTGCTTCTGGCGCAGGGCATCGGCAGCTTCCTTCTGGGGCAGATAGGCTGAGAAGTTGCCCTTATAAGTGGTCATGGTCTGGAAGGAGACCTCCCAGATCCTGGTGCAGATATTGTCCAAGAAATAGCGGTCATGGCTGACGACCAGCACGGCACCGGAATAGCCCTTGAGGTAATTCTCCAGCCATTCCATGGTGGCAAAATCCAAGTGGTTGGTGGGCTCGTCCAGAATCAGGACATCCGGCTTTTCCAACAGCAGCTTTGCCAGACGAAGGCGCGTCAGCTCACCGCCTGAAAGCACAGCGATATTCTTCGTCCAGGTATCCTGTGCAAAGCCCATACCAGACAGCACCTTTTTGATGTTGACATCCATATTGTAGCCGTCAGCGGCATCAATGATGTTCTGCAAGGCATCGTGCTGTTCCAGCAGAGAGGCATCCTCCGGGCTGGCGGCCATTCTGCGCTCCAGGATCTGCATCTGGGCCATGGCATCCAGCACATGGGCAAAGCAGGAACGCATCTCGCCGTAGATATCCAACGTGGGGTCGAGCTTTGCATTCTGCTCCAGATAGCCCAGCGTCACACCATGGGTCACACTGAACTCACCCTCGTAGTCCGTATACTCGCCGGTCAGGATCTTCAGCAGGGTCGTTTTGCCTGCGCCGTTCTGGCCCACGATGCCGATGCGGTCCTCCCGTTCGACACTGGCCGTGACATCATGCAGGACGATCTTCTCGCCAAAGCTCTTGCCCAGCTTTTCCAAATGTATCAGCATTGTTCGTTTTCCAATCTCTCACACAGGCCGCACAGCATTACAGCTGGTGGCGGCGATTCTTCAGGCCCACATTGGCCAGTTCCTCCGGCTCCATCACCAGCGGATAAAGCTCTTCCAGGCTACCAATCTCATAGGTAGGCACGACCTTGCCGGGATTCTCGGCGTGGTTGGGGTTATACCAGCAGGTATCCAGCCCGGCGTTCACACCGCCCTGCACATCACTGCTCAGGCTGTCGCCCACCATCAGTACGTGCTCACGGTTCTCCACGCCCAGCGCACGGAGCGCAGCATCAAAAATCTTGCGGTTGGGCTTTTCGCTGTCCATTTTTTCAGAAACGAACACATCCTCCACAAAATCCAGAATGCCGGATTCCCGCACACGGCGGCTCTGCACCCGGTCAAAGCCATTGGTCACCACAGCCAATGTTGCCACTTCGGAAAGCTCCCGGAGCACGTCCAGCACGTTGGGAGATGTCAGGTCAGGGTGGGTAGAGAGCTGATCCAGATAGAATTTGTTCATCTCCACACCGTTGCCTGCGGCATTCACTGCCTTCAGAAAGCGGGTGAACCGCTCCCCCATCAGCTTGTCCCGGCGGATCTGGCCCTTTTCCAGCTGCCGCCAGAGCTCCTCGTTGATGGTGCGGTAGGTCTGCACCGTCTCGGCATCCGGCTCAATGCCGTACTCCCGCAGGGTGTCAGCCAGCGCCTTGTTTTCCGCTGCATCAAAATCCAGCAGCGTGTTGTCTGCATCAAACAGAACACAATAGTATTTTGCCATGGTTCATTACCCCTCTTTCATGCTTGTGTCATTTTCCGGGACGCTTGTCCCCGATCACCGGGGAATTTTTCCCAGATCAAAAGAACAGCGAGAAGCCAGCCCCGCCCCGGCAGAGCTGGCTTCCGGTTATTCCTGAACTATCTCATAGGTTTCATCATCGGTCTGCACCGGGGAATTGTCCGCGCACGGATCTTGTGCGGCGCAGGGTTTGTCAACGTTTCTGGGCATCTGCTCCTCGGTCACGCCGTTGTCCACATTCTCCCAGTCCATCTCATACCAATCCACACTGCCATCGGTCACAGTTCCCTCACCGGGCAGCCCGGGGATCTTGATCTCTTCACAGAACATCCGGCTCCCTCCCTTCTGCCCAGCCTATGCGGGCAGACAGAAAAAGGTTTACCGGCTGGCTTCTGCTTCGGTGGAAGCGGAAGGCTCCTCTGCGGGCTCAATATCATTTTCAACCGAAGCGGAGATCGATTCACTGTTGGTCTGCTCTTTGGATTCCGTTTTGCTCTCAGAAGCAGTGCTGCTGGAGGACGAAGTGCTCTCTGCCTTGCTCTCTGAGCTGCTGTGAGAAGAAGAGGTGCTCTCGCTCTTGGATTCGCTCTTACTCTCACTTTCCGCCGTGCTGTGGGAAGAACTGCTGCTCGAGCTCTCAGACTTGCCGCTCTCCGAAGAGGACGCGGATGTACTGCCGGAAGAAGTAGAAGAGCTGCCGGAATTTGAGCTGGAGGCAGGCTCCGGGCTGACCGTGATGGTCAGCGCATTGCTGACCACGGCGCAGTCGTTGTACACAACCACCGCATAGACCTTATAGCTGCCGCTGGTGATGGCCGAAGCGGACACGGTGACCGTTGTCTGGCCTGCGGCCTCCTTCACTTCCTGACCGTTGGCGAACCAATGCAGGTTTTCTCTTTTGGCATATTTGCCCTCCAGCGCAGCCTTAAAGACATAGGAGCCGGCGGAAGCCTTGCCTTCCGAGATGTGAACGGAAGCAGCTGCAAACACGGCTGTCACGTCCAGATTCTGCTTGAAGCCGGTATCGGTACGGGTCTTGCTGGTCACGCCGTCGCTCCACTTGACGAACACATGGCCCTCCGCAGGGGTGGCCGTGACAGTCAGCGACTGGGATGCATCTGTGATGCCGTATGTCAGGCTGGTCTTGCCGCTCTCGTTCCCACAGCTCAGGGTGCCGCCGCCGCTCTTTTCCACCTGATAACGGGCCTCAAACTTGACGCTGGCAGTCTCAGAGCTGCTGACGCTTTCACTCTCGCTGGAAGAAGCGGGTTCTTCCGAGCTGGGGGCCTGCACCGCCGAGCTGGGGTTGGATACATATTCCAGCGTGCGGGTGGGGATATTATTGGTGTCCGGGCGGCGGTCCTCGGTCTGGTAGGCGTGGGTGCGCAGATAGTTCAGCGCAGCCTTGAGACCAGCGCTCTTGAGGTGGATATCACCATCCGTGTAGTAATCCGGCTGGCCGTAGCCATTTTCTCCCTTGAGAACCTCAGCCGTATTCAGAAATCTGACCCCCAGCTGTTCACACATGTTGAGCAGCGCCATGTTAAAATCATCGATCTTGGCCTGATCCATGTGGGGGTAATTGGAGTGATTCTCCGGGATAGGAGGCACCGTGTTCACGATGATATCGGTGTAGGGGTAAGCTTCCTGAATGGCCTGCACCAGCGCGGTATAATTGCTGATAAAATCAGCCACCTCCATGCCGGTGTCGTTGGTGCCAAAGGTCATCACAACGCGGCGGGGCTTCATTTTTGCCACCGCCTGTGCGATGGTGTAGTGGGTGGTGTCATTCTTAAAGGTGACGATCCCTTCGTTCAGGGCCACCTGGGTGCCAATGCCCTCCTTGGCGCAGAACTGCTGCAAGGAGATCAGACCGTTGTTATACAGACGCACGGTGTTGGAATCTCCCAGAAACAGGGTGCTGTCCAGATATTCCGTGCCCGCATCCGCTGTTTCAGTCAGCAGAGCACTGGAGGTGTTGTCGATCTGGTAGTGATTGGAAAGATCTGTGCTTTCGCCGTCCCCGGTGGTGTCCGTCGGCACGGAGTCTGCGGGTGTGCCGGGCGTTTCCGGCTTTCCCCGTTTGAGCAGGGTCAGGGTGATGCCTACGGTCAGCAAGGCCGCCAGTGCGCAGACCACACAGACCAGAACGGCCTGCCGCTGCAGCGAAGTCATAGACTGTTTGTCCGATTGATTCTTATGATTCATGTTATATTCACCACTTATCCTATCGTTCAACCGTTTGCACGGCAGGCCAGGAGCTTGTCCGTCAGCTCTTCGCAGCTTTCCGCCAGCAGCACCGGGCCAAAGGGCTCCAGTTCTTCCCTGCTGCCGTAGCCATACAGGGCACCGGCGGCATCCAGCCCGCAATCGGCGGCACCGCGCATATCATCGTTGCGGTCGCCCACCATCAGCACCCGCTTACCCTGTACACAGGGCTGGGTGAGAACATAGCGCACCACTTCCGTTTTGGTATCCCGGCTCTCATCCATGGACGCGCCGCCGATGAAATCAAAGTAAGGGGCCAGTCCCTGTTCTTCCAGAATGGGGGTCACGACCACAGTCGGCTTGGAGGTTGCGGTGCAGAGCACAAATCCTGCCTCCTTCAGGCGGCGCAGCATCTCTGCCGCACCGGGATAGGCCGTACCCTCATGGCTGCCCTTTTCGCGGTAACTCTCCCGATAGAGCTCGGTGGCCTCCTCGATTTTTGCAGGGTCAGAAAAATGCTCTCCAAAGCTCTTGCGGAGCGGCGGTCCCAGATAGCGCCGCAGGTTCACATGGGTGACATCCACGCCCATCTTGGTAAAAACTTCTTCCAGTGTATTCAGGATGCCGGGGGCGGAATCGATCAGGGTTCCGTCCACGTCAAATAAGATCACGTCATAGTGCTGCAAGTTCGTTTCCCTCTCTTTCACACATATACACGGTATAGTATAGCACAGAATTGCGTTTTCAGCAATTCCAACAAATCGTTTTTGCACTTTTTATACAAATCGGTCACAATCTGGCCTTAAAACGCAAAATGCCTGCCCGCCAGAATGCGGACAGGCAGGGGGTCATGCAGGCTTATTGGGCTGCAGCACCGTTATCAGCGGAGGGATAATAGAGGTTATTGGAGATAAACTCCAGCTTTTCCTTCAGCACCAGCTCCAGATTTGCCACGGCGTGCACCATGTTGGTGGCCGAATCGTTCACTTCCAGCAGCTTGCACAGGTCGATCTCGTTCATGGCGAGTGCGGTTTTCATCTTCTGGCTCTCGGCGCAGAGGATGTGGCTCAGAGCACTTTCCTGCAGCGCGATACTTTCCATCAGATCGATCACAGCCTGACTCAGGGTAACACGGGGCAGGGCCGGACATTCCAGCGTGGTGGGACAATTGATCGTTGCCATAGGGGACTCATCCTTTCTATATAAGGTGTACCCCATCCTATGTCCCCTGCCGTGCAGCCGTTACTGCTTTTTCTCCTGTGCAGAGATTTTTTCAATTACGCTCTGGTAACCGCCGGTTCCGTATTGGATACAGCGATTGATACGGCTGATGGTCGCCGTGCTGATCTCTACCTCTTTCACGATCTGGTCATAGGTGCGGCCGCCAAGCAGCAGCTTTGCCGCTTCCAGCCGTTGTGCCATATCGGAGATCTCCTTTACTGTGCACAGATCCTCAAAAAAAGCATAGCACTCCTCCCGGCTCTCAAGGCTCAGGATGGCATCGAACAATGCATCTACGGTCTCGTTTTTTCTGGAATTTTTCTCAGTCATTGCGGTCTCCTCTGCGGCAAACGCCGGAACTTCTGACAGAAAGAATCATATCATGTTATCACTTTAGCACACGAAAGTGTGAAAGTCAAGTCTTTTGCGTGAATCGTTTTCAATTCAGCATGTCCACAGTTTTCTTCTCTTCATAAATGAAATAAAATCACCTAAAATTTATTGCCGGATTTTCTGTCGAATTAAATTACGCCCGTTTAATAGTTTTAATACTGAAATGAAATATCCTTTGTTATCCGCACTCTTTCATCCCCTTTTTCAGAGATTTGCAGATAGACCAGTAGTTGAGATTAGGGAATATGAGATTGTCTTCCTGACAGGGTCGGTAACGCTCGATAATCTGCAAAGGAGTATCCAACAGTTTCACTTGGAACGGCACTTTTGTCTTGTACCGTTTGGACAATATCCACTTCTCACCATTCACTTCTACGATGTTGCTATTGGTTAGTTCCTTGATGTCCACGAAAGAGAGGGCAGTGAAGCTGGCGAAAACAAAAATGTCACGAATATAGAACAGTTGGACATCCCCAACTCGTGCGTCATCAACGTTTTCAGTTCATCTTCCGTCAGGAACTCACGTTCCGTCACATTAGGGCTGATGTGGAATTGGGCAAACGTTTTTTTCGGTATTAGTCCGTTAAAGTGCACACACATGACAACGCCTTTCAGCCACATGCATTTTTCCCATATCGTCCCGTTGTGAAGTCCCGCTTTCGTTGATAGGTAGGCTGCAAACCCCTTGATGAAGTCGGGCTTAATCTCCAGCATGAACATATCCGTCCGTCTGTAAAAAGACTTGATGAACGCTGCCACATGGTTTCTTGCCACCACCCGTGAACGGTGGTTGCCATTACCCCTGTCTTTTCCGACACGCTTCTTGAATACTTCGTTCTCACGTCCGGACGCTTTGAGCAGTGTCTCATACTCACTGCCGATACCCTGATAAGCATTGCTCACCATTTCAGCCGTCACGAACGCTTCACGGTCGAATATACGCAGGTAGTGCTTGATGATTTGAGCCTTGATGTTGTCAAGGGCAAGGTTGATATCACGTACTTCCGCACTCTTGCCTTTCGCCCTGTTCCCTT
>ENA-OUQH01002739-OUQH01002739.1-human-gut-metagenome-genome-assembly--contig:-NODE-2739-length-10625-cov-3.551277_pt1 | contig 10625 bp, 6 predicted proteins | sample MGYA00237948_ERZ548828 | MGnify/ENA primary metagenome ERZ548828 (study PRJEB26490, sample SAMN05194711) | human gut metagenome | biome: terrestrial biome; feature: human-associated habitat; material...
ATTCACTGCTAATGTAAAATAAATCACGAAGTGGCATATTTGGATTGTAAGTCGACTGATGTTCGTACAGGTATAAATTCGTGTCAATGATAAATGCCAGATCGTTTTTCATTCCCATATAGATAGCGTTTTCCAAAGTAACAATCTCTAAATCATCCGGATTCGTATAGTCTCTGCTGTTTACTGCATTGTAAAGCGAGAGCAGATTCTTTTTGTCTGAAAATAACCTTATCACGGTGGACGGCAGATGCACATAAATGCATCGTGCCTCCGGCAGGAGAATAGAGCATTGTAAAAATAGTTTTCATCCGTTTCCTGCTTTTAAATTGGTTAATGGGTAATAAAAGCATAGATACGAAATGAATGACACCGATTGTTTTTGATAATCGAGTGCTTCCTAGAATACAGATGGCTCATCAGCCACAAAGATTTTGTAAAATATGCTTTGGGATATTGTATCATACCAACATCAGAAAATGCAATGGAGAAAATAGTAAAATTTTAAATATTATGAGTACTAAAAAAATGAATAAAAGCATTCATTCAAATCTCCGCAACAGTAGCCCAAACAAAAGAATCATGCTACAATGAACCAAGGAAGATAAAAACAGCAGAAATGCCATAGAATAACGAAGGAGACCATCAGACATGAACATAAATATTTTATATGAAGATGAGGAGATTATCGTCTGTGAAAAACCGGCGGGGGTTGCGGCGCAGACAAGACGGTTAGGACAGGCGGACATGGAAAGCCTTCTGAAAAATTACCGGGCAGGAAAGGGAGAACAGCCGTATATCGGGGTGGTACACAGGCTGGATCAGCCGGTGCGCGGAGTGATGGTTTTTGCCAAAACAAAAGAAGCTGCGGCGGATTTAAGCCGTCAGGTGCAGACAAAAATGGCAGATAAATTTTATTATGCGGTGACAGACGGTGTGCCGGAACAGAAAAAAGGTACATTGGAAGATTACCTGCTCCGGGATGGAAAAACAAACACTTCAAAAGTGGTATCTAAAAGTACGGAGGGCGCAAAGTCAGCAAGGCTGGACTATGAAGTGACCGCACAGAATAAAACGAACGCCATTCTCCGGATCCGGTTAGACACCGGAAGGCATCATCAGATCCGGGTACAGTTAGCAAATGCAGGAATCCCGATCGTTGGGGATGCGAAGTATAATTTTAAAGAGACAATGACACGGAGTGGAAACGGTCTTTTACTCTGCTCTTATAAAATCGGATTTAAACATCCAAAGACACATAAAAAAATGGAGTTCGAAATCAGGAATCCATTTCTCATCTGAGACAGAAACGCAGGAGTTACAAAGGACTTCTGCGTTTTTGCTATAAAAATAGTTACTGTTCACTCAGCAGTAAAACACTTGCTGTTTTGCTGCGTAAGAAAGTGATTCAGGAGTGAGCAGACTCCTTTTGTGAAGCAAAAACTGAAATGAGTCAGCGAATCGTTACTGGAACGAAGTATGAGTGAACAGTAACGAAAAATAGAATAAAATCACGAAAAATGTCGAAAATAGAGTGGTAAAATAAGCATAATGTGCTAAAATACAAATAGGATTTAAAATTGGGTTCATAAAATAAAAAAGATGTAGTGGGAGGTATGGGTATGAACAATATTAAGGTGAGAACAAAATTAGTCATTGTAATGGTGATTGCACTGATCGCACTGGCACTATGCGCCGTCATTTCCAACACAAGCCTGTCAGGACTTGGAAATAATGCGTTAGACATTATCGAGAATGATATGCGTTCCTCGTATGATGAACAGATCAAGGCACAGGTAGATAATGTAATATCTCTTTGCCAGAGCATTTACAATCGGTATGAAAAAGGTGAATATACCTTAGACGAGGCAGAAAAACTTGCAGCAGACCAGATTCGTGATCTGCGTTACGGCAATAATGGATATTTCTGGGTAGATACCTATGATGGAACAAACGTAGTCCTTCTCGGCAATGACACAGAGGGAACAAATCGTATGGATGCAGTGGACACCAATGGATTTGCGTATATGCAGGCGATCATCAACGCAGGAAAGCAGGAAGACGGCGGTTTTACGGATTATGTATTCCCGAGAGAGGGTGAGACGGAGTCTTCTCCAAAACGTGCTTACAGCAAGGCATTTGAGCCATTTGGCTGGGTACTTGGAACCGGAAATTACACGGACGATATTGATGATGATGTACTGGATGTCAAAAATGAATTTTCTTCCTATGAATCCAACAGCAGAATGGCGATCATCGGAATCGCTGTTGTCATGGAAGTAATCTTAATTTTAGTCCTGACACTGATCACAGTCAGCATTGTGAAACCATTGAAAAAGAGCCTTACCCACATTAACGAGATAGCGCAGGGTGATTTTTCAAAAGAATTTGAACAGGATCTGTTAAAGAGAAAAGATGATTTTGGACAACTGGCAGATTCGCTTGAGAAAATGCGCTCTGAGATGAAGGAACTGATTGGAGAGGTGAAATCAGAAGCATTAGAGATCACCGGCATGGTGCAGGAGATTGATACAAGTCTTCAGGCATTAGATGATCAGATTGAAAATGTATCTGCGACAACGGAGGAGCTTGCGGCAGGTATGGAGGAGACAGCGGCATCTTCGGAAGAGATGAATGCAATGTCACATGAGATTGAGAGCGCTGCGAAGAGTATTGCAGAGAGATCTCAGGATGGCGCTAACGAGGCAGATGAGATCAGGGAACGTGCTGTGAAAATCAAAAAAGATACAGACGAAAATGACAGACGTACCAGATCGATTCATGAGGAGATTAATGAGAGCCTGACAAAAGCACTCGAAGATATTAAGGTTGTGGATCAGATCAATGTTCTTGCCAAATCAATCATGGATATTACCGGACAGACGAACCTTCTGGCTTTGAATGCATCCATTGAGGCTGCCAGGGCGGGAGAGGCAGGAAAAGGATTTGCGGTTGTTGCAGATGAGATCCGTGTATTGGCAGAGCAGTCAAAAGCCGCAGTTGCCCATATTCAGGAAGTGACTGGCAATGTGACCGCAGCCGTTGAGAATCTTGCAAATGATGCAGAGAGGCTGCTGGAGTTTGTCGGAAATGATGTTGTGGAGAGTCTTGGAGGATTTGCAGAAATGGCAAATTCCTATAACAGTGATGCTGCCAATGTAGATTCCCTTGTAACAGATTTCTCAGCGTCATCGGAGCAGCTGCTCGCATCCATTAACGGAGTGATGGATGCTATCTCCGATGTCAGCAAGACTGCGACAGAGGGAGCTACCGGAACAACGGATATTGCTGAAAAAGTAGGAAACGTTGTGCAGGAGGCAGAGGCAATTAAACAGAAGGCAGAGACAACCTATCATTCTGCTGAAAAACTACAGAAAAATGTGGAACGTTTTATTGTTTAACGGATATGGGATATTGATATAGAATGTGACAAAACAGCAAGCGTGTTTTGGGAGCAAAAGGGAATCGTATGATAGATAAGTATTATAACGGGGTTATTGAACAGGTCGCAGGAGGAATCGGAAATGTAGAACATAACAGTATCCTTGTGCGGTATAGCAATGATTTTTCTATATGGGATTTAGAGAGTGTCAATCATTATAAGGACCAGACAGATATCTTTTTTACCTGTCATGAGTTTTCTTATAACAAGATCGCAGAGGCTTATGAACCATATCTGGGACTGATACGGCAGATGTTTCATAAGTATTGCAGCGGCACACTGGAAGAGTTTATGGAAGAATGTGATGTCTACAAGCTTCAGAGACCTGTGTTTGAAAGTTATTTTGAAAAGGGATTTTGCGAGAGAACGGAACAGATCCTGATCGATGAGGTAGAGTATGAGCAGGAACGTATGCGCAATTCGATCGTGACGATGCTTCAGAAATTATCAGAGATCCGTCCGGTCGTCATTGTGTTGAACCGCTTTCAGCTGGCTTCGAAAAGTACCATGCAGCTTACCAACAGACTGCTTCAGACAAAGAATAAAAATATCGGCATTGTCTTGGGAGTCAATGATGTGCAGTCGATTCCGGAATTTGCACATGAAGAGTGGGATGCGATCTGTGAGAGTATGGATGACCGGAACATGGTGTACCATATCGGAAATGCAGGCAGGAACATGGAACCGGATGTCATGGACTATTACTCTGATTATGAGAGTGACGATGGCTATCGGAAACTGAATAATCTGGTATACTTTCTGGATTTTGATCAGGCAGACCATCATCTGAGCAAGATTGAGCGCCGGATCAAGTTTGATAACTTTACGATTTCTGAGAAAAAGCATTATCAGCTTTTGCTGTTACAGATTATGGTGTCGGTGTTGCAAAGAGATATTGCGAAGGCTCTGGAATCCTGCGAAGATCTGGAAAAACTGCAGGATCAGGAGAAAGAGGGAGCATTTTATTATAATTTCTGGATGGCAACTTCTTACATGTATCTTGGAAAGTTAGAGGAAGCCATGATTTATGTACAGAAGGCAAAGGAGTGCGGAGAAGCGCTGGGGGATGATTTTTTAGTGTTCCGTGCAGAACTTTTAAAAGCGCAGAACCAGATGTCCGGCTGGTGCAATATTTTCTTCTGTGCCCAGGATATTGAGATCAGCGATAAACTGATCGAGAAGCTGAATGCGTACCATTACAAAAATCATCTGGCGCATATTTATATTTATGCATACGACAATAAACCGGAGATCGTGGCAAAAGCGTACCGGTCGGAAGCATTTCTGATTTATTTTTCCAAGGGCGTTGCGCTTGCAAAAGAGATTGGCAATGAGCAGCTTATCAGCATTGCATATCGGAAAAATATCATGATAGCATCCACAAATGGCGAGTACGAAGTTTCCCTGTTATATTCGATCCGTACCTATGAGGCGATGAAAGATGTTGACAGCGTGGAGGGCGGAAGGATCTATTCCGGTATTGCGTATAATTTATGTGCAATGGGAGAAAATGAGAGAGCCCAGAGCTATTACAACAAGGCGATTAAGATATTATGTAAACTGAGAAAGCCGGAGGATATTGCAGAAGTACATTATAATATGTCATTGAACTGCGTTATGCTGGGGCAGTATGACAAGGCGCAGGAATACCTGACACAGTGTATGAAAGCGATCGAAAAGCTGCATCTGAACAGTCTGCGTGTCTGCAACCTGTCCAAACTGTATGGATTGTTTGCTCTGGTTTCCATTTTACAGGGAAACCGTTTTAACTGTGAGAGGTATCTGTATAGCTGCCGCCAGTTTTTGAATTATATTTTCGAGAAGGAAAAGACAGAAAACAACCTCGCCACTGTGCATGACTACGCAAAGGCAGATGATGATATGTTCCTCTATACGTTTTCCAAGGCATTATTAGCACAGCATGACGGAGACAACGAGGAGGCGCTAAAATTATATGAGCAGGCAGATATTTATTTAAAGAGAGCAGAGGGAAACCAGTTTTTCTGTTATGTGCTGTTCCGAAGGAACAGGATGGAATGCTTCAGGAATGCAGGAAAAGAGATCCTTTATGAGCAGGAAGAGTTTATTTTAAAACAGTATGAAGAGACACATCGTATCATGTTCCATGAGTACGCGGAGGATATGAAAGATCTTCTGCCACCGGCAGCGTCAGATGTGTATAAGAGACAGACTGTGAGGAATTATCAACCAGGGAAATCGAGGATCTGTTAAAGCAGGAGAGCGTGGAGCGGGCATATAAGAGTAAGAAAGAACAGCTCGACTTTATTTCTATCTGGCAGAAACTGATCGATGTAAATGGTATCACTGCAAAAGAGATGCTCAATATGGTCATGAAGACATTTTTAAATCATTTTGACGTCGACCGGGCAGTCTATATCCGCTATAGCGAGAGGGTGCCGCAGGTACTTTACAATGACACAGAGAAAGAGATGACGCCGGAGATCATGAAGATCATGGAAAAATCCATGCGGAAAAATGCGGGTGGATTTGTGATCTCCAAGATCAGCAGCAATTATTCTGAACATCAGGATATCACATCGATTTTTGGTGATGAAGATGTGTGTTCCATGGTGGCGATCCCATTTTTTAACAACGCAAAAATCGAGAATATTGTCATCACCTATGTGCTGATGAAGGATAACTGGCATTCCTCGGTGAACCGTTATATGCTTGATGAGGACGATCTGAACTTTTATCAGCTTCTGTTCCGTGAGGTGCGTTACGCATTGAACAGGCTTGATGCCTATGACAAGATTTATGAGATGAATACAAAACTGTATATGTCGGCAGTTACAGACCAGCTGACAGGATGCTATAACCGTGAAGGGTTCTACCGCAAATTAGACGCACTTCTGAAAGAGATCGCAGGGGAAAAAAGAAAACCAAAGCTGGGAGTGATGTTTATTGACCTGGACAATTTCAAACACTATAATGATACGTACGGACATGATGTGGGCGATTTCGTTCTGATCAAAATGGCTGATATTTTTACGGAAGTCTGTGGAAAAGATGGTTTTGTGTGCCGTTATGGCGGGGATGAGTTCCTGATCTTCCTTTATACAGATGACAGGGATATTTTCAAAGAAAAGGCAGAGCGTATCTATCAGATTATTGATGAGGCAGACGGATTTTCGGCGGAGATCAGTGAAAAACTCGGACAGTCATTCTCAATCGATAAACAGCATCAGATCTCCTGCTCCATCGGTATTGCAGCCGGAGACCATATCTGTACGGAAAATGATATGACAGAGATGATCAAGAGGGCGGATGATCTGTTATATTCGATCAAAACAACGACAAAAGGAACCTATCGTATATGAAAATCGTTTTACCTGAGAAAGTAACTTATATTATTGACACACTGACACAGCATGGCTTTGAGGCCTATGCTGTAGGTGGGTGCGTCCGTGATACGATGTTAGGACGGATTCCTATGGACTGGGACATCACGACATCAGCAAAACCGGAACAGGTAAAAGAGTTATTCCGACATACCATAGATACTGGGATCCAGCATGGAACGGTTACCGTGATGCTTGAACATGAGGGATTCGAGGTGACCACATACCGTATAGACGGGGAATATGAGGATGCAAGGCATCCTAAGGAGGTACAGTTTACTTCCAATCTGTTAGAAGATCTGAAGCGCCGCGATTTTACGATCAATGCCATGGCTTACAATGATAAGGATGGGCTGGTCGATGCGTTTGATGGTGTGGGAGATTTAGAGCGCGGTGTGATCCGGTGCGTGGGAGCTGCTGTGGAGCGTTTTACGGAGGACGCGCTTCGTATGCTGCGTGCAGTGCGGTTTGGAGCGCAACTTGGCTTCTCTATTGAAGATGAGACAAGAGAGGCGATTGTTTCCCTGGCACCAAACATTGCAAAAGTGAGTGCAGAACGTATTCAGATCGAGATGGTAAAACTTCTCACGTCCGGACATCCGGAACTGCTGCGCACGGCCTATGAGACAGGACTTACCGCAGTTTTTCTGCCGGAATTTGACGAGATGATGAAAACACCGCAGAATAATCCGCATCACTGCTATTCCGTGGGAGAACACACACTGCATGCCCTGATGGAGATACAGGCAGATAAAGTGGCGCGTATTACAATGCTGTTACATGATGTGGCAAAACCGATGTGCAGAACCACGGACGAACATGGCGTGGATCACTTTTATGGACACCCACAGGAAGGAAGTCTTGTGGCAAGGAAGATTTTGCGGCGGCTGAAGTTTGACAATGATACAACCGACCGGGTATGCAGACTGATCTTATGCCACGACGATAATCCGCCTTTGCAGGAGCGGACGGTCCGCAGGGCGATCTATCGGAACGGTGTGGATCAGTATCCGCTGCTTTTTGCAGTAAAAAGAGCGGACATGCTGGCACAGAGTGCATACAGGCGGGAGGAAAAAGCAGAGTATTTAAAGGAATACGAAGAAATATATGAGCAGATCATGGCGAAGCGGCAGTGCCTTTCCATAAAGGAACTTGCGGTTACGGGAACGGATCTGATCGCAGATGGAATGCAGCCGGGAAAGGCGATCGGCGAGACGCTGAAACAGCTTTTGGAGTATGTGCTGGAACACCCGGAGGACAACACGAAAGAAAAATTAATGGAACAGGTTCATAATATCGCATCCCCTCACATATGATGAATTGACACGGCAGGAGAGCATTTGCTCTCTTATCGCAGATTCATCGTATGGAGGGGATTTTCATGTATATCAGGCCGGAACAGATAGCAGAACAATATGAGATGGAGGTAAAGTCTATTTCGAAGGGAAGGGACTGTTTTTTGTGTGAAACAGATCTCGGAATGCGCGCACTGAAGGAGTATAGGGGCTCTGTGGAGCGTGCGGAATTTCTGGCTGGAATGCTTGATTTCCTGAAGGGGCAGAATATTGTGGCAGAGCAGATCTTTTATACAAAAGAAGGGGAAATTTTTGCCAGGGACGAAGAGGAACAGAATTATCTGCTATTGTCAGTTTTCCGTGGAGCCGAGTGCGATACGAAGAGCAGGGAGGACATGGTGTATGCGGTAAGACTGCTCGCTGGTTTACATAATGCAACTGAACAGTATCCGGACGAGGTGCCTGAGTTTGTAAAAATGAATCCTAACGCCCTGCTTTTGCTTTATGAAAAACATAATCGTGAATTGCGGCAGGTGCGCAACTATATCCGTGGCAGAAAACAGAAAAATGAGTTTGAGGAAATGTTTATGCGTCAGTTTGCAGGCTTTTTTGAAAAGGCACAAGCTGTCACAGAGCAGTTACAAAATATGGAGATTCGTGAGGAGTTGACTGGCTTCTGCCATGGGGATTATAACCAGCACAATGTCATTTTTTCGAGAGAGGGCGTGGCAATCGTCAATTTCCTTAATTTTTCCTATCAGATCCGGGTGAGCGACCTCTCAAATTTTGTGCGGAAGATGATGGAAAAGAATAGCTGGAACACATCGCTTGGAATGGAGCTGATCGGGGCATATGATTCCGTGCGGAAACTAAAGCCACAGGAATTGTCCTATCTGTATTTTTACCTTGCGTACCCCGAGAAATTCTGGAAAATTGCAAATCATTATAGTCATTCCCACAAAGCATGGCTTTCCGGCAGAAACACAGAAAAACTCAGCAAAGTGGTCGCGCAGGAAGGGGCAAGAGAGCATTTTTTGCAGACGCTTGCAGGGAAAGTGGGAAATAGGATATAATTAGGTAACAGCGAAACTTTTTTTTCACAATTCTATTTACGCTTTGATGAGTTTCGCAATTTACATAAGAGGTGATATGTTGAGAAAATTAAGATACATGTATTATAGCATTATTTTAAGTATGATTTTATTAGCGGGTTGTGGACAGCAGACAAGACCGGTCTCGACTGCACAGTATTATAATCCGGCGAAAGAGACAGTGGCAGATACTGAGGAAGCAGAGGGCGCAGGGGCGGAGACATCGATCGGAACCGATCTCTATCTGATCATTGGCAATGACATGACCAATGAACAGTTGAATTTAAAGCAGCTTGCATCAGGAAAGCAGTATCTGTATGTTTATTCATTGTCTACAGACTTTCTGGATAAATACGGAAACAGTGCAACAACGATGGATTTTGAGCCGGGCAGGGTGATCCATATTGGAAAAAAAGATGGCGAAGGACGGCTCTTGCAGGCACAGATCGCGGATGAAGTCTGGGAATATTCGGATATCACAAAATATTCGGTAGATACAGAGCGTGGGATTTTCAAAATTGCGGATTCCAAGTATTCGTATGACGCAGATTTGTTCGTGGAATCGAATGGAGAAAAAATCCGTCTGTCCGACCTGAACGAAAAAGATGAGATCCGTGTCGTTGGAATCGGAACAAAAATATTATCCGTATCCGTCACTACCGGACAGGGAACTCTGGAGTTAAAGAATACATCCGTATTTGAGGGAAGTTTTATTCAGGTGGGAAGTAAGATTTTTGCACAGATCACACACAATATGAAGCTGGAGATCCCGGAGGGAACTTATACGGTTACCGTTGCAAATGAAGGATATGGCGGCAGCACAGAGGTGGAGATCGCAAGAGGGGAGAACTGCACGCTTGATCTGGATGAATTAAAAGGTGAGGGTCCTAAGACTGGAAGTATCATATTTTATATTGATGTGGAGGGAGCAACGCTTTCCATTGATGGGGATACTGTGGATTACAGCGCACCTGTGGTACTGACCTATGGCGTGCACACATTGCATGCGGAGGCAGAGGGATACGACGATTTTGATAAAAAGCTTTTTGTTAACTCTGCGGCAGCGAATATCGATATCTCTCTTACCGGAGACGGTACTACGTCAGACAATGACATGACAGAGGGCACAGAGTCTGTGGAGGAGACCGAAACTGCTGAGACAGAGACAAAAGACAGTGAGGAGGAGACAAAGAGTACAGAAAAAGATTCGGAGACGTCAGACAAGTCCACGGACAAAGATGTGACATCTGATTATCTGTCCACACTTTCTGATCTCATCACGTCGTTGAATAAGTAAGAAGATGTAACTATTCAGAACCTCATTCGCAAAATCGTTCTCTCAGAGCTTTCCTTGAATAACAAGCATGCTTGTTATTTGCTCATTGTGGTTACTTCGCCAAAGAAATTTTCAAAATTATGCTCATTCATGCAAGCATGA
>ENA-OUQH01002740-OUQH01002740.1-human-gut-metagenome-genome-assembly--contig:-NODE-2740-length-10624-cov-3.538367_pt1 | contig 10624 bp, 10 predicted proteins | sample MGYA00237948_ERZ548828 | MGnify/ENA primary metagenome ERZ548828 (study PRJEB26490, sample SAMN05194711) | human gut metagenome | biome: terrestrial biome; feature: human-associated habitat; material...
GTCCGGAGCCGTCGAGCGCCATCACGGACCGCAGAGCCTTCGGCGCGAGCGCTGCCGTATTCCTGCTGGCGGTCGTGCTGCTCGTGACGCACGCGCAGACGGGTCTGACGGTTGCCTGCATCGGCGTGATCGTTGCGGCGCTGACGCTGCTTGTGATGGCGCTGTCGCACGGAAGGGCGACGGTGCTCGAGGTCATCCGCGGCGTGGACTATAAAACGCTGCTCTTCTTCATCGGCCTGTTCGTCTCGGTCTGCGGGCTGGAAAAGACGGGCGTGCTGGATATCATCGCGCGCTTCATCACCAACATCAGCGGCGGCCATGTGGCGACGATCGTCGTCATCATTCTCTGGCTCTCCGCCTACCTTCTCTCCGTGCTGTTCGTCACCGCGTATGCGAAGAAGGTCCGCGCCAACAAGGGCTCCATCCTCACCGCCGCGCAGCTCGACGAGTGCCAGAAGGCTTACGGCGGCAAGGACGTCACCACCGCGAAGCTCACCGGCCGCCAGAAGGCCGTGCTGTGGCTGTTCGCTCTCTCCTTCGTCGTGATGATCCTCGGCTTCATTCCCTGGGGCAGCCTGAGCGAAACCATGTACAACGCTTTCTCGAGCTCCACCACTTGGCTCACCGGCGCCTGCCTCGGCGACTGGTGGTTCTATGACGCCGCCACCTGGTTCCTGCTCATGGGCATCATCATCGGCATCGTCGGTCTCGAGGACAAGGGCCAGCTCATGAAGCTCATCGCCAACGGCTTCAGCGACATGGTCTCCGTCAACCTCGTTATCGCGATGGCTCGCGCCACCAGCGTTATCATGGCCGCCACCGGTCTCGGCACCTGGCTGGTCGAAGCCTCCGTCACCGCGCTCAGCCAGTCCGGCGTTTCCGCGGGTGTGTTTGCTCTGCTTGACTACATACTCCACGTCGGTCTCAGCTTCCTTGTTCCGAGTTCCTCCGGTCTCGCCGGTCTGTCCGCCCCGATCGTCTCCCCGATCGTCGCCGGCATGGGCTGGAGCGTAGAGACCTCCATCATGATCAACGTTGCCGCCAACGGCTTCGTCAACCTCTTCACCCCGACCTGCGGCTTCATCATGGGCGGCCTCGCGCTGGCGCGCGTCCCCTACGAGAGCTGGCTGAAGTGGGCGTGGAAACTGCTCCTCACGCTGTTCGTCGTCGTCGGCGTCGTCCTTACGATCGCGATGGCGGTGCTGAGCTGAATTTCCGCTTGAGTTATCGCATGATCTAATGGTAAAATACCGGTTGTACGCCCCATGGCGTACAACCGGTATTCTTCAAACAAGAGCCGCTTCGCCTGCTCTTGTTTGAGAAGGGCTGCGGCTCGCCGCAGCGCACCCGCTTTGCCCGCACGTTTGCGAGACTTTTCAGTCATTTGTAAAAAAGGACGGTGCAGATTATGCCCAGACGAGCCATGCTCCAGGATGCCCGCGCCTCCGCGTCCGACCCCGCCGTGATCTGCTCGTTCGATTACGAGGCGATCGACAAGCCCACCCGCGCGATCATCCATCAGGCGGCACGCTTTCTTTACGTAAAGCGCGGCCGCGGCAAGCTCGTCATTGACGGCGAGGAGTACGTCCTCCAGCCCAACACGCTCGTCGCCATCACGCCGTGGAAGATCACCGACACGGTAGAAGTGACGGAAACGCTCCAGTTCATCAAGGTCATATACGACTATTCCTATCTCAACTCTGTATTCAAGAGCGTTCTCGGCTCGGGCGATGCTTCCGCCGAGCCCCTGCGCTTTCTCACCGTGGAGCCGGTCGCCTATCTTGACAGCGTACAGGCGGAGTATGTGGACGGCATCATGGAGCATCTCAAGGCGGAGCTCGGCGTGGAATCCACGCGTGTCAAGCCTCCGGACAAGCCGTTTTCGCAGCTCTATACGGTCAACAAGCTCATCGATCTGATGGTCGTTTACCGCCGGTATATCATGTCGCACCGCGGCGAGCTGGACTCCGGACGGGAGGAGACCGTCAAGGACCAGTCCGTTTTGAGCTACATTTATGCCCATTCCGCGGAAAAGCTCACGCTCTCGCAGGTCGCGGAGGCGTTCTTTCTTTCGGAATCGGCGCTCTCCAAGCAGATTGCCGGCATGACCGGCACGACGTTCTCGAAGCTCCTGAGCAGCATCCGCGTGGAGAAGGCGTCGGACTATCTCATCTATACGGATCTCACGCTCGACGAGATTGCGGGGCTCTGCGGCTTTGTGGACGCCTCGCACGTGTCCAAGCACTTTGCGCAGCGCGTCGGCATCACGCCGATGCAATACCGCAAGATCTATTCCAAGGCCGTCACCAAGTTCAACATCTCCGACAAGGCGATCGCCTTTGCGCTGACGGACTACATCTACAAAAATTATGAGACCGAACGGCTCACCGCCGCAAGCGTCGCCGCCGAATTCGGCGTGTCGGTGCCGGAAATGAACCGTCTGCTTCTCTATTATAACGAGATGAACTTTGATACGCTGCTCAACTCCACGCGCATCAATAAAGCGTGCGAAATGCTCGTATCGACGGACTATCTCGTGATCGACGTTGCCGTCGCCGTCGGCTACAGCAACATCAAAACGTTCAACATGAATTTTTACCGCTTCAAGGAAATGACGCCGACGGAGTTCCGCGACCGCATAACCCTTCAGCGCACAGACGGCAGCGAAACGCACGGAAAGGGCCGCGGCGCGCGCCGCCGCACGGTGCCCGTCCGGGCACCGGAAACCGCAAAGGAGACGACAGAATGAAATCCGGAAGACAGGGCACCATTCTCCGAATCATTTCGGAGCAGAGCATTGAAACGCAGAATCAGCTCATGGACGAGCTGAAAAAGCGCGGCATTGACACCACACAGGCTACGCTCTCGCGCGACATCCGCGAGCTCCGTCTCGTCAAGCAGCGCAGCGCGGACGGCACCAGCCGGTACGCCGCGGCGGAGGTCGCGCCCGCGCCGGAGATGAGCCAGGGGCTCAAGGAAAATCTCCGCCAGACCGTGACGGGCGTTTATGCCTGCCAGAATCTCGTCATCATCAAGACGCTGCCGGGGCTCGCCCCTGCGGTGTGCACCGCCGTGGACGGCATCGCTCCCCTGCCGGGGCTTGTCGGCTCGCTTTCCGGCAACGACACGGTGTTTCTCGCCATGCGCGACAACGCCGCCGCCGAAACCCTCGCCCGCGAAGGCCGCAGCCTGTTCATGGGCTGAATCCCGGATAACCGACCATCCCCGCCGGAAACTCTATCCGGCGGGGATGGTTTTTTGTGTGTTTCTTTGCGCCTGCACGTTCCGGCCGCCGTCCACCGCTGCCATTTGCGCCGCGGTGATACAACCGTGATTTTGCGGTTTTCCGCGTTTTTGCGCGCAAACGATCCCGTCAGGAAATTTTCCGGACGGGATCGTTTTTTCTTTATTCGAGATTGAGGCGCTTGCTGAGGATGGCGCGGGTGGCGAAGAAGAAGCCAGTGCCTACGAGAAGATCAAGGCCGATGTAGATGCCGATCGCGGAGGCCATCATGCCGACGCCCTGAACATGCCAGCCGGTATCGTCCAAGCAGAACTCCCAGTTCAACAGCACATCGGGAAATGCATCGGACTGGAGGAGCGACATGCACCCATTCATAATAATGCTGAAGGCGATGCTGATGCCGACATAGGCAAGCAGCGCAAACCATCCGCGGTTTTTCTTTGCGAGATGCCCGATCGAAATGGCGGTATAGATCTGCAAAATGGTGACGGCAGCGGCGATGAGCATATACACCGCAAACTCGGCGATCAGCCAGCCCGTTCCGGCAGGCAGCGGGTTTACGCGCAGATAGCGGCCCGCTTCCTGGAACGCCTGCGCAACGTCGCTGAAGTTGAGCGGCGTGAGCACAGCCATCAAAAGCACCCCGCTCAGCAGCGCGACAATGGCGCTCGCCACGGAAAAGATCATGCTCGTGAGCGCTTTGGAGGCGATGTGCTCCGAGACCGACACGGGCAGCGTGAACATGAGGTACCCTTCGTCGCCGAGAAGGCCCTTATAAAACCGGTTGATGATGAAAACGAGCATGAAAATGCCCATCGCCACATAAAGCGCCACGAGCAGGCCCATTGGCAGCACGGTGATAATAAAGCGTGCCAGCTTGCTTTGGATATCGCCGTCGAACGTGATCCGAAGCGTGAGACCGTTGATCGCGGCAAGCGCCGCCAGACCGATCCAGATCAGCGCAAACGTGCGGATACCGGAGCGCAGATCGTATTTCATCAGTTTACCGAGCATTGTATTCTCCTCCATTCCCCATGACCGGCGCGCGGAACATCTTGCGGAACAGCTCGTCCACGCTGCCGCCGGTGCGCTCGCGGATGCTGTCGGTGCTCTCGTGCAGGACGACCTGTCCCTGCTGGAGGAACACCGCCTCGTCGAGCACCTGTTCCACATCGAGGATCAGATGCGTCGAGATGAGCACCGTACCGTTTTCGTTATAATTCGTCAGGATCGTGCGCAGAATAAACTCGCGCGCCGCCGGATCGACGCCCGCGATCGGCTCATCGAGCAGATAGAGCCGCGCGCGGCGCGACATGACGAGCATGAGCTGCATCTTTTCGCGCGTGCCCTTCGAGAGCGTTTTGATCCTGCTGCCCGCTTCCAGACCGAGCACGCGGCACATTTCCTCCGCCTTGGCGCGGTCAAAGTCGGCATAGAAGTCCGAGAACATATCGATCATATCGCCGACGCGCATCCAGTCGGGGAAATATCCCCGGTCGGGCAGATAGCTTGTGATCGCCTTTGTCTCTACGCCGGGCAGGAGACCCGCAACGCGCGCCTCACCCGCCGTCGGCTGAAGAAGGCCGTTGAGGATCTTAATAAGCGTCGTCTTGCCCGAGCCGTTCGGGCCGAGCAGACCGACGATCTTGCCGGATGTAAGGCTCAGATCAACGCCGCGCAGCGCCTGCACCGCTTCAAAGCTCCGGCACAGCCCGGTGCATTTTACCAGTTCTTCATTCATCGTTCTTTTTCCTTTCCGCCTGCGCCATATCCGCGGCCTCACCGCAGGAATAGCCCAGCGCTCCCATTTCCTTGAAAAAGTTTTCCGTGCACTCCACGGCCAGCCGCCGCCGCATCTCCTCGAGCGCCCCGGCGTTTTCCGTCACGGTGCGGCCGAGCGTCCGGTTCGTTGTGACGAGGCCGAGCGTTTCGAGCTGCGTGATCGCGCGCTGCATCGTGTTCGGATTAACGCCCGCCTCCGCCGCCAGCTCCCGCACCGCGGGAAAGCGCGACCCCAGCGGATACGCGCCCGTGATGATCCGCCGCGCCAGCTGCTCGGTGAGCTGCTGCCAGATCGGCCGCGAGCCCTGAATCGCAAAGTCCATGCCAGCCCTCCTCGTTGTATTGCTGTATTAAGCGATTAGTACACTACTACACTCATACAGTTTTGTCAAGCCCCTTTTTTAATTTTTCCTGTGGATTCCGCGCAGGGAATGTGGTAACATGAAAATGTTCAAATAATCTTAAAATTTTTTTGCTTTTTACTGAACCGCGTGTTGGGAAAAACCGTCTTTCTTTACAGAAAGGCGTAGAGCCTCTCAGAGAGAGTTTGCGTATGACAGCCGAAGAGTTTACCGTCCAGATCATGGACATGAAAAAAACGCTCTACCACGTTTCCTGCGGCATTCTCCGCAGCGAGGCTGACCGGGAGGACGCGGTGCAGGAGTGCATATGCAAGGCGTGGGAAAAGCGCGATTCGCTCAAAAGCGCGGGCGCATTCCGCGCATGGGTGACGCGCATTCTTATCAACGAATGCTACGACATCTGCCGCCGGGGGAGCAAGATCGTTCTTCTCGACGAGATGCCGGAGGCGGTCGCCCCCGAGAGCGGCGACCGCGAGCTGCGCGACGCCGTGATGGGTTTGGATGAGATATACCGTATGCCGATCCTCTTATTTTATGTAGAGGGGTTCAGTATACGGGAGATATCCCGTATTTTACAGATCCCCGAGGGTACGGTCAAATCCCGGCTGTTTGCCGGGCGCGGAAAGCTCCGCGAAGTTTTGGGTGAGGAGGGGCCGGTATGAGGGATTCCTGGGACAATATGTTTGAAGAGGTTCCCGCATCGTTTGAGGCACGGATGAAGGAAACACTTTCCGCGCTGGAGGAAAAGCCGAAGATACGGCGCTTCCGGTTCGGTACGGGCGCTCTCGTCGCGGCGGCGCTGCTCGTCGCGGTGCTCGGTGGCACGGCGCTGGCTACGGACTTTTTCGGTCTGAAGAGTCTCACCGTCACCGACCCGAACGCCTCCCCCGCCGCGGTCTCCGCCACGGCGGAGCCGGTGAGCGACAGCACGGTCATCGCGCTGCAGGGCGTGCCGGGGAGCCCGGAGTTCAAGGCAAACGCCGAGTGGATGGACTTCCTCGCGTCGTACGACACCGCCGCCATGGCGAAGGAAACCGCCGCCTGCCTGCCGGAGAAGTACGATCTCTACTCCGTCTCCACGCAGGACATGGCCAACGAGCTCGACCAGATCACCCGCAAGTATAATCTGCGGCTGCACACGTCCGTGACGGACTTTGACAGCGAGGATACGCTCTACTCCCTGCTGAACGCCGAACCGTTCCTTACCGACTGCACCGCCGTGAGCGGATATATTTACGAGGACGGCTCCTTCCAGGCCTACGGCACAAACGTTTCCGGCAAGAGCTACGAATATCAGCTTGGCCGGTACGTCAAGGGCGCGTTCTCCGAGGTCACGCTGAACATCGGCAGCGCCGAGGATTATGAGGAGTGGATCTACACGACCTCCCGCGGCGACGAGGTACAGCTCTCGCTCGGCCCGAGCCGCTGCGTCGTGATGTCCGACCAGCCGAAGGCGTTCGTGGCCATCAACCTGCTCGGCGGCACGGAGGGCAACAGTTTCTTCATGCCGGAGCCGGTCACGAAGGAAGATCTTGAGGCGTTCGCGGAGCTCTTTGATTTTGCGAAGCTCGGATAATACGAAATGATACAGCGCACCCCCGCGGGAAATTTCCCGCGGGGGGGCATTTTCATTATTCGTACAGCAGCTTTTGTCTCTGGTAGGGCTGCGGCTCGTAGCGGACGGAGCCGATCTGCGGCTTCGGCGGGCCGTATTTGGGGTTGTAGCCGAAAAGGTTTATGTACCGCTCGATGTCGCCGCGCTCCCGCTCCATGGCGAGCAGCACCTCGAGCGCAGCGTTGGCGTCGTCCACGGCGCGGTGGGAGTTTACGCCGTCTACACCATAGCTCTCCACGGCGTTGCAGAGCTTGTGCGGATAGTCCCGCCGGTCTTTGTAGATCGCCATGATGTCGAGAAACTGCGCCTTTTGCAGCACCCCGTCGCAGCCGAGCCGGTGCAGGAAGTAAAAGAGGAAGCACAGATCAAACTGCGCGTTGTACGCGCATACGAGCGGCTTTTCTCCGGCGAGCGAACGGACGAACGCCTCCGCAGCCACGTCCTTTTCCACGCCGTTTTGAAAAAGCTCATCCTCACGGATGCCGGTGAGCTGCGTGATGACCGGCGGCAGACGGCGGCCCGGCGAGAGGCGGATGAGATAATCTTCCTCCGTGCGCTCCCCCGCCCGGTCGAGCCGCAGGAAGCCAAGCTCAATGATCTCGTCGGATCTGCAGTTCACGCCGGTCGTCTCCGTATCGAGCACGATGACGGAATCGTAGGTTTGAAAAAGGCTTTCAAGCATTCCTTATTCTCCCTTCGTCAGCACCGCGCCGACCAGTACAAAGTATTCCGGCGGTGCGTCCTTTGTCCCCCATTGGAGCGGCGCGCCCAGCTTGTCCGCGGCGAGCGCGCCGACGTTCGCGCCGAGCGATTCGAGCGAATAGCGGAGCTTTTCCGGAAACCGGCAGGGCTCCTTGTCCCGGCGCGCGCATCGCTCGCACACGAGGCAGCGCCCGGCGTCCAGGCGAAGGGAACCGCACGTTTCCCGCTCCCGCTCTTCGAGCAGCGCATCAAACGCTCTCCGGTACGGGCAGAGGAACATCTCCGGGTCGGCGAGTGCCGCGGCTTTCGCCTCCTCGCTCTCCGGGAACACCTGCACGGCGTACAGCGTGACCGCGGCATACTGCGGCCAGACCGCCGCGGGGTCAAAATCGTAGGGCGGGCAGGACCACGTCTGCCCGCAGCGCGGGCACGCGGCGCAATAGCCGAGGAATTTTTCCACGTCCACATACTTTTCCAGCATCTCGCTCATCGGCAGCGCGCCGGTGAGGTGCTCCACGCGCACGCCGTTTTCTCTCTTTTCCATGGGTATCTCCCTCATTTCAGCGATTCCTGATGGTTTACCACACCCTTGAACGGCGTCATAAGCAGGATCTTGATATCAAACAGCATCGACCAGTTTTCGATATAATAGAGATCGTAATCCACCCGCGCGCGGATGGAGGTATCGCCGCGCAGACCGTTGACCTGTGCCCAGCCGGTGATGCCGGGGCGCACCTGATGGCGCACCATATAAAGCGGAATGCTGTATTTAAAATGATCGACGTACCGCGGGATCTCCGGCCGCGGGCCGACGAGCGACATATCGCCCGCAAGGACGTTAAATAGCTGCGGCAGCTCATCGATGGAGTAGCGCCGCATGAACGCCCCCCACGCCGTGCGGCGGGGATCATGGTCGCGCGTCCACGCCGTGTCCGACTGCGCGTTCACGCGCATGGAGCGGAATTTGAGCATATAAAAGGGCTTCTTGTCCTTGCCGATACGCTCCTGCCGGAACAGGACCGGCCCCGGAGAGGAAAGGCGCGTGCCGATCGCGGCGACGAGCATGACGGGCGATGTGAGAACAATGAGAACAAGACTCGCGAGAATATCAAAAAGACGCTTGACGATGTCCGCGCCGGCATTGTCGAGCGGCACACGCCGGACGTTCACCAGCGGCAGACCGCACAGCTCCTCCACATACGGGTGGCGCGACATATATTCATACCCGATCGGCAGCAGCGCGAGCTTCACGCCGGTATCCTCGCATTCGCGCAGTATCCCGCCGAGCCGTTCCGCCTGGTTTTCCTCCATGGCGATCACCGCCTCGTCCGGTGCGTTCGTCTCAAGCGCCGTGCGCAGAGAATCATAAGAGCCCAGATGCGGCACGCCGCTGAGCGCCGATGCGCCCACGCTGCCGATGACCGTCCAGCCGGCGTCGCGTCCCTTCTTCACGCGGCGCAGACATTCGCGCGCCGATGCGCCGTCGCCGATGATGACAAGGCGGCGCAGCCCATTTCCGGCGCGGTACTGCCGGCGGAGCAGACGGTGCGCAATAAAGCCGCGCGCGCCGGTGAACGCGATGAGCAGCAGATAGCAGAGAAGGATCATCCAGCGCGAAAAGTCCACCACGCGGAACACGAAGATGAGATCGATATACAGCATCACGCCGAACGTGCAGCCAAGAACGATGTTCCCAAATTCGTGGATGAAGCCGCGCTGCGGCTGCGGCTCGTAGATGCCGAGCAGCCCGAAGAGCACGGCGTACACCGGTGAGAACAGCCCCGCCCAGAGCATATGATACTCGAAGCCGCCGACCGGATTTTCGCCCCGGAACAGCACGAACCGGATAAAAAACGCCGCCGCCATCGCCGCCACAGACAGCGCCATATCCGTTGCCGCCCAGAGGACGGTCTTTTTTGTTTCTCGTTTCTTCATCGCATTTTCCGCCGTATAGGAAAGTTTTGTCAGTTTTTAGACGGTTTGCCGCGCAGCGCGGTTCGCCTCCGCGCGCTTACGCAGCTATATTTTACCACAAATGGTTTGTTTCTTCCACGGTTTCTGTTATAATCCGGTGTAGAAAATACCGTACCGGAGGACGCCATGAACCATTCCGCGCCGAAAATTTTATATACCGCCTCCAGCAGCGCGCATTTGGTGAGCTTTCATCTGCCGTATCTCGCCGCGCTGCGCTCGCTCGGCTGGGATGTGACCGCCGCGGCGAACGGCAGCGGCGAAGATCTCGGCGAGGGCGTGCGGTTTCTCGCCGTGCCGTTTACGAAGAGCTTCGTATCGCCGAAAAATCTCCGCGCCGCCGCGCTTTTGGCGCGGGATATCCGTAAGAACCGGTACGACGTGATCGTGACGCACACCTCGCTCGCCGCGTTTTTCACCCGTCTGGGCGTGATGCTCGCGGGGAAAAAGCATACCCGCGTCGTCAATACGGTGCACGGGTATCTCTTTGACGGCGATTCCGGCGCGCTGCGGCGCACGGTGCTGCTCGCGGCGGAAAAGCTGACGGCGGGCGTTACGGACGACATTCTCGTTATGAACCGCTGCGACGAGCAGATCGCCAAAAAGCACCGGCTCTGCCGCGGAAACGTATATTTTATTCCCGGCATGGGCGTTGATTTTTCCCGCTTCCCCCCCGCCGCGCCGGAGGAGCGCGCCGCGGCAAGAGCGGCGTATTCTCTGCCGGAGGACGCCGTGTGTCTCGTCTGCGCCGCGGAATTCTCCAAGCGCAAAAACCAGACGCTGCTCCTTCAGACGCTCGCCCGGCTTCCCGAGAACTATTATCTCCTGCTCCCCGGCGACGGGGCGCTGCTGCAAGAGTGCAAAGCCGAAGCCGAAACGCTCGGCATCTCTTCCCGCTGCCGGTTTCCGGGACGGATCTCCGAAGTGCGCGGTGCGCTCGCCGCGGCG
>ENA-OUQH01002747-OUQH01002747.1-human-gut-metagenome-genome-assembly--contig:-NODE-2747-length-10607-cov-3.936315_pt1 | contig 10607 bp, 9 predicted proteins | sample MGYA00237948_ERZ548828 | MGnify/ENA primary metagenome ERZ548828 (study PRJEB26490, sample SAMN05194711) | human gut metagenome | biome: terrestrial biome; feature: human-associated habitat; material...
GCGATAACGTGAGGAAGAAAAGTAAGAGCACGCAACAGGGCGCTCTTACTTTTCTTCCGGCCGGGTATCAGCCGCTTCATGCATGAAACAGCAATTACCCTAAATATACAACCTTATCTTTCGGTTCTTCCGCAGGTTCCATATCGATCAGGTACAGTACCGGCTGTTTATTTCCAAAGGAACTTACTGCCTCGTACTCGAACCTTGCACGGATCTGCATCCAGGATTTTGCTTTTACATCGATCTTCTTTTCTGCTTTGCATGGATATCCGTAATAACGTACATCTTCCGCGCAGCATGTCATGATCTCTCTGACCGGAACGAACATATTGTCCGGCATTCCCTTCGGGCGGAAGATCTGTCCTTTGAAGTCGATTTCTTTATGCAGATATAATTCCGGATGATCATATGCATCCACATACCACACACCAAAATCAACATCATCCAGTACGATCTTGTCTCCTTTTACATCATATGGGAGATCTTCTTCGGATGGCTCGATGATCTTGCCTTGCATATCTTCAAAGATCAGCTGTGCCATCGGATTCTGTACCTTCAGTGCACGTCTGAATCCGGATCTGTTAACACCATCTGCACATCTGTTAACAACGATCAGCTCAGACTCTGTGAGCTGTTCCATCAGCATATTTCTCATATTCATCAGATACATATCCAGTGTTGTACCATTTACGGTAGAGTATACTCCCTGAAGTTCGAAACTTCTCGGGTATCTGATTGAAAGCAGATCCTCCAGCTTCCACATTCCATTGTACTCGATGATAATCTGTGCCGGATGATAGTTTCTTTCACAGTTTTTGAAAAATACAGTGTTCAACTGGTCAAATTCTTCGATTTTCAGAACTGCCATATTTTTTTCTTTTAAATATTCTTCCGGATACTCTTCTTCTCCTTCTTCACAGAGAAGTAACAGTGTAAGTCCCGGTTCAATCCATTCCTGTTCCATCAGGGTATCCTTGATCATGGTTGTCTTACCACTGTCTAAGAATCCCGTAACGATAAACATAGGTGTTGCCATACTCGCACCTCTTTCTTTTATGGTTATATTGTGATTTTTGGCTCCATAATAATATGGAGCCAATTATTAGTATCCGATACGTGGAATAATTTCAGAAGGTCGTCCTCTTTCAGGTCTGTTCCGATTACACAGATACGTCCTGTGTAGTCCGGCTGTCCTTCTCTTACTTCGTACTCTTCCGGTACTAAGTCGAACTGTTTCCATGATCCGTCTGTCATCTGGATAATACCTTTGGAACGAAGAATTGTTCCGTAAGATGTTGTCTCTGACAGTGCCTTCAGCAGATAATCCAGTTCTTCTTCGGTATATTTATGAACAGTCTCTTTGCCCCAGCTTGTAAACACATCATCTGCATGATGATGGTGGTGATGATCGTGATCGTGTCCACAGCAGCAATCGTGATCATGGTCATGATGATCGTGATCGCAGTGATCATGATGGTCGTGATCGCAGTGATCATGATCGTGGTCATGGTGATCATGGTCACAATGGTCGTGATCGTGATCATGATGGTGATCGTGGTCACAATGGTCGTGATCATGATCGTGATCTTCATGATCTTCAAACAGGCTCTCAATCTCAGCACCCTTTGTCAGTGCATGACTGATTGCCTCTTTGCCAAGCTCATCCCATGGTGTAGAGATGATCGTTGCTTCTGCATTTTCCTCACGAAGTGTGTGCACGCACTCTTCTACCTTTTCATCAGTCATCATCTGTGTACGGCTCACAACAATTGTAGATGCATGCTCTACCTGATCTTTGAAGAATTCTCCAAAGTTCTTCATGTACATTTTTGCCTTTTTACCATCTACAACTGTGATTCTTCCATCAATTTCAATGTCCGCATCTTTTTCTACAGCTTCAATTGCTCTTGCTACGTCAGATAATTTTCCAACTCCTGATGGCTCAATGATTACACGGTCCGGATGATACTCATCTAATACTTTTACCAGAGCTTTGCTGAAGTCACCAACCAGTGTACAGCAGATGCATCCTGAGTTCATCTCTGTAATCTCGATTCCTGCATCTTTTAAGAATCCGCCATCGATACCGATCTCGCCAAATTCATTCTCGATCAGCACAAGTTTCTCTCCTGCCCATACATCACTGAGCAGCTTTTTGATAAATGTAGTTTTTCCTGCTCCGAGGAATCCTGAAATAATATCTACTTTTGTCATGTTTATTGCCTCTTTTCTATCTATTTTCAAAATTAATAAAAGTCCCGACACATATATTATCACAAACAGCGGGTGGTTGCCAGTCCCCCAATTCTAATATTTTTCTCAACTTTTTATAAATCACCCGCAAACTCTGTTGCCTGCTGCTCATTATAGATATTTGGATTGCAGACAATTTCTTCTTGTACACATAGTAGAGTAAAAAAACGATATCTGTACCGGATGGTACAGATATCGTCTGCTTTTTATGATTATTCTAAAATGTTCTTATAATAATCCGCCGATTGACAGGAACAGTGGTGCAAATACCAGTGATACAACTGTCATCAGTTTGATCAGGATGTTGATAGATGGTCCTGATGTATCTTTGAACGGATCACCTACAGTGTCTCCAACTACAGCTGCTTTATGAGCCTCGCTTCCTTTTCCACCGTGGTTTCCATCTTCAATGTATTTCTTAGCGTTATCCCATGCTCCACCTGCATTAGACATGAAGATTGCCATCATAACACCTGTTACAAGTGCTCCTGCAAGAAGTCCGCCAAGCGCAGAAGGTCCAAGAAGGATTCCGACTACCAGCGGTGCAAGTACTGCCATGACACCAGGAACCAGCATTTCTTTTAATGCTGCTGTTGTTGAGATTGCAACGCATGACTTGTAATCTGGTTTTTCTGTACCCTTCATGATTCCAGGCATTGTCTTGAACTGACGTCTTACTTCTTCGATCATCTGGTATGCTGCTCTTGATACAGATGACATTGTCATAGCTGAGAACAAGAACGGAAGCATTCCACCGATCAGCATTCCGATGATTACACGTGAGTCAAGGATATCAATTGACTTAAGATGTACTGCTTCTGCGTAAGATACGAACAGAGCAAGTGCTGTCAGGGCTGCAGATCCGATAGCAAAACCTTTACCCATAGCTGCTGTTGTGTTACCAACGGCATCCAGTTTGTCAGTGATCTGACGAACGTGTGGATCAAGCTCGGACATCTCTGCAATACCACCGGCATTGTCAGCGATCGGTCCATAAGCATCTACAGCTACTGTGATGGCTGTTGTAGAAAGCATTCCTACAGCGGCAAGCGCGATACCGTAAAGTCCGCATGTCTGGTAAGCAATAAAGATACCAACGCAGATCAAAAGGATCGGGATTGCTGTAGATTTCATACCTACTGCGAGACCACTGATGATGGTTGTTGCAGATCCAGTCTCTGACTGTTCTGCGATTTCTTTTACTGATTTGTAATCTCCGGACGTATATACTTCTGTGATGATACCGATCAGAAGTCCTACGATCAGACCAGCTACGATAGCGATTGCTGCCTTAAAGTCTCCGAAGAATACTTTACTGAGTACACAAGATACGATCAGTACCAGTGCACTTGCTACATAAGAACCAGTCTTTAATGCTTTGTGTGGATTTGAATTCTCATCACCTTTTACAAAGAATGTTCCAAGGATAGATGCAACCAGTCCGAGTCCTGCGATCAGAAGCGGGAAGATTGCTCCCTCAGCTTTATAATACACGATTCCAAGTGTCAGTGCAGAAACGAGTGCTCCTACATAAGACTCAAAAAGGTCTGCTCCCATACCTGCAACGTCACCTACGTTATCTCCTACATTGTCAGCAATAACGGCCGGGTTACGCGGGTCATCTTCCGGAATACCAGCTTCCACTTTACCTACAAGGTCAGCTCCTACGTCAGCAGCTTTTGTATAGATACCACCACCAACACGGGCAAACAGAGCGATTGAAGAAGCTCCTAAACTAAAGCCTGTAATAATATCAACATTTTTAGTCATGATGTAAATGATGCTGACACCAAATACCCCAAAACCGGCTACACACATACCCATTACAGCTCCACCGGAGAATGCAATCGAGAGTGCTTTGTTCATTCCTTTTTCTTTTGCTGCATTTGCAGTTCTTACATTTGCCTTAGTAGCTACTTTCATTCCACAGTAACCTGCAAGCGTAGAGAACAGAGCTCCTACTACGAAGCATACAGCAGTGATCCAGTTCCCGATTCCTACTCCGATGAGTATAAATAATACAGCAACGAAGATGATCAGAATCTTATACTCTGCTGTCAGAAATGCCTGCGCACCGTCACTGATAGCAGCGGCAATTTCTTTCATTCTGTCGTTTCCGGCGTCCTGTCTTCCTACTCTTGCTGCCAGATAAGCTGCAAAAAGAAGTCCAAGAATTCCAAATACCGGAACAAGGTACAATAACATTTCCATAAATTCTCTCCTTCCGTCCGACTTTGTCAAATTCATGTCAGACAGGTATATCTTAACATATTCTTAACTTTTGATGGCATTATTTTTTATTTTTGTACGTTATTCCGATTATTTTCTGTGTATTGTCCAAATTTCCGACTTTTCATTGATTATTTATAATCTATTTTTACCAATAACTTTCTTGTATAGAAGATTAATTATAATCTATCTTCATAAGCACAAGCCCATTCGGTGGTGCCGTCGCTCCCTCTGAAGTATGAACTTTTGCATCCAGAATTTCCTTTACCTTTTCCGGAACATAGAATCCTCTGCCAACGCGGATCAGGACTCCCGCAATAATACGAACCATATTATAAAGGAAACCATTTCCTGTAATACGAAGCACGATTTCATCGTCTTTTTTCTCAATTATCAAATCATACACTGTCCGGACGGTATCCTGCGTATTCGTTCTGATATTACAGAAGCTTACAAAATCATGTTCTCCAACCAAATATTTTGCACCGGCACGCATAGCCTCAACATCCATTGGAAACGATACGAACGTACAATATCTTGTCTTTAACGGATTTGGTACCGCCGCATTGTATATATGATATTCATAAGTCTTTGAAATATTCTCCTGATATCTCGGATGCCAGTCTGCCGGAACTTCATCGGACCTTACTACTACAATATCTTCCGGAAGCCTCTGGTTCAATGCATACGCAAATCTCTCAGGCGGAATGGAAGATTCTGTATCGAATACCGCTACATTTCCCAGTGCGTGTACACCTGAATCAGTCCTGCCCGATAATTCTGATTTCTTCCCCGGTAAGTCTTGCTAATGATTTATTCAGTTTTTCTTCAATCGTAACTCCATTTGGCTGGACCTGCCAGCCGCAGTAATTAGTTCCATCATATGCTACGAATATTCTGATTCTTTTCATGATGACCTCCACACAATCTGATACAATTATTTTTTAGTAACAAGATTACATAAATTTGGGACGGAGGTTTTTTAATTCCTCCGTCCCTGTATACATTTTAAAACACCCAAATATGCACCGGCACGCATCTTCCGATCACCACCACCAAAATCACATAAGCAATTACAGTAATATATGCCATTCTGTCTTCTTTATGATATTTTAACGGTTTCATCTTTGTGCGTCCTTCGCCGCCACGGTAACATCTCGCTTCCATCGCCATTGCCAGATCATTGGCTCTTCGGAATGCCGATACGAACAACGGAACCAGAATCGGTATCATACTCTTTGCTTTCTGAATCATATTACCGCTTTCCAGATCAGCTCCTCTTGCGATCTGTGCTTTCATGATCTTATCGGTCTCTTCCAGAAGGATTGGAATAAAGCGGAGTGCAATCGACATGATCATCGCAATCTCATGTACCGGAACATGGATCTTGTTCAGTGGTCCAAGTAACTCTTCTATTCCATCTGTCAGCTCGTTCGGAGTCGTTGTAAATGTCATAAGCGACGAGCCGATGATCAGGTAGATCAGACGGATTGCCATATATACCGCAGTCCTTAATCCCCCTTCTGTAATCGTGAAGATCCACGCGTGAAACAGTACTGCCCCGTCTCTTGTAAGAAACAGATTGAACAACACTGTAATCATCAGAAGCATGATGACTGGTTTCAATCCCCTTACAATAAAGGAAAACGGAACTCTTGACATTTTAATAATAATGATCAGGAACAATGTTGTCATCACATATCCCGGAATGCTGTTGAATAAGAACAATGAAATCAGATATAACAGCGTCCCCACCAGTTTCACTCTTGGATCTAATCTGTGTAATACACTCTTTGCCGGATAATATTGTCCGATTGTAATATCTCTTATCATATCTTCTTCTCCAGTGCCTGCATAATCTCATCTGCCGCTTCTTCTACAGTCGTTACATTTACCTTGACTGGTAAACCTTTTTCTTTCAGGTCATGCATGATATACGTCACCTGCGGAGCTGCAAGTCCGATTTTTTCCAGTTCCTGATAATGTGCAAATACCTCTTTCGGCGCACCATTATACATTACAGACCCTTTGTTCATCACAATGATCCGGTCTGCATATCTTGCAATATCTTCCATACTATGTGATACCAGAATGACCGTCATATCACTCTGCTTATGCAGGTATGCGATCTGATCCAGAATGTCATCTCTTCCCTTTGGATCAAGTCCCGCCGTCGGCTCGTCAAGAACCAGCACTTTCGGACGCATTGCCAGAACTCCTGCGATCGCTACTCTTCGTTTCTGACCGCCCGAGAGCTCGAACGGAGAAGATTTATAATATTTTTCTTTCAATCCTACCATTTTCAGTGCTTCCAACGCACGCTTTTCACACTCTTCTTTGCTCAGCCCCTGGTTTTTCGGTCCAAAGCACACATCTGTCAGTACGTCAATCTCGAACAACTGATACTCCGGATACTGGAACACCAGTCCTACCTGATTACGGAGTGCACGCATATCATATCCATTTTGGTAAATGTTCTCTCCATTATAATACAGCGCACCGTCCGTTGCTTTCACAAGTCCGTTCAGATGCTGGATCAGAGTCGATTTCCCCGATCCGGTATGACCGATGATTCCCACAAATTCACCGTGTGGAATCTCCAGGCAAATGTCTTTGAGTGCATGTTTTTCGTATGCAGTCCCGGGACTGTATACATAATTCAAATGTTCTATCTTAATTGCAATGTCTGTCATTTCTTCTCACCATTTCTCACATCAAATGTTCTATTGTTGTAAATGCGTAATTGCTTCTACCAGTTCTTCTTTTCTTAAGATTCCTTTTGGAATATCCAGTCCACGTTTTCGAAGTTCATCTGCCAGAATTGTCACCTGTGGTACATCCAGGCGATAGCTCTTAAGCTCATCCACCCTTGAGAATATCTCTTTCGGAGTTCCCTCCATCACAACTTTGCCGTGATCCATTACAAAGATCTTATCCGCATCTACTACTTCTTCCATATAATGCGTGATCAGAATTACTGTAACATTCTTCTGTTTTCTGAGTTTGTGGACCGTCTTTAAGACTTCTTTTCTTCCAACCGGATCAAGCATCGCCGTTGGCTCATCCATAACGATGCATTTGGGTTCCATTGCTACAACCCCTGCAATTGCAACCCTCTGCTTCTGTCCACCGGAAAGCTTATTCGGAGAATGATGTCTGTACTCGATCATTCCAACTGCTTTCAGGCTTTCTTCTACACGCTGCCAGATCTCATCTGTCGGAACTCCCAGATTTTCCGGACCAAATCCTACATCTTCTTCTACTACAGTACCGATGATCTGATTATCCGGATTCTGAAACACCATTCCTGCCGACTGTCTTACGTCCCAGAGTTCTTCTGGATTACTTGTATTCTTTCCATTCACCCATACGGAACCTTCTGTCGGAACTAAAATTGCGTTTAAATGCTTCGCAAGCGTTGATTTACCGGAACCATTGTGTCCGAGAACTGCTATAAACTGTCCTTCTTTTGCTTCAATATCCACTTCATCAATAGCACGCGATGTTCCAATCACATTGCCTTCTTCATCACGTTTTTCATATTCATATACTAATTTTTCTGTCTGGATCATTTCCATCTTTTATTTTCCTCCGCGTCATATGTGTTGGAAGTTGCTATGATTCTGCTGTTTCGTTTCTTTTTTTTATGTTTTTCTTATGCTTTTTCCGGTTCCGGATACTCTGTTCCCATTGTATCAACGGTTACTTTTTTCATCTTCTGCTCATCAAGCGGTCTGTCACTGTAGTCTGTATCTGTCTCAGCAATCTTATTTACAATATCCATTCCCTCGATGATCTTACCAAATGCAGCATATGCACCGTCCAGATGTGGTGCAGCTTTATGCATGATAAAGAACTGTGAACCTGCTGAATCCGGATGCATAGCTCTTGCCATAGAAAGTACACCTTCTGTATGTGCAAGATTATTTGCGAAACCGTTCTGAGCAAACTCTCCTTTAATTGTGTATCCCGGGCCTCCCATTCCTGTTCCGTCCGGGCATCCTCCCTGGATCATAAATCCATTGATGACACGATGAAAGATCAGTCCGTCATAATAACCTTTCTTCACCAGTGAAACAAAATTATTAACTGTATTCGGAGCAACTTCCGGATACAGTTCTGCTTTCATAATATCTCCATTTTCCATCTCAATTGTTACGATTGGATTTGTCATTTTATTTTCCTCTTTTCTTTTTGTTATCTACAGGACCTGCCACTGGCAGCTCCTTATGAACGCATAGCATTACAAAAGCGCCGGCAAAACCGACGCTTCCATTTTAGCGGATAAATCCTTATCCGTAAAGACTTCTATATCATTTTTATGGATTATTCACTTTTTTCAAAATAAAATCCATCAAACTTGTATTTGAATACACGATAAATAAATTTCTCATAATCCATCTTATAAGTTACAATTGCTTTATGATCTGCATCATACTCTGTAAAAGTCCCCTTTAATCCCGAATCTACAAGTACATTATCTCCTGTTTCCTGCGCACTGCTGACATATCCGGAATAAGGTACTTTAAACGAATCTACAAGTTCAAATGTACCTTCATTTTCATCCACCAGATATTTGTAATACTTGGAATTCTTTCCGTCAACCGCAGAACTTACTTTCAGACCTATCGACGACCAGTCATAATCCGGTCTTGTCTCACTGATTCCAATATTATTATCAAACATATACAGATAATACTGCCCGTCCGCAAGGCTTTCATCTGTCTCATATGTGATCGTATGCTGGCCACCCTGTATTGTAAAATCTCCTTTCTTATTCAGCAGAAGACTTACATAAGAAGTATCTTTCCAGAAATCTTTTTCACCGATCATATAAGAAACCACCGGCCCGTCATAGATATTATCTACTTTGATGATTGTTGACGTCTCTCTTGAACTTAAAAGTACTGACCCATTTCCTATATACTGAATCGTGTTGATATGCATCCAGTCCAGTTCATCGGAAGAATTTTTCACACAGGTCTTTTTATATTCGCCAAACAGATCTCCCAGATCCAGTACCTCTGTCACCTCACCGGAATTTACATCCAGTTTCAACACGATGTCTTCCACGCTGTCCTGCGTCGTATCAGTTGCAAGAATCAACATATTTCCATTTTCATCAAACACATAATCATGGTGCACTTTGTAATTGCCAAGATCATATACCTTTGTTACCTGCCCAAGACGGTTCACCTGTGCCATCTTCTTTTCGGAAATACTGTAATACATCGAATTCTCGTCAAAGATAAGCCTGTGACTTCGGTATCCCAGAAGAGGAACTTCTCCTCTTAAGACTCCGTTATTGTCATAATAATACATAAAATCCATAGAAGGACTGTCATTTCCAAGTACCACATACAGCCCGTCTTCTAACTTGTCCGAACTTTGTTTTACATCCGTATCAAGCTGTACTGCCTCTTCTCCATACAGACTTCCCATCTCATATACGATTTCCTTCGTATCCGTAGAACCGTCTTCATTCGTTATATAGAATGTAATCGTATTCTCCGTATCCGGGATCAGACCGATCACCTGAAATTCATGCTCTTTCTGATACTCTTCATCCTGATATACATTTCTGCTAAAGTCGGCAATATCATCCTCCTTTACATGAATCGTATAAGAAACTTTCACCGCCGAATCTGTCTCAAAATAAACATACAATGACTGTGTATTGGTTCCAAAAGGATTGTATTCGATCAGCATATTACTCAGTGTATACTCCTGAGATTCTTTTTTCTTTTCCAGTTCGTCCGCTATTTTCTGCTGCTCTTCTGCATTGTATGTTTTTTTGATCTTCTCGTAGATTTTTTTCTGTTTTTCATTCATTACATTTGCTTCATTATCTGACTTTTTCTGTTCTTTTTTTTCATCAGACTCTGAAACCTGTTCTTTCTTCGTTGTGCTCTTCTCTTTCGTGTCTGCATTTGCACACGCTGTCATTCCCATCGCAAGTATCATAGCCAACATTCCTGCAGTCATGATTCGCTTTTTCACTTTTTCTATCCCACTTTCTTATTATTTTTTCACAGTTACAAATATTTTAACAAGAATTTGTGTTAAAAATATGAAATATGGTCATTTTTATTTTAATTATTCGTTTTTGCTCTGCACCTCCGTAT
>ENA-OUQH01002748-OUQH01002748.1-human-gut-metagenome-genome-assembly--contig:-NODE-2748-length-10606-cov-6.500806_pt1 | contig 10606 bp, 6 predicted proteins | sample MGYA00237948_ERZ548828 | MGnify/ENA primary metagenome ERZ548828 (study PRJEB26490, sample SAMN05194711) | human gut metagenome | biome: terrestrial biome; feature: human-associated habitat; material...
AATATAAAGTAACTATAGAAAACATGATTTACGATAAAGCCATATCAAGGGGAGACAGAGTAAAGGTTATACCTTTGGCTACATTAAAAGACTAGAAAAAGCTAATTTTTCGATAGAAAACTAAGAAAAAGTTTGTTTTCTATCGAAAATTTGACTCTTTATCCGAAAAGTTCATTCATCCTTACCTCACTAAGTAATACCGCCCAAACTACCTATTCTTATATAGTTAGGGCGGTGCTATCGCAAACATATCCTCTTTTCCTCCCCTATCTCATGGGGGCAGTATCAGTTTTGAAAACGGACATTCTATCCATCATATCTCCAAGAGACAGTAAATCCATGAAGTTAGCACATAAAAACGGGTACTCTATACCAAAATAAAAAAATCTTTTAATTTACTTGGTAGTTTAGAGAAAAAAACGTATTTTTGCTGCTGTAAATTGATGAATGTTTTTTAAAAGGAATAAGTATGAATACATTAGCAATAAACGAACCTCAATTGTTGGTACTTGCCGAAGAAGACAAGGAGAAAGGCAGAGTTACCCATTGGAATTCTGTTGATGAAATGTTTGATACTATCTTAGGAGAATAATGTATAAACTTGAGAAATCCCCAATCTGTAAAGTTCAACAGATTGGGGATTTACATTTTCTGAAACTCCATTAAAACCAAATAAGACAATGTCTCATGGGGGCAGTATCAGTTTTGAAAACGGACATTAAAGGGGGTAGGCTTCCACATTCCATAAGAGAAAAGAGAGGGGAATTGCGGCAAGCATTCCCCTATATATAATTAAGGTGTAAGCTCGGGAATACCAATCGGGAAAGAAAGAGGTAAACAGGCTTCAGCGGGAGAAAGACATTCCTCTCCAACTACATCTCCCAAAAGTTTAAGAAATGCTAAAAAGACCCTTTTTGGGCATTTTTCACTAAAAAAATGCATTTTTGGGGCAATTGATCCAAATCAAGGCAAAATTGAACCAATTTGAACCAATTCAGTTTCATTTATTTTATATATCTTTGCACCCAAATATGAGTTAGTTATCAACGTAAATTGATATTCTTAACGATTGTATAAAGTAAATGAAATTATTCTTATAGGGGATATGACAATACTACTTATCATATTAATAGGAATCGGAATATTTGTACTTCTCGGCATTCTGGGCTGGGGAATACAGCTTTTGGGATTTCTCGGAGGACTCTTAGGTGAGGGCATCACTGGATGCATAGGATGCTTCATCAAGTTCTTTTGGGTGATTCTGCTAATAGCTATATTTATTGCGCTGATACAATAACCAGTCATTTAATCTTAAAAACAATAACCATTATGACATATTGCAAGAAATGCGGCGCAATGCTGCAACCGGGAATGAAATTCTGTACGAAGTGTGGACAACCTATTGACTTGCAACCACAGGCTCCAACCCAGCCACAAGGTGCCAACAAGCCTCAACGTCCTCAACCACTGAAAGCCATAGCTCCTCAGCAGCCTATGAAGCCTCAACCTATGAGACCTCAAGCACCGGGTATGCCCCAAAAACCGATGCAGCCTCAGCGTCCAGTAATGCCTCAGGCTCCACAGTCTCCTCAAGCCCCTCAGGCTCCACAAGCCAGCAAGGGCATGTTCACCAATGCCGTTCGCTCTGTAGCAAACGCTATGACTGGTGGTGCACTCAATCGCCAGATTGCAGAAGAACAGAGAAGAGCCGTCAACCAGCAAGCTACTGAAAGCCAGTCAGAAATCCGTGATGCCAGAAATGCACAACAGCAGGCTGAACAGGCACAGATTGCAGCAGAAAGAGAAGCTGAACGTAGCCGCGACCGCCGCAGCATGGAAGCTGTAGATGGTGTTGACGTGGTAAGAGGCAGAACCATCTGGAATATCCAACCAGGAGAAATCGCTCGCAAGATTAGTGAACGGGAACTCGACGAAATAGAAAAGCTGAAAGGTATCATCGTTCAGGAAGGTTGCACCGCCATCATTTTTGCCAATGGTGAGCTGGTTTCAACCCTCTCAGCAGGTGCATACCTCTTTTATAAGTCTGTGGAAGAAGAGCAGGCTGCTATCAAGAATGCAGTTGAAAAGGCTGAGAAAGATATGGCTGAAGCCGAAAAGCGTGAACGAGACCGCAAGCGCCAGGCTGAACCAACCTTCCGCCAGCTCGGCATCGTAGGAGAGGTAGGTCGTGGCTTCAACTGGCTCGGTCGCATCATCTTCGGTGAAAAGAAAGGTGAGCAGAAAGAAAAAGCCAAGAAGCGCCAACTGGATTATGCCCGCATCTTAGCCCGCATCACCCAGGCTCCTATCCTGTCGGTCTATATCGTCAGCAACCGTTTCATCACCCTCACTTTCGGTGGAGCGATGAACGAGAATGGCGAACTTGCCTTCCAGCCATACAACATTCCGATGGGTATTCACGATGTACAGATTGGAGTATCTCTCCAGATGAGCATCAGCGATATTCATACCTTCGCCACCAATTACCTTACCGACCGCAACAGCGTAACAACTAGAGAATTACAGCAGTTGCTCAATGGCACCGTAGAAACCCTGTTGCGCCAGGAGCTCCGCAACCAGAACTACGAGTCTGCCGGACTGGCTGCAGAAACAGTAAATGTACTGAAAGAGAAAATCCGCCAAACCATCAACCAGCAGGTATTCGGCATAGAATGCACCCAGGTTCTGAATATCACCGACAGCAACCAGGACTTTGAGCGTTTCCGTCAGGTAGAACGCCAGCTCTATAACACAGAGAAGGAACTCGACTTCATGCACCGCACCGGAGAATTCCGCAACCGAATGGAAGTAGAGGCCAACTCCCAGCAGATTTCTTCTGCACAAAACGCCGAGGGTTTGCGCCATGCCCTCCAGGGTATCAACAAAGACCAACTGCTCCACGATGATGAGTTGGAGGAATTCGTCCAGATGCTCGAAAGTCAGAAGCGCATCCGCCAGGCTAAGACCCAGGAAGAGGAGTTCGAAGCCCTGGAAGACCTCCGCAAGAACCGTCTGGTCAAGCAGGAAGAAATGGAAGTGCTCGAAGATGAACTTGCACACAAGAAGATTCCTCGTGAGCAAATCACGGAAATCATGCGCATCCAGAGCCAGCAGAACATCGACACAGCCCGTCTCAAGGCAGAATGGGCACTCGATGATTCCCGTACCGACCACGACTGGGAACGTGAAGATCTGGAACGCCGCCGCAACTGGGGCATCGAAGACGAAGAGCGTGAACGCCAGTGGATGCTGGAAGAAAAGGAATACAACCGCGACTTCAACCGCAAGGCGAAGGAGGATGATTACGACTTCCAGCAGATGATGCGTCAACGCGAACTGGATAAGGAAGACCACCTCCTGGCACGCAACGAGAAACTGGAAGACGACCGCCTTGCCTATGAGCGCAACCGCCAGGAAAAAATGGACGATGACCAGTTGGAAGCCAACCGCCACCAGCGCCAGATAGACAAGCTGCAGCAGATGGCTCAGATGCAGGCACAGCTCGACCAGCAGAAATATCAGCACGAAGAGAACGTAGCCACCATTCAGAGTAATGAGCAGATGAATCGTGACAACCATTTCGCTAATATGACCGCCGAACAGATTCGTGCCGCACAACTCTCCCACCTCACCGGAGATGCACAGGTAGCTATGGCAAACGCCTATAACGGCGAGAAGGAAGCCGAAAATCTGCGACAGACTGCAGCAGAAAAGGAAGCGATGATGCAGCAGATGCTACAGATGCAACAGCAGAACAGCAATGCCCAGATGGAAGCCATGATGAAGATGGCCGGCATGATAAAAGATACAGCCACCGGCATCAGCGGCGCCCAGCAAAGCCAGCAGCAACAGCGCATCAATCAGTTGGAAGAGGAAAACCGACGCCAGCAGGAGCGAGTAGATCATACCCAGGATGTGGCTATGAACAACATCTCGCAGGTAAGCACTGCTGCCGCCAACAACCTGAACGCCTTTAATGGCGGACTCGTTGGAAATACAGCTGGAAGCCAAGCTGCTCCACAACAGGAGGTTCCACAGCAGGCAGCTCCTCAGCAGGAATTGATAGAATGCCAGTGCTACAACTGCGGACACACCATCCACATTGCACCAGGCACTCCAAACTGTCCAGACTGTGGTGCACCTTTCCAATGGTAAGCCCTCTCCAGAAAATGCAACAAGAAGTCTAAACATATAAAGTAATCAGACTATGAGCGATATTAAACTTGATGGTGATGCAGCTGTAGTAGGCGGAATCCATTCCGACTCCCACAATACGCAAAACAACTATAACACCTCAACAACAACCCATACCACCAACAACAGTACGGTTAACAACCAGACTGTATATGAGGCACAGAAGACTCAGACTGAGATCTATCAGCAGAATGAGACTCTCTTTCTGCAGGCTGTGCAGGAACGACTGGTGGATGGCAAGTTGGATAATCAGAAGTTGGCAGAGCTCAACCAGTTGAGCATCCAATGGCATATTGCTCCCCTAAGAGCCAACCAGATCATAGATCAGGTACACCAGAACATCCATATCCTGCAAGGCAGCAAGGGCAACGAATTCCTGGCAGAGCAGATTCTGACCGAGGTCTTCAATGCCATCCAGACCAACCATACCGACATCCTGAAACGCAAGTTCAACAGTCTGGAGCAGTTGGCACGTGTGATGACGAATGATAACAACATCCAGTTCTACTATCATCTGTTGCTTGCCTCGATGTATCCCGACAAGTGCGCCCTTGCCTTCTTCGGTTCCCGTACCGATAACTACTGGCAACTCTTCTGGGCTCATGTAGCGTTCATCAAGACCGGCAATATAGACAATGCCACCGTGCTTCTGCCAAGAATGGGCGGTTTCGGTTGTCCGCAAGGCGACATCGCCCTGCTGATGGCTCTTGATAATCTTGCCGACTATCACAAGAATGGCAAGCAGGATTACTACAGACAGCAGACCATCCAGTATCTCGACCAGGCCGTGCAAAACGGAATGAGTGAACCGCTAAGTGCCCTATGGTATGCGGTGAAGGAGATGTTGGAGGATAAGCCTCAGCCAGAAGAATGGTATCAGTTCTATTGCGATACAACCCTTTCGGAATTCATCCCGAAGGAGAAGAGCAAGATGGCAATACCACCTCAGATGCCTACACCTCCTCCGATGCCAAAGTTTAATGCCCAGAACGTGAAGCTCAACCAGATGAGAGGCTTCAACCCTCTGCAGGCAGCCAACAATATGGGACTGGGAAGCGTCAATGCGATCAGTCAGCAGCCTCAAATGGCAAGTATGCCGGGCAGTACAACTCCTCCCCCTATGCCGGGAGCCTCATCGGTTCCTCCTATGCCGGGACAAAGCAAGGCGGCTCCACAGCCGGAAGCCGTGCAGATGGCATCAGAAGCAAGAACTGCTGATGAACCCATCGACCAGCCCGACCCCTTGGAAGACCACTACGGCATCATCCTGACAGATGGCAATGCACTGGCTAGAAAATACGGTTGCACCATCCAGGAGGTATATGATGTCTTCAACGACTTCATACAGAATGCCTACGACCAGCAGATGTACTGGACATTTCTCGACATCTCGCAATATGGACTGGATTCCACCCACGAGACTCCATCCTGGATAGAATGCAATGAAGCAGTATCCCGCTGCATCGCAGACAACAACCTGACAGCTGGTCCCGACCTACACCTATTTATAATAGGAGGTGACGATGTGATTCCTATCCCTCGCGTCGAAGACCCATGGCCGTATGGCGGCGAGCGAATCCCTACAGATACCTGCTATGCCTTCGAAGGCACCTATATCGTAGATTTGCTGGATAGTCGCGATTCAGACTTCACCGTAGGTTGCGCCCGCAACAATGTGGCTCGTCTGCCTTTGGAAGACGGTCAGCTCGATACGGATATCCGAAGCGACATCGGTGCTTACTTCAACATCAGCAGTATGTATGGCGGCGGTATTCCTGTTGGCAATGTTCTGATGATCAGCAACCGCGACTGGATTCCTGCCAGTTGCACGATGACCCAGCACCTGCCGCTTCTTTACAATACCGACGATCCAGAGCTGATTCGCAACGGAATGTATATCAGTCCGAAGCTGCTGACCGAAGATTCGGAAAGCCTCAGCATCTATTGCAAGTCTTTGGACAAGGCAGATATGCTGATGTTCAATCTTCATGGTGCCGATGCAGAGGGTATGTGCGGATTCTATAGTGAGGATGAAGCATTCAATCCTTCGCTCCTCAACCAAGGCAGGGCAAGAGTCTTCAATACCGTGGCTTGTTTCGGAGCCCGATATGCCGGTTACAAACGAAACGACTCCATGTTGCTCAGCGCCCTCTACGGAGGTGGCGTATTGCTCTATACCGGTTCGCTCATTCCTGTTCCGATGTTCTCTAATGAGGAAACGGATGAAGCCCGCCAACTTCTGTTGAATCCAGGCACAGGCAGCGAGGTGCTGATGCGCCTCTATCCACTCTATCAGTTCAAGGGTATGACGGGCGGAAAGGCGATGCTCCAGGCTAAGTGCGATTACTTCAACATGTGCCGACATGTAGAGGATGATTGTTTCTCTATGAGCACCGCCCTGATGTTCTGTCTCTACGGCAACCCGATGCTCCATGTCCGTCGCAGAGAATATGTGGTAGAATCTGCACTGCAGAATGATGCGATGCCACCAGCTCCGATTAAGGCCGACGGCTCTCCGCTCAAGAAGACCATGCGACAGCGCCTGCTGCAGAAGGATAAGAGCAACCAGTCGCTCATCGACCAGATTCGTGGTTATGTGGATGAGAATCTCAATGCCATCCGAAACATGGTAGAGCAGCATCTGTACCAGCAGCTAGGCTTGAAACCGGAAATGCTGGATAGCATCGACCAGGTAAGCCGACCTACCATCGACGGCAATTACGAAACGGGATATTCATTCAACTATCACGACGCAAGCCGCCAATATGGAGCAGACACCTTCGTAGAAGTAGATGCCCATGGCAAGACAAAGCGAATCTATACAACAAAATAATCTGTCCCCTACAAAGGGACTCTAAAGTAAATAACAAAAATAATAACAATCATAAAACTGAAACATATGGGATTTTTTGGTTTTAAATCTTCCAAGGAAGTAGAAGAAGAGAAAAGACAGGCTGCCGAGGAAGCAGCGAGAAGAGTGGAACAGAACAACCTGACCAACCTCAGCAACCTGAGCAAGGGTAGTCAGCTGAACTTTGCCATCCCTTACTTTGATGTCTTCGACCCACGCCTGCAAGATTATGGTGTACCAGTATCTGTACATGGTGCCGTGGTATATGCCATCGAGGACATGGATCTCTTCCATAGTGTGAACCGCAATGAGGGTTACAGCGACGAGACTTTCAAGAATAAGCTTCGTGGTCAACTCACTAAGTTCATCAAGAGCGTGGTGGTGAATGCTCCTATAGACGCTCAGATTCCTGTGGTTCAGATTGAACGCAAGATTTTTGAGATTAGCGAACTCATCCAGCAGCGTGTTACTCCACAGGTGGAGAAGCTTTTCGGCATCACCATCCGCAGCCTCGACATCACAGGCATCAACGTGGATAAGGAGAGCCGTGGCTATCGTGAGCTCAAAGCCCTTACTGCCGACCTTGAGAAGGAGCGTATGATGGCTCAGCACAATGCCCAGATTTCCAACTTCAACCTCAACAACGACCTTCAGCAGGATATGCTCAAGAAGCAGTCGGAGTTGAATCTCGATGCCATGGGCAGAAAACAGGAACTCGACCTTGGCGGTCAGGAGGAGTTGCAGCGCATGAACTTGGAGAACCAGCGTGAAACCATGCGTATTCAGCGTGAGGAGATGCAGCGTGCTTCTCGTCTCCAGACAGAGCAGACCTTTATGGGTGCTCATCAGGCAAACCTCAATGCTGGTGTTCTCAACAATGCCACAGATAATGGCATCAATGCCTTCCGCCAGCAGACTATGGGTGGTATGAACAACATGGGTCAGATGGGCGGAGCGCCTCAGATGCCAGGTCAGAAAGGCATGGGTGGTGCGCCTCAGATGCCAGGCATGGGTGCCGCTGTTCCTCAGGTACAGTATTATATTGGCATCAATGGTCAGCAGTATGGTCCATGCGATTGGAACAAGCTCCAGCAGCTCGTTCAGCAGGGTCAGCTCACCCAGCAGTCATACGTTTGGAAGAACGGTATGGCGCAGTGGGAGTTTGCCGGCAATGTAGCAGAACTCGCTCCATTGTTCCAAGGCACCGCCCCACAGATGCCGGGAATGCCTCCTACTATGCCGGGGATGTAATTTCCCGGCAGCTATAATACAAACAAAAGTAAGAACATTAAATTTGTGATAATATGGGATTATTCAAAAAATTAGTCGGTGATATCGCAAAGACAGTAGGTGAAAGCCTGGAAGAAGTTTCAAACGAAGCCAAAAAGAGTTTCCAAGAGGCTCGCGAAGAGGTAAGAAAGAACATCCAGGAAGCAAAGCTGAATCAATTCAACTCTGATGATGACGATGATGATGACAATTGGGATTATCCATTAACAAAGTTATCAGATGATGACGATGATATACGAATCCAGTTAGGCACTTTTAAAAATGGCGTTTTAACCATCGATGAGGGACATACAACTCTCGGCGAAGATGCCTTGGAGGGTTATAAGAAAATTAGAAAAGTTGTCTTCCCTTCAACCCTTAGAGAAATTGATGGATGTTTTTTCAGTGAGCATGGACATGAGGACTATCTTAAAGAGGTAGATTTCTCAAAGGTTAAATTATTGAAGGAAATTCCAGACTGTCTGTTTGAAAAATGTAAGAGACTTCAAGAAATAAACTTTCCTGAAGGAGTAGAAACAATAGGTAGTGAAGTGTTCGATTCTTGCACCAACCTACGCAAGATAACATTTCCAAGTACTCTAAAGTCGCTACAAAGCACAACCTATAAATGTAAGAATATCGAAGAATTGGATTTGTCCAAGGTTCATCTATTGGAAGAAATTCCTGAGTATTTCGTTGCCGAAAATTGCAAGATTGAGACACTTGTCATTCCTGTAGGAGTAAAAATAGTGGGTGATGAATTTGCCTCAAGTAAGAGCATCAGAGAGGTATATGTGCCTTATACTGTTGAAGAAATCGGCACTCTCAATGATGACGAATACGCACCTGATGTGTATATCTACACCAATAAACTCACAGATATAGAAAGTCTGTGTGCCTATATTAAGACTCTGTATGTACCAGAAGACTTATATATCTACTACGCCGAGCTTCTAAAGGAAGTTGACGATACAGAAGTTCGTCTTCGTAAGATGCCAGCAGACAAGTTGGATTTCTATGGTACACCTGTTCCATCACTTACTGAAGTGGCAGAAGAAGACAATTCTGCTCCTCCACTGCCAGAATTGGATCAAGACATAGAGACTTCTCCTGTAGAAGAGGAAGAGACACTGGATACCCAAGAAGAAGTGGATAGTCAGAAAGAATCCGAAGAGATTCCAACCATACAGAAGTCTCCTGGCAACCTATTCTCTGATGGTCTTGAAGAGCTCATCAATTCTGCAGCAGCAAGTGATGAGCTGACAGACAAAATGAAGGAGATTGTCTTACGCCGTGCTGTTAAGGAGGGAGAAGATCCCGACGAGGTAGAAATGGTGCTTGAGGCAAGATTCTACGAGAAGCATAATTAATACATATAAAAGAATATAATAACAAATAAATTTATCTAATTTTACAGTTGTTCCCTGTTCACATTCCACAGATACCGAAATTTCTGCCATCATCTCTTCTATGTCTTTTTGCCAGGACAACTCTTTTATTAAATCATTGTTTTTCCATAACACATGAGAACTTCCACTGTCGTCTGTATCTTTAAAACGTGTCTCACGGTCGTTCTTTAATGCCTCGACCATTTTTTGCTTACACTTCTTTATACCGCGGGTCTTGGCAAAAGCATCCAGTTTGCCACCCTGAATTGTCAAGATCGGTTTGATGTTCAGAACACTTCCGAGAGCGGCACCGGCAGCAGTAACACGTCCGCCCTTTTTCAGAAATTCGAGCGTGTCAACAGCGATATAGATGCTGGAATTGTAAGCCTCGGCCTCTAATATTTCTTTGATTTCTTTTGCTGATTTTCCGGCTTCTGCAAGCTTTTTTGCATGCATGACAGATTCTCTCTGTGTGACAGAGATCCTGTGATTGTCTGCAACCTGTACCTTGCCTTCATAATCAGCAGAAAGGCTGATAGCTGAAGAACAGGAAGCACTCAGTCCGCTGGACATCGGGATATGGATAATCTCGTCATAACCCTGTTCGAAGATGTCATCCCAAAGATCCATCAGATCACCGGGCGAAGGCTGGGATGTGGATATATTCTTTCCGCCTGTCAGGCTTTCATAGAAAGAAGTTTCGGTAAGATCGATTCCTTCATAGTGTGTCTCATCATTGATAATGACTGGCATAGGAATCAGAAAGATTCCCATCGAGTCAGCTTCTGCTTTCATAATTCCGCTGTTTGTGTCTGTCATAACAGCTGTTTTCATAAGAGAAAACCTCCTTTTGTACTCTTTACTATCTATCAGTTATGGAATAAATATTCTTCATTATAAATAT
>ENA-OUQH01002756-OUQH01002756.1-human-gut-metagenome-genome-assembly--contig:-NODE-2756-length-10589-cov-7.912949_pt1 | contig 10589 bp, 8 predicted proteins | sample MGYA00237948_ERZ548828 | MGnify/ENA primary metagenome ERZ548828 (study PRJEB26490, sample SAMN05194711) | human gut metagenome | biome: terrestrial biome; feature: human-associated habitat; material...
CCGACAGAAGCGAGGTATCATTGAGGGTGATGATGAACTGGTTGATGATGGAGGGGATCATCGTGCGGATGGCCTGCGGCAGCACGACCTTGGCCATGGCCCTCCAGTACGGCAGACCCAGGCTGCGGGCCGCCTCCATCTGACCCTTGTCAACACTCTCGATACCGGCGCGGATGATTTCCGCCATGTACGCACCGCAGTTCAGCGACAGGCAGATGATGCCCGCCTGCAAGGCCGTGAACATAAACTTGCTGCCGAACAGGTCAGACCAGTGCAGCGTATCGTTCATCAGCATCGGCACACCGAAATAGACGAAGAACGCCAGAACGATCATCGGCACGCCGCGGATAATATCGACAAAGATCGTGGCGATGATGTTGCAGACGCGGCTTTTCAAAACGCTGAGGAAGCCCACAAACAGGCCGATCAGACAGGCGAAGAAAAGGCTCCACAGGGCCAGCAGCAGCGTTTGGCCCATGGCGGCCAGCAGCAGCGGGCCGTAGTTGGCAAGAATCTTAAAAATCAAGGCGCAGAACTCCTTTCGGGGGTTGGATTTGCAAGAGCCGCTCTCCGCGCAGGGGCCAAGAGGGATCCCGGGGTCGCAAAAGCGGGGCCGCCTGCAAAAACAGGCGTCCCCGCGTATTTTTCATGGTTTAGCCGAGGTACTTTGCCAGAATCTCGTCATACTTGCCGTTGGCTTTGATGTCGGCAAGACCCTTGTTGAACATATCCAGCAGCTCCTGGCTGTCCTCGCTGAAGATGGCAAAGCCGTAGGGCGCGGGGTCGCTGGCGGTATCCTCCAGCACCTTCAGGGCCAGAGCGCCGTCCTGGCTGTCACTCAGCGTCCAGGTATAAAGCCGCAGAAGCGTAGAGGAAGCGTTGTTGACCGCGTAGAAGTTGCCGTTGGCATCCACTGCAAGCGTGCGGAGAACGTCCCATGCAGAAGCACCGCCGGTGGTGATGTCCGCGACTTTGGTCAGCTGGCCGGTGACAAGATCCATGGAATAGAGCTTGTTGACGGCCTCACCGGCATAGCCCACGACGGGGATGTCATAAGGGACGGCCAGGATGTCCTGAGTGTCCACCGTGCGGTAGAACGTGCGACCGTTCTCCTCAAAGCCCTCGACGCGGCCACCAAACTTAATGGTCACGGCCTTGTCCTGACGACGGACCTCCCAGGGATAGCCGTGGGTGAGCCACTCGTCGGTGGCCTCGACCTGGCTGCCGTTGACGATCTCCTGCTTAAACAGGCCGTAGCGGTAGCGCATGCCGTTGCCGTAGCCGGCAATGCCCTCGGCTGCCATGGAATCCAGGAAGCATGCGGCCAGACGGCCCAAGCCACCGTTGCCCAACGCCGGATCGGGCTCCTGGTTCTCGATGACGGACAGGTCGAAGCCCATGTCGTCGAGCGCCTCGGCGACCATGTCACGTACGCCAAAGTTAAGCAGGTAGTTATCGAGCAGGCGGCCGATCAAAAACTCGATCGAGAAGTAGTACACGCGCTTTTTGCCCTCAGCGGCCGCGCGGGCGTCACTCTTGGTGGCAACGGTGCGTGCCTTCTCGGCCACGAGCTTGGCCAGGGCGTTAAAGCGGTCAAGGTCGCTGGCGGCCTCGATGCTCTTGCCGCTAATGCTCATGACGGCATCGCGATAGAGCTCGGTAAACTCCTGCTTGTTGTCGAAGATCTTATTCATACGTTCCTTTCCCCCGGGGATGTTTCTCCCGGAACGGTTATGACTTGTATCCTACGCCCTGTCGGGGCGGGTAATTACAGCCGTAACGGCTTTGTTACGCATCCTTGGCAGGAGCCTTAACAGCTGCTGCCTTAGCCTTGGGAGCAGCCTTTTTGGTGGCTGCCTTCTTGGCCGTGGTGGACTTGGCCGTAGCCTTGGCAGCGGGCTTGGCAGCCTTCGCCTTAGCCGTCGCCTTCTTGGCAGTGGCCGCGGCCTTGGGCTTTACCGAGGACGCGCGCTTGCGCATCGCCTTCTTGGGCTTCTCGACCACGGGCGGCTTGTAACTGCTGGGACCGCGGCGCTTAAGTACCACACCTGCCAGACCGGGCACCTTCATCTCGATGGAGTCCATCTGCCCGTTCCAGGGGTAGGGCTCGCTCGAGCAGGTGTAGGGCTCCTCGCCAGCGTATCCGCTGCCACCAAACTCGGGACGGTCGGAATCAAAGATGACCTCCCAGTCACCCTCGCGCGGCACGCCCACGCGGAAGCTCTCGTAGCTCGCCGGGTCAAAGTTGATCAAGATCACCAGGTCGTCGTCGACGTCCTCGCCCTGACGCACAAAGCTCACGATGGACTGCTTGGAGTTATCCGCGTCGATCCAGGTAAAGCCGTCGTCGGTGTAGCCGCGCTCGTACAGGGCGGGCTCGGCGGTGTACAGGTGGTTGAGCGCCTTGATAAACGCCTGATGATGACGATGGGTCTCGTATTCCTCGGTCAGGAACCACTGGATGGACTCGTAGTAGCGCCACTCAATAAACTGGCCGATCTCGTTGCCCATAAAGTTGAGCTTGGCACCGGGATGCGTCATCTGGTAGAAAGCCAGCGTGCGCAGGCCGGCAAACTGGCGCCACCAGTCGCCCGGCATGCGGCCGATGAGCGAGCACTTGCCGTGCACGACCTCGTCGTGGCTCAGCGGGCAGATAAAGTTCTCGGTAAAGGCATACATGATGGAGAACGTGAGCAGCCCGTGGTTGCCGGGGCGCCACGGAAAATCGGTCTGCATGTAGTGCAGGGTATCGTTCATCCAGCCCATGTCCCACTTGTAGTGGAAGCCCAGGCCGCCGTCCTGCGGCGGGTAGGTCACGAGCGGCCACGCGGTGGACTCCTCGGCCATCATCATCACGTCGGGGAAGTGAGCCTCAACGGCGCAGTTGACCTGGCGAATGAACGCGCTGGCGTCCAGGTCCTCCTCGGTACCGTACTTGTTGAACTTCTTTTGGCCCGGATCGTCGATGCCAAAGTTGAGGTACAGCATGCTGGACACGCCGTCCATGCGAATGCCGTCCACGTGGAAGTTCTCGAGCCAGTACAGCACGTTAGAGACCAGGAAGGAGCGGACCTCGCCGCGGGCGAAGTCGAACTTGTGCGTGCCCCAGTTGGGGTGAATCTCGTGCTCAAACAGCATGTGGCCGTTAAAGGTGGCAAGGCCGTGGGAGTCGGCGCAAAAACCGCCGGGCACCCAGTCCATGATCACACCGATGCCCGCCTCGTGGCACGCATCGATAAAGTGCATGAGCTGCTGTGGGTTGCCATAGCGCGACGTTGCAGCATAGTAGCCAGTCGTCTGGTAGCCCCAGGAGCCATCGAAGGGATGCTCCATAAGCGGCATGACCTCGATATACGTGTAGCCCATGTCGCGCACGTAGTCCACGAGCTCCACCGACAGGTCGTCGTAGGTGTAAAACTCGCCGCGCTGCGCGGGGAAGGGATCCATGGGGCCGGGGTAGTTGCCGTACTCGTCCGGCTCGCCCTGCGGTGCGTCGCCGTGGCGCTTCCACGAGCCAATGTGCACCTCGTAGATGTTAAGGGGCTGCGACATGTGGTTATGGCTCGCACGGCGCTTAAGCCACGCGGCGTCGTTCCACTGGTAGCCATCGAGGGTCCACAGCACGCTGGCGGTACCCGGAGGGCACTCGGCCTTAAAGGCGTACGGATCGGCCTTATAGAGCTTTTTGCCCTCGTTGGTCTCGATAAGGTACTTATAGAGCTGACCCTGCTCGGCACCAGGAATAAAGCCTTCCCAAATAGCGCTTGTATGCATGGGCACCAGCGGGTTGGCTTGCTCATCCCAGTCGTTAAATTCGCCAATGACGTGGACGCTCTTTACGTCGGGCGCCCAAACGCAAAAGCGCCAGCCACGCGTACGGTTCTGCGTGTCGGGGTGCGCGCCCATCTTTTCCCAGCTGCGCTCCCATGTGCCGATGCCAAACAGGTAGACATCGTCCTTGGTGAGCTCCGGTGCATGCGGGGCGGCTTTACGGGTGGCGGGCTTTTTGGTTGCTGGCTTTAGCTTTGTATCGCTCACGTTTGATCCCATCATGACGCGGCAGCGTGTTGCCTTGGTGACTAGATGCGAAAGGTCCAAGGCTGCACGAATCGAAGGGACGGCGATAGTTCTATGATTCGTTCCACCTCGCGTGCTCGGTGGAACTTTCGGCAGAAACTACGATAACACCTGTACGTTAGTTTTATGGACGAAAGCGGATTTGCGGGGGCGTTTAATCGGTAAGCGACATGTTTATACCACTGGCAGAATTGCAATGGTAAAACCCTTGACAGTTTTACCAATTAGGGTTTCAAAACTGATAGGCTTACGTTTGGTAAAACGTTTTTAGCAGGTTGTTTACCATTTGACATCGAAAGGTTCGTTTATGTCCCATACCGCCGCTCCCAAGGTTGCTTTTATTTTCGATTGCGACGGCACGCTAGTTAATAGCACCCCCGTTTGGGCCTATGCCCAGCCCGAGTTATTGCACCGCCACGGTGTCGACGTGACGGTCGACGATTTTGCCCAGTTTGAGCATTTGTCGCTGGAGGATGAGTGCCAGGCCTACCACGATACGTGGGGCATTGGTGCAAACGGTGAGGAGCTGTATCGCGAGCTGGGCGAGATTTTGATTGATGGATACTCTAAGGTGCCGCCGCGCAAGGGTCTCCTGGCATTTTTGGAGCAGGCGAAGGCGGAGGGCATTGCCATGTGCGTGGCTACATCCACGCCGGCCGAGCTGGTGCAGTCTGCGCTCGCTGGTGCCGGGCTCGACGCTTACATGGAGTTTGTTACCACGACGGGCGAGGCAGGACGCTCCAAACAGTTCCCCGATGTGTACGAGCTGGCGCTGCGCCGCCTGGAGGAGCGCCATGGGCACAAGTTTGAGCGCGCTTGGGTGTTTGAGGACGCCGTCTTTGGCCTAAAGAGCTCTGGCTCCGCCGGCTTTAAGCGCGTGGGCATCTATGATCCGCACGGCCGCATGAAGCGCGACGACGTGCGCGACAACTGCGATATCTTTATCGACAGCTACGAGGAGCTGGATCTACCCCGCGTGCTTTCGTTTGAGGGATAGGCGAGGGCTGTGGCTTGCAAGGTATTAGTTGTCTGCGGCTCGCCCGTGGTGGCGAGCACAGATCTGTTGCGGAGGCTAGCGGGGGAGTGCGACCACGTTGTCACCGTGGACCGCGGGCTCGACGCACTGCTGGGCGCTGGCCTGGCCTGCGACGTATATGTGGGGGATGCCGACACGGTGAGCGACGCGGGTCGTGCTTTGGTCGATGCCGCCGAAGCCTTTGAAGTAGAGCGCCACGACCCGTACAAGGACTATACCGATCTGGCGCTGGCGCTCGATTCCGTCCGTCGTCGCTGGCCGGGTGCAGAGGTTGTGGCAACCTGTGCTACGGGCGGCCGTCCGGACATGGCGCTTTCCGTACTGGGGCTGCTCGCGGGCTACGTGGATTCCTCAGTCTGGATTGCCGAAGACGAGACCACGGCCCGCATTCTTCACGGAGGCGAATCGTGGACCATTAAGGGCGCCGAAGGCAAGACGTTCTCCATCATTGCTATAGCCCCCAACACCGAGGTAAGCGAACACGGCCTAGAGTGGGACCTAGACCACAGCCCCCTGGGCCTGCTAGCCGACACGGGCGTTAGCAACGTCGTCAGGTCAACAGCCACGATCCAAGTCCACACCGGCACCGCCATCGCTTATTTATATCAATAGGCATTTAGAGTCTGACTCAAAAAAAGTCCTTGCACGCCGCGCCAACTTCCCCTATAGTATCTCCTCGTCACGGGGGCGTAGCTCAGCTGGGAGAGCGCTTGACTGGCAGTCAAGAGGTCAGGGGTTCGATCCCCCTCGTCTCCACCATTGTGAATGTTTAGGCCTTCGGTTTCCCGAAGGCCTCTAATATGAGAAAGCCATTGTCAATAGGCGTGTTTGTTCGAGCCCGGTTTAAAACCGGGCTTTTTCGTTTCCCGTAGGGAGGGCCCGCGCACGCTGCACGTTTAGTCGACGCTTGCCTGGCAAGCTAATATCCGCGGGCTCTTGTGGGCGCGCTGCCGGCGGTCAGCCCGGTATGTCCGCGCACCCCACCGCATTTCGATTCTCCGTCCGGCGCGCTCGTCCGAAACCAGTCTTGTTCACGGGCGCGGCCCTTGGGCTGCCCAAAAAGGGCTCGTGAACGCGCGCCGGCGATGCGTCGAGGCGCGGGCCCTCCCGGCGGGAGGCTTGTTGTCCGACGGGGTCAGCCGAGGGTCCCCTCCGCCCGGCGCCCGATCTCCCAGACCCAGCAGGCGAGCTCGCGCGCGACGGCGGCGTTTGCCTTGCACGGGCTCTTGCCCGCCGCCGCCAGCGCCTTGCGGCGGCGGCAGAGCCTGGCGGTGCAGTCGTCGGCGCGCGCCCGGATCGCCGCGGGGACGTCCGCGCCGGGGGCCGGGGCCTTCGGGCGGGGCGTGCACGTCAGGTAGTGCCACGCCGACTCCACCAGTGCCGTCCTGGCGAGCCGGTTGCCCGTCTTGGTTATCCCGCCGCGCCGCTCGGTCTCGCCGCTCGAGCGCTCCGACGGGACCAGCCCGCACCAGCTCGCGAAGGCCGGGGCCGTCCGGAACCTCGTGAAGGAGCCCGCCTCGGCCGCGAGCCTGAAGGCCGTCAGGGTGTCGATTCCCTTGATGCAGGAGAGCGCCTCGACGGCCGGGCGCCACCGGTCGGTCCGGGCGAGGGCGAGCACCTTCTTCTCGAGCTGCCGGCGGTCCGACTCCGCGCACCTCGCGGCCGTGACGTAGTACTCGAGCACGTCGCGCTGGGGCCCCTCGAGCCTGATCCCGGATATCCACCTCCAGTGGGCGCGCGTCCAGGATCCCTTCCTCGTCCCGTCGGCGTTGCGCTCGTCCCAGACGTGGCCCAGCCTGATCAGGAACATGTTGAGGCGCTGCCTGGCGCGGCGGTACTCCACCGTGGCGTCGTCGAGGGCGCGGTCGAGGTCCCGGGCGGCCTCGACGGCCGCATCGGGCAGCGGGACCTCCACGATGTGTGGGTGGCGAGCATGCGGGCGATGAACTCGGCGTCGCGCCGGTCGTTCTTGCGGCGCGCGTCCGCCGCCGGCCTCTGCATCTTGGAGACGGCGGCCACGGCGCAGTCGAGGCCGAGCGCGCGCAGCTCGCGCGCCATGTGGAAGCCGGTGGGGCCGCTCTCGTAGCAGGCCCTGGGCTCCTCGAACCCGAGGGCCCACTCCGCGATCTCGGCGGCGTCCGTCCCGAAGTCACGGTGCACCACCTCGCCGGTGAAGGGGTTGAACGCCGCGGCGGCGACCGATCGCGCGTGGACGTCCAGGCCGATGGAGGTAACATGGGGCATGGGAAGCCTCCTCCCCGCAGGTGCGGTAAGGGCTACCGCACGGGCCGATACTCAAAACCCATTGTGGCATCCCGAGCCCGCGGAAAGAAGCTGCGCCGCGGGGGAGGCGACCCAAATGGCTTTCTCATATCGTCTTTCATGCCAAATATCTCCGTGCACAAACCGCCACCCACTCCAACAAAAAATTGCACAATTTATTTCTCATGTCTGTACATAGTTTGTTAGCCAAGCGCGATTATCAGTACTCTTCGCCGTTCTGTTTGGGCATCAGGAGCGCCCTTAATCATCGCCAGCAACCCAATAACCTGCGCCAACGTGAACAACATTCCAAAACAACCCCCTTAAGCACGTCAAATGAACGATATGTTGTCCAACGCAGCCCAAATCAGTTTCACTAACAGCTTGTGCTAGGATACCTATCGTTACATGAGCTCAACTGTGCTCACGGCTTCAGCAAGTCACAAAGTGCAGGGTTGATCAGCATCCGGCCGTAACGGCGGTGCCAGAAACACCACGAGCTCCAATAAAGAAGTCATGCGACGTTGTTTATTTGTATTGAGTTAATTCTTTAGTGCAAAAAATTAATAAGTTGCATGCCAAAACGTAGCAGTCCTTCAGCTGTTTGCGTGCGGACCAGTTTTGAACTCTCTTGACTGGTTCGCACGCAGCCAGCTGAGGTTGTAGGCAATCTTGCGATACGTGCCTTCAGCTTCAGCGCTGCTTTTATACATACCGTTCACGGTGGGGCAGAGCCACGTGCTTGTCTGACTGGGCTCAGGGTTTGAATATGGAGCGCCTTCGCGCACAAGCGCCCTGGCGGAGCCATACCCAAACCCCGTGAGCCACACGTAAGACAGCAAAGGGGGTGGTGCTCGTGTGGTATGTGATCCAGGTCATTAACGGTCGCGAAGACGTAATGCGCGAGCGCATCGAGCGCGTGGTGCCGGCGAGTGCCATGCAAGAGCTCTTTTATCCCCAATATCAAACCGAGATCAAGGTACACGGCGAATGGATTGTCACGACCAAGCCGCTCTTTCCCGGTTATCTCATCTGCGATACGGCAGATCCTCGGACCGTGCAACAGTACCTGCTGCGCATGGACGACTTTGCCCGGGTGCTTTCCCAGGACGGTCAGTTTGTGCCGCTGGCAAAAGAAGAGACCCAGCTCATTGGCAGTTTTACCAATAGGGGAGACCGCGTAGTGCCCATGAGCGAGGCCTTAAAAGACGGCGACCAAGTCGTAGTGACGGCAGGTCCGCTGCTGGGCCACGAAGGCCTTATCAAAACCATTAATAGACGCAAGAGCACTGCTTATCTGGAGCTCAACCTGTGCGGCCGACGCGTAACTACGCGCGTTGGCCTTGCCGTGCTTTCAAACGAGCAGCGCGTCATGCGCAACCTCAAAAAGGTAATCGCCTAGCTGCTGGCGATTTCCGCAAAGGACAGGGAGGATCCCCGACCCGGGGACAAAATCTTGGAAGAGAACGTGTCAGATAAAACAGAATATGTAATGGACTTGCCCAAAGTCACAAGATTTCCTAGGGCAACAGAGTTTCCGCCTCCTGTCGAGAACCCAGCTCCTGCTATGGGTTTCGTTGCAACTGGCACTTATAAGGCGCCTGCGCCGGACTCGTCGTGTGCCGCCCCCAAGAAAGGTGGGCCGGGCTACCTCGCTATTAAGCGTGCATTTGATATTGTTTTCTCGGCGGGTGTTTGCGCAGTTCTTTTAATCCCCGTTGCGACTGCATGCGTTGCAATTGAGATCGACACCCCCGGCAAGCCGTTCTTCCGCCAGGAGCGTATCGGCAAGAATGGAAAACCGATATACATATTTAAGTTGCGCACCATGGTGTCGGATGCTCATGATCATCCCGAGAAGTATATGACTTCCGAACAGCTGGCTCAGTGGAAACGCGAGCAGAAGGTCGACGATGACCCACGCATTACGCGCGTTGGTCGCTTCCTGCGACGCACCTCACTCGATGAGTTGCCGCAGTTTATCAATGTGCTCATGGGTGACCTCTCTGTCATTGGCCCCAGACCGGTGACGCTCGAAGAGACGTACGAGTATGGAGATGCCCGTGATGAAGTGCTCTCCTGCAAACCGGGGATCACCGGCTGGTGGGCGGCCACTGACCGCAATGACTCAACGTGGGCTAGTGGCCAGAGGCAGGCTCGCGAGTTATTTTATGTGCGCCATCAATCGGTTGGCCTAGACGCCCGCGTGTTTGTTAAGACCTTCAAGGCAATGAGGAAGGGCAAGTGATGGCTCCCTCCTTGAGCGTAGTCATACCAACCCTAAATGCGGCGGGCGAGATCGATGAGCTCTTGACCCTCATCGAAACTCAGACTCTCAGGCCCTTCGATATCTTGGTGGTTGACTCATCCTCCGAAGATGGCACCGTTGACGAGGTTGCCAAGCATCCTCGGGTTAACTTCGTTCGCATAGAACGTAAGAAATTCAATCACGGTTCGACCCGCGACATAGCTTTGAGGCACACCGCGGGTGATTTCGTTTGTTTTCTCACACAGGATGCTGTACCCGCTTCCAGTCGCTACCTGGAAACGCTTGTCGAACCGTTACTGGCCGATAACTCTGTCGCGCTTGTGAGCGGAAGGCAGCTCCCCAAGGCCAATGCCCGTCGTTTTGAACAATTGGTTCGTGATTTCAACTATCCCGACACACCGTCTGTTCGGTCAAAAGGCGATCTCAAGAAATTTGGGATTAAGACGTTCTTTGCATCTGACACCTGTTCTGCCTATCGACGGACCGCATATCTCGAATGCGGTGGATTCGATCAAGTCAACACCAACGAGGACATGCTCATGGCCGCCAAATTTATCGCCTCGGGTATGAAGGTCGCGTACGAACCATGTGCCGAGGTCTATCACTCGCACAACTTGACGCCATCCCAACAGTTTGCCCGCAACCGTGCCGTCGGGTTCTTTCTCGAAACGCATGCGGACGATCTCATGCATGCAAGTGAGATCGGTGAAGGGGGCCGGCTCGTCAAAGCGGTCTCCTCCCAGCTCCTTCGGGAGGGCAATCTGGTCGAGTTCATCGCCTTCGCTGTCGACTGCTGCGCGCGCCTTCTGGGAAACCGTGCTGGCCGTAGGGCCGCTAGAAAAGAAAGGCTATAGCAAATGAAAGGCATCATCCTCGCCGGCGGGTCCGGCACCCGCCTGTACCCGCTCACGCTCGTGACCTCCAAGCAGCTTCTGCCGGTCTACG
>ENA-OUQH01002761-OUQH01002761.1-human-gut-metagenome-genome-assembly--contig:-NODE-2761-length-10577-cov-4.368561_pt1 | contig 10577 bp, 5 predicted proteins | sample MGYA00237948_ERZ548828 | MGnify/ENA primary metagenome ERZ548828 (study PRJEB26490, sample SAMN05194711) | human gut metagenome | biome: terrestrial biome; feature: human-associated habitat; material...
TAATTCCGTTCGCTGCAAGAACTCCTGCTGCTGTCTTCGCAAACACATCACTCTTGAGTCGGCTGTCGTAGCTGATCGCTACTGTCTGTGTACCGCCCTGTGTCTTTACCCAGTTAGCGAGTCCCTGTGTAGCCTGACGAACAACATAGATATTCATTCTGTTTGTTCCTGCTCCAAGTACACCACGAAGTCCGGCTGTTCCAAACTTCAGCGCAACTGCGAAACGCTCCTTGATCTCGTCATCATTTCCCTCGATTTTAGTTAACTCCGGCATCAGATCTGCGTCTTCCAGGTCTGCTGCCATCCAGCGCTTATACTCTTCCTGATACATCTTAATCACTCCTATTATTTTCTTAAAATGTAAAATTATTGCAATTCAGCCATACAACGTAAGACCGTCAGTTTATGACCACTTCGTTGTATGGCTGAACTGTTTCTAAACTTTACAAGTCTAGTTATATTATACCATGCAGGTAGATTTACAGCAAGATTACTTGTCTATTTTAACAAGCATTTTCCATTACATAGAAATAATTCCCAATACATTTGCAATAGAACTTAATAATATAATAATCAGGCAGATCGGTGCCAGATATTTCATAAAGAACATGTATAATTTCTTTCTCTTAAATGCAGATGACTGCTCAATCTCCCTTGCAATCTTGTCAAATCCAACGGTACGAACGATCAAGAAGCATGTTGCAAGTGCTGCAAGTGGCATCATCACTGAATTTGTCAGGAAGTCAAAGAAGTCCAGACATGCCATTCCGAAAATCTGAATAAAGCTCAGTACTCCATATCCCATAGAAGATAAGGTTCCGATTATAAGCATAACAGCAACCATAAGGATACAGCATTTCGGTCTGCTCCAGTGAAGTTCATCCTGGAATGTAGATACGCTTGTCTCCAGAAGTGAGATTGCACTTGTCACTGCTGCAAGAAGTACCAATATGAAGAACAGGATACCAGCCAGCCTTCCAACGCCCATACTTGCGAATACCTTCGGAAGTGTGATGAACATCAGAGATGGTCCTGCCTGCAGATTGTCCGGGTTTCCACCAGAGAATGCAAATACAGCCGGAATGATCATAAGTCCTGCGAGCATTGCGATTGCTGTATCGAAAATCTCAACCTGTGTTGTACTCTTCTCAAGATCAACGTCTTTACCAATATAAGAACCATATGTATACAAAATTCCCATCGCGATTGACAGGGAGTAGAACATCTGTCCCATTGCCGCAACAACCGTCATTGCTGAGAAGTGCTTTGGATTCGGAATCAGGAAATACTTCACACCTTCAATTGCTCCCGGTCTTGTTACAGAATAAATTGCTACGATAACCGCAAGGATAACAAGGATTGGCATCATAATCTTAGATACTCGCTCTACACCATTCTCAACTCCTGCCAGGATAACGCAGAATACAAGAATAGAAAACACGATGAACCATGCTTCTACCTGAAAAGAATCTGAAATAAATTCTGTAAAATATCCGTCCTGTGCAACAGTCTGCACATTTCCTTTCAAATACTCTGCAAGGTACTTGATAACCCAGCCACCGATCGAACTATAATACGGCACGATCAGCATTGGGATTATTGCATTGAGCCATCCGCCGATCTTAAATGATTTTGTCTTACCAAATGTCTGAAAAGCTCCAACCGGACTTTTTCTTGTCATTCTTCCAAGTGCTGTCTCTGACATGATCAGAACATATCCAAAAGATACGGTCAGAATCAGATAAACGAGAAGGAAGATTCCCCCTCCATATTTCGCAGCCAGATACGGGAATCTCCAGATATTTCCCAGGCCGACTGCTGAGCCTGCAACAGCAAGCACATACCCGATCTTACCCGAGAAGCTTGCTCGCATTCCTGATTGTCCTTTGTTGCTCATAGAATTCCTCCACTCATTTAACAGCTTATGCTGTTATTTTCTCTTCTTTTCTTTATACATAACTTCCTTTCACAGGTCGTCATTGTTTCTATTCTACCATTCGACACAGTGAATAGCAACAAAAAGAGTCACGTTAATGCTTTAAAACATTAATTTTAAGCATTAACGTGACTATTTCTTATAATTTCCCTTCTTTTTCCGCTTTTTCAAGCAGCTTCTCAATCCCTTTGTTCCACGCACCGATCTTCACTCCGGCATTGATCACGCGCTTACATTTCCCTATTGTCTCAAATGCTTTCTGAAGCGTTTCTTCCCGAATCTCCTCAAACGGTTCTTCCGTGATCACTTCTGCTGCCAGTAATCTTGCCAGCCGGTAATCCATATCATTTTCATATAAAATACCTGCCGCAAACGGGATGTGCTCCTTCTGAAGTCTTCGATAAACCGGGATTCCAGTTCCGCCGGAAGAGATCACGAACACTTCCGGCTCACCCTCCGGCGCAGGAAGTTCAATACTTCCAAAAAGCGGGTCAAAATATCCATTATTGATTCCATACAATTCGCGAATGATTTCTTCTGTAAATACTTCTTCCGGGCTTCCGTAATGTGAAATCGTCTCGCCTTTGACACAGATGATCTTATCTGAAATCTTCTGTGCCAGATCGATTTCATGAAGAGACATAATCACCGTAATCTTCTTCTGCCTTGCCATCCGCTCAAGGATAGACAACAGCTCCAACTTATATTTTACATCCAGGAATGAAGTCGGCTCATCTAAAACGATCACATCCGGGTCCTGACAGATTGCTCTCGCCAGCAGAACGCGCTGCTTCTGTCCGTCACTAATCGCATTAAAATCACGGTTGCCGAGTTCCTGCGCATGCACCGCCTGCATCGCCTCTTCCACCAGACATTCATCTTCCTGCGTCAGAATCCCAAGTCGTCCTGTGTAAGGATAACGTCCAGTCGCCACAATATCATGACAAGTCATCAACTCTGTCTTGATCCGATCCGTCAACACGACCGCCATCTTAGACGCAAGCTCTTTGTACGGCAGTTTCAAAAGAGAAGTATCGTCAAAAAATACATTTCCTCCAACGACTTTCAACTGTCTTGTAATACTTTTCAAAATCGTTGACTTTCCTGAACCATTCGGCCCGATTAAAGTCACGATCTCCCCCTTGTTGATCCCGATATTAATATCACGGATCAGGGAGTTTCCATTATAACCTACCGACAGGTCTTTCATTTGAAAATAATAATCTACCATCTTATTTTCTTCCTCCCTTCGGTATCATCATATAGATAACGATCGGTGCACCCAGAATAGAAGTCACCGTACTGATATTCAATTCCACCGGTGCCAGTGCCATTCGTGCGATCAAATCACAGATCATACAGAACACAGCTCCCATAAAGAACGTTCCCGGTATGACCACGATCGGTTTTGACGTTCCAAATGCTTTCCTTGCAAGAAACGGAACTGCGATTCCCACGAAAGAAATCGGTCCCGCAAATGCTGTCACACACGCTGACAGAATACTGGAAAGCAAAATCAAAATCACGCGAAATGTCTTGATGTTGACTCCCATACTCTGCGCATATGCTTCTCCCAATTGATATGCACTGATTGGTTTGGACAGGAAAAATGTAAACAGCACCGCAAGTCCGACAACCACTGCTGCCACACGAATATTGCTCCAGCTCATTCCGGAAAAACTTCCCTGTGACCATCCGTGCAGATTCACAATATCAGAATCATCCGCAAATGTCACAACAAAATCCGTGATAGCCGAACAGATATATCCGATCATGATCCCCCCGACAAGAAGAGACGCCATATGCTGCACTTTTTTCGACATCAGAAGGATAAATCCCGTCGAGATCAGCGACCCGATAAATGCTGCAAGAATCAGTGTATACGAAGAAAATCTTCCGATATATTTCAAATACACGATCATTGTAAGTGCCACGACCATTTTCGCTCCGGAAGAAATTCCGAGAACGAAAGGTCCGGCAATAGGATTGGAAAAAAATGTCTGCAGCAAAAAACCTGAAAGAGACAATGCACCACCAAGGAGCGCTGCCATCAGAATTCTCGGAAGACGGATCTTCCATATAATATTGTACTCTGTCGCCGCTCCTTCTTTCAGAAAGAGAATGCGCAGAATCTTAGGTACCGGAATATGAACATTTCCGGTATTGATATTTAGCACTGTCACAACACAAAATACTGCTGCAAGAATCAGAAATACCGCTGTGTATCTTGTACGCCGTCTGAAATTTTCCTGATGAAAACTTGTCTGCTCCATTCTTCTACTCCATCTTTTCAAGAAATGTCATCTGAGATGCATCACCGTCTGTCAGCATCAGATGCATATCTTTGATCAGCTCTCCGACTGTATCTGTTGCCTGATATAAGTTCTTTCCGGTATACCAGACATTTCCATCTTTCACTGCCTTGAATTCGGAGAACAATTCATTCTTTGCTTCCAGTTCACTGATACTATTTACCTGTCCGTCGATCGTCCCGTTGTAGATCAGATAATCTGCATCGACAGCAGTCGCATAGAATTCCTCCATCGTCAGTTTAACAGATGGTGCGTTGCTGTCCGGATTCTTCAGATCTTTGAACGCATATCTTCCACCTGCGATTTCGATCATTGACGGAATATAATCGTCAGATTTTCTCACAACGATTGAACCATCTGTACTCACATAGAAATAAGCAACCGTCTTTTCCGTGTTCTCAAATCCTTTCAGTTCCTCGATCACGTGAGCCTGCTGGTCAAAAAATGTATCCGCTTCTTCCTCTTTATTCAGAAGCGCCCCATAAAGCTTGATCCACTCGGTTCTTCCAAGCGGATGTGACTCATAACTGGAGTAGTCTACAAATACCGGAATCCCAAGATCTTCGATCATTTCCTGTACCTTCGGTGTATGAAGGATCATCGTTGATTCGATTGCCAGATCACAGTCTCCGTCAACGAGAGTCTCATAATCCGGTTCGCTGTATTTTCCCGCAAATGTCATCGCTCCGGATTCCATTGCTTCCTTTGCACTCTCTACATACCAGCCGGAAGCCTCAAGCCCGGAGAATTTCACCTTGTCAATTCCGCCGATTGCATCAAACAGAGACATGGATGCTGTCGCCGCCATATAAATATTCTCTGTCGGCTGCTGGATCACAACAATATCATCCGCCAGATTTTCCGGTTCTTCTTCACCTTCCGGAACGATCAGATATTGCTTATCTTCATGGACATCGATCAACTTATATCCATCCTTATAATAGTATACATCGAATTCTGTCGCGTAAGTCAGATCCATTGTAGATTCATAGGTAAGCCCTTCGATTTCCGGTGCTTTTTTTGTCTTGTCGGCTGCATCTTTGGTCTTATCCTTTGTTACATCTGTACCTGCTGAATTATTACCGCTGTTTCCACCGGAGGCTGCGGTAGAACCGCAGCCTCCGAGCAGAAGTGCAGCTGAAAGCATTAACGCTGTGATTCTGCATCTTCTTATCTTCATTCTATTTTTCTCTCCTATTTCTCTGCCGCTGCTACTGCCGCATCAAACTTCTCGTTCGTCAGCTCTTCACATCCGTAGAGAACACCGTAAACCTTGATCCACTCCTGCTTTCCAAGTTCTGTCTTTTCCTCGGAAGAACGATCAACGAAAACCGGAATACCAAGCATTGCAAGCTTTTCTGTCAGCTCTTCGAACTGTTCCGTCTTCTCTTCTACTGTCAGAGTCTCTTTTGTATCTTTACTGTCTTTATCTGCTATTTTGTCAGTATCTTTCGCTGCATTTTCCTCAGAATCTTCTCTTGGAAGAATATCTCCTGTAAACAATGCAAGATTCACTTCACTCTTCACAAAATTCTTCAGTTTCAACTTGTCCGCTGTTCCTGCATATGCAACTTCAGCATTCTTCTCTCCGTCTTTTGCTTTCATCTTATCAGCAATCTCGGATACTGTACAGTCTTTGCTCTTCATTCCAACTGCCGCAATATTATCAAGAAGATCGAGATCTTTCATCGTATTCAGAATCTCATCAGACTCTGCATAAGTATGATCCACAGGTTTCTTCACAATGATCATATCCTGCTCAAGACCAACCGGAACTTCCACATCCTCCGGAACGATCAGATATTTCACAACATTTCCCTTGTAAAGCTCTGCTGCCAGTTCCTGTTCGCTTGTGCCGTTGTTATCCGAAGCTGCGGATTCCTCAGCGGAAGTATCTGACTTGCTGTCGGTATCAGATTTCTTGGTATCTGCTGACTTTGCATCCTCAGATCTGTTAATTGTGACAGATGCAACTTTTTTCTTAGAAGATTTTTCTGAGTCCGAATTATCCGCTTCTGATTTCTTATCCTCTGCTTTCTCAGGATCTCTTGCTGTGTCCTTCGTCATATCGATTTCAAGAAGTACAATCCCCTGATCATAATGATAAATCTTGAAATATTCTGCATAGTCAAGCTTTGTTTCTGACTGATATTCCAAACCTATAATTTCAGGTGCTTGTTCATCCAGCTTCTGGTTACTGCTTGTTGAAACATCTGTTCCATTTGCAGATGTTCCTCCATTCGCCGCTGCAAGATAAATGAAAATCGTATATTCTATCTCATGTGCGACAGACATTTTATCTGTCATTCCAATAATCTTATTGTTCTGATTCAACGCAACCGGGATAACAGCTGTCGCTGATCCGCCGCCCTTTGTTGTGTAATACTTATTTCCATTCGCTTTCACATACTGATAATGATTACTGCTGAACACGAGTGTTGCATAAGCCTGTCCATTCTGGATCGTCACTTTATTACAAGTAATCTGAACCTTACCTGTTCCACCTGACCAGGTAAAACGGTCCGGAGTATATACACCATCTTTCAGTGTTGTTCCACTGTCTACATGAGAAGTAGAACCACTTGTATCGGATTCGTATTTTGATACATTATCTGCTTTTCCGTCATTTCCATCTGTTTTTCCTGAATTAGTTCCAGATACAGAACCGCCTGGGAAAGCAGAATTGTTTGTTCCTGTATTACCTGTATTGTTGGAACCACCAGTAGTTCCGGAATTTCCTGTGTTTCCGTTGTTTCCGGAATCACCTTTATTCTCAGAATCTGTAGAATTAAGATCGGCAATCTTCTTCATTGTCTCTGACTGGAAAGTCAGCGCTCTGTCATACCAGATTCCTTTTTTAATGGAATATGCTGCTACTGCGATTTCCTTATCCAACGCTTCTACCGGAACAGTATAAGTATATTTTCCTTCTTCATTCACCTGATATGGAATCCAGGATGACTGATCTGCGCTTGCAGCCTCTTCCTTTGTTCCCATATACAGATAGCCGTAACCGGTTCCGCTTAATGTAAGCACAGCGCTCATTTTTCCATCTTTTGCTGTCAGGATACAATCCACTACTTTGAACATGGAAGAACTGGAAGTTACGTCCATGCTGTAGATTCCGTTGGCCACTGTTGCTTCCGGTGCAGGATTCGGATTTGGAACCGGATCCGGTGTCGGTGTTGGAGTTGGCTCTGGATCAGGCATTGGATTCGGTGATGGATTTGGGATATACATCCACAGATACATCGTGTCATACCAGGTCTGATCTTTTGACCTTCTCAAAGATACCGGAATTGTCTGACCTGCTTTTTCTTTCGGCACATTAAAATGAAATGTCCATGCACCTTCTTCATCCTTTGTTCCTTCTATAACAGCTGCTTTCAACAAGTCATCTTTTGAACCAAGATATAGCGCATCAAATCCTGTGTTGTTTGTCTTGATCGTAATATCAAGTTCGCCATCCTTTTCAACAACTGTTGATTTACTGACCTTGAACATCTTGAACTCTTCAGCATCTTCTTTGACTACTTTCACAGATTCTCCTGTTACAGAAGGAGCCTCCTGCAGTGGCGGAAGTTCCGGTTCCGGAGTAGTCGTAGAATCGTTAGAATTCGTAGAAGGTTCTGACTTTCCTGTTTCATCTTTTATCTGTGTATCCTTGTTATCAGCTTTTTCGTCCGCAACCTGATCTGAGACAGTTATGCCTGGATTTTTCCCGGTGGTTTCTGTATCTTTCTCTTCTGAGTTATTTTCTGAATTATTTTCTGAGTTATTCTCTAAATTTGGTTTTGTTTCTGCTTCGATTGAATTCTGATTATCTGATTTATCCGAAGAATTATCAACTTTATCAGATTCCTCTGTCTGATCTTCTTTAACATTTCCCGCATCTTCTGTCTGACTCGCATCTTGTTTCTTATCTTGATCAGGCTCTTCCACCTCACCAGATTCCTGTAAATTTGTCTCATACTGCTGCTCATTTTCTGCCGCATATGTTCTTGTATAAGACAATGGTGAAATCACCATAGAACCTGTCAGCATAAGCGCAAGCCATCTGCTCTTATTTTTCATTTCTTTTTTGTCTCCTCTTAAGTTGTGAATTATAAAATACGGAAAATGGATAGAATTATCTTGAATCAAATGAATGATTGCTGGTCACACGTAATGCGAACAGTAAGAATGGTTCTTTCGGTACAATCAATTACTCGTGATCTGGAATCCTTATATTCCCCGCACCAGCGGCCGGCAGGTTTCCTGACTTACAGATTCTTCCATACAGAACTCCTTCCCGGTCTCCCAGTGGATGTGCGGACTCTCCACACTTGTCTGTATAGGAGCGGTCTTCTGAAATCTAATTTCTAAGAAGACCGCATCTCTGCTCACAGTGACGAGTTCGTACAGGTCTTACACCTGTTTCCCTTTTACCTGTTTCAATCAGGATATGGAAATATATTCTCTGATCAAACAGCACCGAACGCTATTATTTCTGACTAACTATAACATTTCATTATATTGAAGTCAACTATTCCGCCTTCACAGCCCAGCGCATCTTCGTAGATCTTGCTCTTCCGTTCTGTGCACATTCCTGCGCTGACGGACGTACAACATCCCTTGCATATTCGGAATAGATTCCTTCTTTGTATCCTGCTTTGAGTGCTTTTTTTACAAGCTTGTCCTCTCCGGAATGGAATGTAAGAATTGCTACTCTTCCGCCCGGTTTTAATGCTCCCGGGAGTTTCTCCATAAATTCATAAAGCACTTCGAACTCATTATTGACATCAATACGAAGTGCCTGGAATGTTCTTTGGCAAGTCTTCTTGATAATGTCCTTCTTTTCTTTATTATTCGGAAGGAAATCTAAAGTCTTCTCGATGACATTTCTAAGCTTTGTTGTTGTATCGATGCGATTGCCTCTGCGAATCTCATTTGTAATTGCTTTTGCAAGCTCTTCGCAGTATGGCTCATCTGAATTCTCGTAAAGCATTCCGGCAAGCTCTTCCTCGGAAATGTTATCAAGGCGCTCTGCTGCGCTGATTCCCTTCTCCTGGTTCAGTCGCAGATCCAGCGGTCCGTCAACTTTGAAGGAAAATCCTCTCTTTGGATTGTCGATCTGCATAGAGGAAACTCCAAGGTCCGCAAGGATAAAATCAAATCCTCCAACTTCTTTTGCAATCTCATCGATCGTGCAGAAATTCTGCAGACGGATACTTAAGATGTCTTCTCCGAATCCCTGATCTGCCAGACGTTTTCTTGTCTTCGCAGACTCTTCCGGGTCAACATCTGTTGCATAGATGTGCCCCTCACCTTTCAGACATTCCAGCATTGCTTTCGTATGTCCACCGTATCCGAGTGTCGCATCGAATCCAGTCTCACCCGGCTGGATTTTCAGGAAATCCAGGATCTCATTTACCATGATAGAAATGTGCATTCCGGCAGGAGTATTTCCCTTCTGGATTACATGCGCAATTGTATCCTTGTATTTCTCCGGCTGTAACTCTTTATATTTCTCCTCGAATTTCTTCGGGTATTTTCCTTTATATCTCACACGACGCTTATGCGGTGTCTGTGATTCCTGTGTGTTCTGATTGTTCTGTTCGCTCATTTCGCTCTCCTTGTATATTCACATATATCAGGCGTTTTATAAACACCACCCCTTTGATTTTATTGGGTTTTCTCCCTTGCCTCTAACCTTCAGACTTTCAAAATGTGTTTTTAATGCTATAGATAGAAATCGATTCATTTTATCTTCTCCAATCAATAAATCATATAAATTCATTAATCATTTTTAGTCTCAAGTCAGTCTCATAATCTCTTCTTAAAAATGAGACTATGTTGAGACTGCCTTGAGACTAAGTGTTTCCAACACGATAAAAGCCCCGATTTTATCATATTTTTAAATTTTTCTTCAGTCTCATCAAGTATCAGAATTTGTGAGACTTTGTTGAGACTAACTTTGGAATATTCTTGAGTAAAAGTTTGGGTGTCACATTGAGTGCCATATTTACTGTCATTCACTTACTTAATTTTCCATTTACCACCATTATCTGGACCTTTTCGTTCTATGATACCTTTATCCTTTAATTCTGATATATATCTAGCAATTGTTCTATCCGTAACGTCTAAGGCTATTCTTAATTCATCAATAGAAATATTCGGGTTTTCCGAAATCATTTTTAGGATCTCACATGCTTTAGTAAGCTTCTTCTTAGAATACTCTGGCATTAACTGCTTCATTTTTTCTTCCGAAATTTCTATGACATTTTCTATGACATTTTCTATGACATTTTCATTCACCTGTGTTGCATAATTAGTGCCATAATTCAGAT
>ENA-OUQH01002765-OUQH01002765.1-human-gut-metagenome-genome-assembly--contig:-NODE-2765-length-10572-cov-3.476086_pt1 | contig 10572 bp, 12 predicted proteins | sample MGYA00237948_ERZ548828 | MGnify/ENA primary metagenome ERZ548828 (study PRJEB26490, sample SAMN05194711) | human gut metagenome | biome: terrestrial biome; feature: human-associated habitat; material...
GGCCCGATGACCGAGAAGATGATTACCCTCGGCAAGAAGAACACTCTGGCTTCCCGTCGTCAGGCTATGGCTTACGTCACCAAGGAAGCAGTTGTTGCTAAGCTGTTCTCTGAGATCGCTCCGGAGTACGCTAACCGCAACGGTGGCTACACCCGCATCATCAAGACCGGCCCGCGTCGTGGCGACGCAGCTGAAATGGCGATCATCGAGCTGGTTAAGTAAGTTAAATTTTAACTTCTGACGACTCGATCTGTTCCAAAACAGAAAAATGATCCTAAAAAGGTTATCCAGTAGCGTGCTTATTGGATAACCTTTTTCTTTTTGCTTTTTTGCAGCCTGTATGGTACTATGTAGATAAATCGAAAGGCTAAATTCTGCCGAACAGGAAAAGGAGGGCCGCAGATGTTTGCAATGCAGATGTTTGATATATTGAGTTTTATCGTCCCCATCATGTTTATTGTCGTATTTGGCATCATCATTTTTTCCATCATACAGGGGATAAGCACATGGCATAAGAACAATAATTCGCCCAGATTGACCGTACCGGCGGTGGTCGTTGCAAAGCGGACAGATGTCTCGCATCACCAGCATGCCAATGCAGGTGACATGAGCGGAGCGCACGGCTTCCACACAACATCGAGCACGACCTATTATGTCACGTTTCAGGTAGAAAGCGGAGACCGGATGGAGCTCCATGTTTCCGGCTTGGAATATGGTATGCTCGCAGAGGGCGATACCGGCAGACTGACCTTCCAGGGGACGCGGTATCTGTCGTTTGAGCGATAGCTTTTATTCGGAAGGGGCTTGCGTACGCCGGAAAATATTCAAATAATCTGTTTGGTGCGGCTGATCGTTGCGGCTGTCTGCGGTCTGCTGATCGGTGTGGAGCGGCAGACACGCATGAAAGGCGCCGGTTCGCGTACACACATGATGGTTTCACTCGGTGCGGCACTGATGACGCTGGTCTTCTCGTATGGTTTTCTGCTTATCGTGGGAGCAGCCGGTGTTTCGGTTGACGTTTCTCGTGTGGCGGCAAGCATTGCGGTCGGTCTGACAGACGGCAAAGGCGACCTTGTGCGTCTGTACGACTGGCTGGAGCAGAAGAAAATCACCGTGCGCGAGATCGCTCTCAAGCGGCAGGAAGGCAGTTCGGTAAAAATCGTGCTGTTTATCGCCATGCCGCGGCATTTCGATAAAGCGGATTTCCTGCGGCTGCAGGTGGATATCCCGGGTGTGCAGTCGGTTGAGATATAAACGGGATAGCAAAGCCGTTCGGCAGAAATGCTGGACGGCTTTTGTGCTAGATGAATAATATGATATTGAAAAAACAGGATTTGTTTGGTATACTGTAACAAACAAATAAAGGGAGGTCCCGCTATGAAAAAGAGAATCCCCGCAATCATCCTGATGTTTGCCCTGTTCCTGACCACATCCTATGCGGCAAACACCTATCGCAAGACGATCACCGTCACGTCCGGCGTCAATGTGGAATTTAACAACGAAGCGATCGACATGACAGACGCCAACGGTAAAGCGGTCGAGGCGTTTATCTACAACGGCACGACCTATGTGCCGATTCGTGCGGTGTCGAATGCGTTCGGTGCGGATATCGGCTACGACCGCAATACGCAGACGATTTCGATTTATGATGATTTTTCTGAGGTATGCGCGGTTGCACATGACATGAGCAATATTCTGTCGGACTGCTCTAACATACTGATGCAAGGATATATCAACATTGCAGCTGGTGATACGGAAAGCCTGAAAGAATCTTTCGACAACATGAATGAGTTCAACAATGACATGCAGAGTACACTGCGATACCTCAATTCTGATGAAGGCTATAACACCTGTATCGGACTAATCGATACTGCGGTAGAGCAGTACAATATTGCGATTGCAGCGTTCAACACAGCGGCGCAGTCGTATACAAGCTATGCCCAGTCGGGAAGTACTTACGCTGTAATGGCTTATCAGAATGATGCAGATACTGCGTATAACGAATATATCAATGCGCAGAGAGCAATTACACAATTTTTTGATGATTACGCTATATGGCGTGAAGGTGAAGACTAACAACGAATAAAAGGAGATAGAGATTATGTACCTGAAAGCAACCATACTCACCATATTAGGCTGGTTTATTGGAATGGTGTTAGATGCAAACATCGATTTCGGTGACCCGATGGGCTTCCTCAGTCTGCGCATCCTGTTTCCCATCTTGGCCATGGGACTGTGCATCCTGCATGAACTGAGACGCGGCAGCAGCCGCTAACCCGCAAAATTTGCGGCTCACACGCCTAAATTTGTGCATTTTCACGGTAAAAACGGATATTTTTATTGCAAAAACGCTTGCAATGTACGGCAATGCGTGATATACTATCAATGTAAGAATGAAAGTAACCGTAGGGAGTGGCCAAGTGCCACTCCTTACGTTTTGCTTATACAAAATTTTTCGATAACCGAAGGAGGGACGGCTTTGCAGGCAAAGCAGATCGTCGCCCGCGTGGAAGAGCTGGTCAGACCCCTGTGCGAACAGGCCGGCGTTTCTCTGTGGGATGTAGAATTTGAAAAAGAGGGCGGACAGTATATGCTGACCGTCACCGTGGACCACCCGGAGGGCGTGAATATCGACCAGTGTGAGAAGGTCTCCCGCGCGCTTGACCCCATGCTGGACGCAAAGGAATTTGACGATATGCCGTCCTACACGCTGTGCGTTTCCTCGGCGGGACTTGCCCGCCGTCTCAAGCGCCCCGAGCATTTCGAGGCCTTCATGGGACAGACGGTCGAGGTCGGTCTGTACAAGGCGCTGAACGGCGCAAAGCAGATCGAGGGCACGCTCGCAGGCTACGACGACGGCGCAGTGACGATCAGCCTCGGCAGCGAGACGGTCCGCTTTGAAAAGAAGGAAGTCGCGCTGGTGCGGCTGTATGTGGAGTTTTAAGGAGGAGTACAGAAAACATGAACGCTGAAATTTTCGCGGCGCTGGCCCAGCTCGAAAAAGAGCGCGGCATTCCGCAGCAGTACATGATCGACAAGATCACGCAGGCGCTCGTCGCGGCGTATAAAAAGGACAAGGAAGGCTATACCGATAACGTGTTCGTCGAGGTAGAAGACGGCGATCTCAAGATGTACGTACAGAAAGAGGTTGTCGACGACGTGCTCACGCCCGCAACCGAAATTTCGCTCGACGCGGCCCGGAAGATCAACAAGCACGCCGAGCTCGGCGATCTTGTGAACGTCGATGTGCGTACGCAGAACTTCGGCCGCATCGCTGCCCAGACCGCCAAGCAGGTCATCATTCAGGGCATCCGCGAGGCAGAGCGCGGCATGATCTTCGACACGTTCTCTTCCAAAGAGCATGAGATTCTCACCGGCACGGTGCTTCGCATCGCGCCCGACTCCGGCGACATGACCATCCGTCTCGGCGGCAACACCAACGACCGCACCGACGCAATGCTTGCCGCCTCCGAGCAGGTCAAGGGCGAGAGCTACCGCGAGGGCGACATCATCCGCGTCTACGTCGTAGAGGTCCGCCGGTCGACAAGAGGCCCGCAGGTCATCGTCTCGAGAACGCACCCGGGTCTTGTCAAGAGGCTCTTTGAGCTCGAGGTTCCCGAGATTGCGTCGGGCCTCGTCGAGGTCAAGTCCATTGCCCGCGAGGCAGGCTCGCGCACGAAGATTGCCGTCTGCGCGACGGAGGAAAACATCGACCCCGTCGGCGCCTGCGTCGGTACAAGAGGTGCGAGAGTCGGCGCGGTCGTCGATGAGCTCCACGGCGAGAAAATGGACATCATCGTCTGGTCGGAGGACCCGGCAAAATTTGTGGCCGCGGCGCTGAGCCCGGCGGACGTTGTCTCCGTCACGGTGCTCCCCGGCACGCAGAAGGCCTGCCGCGTGATCGTCCCGGACGACCAGCTGTCGCTCGCCATCGGCAAGGAAGGCCAGAACGCGCGCCTTGCCGCACGGCTGACCGGCTACAAGATCGACATCAAGCCCGCCTCGCAGGCCGCCGAGTTTGAGGCGCAGCAGGAGGAAGCTCCCGAAGAGCCTGCAGCAGAAGCGGAGACCGAACCGGAAGCCGCAGAAGAGACGGAAGAATAAGCGTTTTTCACACACAAGGAGGTACAAGCCCGGATGCAAAAGAAAATTCCCATGCGCCAGTGCGTCGGCTGTCGCGAGATGCGGCCGAAAAAGGAGCTGGTGCGGGTGGTCAAAAGCCCGGAGGGCGCAATCAGTCTGGATTTTCGGGGCAAAGCTCCCGGACGTGGCGCGTACCTCTGCCCGAACAGCGAATGCCTGAAAAAGGCGATTCGCGCCAAAGCGCTCGAACGGGCCTTCAGCACGCAGATTCCGCCGGAGGTTCTGGACGCACTGGTGCAGACGATGGAGGAACAGGCGAATGAATGAGACGCAGCACAAGGCGCTGATGCTTCTGGGCCTTGCCCGGAAGGCGCGAAAGCTCGAAATCGGAGAGGAGCCCTGCGGAATTGCCTGCCGCAGCGGAAAGGCGAAGCTGCTTCTCATCGCGCACGACGCGGGGGACCACACGTTCCGCCGGGCAAGATCGTATTGCCGCGCGGGAAAGCCCCCATACCTCTGCGTGCCGTTTACGAAGGATGAATTGGGAGACGGCCTCGGCTGCAATGCCTGCGCGCTGTGCGCGCTGACGGACGCGCCGTTTGCGAAAGCATTTCTGGAAGATCTTCCGGAACTCGCTGCACAGCACGAGGATATTTTGCAGGAGCTGACCCGTCAGACCGAGCGCGTCAACAAGCGCCGCCAGGAGGAGAAGGCGCATCGGAAAAACGTGAGATTTGGTAAGAAGTAATCAGGAGGTGGCTGTATGAGTATTGAGATCAAGCAGAAAATCAAAGAGGTAGCCGACGATTTTGGAATGCCCGCCAAAAGCCTCATTGAGATTGTCGGAAAGTTTTATGATAAGCCCAAGAGCAGTTCGCAGAATCTGACAGAAGATCAGCTGAACGTCATCTTCGACTATATCACCGCGCAGAACCAGATCGGCTCCATCGCCGAGGTCTTCGCGGCCGCCAAGCCGAAGGAAGAGCCGAAGCAGGAAGCGTCTGCATCTGCACCCGCTGCGGAAAAGCCTGCCCAGCCGCAGGCCGCGCAGAGTGCCCAAAAGCCGCAGAGCGCGCCGCAGCTGCGCCCGAACACGAACCGCCCGGGCCAGAACAATAACAACCAGCGCCCGCAGCAAAATACCCGTCCGCAGGCGCAGCAGAATCAGCCGCGCCCGCAGAATGCGTCCCAGCAAACTGCCGCGCCGCAGCAGGCCCAGCCCGCCCCCGCGCCAAGCGCACCGCAGGGCGGCATTCCCCCGCTTGACGCCGGGTATGATTCGCGCCAGCGTTATCAGCAGCCTTACCGCCAGCCGCGGCAGGATTATCAGTCCCCCTCCGGCTACAACCGCCGCTATACCGCCCCCGGCGCATATCAGGACACGCGCCAGCCGCGCCAGAATTATCAGCAGCCCTACGGCGCGCCCAGATATACAAACCAGGGCTATGATTCCCGCCCGTCTTACAGGCAGGATGGCTACGCTCCCGCGCCCAGTCCCTATCGCCAGGCGCAGGAAGCATATATGCAGCAGCAACAGCAGCCCAATCCTTACCGTCAGGATAGCTATATGCAGCAGAATCCTTATAGGCAGGATCCCTACGCGGGCGGCATGGATATGCATGAGGACGCTTACCGCCAGGCTAAGCCCGACAGCTTCTATAAGGACTATAACCCCGCCGCTCCCACGCCCGCAATATCCGAAATGCTTGAAGCGGGCACCTGCGGGGACTGCGAAGGCGTGCTGGAGGTTCTGCCGGACGGTTACGGCTTCCTCCGCAGCGAAAACTATCTGCCCGGTACGCGGGACGTATACGTTTCCATCGCGCAGATACGCCGCTTCAACCTTAAAACAGGCGACATGGTGACCGGCAAGACCCGCCCCTCCAAGGAAGGCGAAAGGTTCTTGGCCCTTCTCTACATAACCGCCATAAACGGCGAGGATCCCGAAAAGGCGCAGCAGCGCAAGCCGTTTGACGAGCTGATACCCATTTTCCCCAACGAACGCCTTACCCTTGAATCAAAGGGCTTGGGGCGCGACCAGAATTTGGCTATCCGCCTTATTGACCTTATTGCCCCCATAGGCAAGGGCCAGCGCGGCATGATAGTGAGCCAGCCCAAGTCCGGCAAGACCACGCTGCTCAAGAATATTGCCCACGGAATATCCACCAACTATCCCGACGTTCACCTGATAGTTCTGCTGATAGACGAGCGCCCGGAGGAAGTTACGGACATGAAGCGCTCCATAAACGGAGAGGTGCTCTATTCCACGTTTGACGAGCTGCCCGAGCATCATACCCGCGTTGCCGAAATGACGCAGGAGCGCGCGATGAGGCTTGTTGAGCAGGGCAAGGACGTTGTTGTACTGCTCGACTCCATAACAAGGCTTGCCCGCGCATACAACCTTACCATACCCACGACCGGACGCACGCTTTCCGGCGGCATGGACCCAGGCGCCCTGCATAAGCCCAAGCGTTTCTTCGGCGCGGCAAGGAACATTGAAAACGGCGGCAGCCTTACAATAATCGCCACGGCGCTTATAGAGACCGGCAGCAGGATGGACGACATAGTCTATGAAGAATTCAAGGGCACCGGCAACATGGAGATTCACCTTGACCGCAAGATGAGCGAAAAGCGCATTTTCCCCGCCATAGACATTTACAAGTCCGGCACAAGGAAAGAGGAGCTGCTGCTGAGCAAGCAGGAGCTTGAAGCGGTGTTCAGCATGCGCAAAACGCTTTCAAGCGGCAATCCGGCCGACGCTACCGAGCAGCTTATCGCCATGATGGAGCGGACGGAGACCAACGAGGAATTTGTCAACAAGCTGAACAACATGAGCAAGGCTTACGAGCGGGACGGTTTTTCCGCAGGAAAAAGAATAAACTGATAACGTATTGCATTTTACCCGGGTGCGGCATGATATGCGCCCGGGCGTTTTTTTAGCATTTATTTAACGGCCATTTTAAGCACGCCCGCGGGACTTATTCAGGGCAAGGCATATCAGCTGCTGCTCGGACTCCGTTTCCTGCGGGTAGGGATAGCTTTTTGCGGCTTTTTCAAATTCGGCCCGTATGCCCTCCGCCCTTGCGGCGTTCTTTTCAAGCAGAAGGGCAAGCGCATACTCGGTTCGCAGCACGGACGGATAACGCCGCATAGACTTCATAAACTTCGCTTGAGCCTTTGTTAGCATGGCTTCAATAGCCTCGCGGCGGGCGACGCCGATAAGCTCAATATATATTCTGTCGCACACCAGCAGGCCGCGATGGATGCCCGCCATACCGCTTTCCGCCGCAAGCATACGCGCCATCAGCGCATCGGCCTGATTGAATTTCTGCTCATCCATCAGCCTGTTGCAGGCAAGCACGCCGCGCACGGCAACAATGCTGTTTTGCATTGACTCCTCGGCAGGTACTCTAAACCATTCCTCCGGCATATCCTTTAGCCGAACACCCCTTGCGCTTTGCCCAACAATGCTCAGCTGCACCCAAAATGCTTCCGCGGCTTCACTGCTTTTTGATATTGCAAGTGCATTGTAGCCGTCGTTATCCACAGCCCCAAGGCGCATGGGTACTCCGTTCATAACGGCCGTAATAAAACCGACGGCCGCAAACAACAAAACAAACGGCGCAGTACGGGAACCGTTCGGGCAAATGAAATAGAGTGCAAGGAACAGCGCGCCGACGGCGGCATTCATTATCGAGCCGCCAAGATTATAGAGTACAAACGGCATTTTGCCATCCTTGATATCGGGCGGCGACATAAGGCATTGTCCGCCCGTGCCGGCAAGGCTTAGCCGCCTGAGCTTCAGCTTCTTGCCGTCCTTTACCCACATGAACGAGAATATGCGGAAGGAGCAGAACCCATACCCGGTCAGCAGACCGAACACAAGATGCCCCGCTTCGTGAACAAGCGTATGGAATATCAGCGTGGCGTACAGCCCTATGAATATTTCTGCGTAGGCAAGTATGCCCAATGATGCCTCCTTATCCGAACCGCTAAGGAATCTTACCATAATAAGGCCGCAAACCGCGCCCGTAAGCACCATAAATACAATGCCTATCAACTGCTGCCATGAGGCTTTTTTGTTCTTATCGGATTTGTTCATGCTCTCTGCCCTTCCGCTTTTTATCGCTTATATATTGATGTACCATATAGTCATTATGGCAATATCCGCAAACATATGTATCACCCACGAACGGTATATGCTTTTGCTCCTGTCGTCAACATAATCGAACAGCAAGCCCCCCAATGCCAAGCCGAGCACGCAAAGGAGCGTAAGCGGCGGCGGGAAGGCTGCGCCGATCATGGCTATATGGTAAACGGCAAATGCGATTGAGCTGAAGGCGTAGGCAAGCTTTTTGGAAATATGCTCCGATAGCTTTATAAACGCAAAATTGCGGAACAGAAATTCCTCCAAAAAGGAATTGCCGAATGAAATATATAATGCCACGGGGAGAAAGCCTTCAACCTTTTGATCAGCCGTGAGCGATGCGACAAGCACGGAATAATCAACCCTTGCTTTTGTCAGCAAATACGCGCCCATAACGGCGGCATATACGCCCGCGCCGAGCAGAAGCAGCCCGAACACGGCCTTTTTGTTGGGCAGGGACAGTCCGCCGAACGCCTTTATGCCGCTGATTTTCATGAATATTAGCGGGATTATAAGAAAAATCGCCGCCTTTATTGCGGATTTGATGAAATATGCAGGCTCAACCACCGTTTCGACAAGCGCCATTACAGCGCAGCATACAACGCTCAGAACAACTATGCCTATCGCTTTTCCCTTATCCATAAACACCTCGTATCGGCCGCCCAAGCTTAGGCGAACTTTGAATTATTTTACCATATATGCGCGGCCGCTATCAACCCTGCGGGCGGGCGGCGGAATTGCGAACGGCGGAGCAGATTAAAGGCGAAACGATTTCCCGTAAGCACGACGTTAGCGAATATTTATTTGTGCTGTAACAGCGCTATGCATTTTACGGATACAAAAAAGCACTTCTTATGAAGTGCTTTTTTGCTTTGGAGGCACCACCCAGAATCGAACTGGGGAATAAAGGTTTTGCAGACCTCTGCCTTACCGCTTGGCTATGGTGCCATATGGAGCGGGAAACGGGGCTCGAACCCGCCACCTCTGCCTTGGCAAGGCAGCGCTCTACCGAATGAGCTATTCCCGCAATATGGTGCCTCAGAGTGGAGTCGAACCACCGACACAGGGATTTTCAGTCCCTTGCTCTACCAGCTGAGCTACCGAGGCAAAAATTGGCGACCCGAAGGGGGCTCGAACCCCTGACCTTCAGCGTGACAGGCTGACGTGCTAACCAACTGCACCACCGGGCCACAATTTCAAAAGTTCGCTGCTAAGAAAATGGTGGGCCTTCAGGGACTCGAACCCCGGACCAATCGGTTATGAGCCGACCGCTCTGACCAACTGAGCTAAAGGCCCATTTCTTAACGCCCATCGCTGAGATGGAAAGTGGTGACCCCTAGGAGACTCGAACTCCTGTTACCGCCGTGAAAGGGCGGTGTCTTAGACCGCTTGACCAAGGGGCCATATAATATTTGGTCGGGGTGAAGGGATTTGAACCCCCGGCCCCATGCTCCCAAAGCACGTGCGCTACCGGACTGCGCTACACCCCGAAGCACCGTTCGCTCTCAGCGACAGGTGATACTATACCGCATTTCTCTCAGAATGTCAACACATTTTTTGCAAAAAAATCTATATAGGCTGTTTGGGTGGTCAAAAATGCTTATATATGGTATAATTTTCGGGTTCAAAAAAGTTTTTTGAGGAGACACTATTGTGAAAGAATTGACCATATATACCGACGGCGCGTGCTCCGGCAATCCCGGCCCCGGTGGCTGGGGGGCCGTATTGATATACGGATCCTTCAGGAAGGAGCTGAGCGGCGCCTGTGCTGATACCACGAACAACCGTATGGAGCTTACAGCCGCCATTGAGGCGCTGAATGCGCTGAAGGAGCCCTGCAAGGTCGACTTATATACGGACAGCGCGTATCTTTGCCGTTCCTTCAATGAAGCATGGCTTGACCGCTGGATAGCCAACGGCTGGAAAACCGCCGCAGGAAAACCGGTTGAAAATCAGGATCTTTGGCAGACGCTTATAGATTTGACAAGCACGCACAAAGTCAGATTTATTAAGGTTAAAGGTCACAGCGACAACGAAAACAACAACCGCTGCGATAAGCTTGCACGGGACGCTATAAAGTCGCTCAGCACAAAATAAGCTAAGCTTCTGCTTGCAAAATAGGACTTGATTTCTACACAACTATTCGTTAAACTTGTGTTTAGCGAATAGTTACTAATTGGAAGGAGATGGGTTCCCTATGGCGAACCAAACATTTGATTCGGTTCAATATAAAGAATACATGGCTCAGCTCAAGCGCATGATCAGCGAGCTGCCGCCGTTCTGCGCGGAGTTTTTCCGCGGCATAGAAAACGAAACGCTCATACGCACGCGCGTGGCATACG
>ENA-OUQH01002771-OUQH01002771.1-human-gut-metagenome-genome-assembly--contig:-NODE-2771-length-10562-cov-5.311602_pt1 | contig 10562 bp, 10 predicted proteins | sample MGYA00237948_ERZ548828 | MGnify/ENA primary metagenome ERZ548828 (study PRJEB26490, sample SAMN05194711) | human gut metagenome | biome: terrestrial biome; feature: human-associated habitat; material...
CAGGAACTTACAGCATATTGGGAAACACTAACAGCAGATGAAGCGCCATATCCATGTGAAGAACTTTTCCCCGATGATAAAAAGCGCGGTTTAAATTTAAAATGGATTAAAGGTTCAAAAGGTTTACCAATTGTTTTAAAAGCAAGTGCTTTTGATGCAAATGCAGTGCCACGCGCGCGTATTGGTTTTACAAGACTTACGGCGGATATGCCTTATTTTAAGGAATCAATGTATATTGATGAAGAGTTAAGACAGGAATTAAATATAGTTTTAGAAACAGGAAACCAAGCCTATATTGATAGCGTTATGAATAAGATTTTTGATGATGAAACATCATTGTTAAGAGGTGCTAGAGCAACACGAGAAAGGATGCGAATGATGGCGTTAACAACAGGCGTTATTTCTATGTTACAGAATGGTCAGAGTTTTAGTTTTGATTATGGCGTAACACACAAAGGAAATGTAACGGTTAAATGGTCAGAGACAGCAACATCAGACCCAATCGAAGATATTAGAGCGGCAAAAGAAAAAATCCAAGATGAAACAGGCGCAGTTATTACACGTGCAATGTGTAATGGCAAAACATGGAGAAATTTAAGAAATTCAGAAACAGTTAAGAAGGCTATTTTTGTTTTAACAAATGGCGCGGGCGCTGTATCAGATAAGCAGTTAAGACAGTATTTAATGGATGAATTAGAAATTGAGGTACTTGTTAACGATAAAAGATACGTTGATGAAAAAGGAACTACTAAAAAGTTTATGCCGAGCGGTACTTTTGTTTTATTCCCAAGCGGTGACTTAGGTAAAACATGGTTTGGTACAACACCAGCCGAGAGCGATTTAATGGGCGGTTCAGTGGCTAACGTATCAATTACAGATACAGGCGTAGCCGTTACATCAGTACAGAAAACAGACCCTGTCAATGTTGAAACTATTGTTTCTATGATTTGTTTACCTTCTTTTGAAACAGCCGACCAAGTTTATATTATGGACACTGAAACAATTGCTTAATAAAAAGGGGTGTTAATTTATGGTTGATATTACAAACTTAGTTAATACTTATAGTGTAACTAAAGGCGCTTATGAGGATATTTTCAAAACACAAGGTTTTAAGCCTGTAGAAGAAGAAACAGCCAAAGAGGTAGAAGAACCCGAAGAAAAGGAAAACAAGCCTGTAGAGCCAAAGAAACGCGGTAGAAAGCCAAAGGCAGAAGATGAAGATGAAGCAGATGAAGAACCAAAGGCAGAAGATGAAGATGAAGATGAAGATGAAGATGAAGCAGATGAAGAAGCGTATATTGAGGAATTAATGGAAAAGCCTATTTCTCAGTGGAATAAAGAAGAAGTAAAAACATATGCTTCTTTAAAAAATGTTGATATTTCTAACACCAAGAATATTGGCGAAGCAAGAAATATTATTAAACAGTCAATTGACAAAGAATAATTAAGTTAAATTATATTATTGAGAGGTGAACCACATGACAGATATTGAAATTATCAAAAAGGAAATAAGAGAAGCGCAAGCGCCTTATTTTGATGATGATGACTTTAGTTATTACTTACAAAAGAATAATGGTGATGTCAACGCTACTATTTATGAAATGTTGATAATTAAATCAGAAGATAGCACTATATCTGTTAGTGGTTTATCTACTAGTGATACATCATCATATTTTAAAAGGTTGGCGTCAAGATATAGAAGATACAACAGCGGTGTTTTATCAGATGATTAAAGAGGTATGCGGTATGATTAATACAAAGTTTGAAGCGTACAAGTTAAGACGTGAATTAAAGCGTAGCGGTAAAATCTACAAGGTAGAGCGCTATGGTGTAAATGGGTATGGTGAGCCTGTTAAAAATGATACTAGTAAAGTAGGCGAGTTCAAAGGTTTGTATCACGAACAAAACGGATATATGCAAATGTCAACAACAGACACAACGCAAATTATATCTAAAAAGATACCTATGATTATGTGTTTATTTGAGGACATTAAAGAATTAAATCTAAAAATAGACGATGTCATAATGATAGGCGAGCAGGACAAAAACATTGATTTTACAGAGCATAGAATAACAGGTATTACAAATGTACAGAATTGGGGTATAATTGCCGATATATCTTTAGAGCTTGTAGAAAAGATTAGTAATCCTTTTGGTAGGTGAATATTATGGCGATAAAGATTGAGTATGATAAATCTAAGTTAAAAAAGAATTTAGATACTATGAGCGTAAAATTAGGGGCGCTAGTATTAATGTACGCGTCCACAAAGGCTAGTTTGTTAGAAAGCGAGATGAAAACTAACAGACCATGGACAGACCGAACAGGGATGGCAAAAGCAACATTAAGGGCGCGAGTGTCACAGCCTAACAGTGATACAATACGTATTACATTATCGCATGGCGTAGAGTATGGCAAATGGTTAGAATTAGCGCATGAAAAGAACTATGCAATTATAGCGCCAACAATCAAGAAAGAAGCCCCAAGGGTTGTAGAAGACTTAAATAACATTTTGGATAAAATTAAATTATAAACGAAAGGTGGTGAGACTGTATGGATAATATGTCACATTATGAATATATTACAAAAAGTAATTCTATTTGGAAAGACATATATAACAATTTAAAAGATTGGTATAAAGGAGAAGTATCTATTTACCCCGCAGGTATTAAAACGGGTGAATGTATAATGCCTTATATCGTTGTTGCATATGGCGGTGGTTCTAAGTTATCAAGTTTTAGTACGGTATGCGATTATTATACGTTGATGCTATATGTACCTAAACAGGAATACAGTCTCTTAGAGCCTTTTATTGCAGATACTAAAGAGGGAATGAAAAGGCTAAAGCCTAAAGTATTACCTACACATGAGCAGACTTCTAGTTTTTACGATGACGAAGTAAAGGCGCATATGGTTAGTTTAACTTATAAAAATTACAAAAAGTTATAAATGTTTAGTTAAGACATATTAAATTAATTTAGTTAGAAAGGAGTTATAATTTATGGCTGGAAATGTTAAAAAATCAAAAGCAGAAATTGCTACTATTGATTGTAGTTTAGTAACTATAGAGACTACAAGCGGGGAGTTTGGTTTTGATACAGCAAACAAAATTGAAGTAGAACCGCAGATTGAAGAAGAGGATGCCGTTAAATTAGTTGTAAAGGGTATTTTAAGAGCGCAGAAGCCTAAAACTTCTACTATTACAGGTAATGAAATTACATTAACAGATAACGTATTCAACCCCGAACTAGTTGTAGTTTTACAGGGTGGTAAGGTTACATATGATAGCTCAGAAACATCAAAGGTAACAGGATATACACCACCTGTAGCGGGTTCAAGTGATAAAGGTACAGTGTTTAAATTAAACGTATATACAGCGCAGTACGATGCTAGCGGGCAGATTGTACAGTATGAAAAGATTACATACCCTAACTGTCAAGGTACGCCCGTTGCTTTTGGGTCAGAAGATGGAGCGTTTAGAGCGCCCGAGTACACAATTAATTCAGCACCTAAAAATGGCGAAGCACCTTACACAATTACATATGTATCAACACTACCAACGTTAACAGCGTAGTAGTGTTATAAATTAAATTAAAACAAGTTACGAGAGGATAGAGAAATATGAAAGAATATAGAAATGAAAATGTAAACTATAACGGAAGAAGCGGAAATTTTGAAAGTAATGACACAACTAACGATTACTACAAGACTGAAAGATATGACACTATGAGCAATGAACGCACTATGTCAAAAGAATATGATACTATGAGAATGCCTACATCAGATACTCAAGTAAAGCCTGTTAATTGTGATGAAACAATGACTATCACAAGTCTATCAGATTTACATAGTTATTCCAATGGGACTATTGTACGTTTTCCCGATTTTGCAGAGGGTCAGCCTTTTGTTGCGAGAGTTAAAAGACCATCTATGTTGATGTTAGCAAAGATGGGTAAAATTCCAAATGCATTGTTAAATTCAGCGACGCAGTTATTCACAAAAGGCGGTAGCGGTATGGATACCAAAAACGGAAAAACATTGTCAGATATTTACGATATTTGTGAGGTAATTGCTAAGGCTTCTTTAGTTCAGCCTACTTATGATGAAATTATTGATAGTGGTATGACTTTATCAGATGACCAAGTAATGGCAATTTTTAATTATACACAAAGCGGAGTTAAGGCTTTGGAAAACTTTCGTAGCGAGCAAGAAGATTTTAAACGTGCTAGGGTTGGTTAACATCTATAAGTGCCGACCAAGCACGCTTTTAGACATTTCAGACCCGTATACTAGTTTTTGTTTTGATGAAGCATGTGCATATATCATACAGAAATTAGAAGACGGAGAAGAACCAATTTTTAAGGCAAAATATAAATCATTTAAAGACTTATATGCGCAATATAAAAATTAAATAAAATTAATTTATTTATGAAAAGGGGTGAGAGTGTGGCGATAGACGTAGGTTCAGCGGTTGGACACTTAGACCTTGATATAAACGGGTTTCTAAAAAGTTTAAAGACAGCGCAAAACGAAGCAGAAGACACTACAAAAAGAATATCTAGCACAATAGGCGGACATTTGCAGAGTGCGGGCAAGAATCTAGAGACAGTCGGGTCAACTCTTACTAAGACAGTTACAGCGCCTATTATTGGTTTAGGTGGTTTAGTTATAAAAACTAGTTCCACTTTTGAAAGTGCTATGTCACGAGTGCAAGCGGTCAGCGGTGCAAGCGGTGGCGAATTACAGAAGTTAAATAAGAAAGCCCAAGAATTAGGCGCAACTACTGCATGGTCAGCAAGTGAAGTTGCGGACGGTATGACAGAGATGGCTAAGGCTGGTTGGAGTGCAAGCGATATTATTGATGGTATGGCAGGCGTTTTAAATTCTGCAAGTGCGAGCGGGGAAGATTTAGCGCAAGTATCAACAATAGTTGCGGACGCTATAACAGGCTTTGGGTTAAAAGCAAAAGACGCATCACGAGTAGCCGACCTGTTAACGCAGTCAGCAAATGCGGGAACTATTGATATTACCGATTTAGGGGAATCATTTAAATATATTTCACCTATTGCTAAGACTATGGGGTTCAGCATTGAAGATGTAACAACGGCTATTTCTGCTATGTCTATGTCGGGTATTAAAGGTTCGCAAGCGGGAACGGCGTTACGTACTATGTTTGCAAGAATGGTTAAGCCGACAGATGATGTTAAGAGTGCTATGGATGAATTAGGTATAAAATTGACTAATTCAGATGGCTCATTTAAAAGTTTAAATACAATTGTTTCAGAAATGCGCGGAAGTTTTAGCGGTATGACAGACGAACAAAAAACCTATTATGCCACTGTTTTAGCAGGACAAGAAGGTATGAGCGGTTTGTTAAGTCTATTGAGTTTATCACAAGGCGAATATGACAAATTAGCCGACAGTATGAACAATTGTAAGGGTGTAGCAGAAGATACCGCAAAAACAATGCTTGACAATTTTGGCGGGCAGTTAACAATACTTAAGAGTTCGCTAGAAGGTGTCGCTATACAGTTTGGTGAGGTGCTTTTGCCTTATTTTAAAAATTTTGTTGATTGGGTTCAAAAGGTTGTAATGAGGTTACAATCAATGACAAAAGAGCAGAAAGAACAGATAGTAAAATGGGGTATATTTGTAGGTGCAATCGGTCCGACGTTGCTTGTTTTTGGCAAGTTAACATCTATTATTGGTAAATTAAAGTCAGCGTTTGGAGCAGTTCCAAAAGTTATTGGTACAGTACAAAAAGATTTTAAACTATTACAGTTAGGTATTACACATATACAAGAAGGGTTCGCATTATCTAGAGCGGGATTCAGTGGCTTAGGCAAAGAAGCATCTGTTTTAGGTTCGTTCTTGGGTGGATTAAGCGCCCCAATGATTGCAAGTGCGGTTGCGGTCGGGGTATTAGTTACAGCGTTTATGACGCTTTGGAAAACTAACGAACAATTTAGAAATAACATGACGGCAACCTTTAAAGAGATAACCGCAAGTTTTAGTGCATTTTTTAGCGGTATTTCCGAAAGGTTCAGCGCTTTAGGTATTAGTCTAGAATCAATCGTAAATGTGATAAAATCTGTATGGCTAGGCTTTTGTAACTTGCTAGCGCCGATTTTTGAGAGTGCATTTAGTCAAGTAAGTACAGTTATTAATACAGTATTAAATGTTATCTTAGGTATTGTAGATGTGTTCATAGGCGTATTTACAGGCAATTGGACGCAGGCGTGGAACGGCGTAAAAGAGATATTTAGCTCAGTTTGGGAAGGAATTAAAGCATCATTTAGTAATGTTGGTTCATTATGGGATGGTGTAGCAAATTCAATTTTAAGTTGGTTTGGTACTTCTTTAAGCGGTATATGGAGCAGTATAACAGGGTTCTTTACTAACATGGGCAGTTCAATAGTTAACGCGGTTTCTAGTTTTGCGGTTAATGTTGTAAATAAAGGCAAAGAGATGGCTGTTAATTTTGCAAATGCGGTTGTTACATTCTTTACAGACCTACCTTATAAAATCGGTTATTTCTTAGGTTATACCCTTACAACTATAGCGGTGTGGACGGTCAGCATGGTAAATAGTGCGCGAGAGATGGGAACTAATTTCATTAATGCGGTTGTTACATTTTTTAGAAATTTACCAACAAACGTTATGAATTTTTTAACTAGTGCCTACAACACGGTTAGACAATGGGATATAAACATGGTTAATAGTGCAAGACAGGTTGGTGTTAATTTTGTAAACAACGTTGTTAATTTTATTAGACAATTGCCAAGCAATGTGTCAAGATGGTTTAATAACACAATAAACAGTGCAAGAAACTTTGTGAGCGGATTAGGCGCTAAAGGTCGAGAAGCAGGGCAAAGCCTATTGAACAATGTTGTTAATACTGCTAGAAGCATACCATCAAAAATGTTAAGTATTGGTTCGAACATTGTTGATGGTGTATGGAAAGGTATTATGTCAGCAAAAAATAGATTTGTTTCTAATGTTAAAGGCTTCTTTAAAGGAATTGTTGATGGTGCTAAGAGTGCTTTAGGTATTCACTCCCCATCTACAGTTTTCGCAAATGAGATTGGTGTATATTTACCGCCAGGCGTTACAAACGGTTTTAAATCAGCAATGCCTGCAATGCTAAGAAATATACAAGGTATGTTGAATAAAGGCGTTGACAATTTAAGTGTAAACGATGTAGCTGTAAGTATGGTTGGTTCAGTTGGTGACTTCTCAAGTGCCGTTAAATCAATGTATAACGATATAGCGGTATGGTTTGATAGTATTGATACTAGAATAGGTAAATCAGTTGATAACATGCTTAAATCGTTAAATACGCTTATTCAGACGGGCAATTTATTTATTAATTCAGATGGTTCAATTGGCTATGTAGGCTATAACGGTTTTGATAGAAACAACAATTCAAGCGGATATGTTGATGTTAAAGACCCAAAAGGAAATAACGGAAACGGTGATACTTTTATCTTTAATAGTCCAAAACCAATAGACGAGATAGAAGCATCAAGACAGATGAAGAAGACGAAACAGGAATTGGCAGAAGGCTTTTAAATAAAGGGGTGGTTGAATGGTTGAGGATATTATATTACAGAATACAATAACTAGTGATAGAATTGAAATAAGCATGACAACAACCCCCGATTATGTTTTAGAAAACGTTGATTGGGGAGCGATTGAAAGTACACATCACTCTTACAAATATGTGAACCAAAATGGCGTATATGTAACAAATACAGCGCTAGGGACTAGAACAGTAACTATTACAGGTTGGGTTATTGCCGATAATGATACAGTCATGACAGACAGAAAAAGAAAATTAAATAGATTTATCAACCCGCAACAGGAAATTAAATTATTTTATAAGAGTTATACTATTAGTTTTCTACCTAATGCAACTATTAAATATTCCACAACTAACGCAGATAATAACGAGGTTGTTTGTAAATTCAAGATTGAAGGTTTATGCGCATATCCATTATTTGAGGATATTCAAACAACAATTATATCAGTGTCGCAAATTGAATCAACTTTTCATTTTCCTTTAGAGATTGAAAAATGGCGCGGAGCGGTGCAGACAGATAAAGGCGTTACTTTTGGTGTAAAACAGAAAAATAGAATATTTAACGTAGTAAACAAAGGTGATGTACCTGTAGGTATGAAGATATTATTTAAAGCAAATGGCGCGGTAACAAATCCAAGTATAACAAACATCAGAACGCAAAGTTATTTTAAATTAAACAAAACCATGATAAATAAAGAAGAGATAACTGTTAATACTGTTATAGGCAGTAAAAAGATAACAGGTAAGCAGGACGGCGAAGAAGTGAACTACTTTAAATATCGTGATTTAAGCAGTGATTGGCTACAGTTAGAGGTTGGCGATAATGTATTACAGTTTGACGCTGATGCAAATGCGCAGAATTTAGATGTATATATTTATTTTAATGGTAGTTATTTAGAGGTACAGGAATGTTATTAAATAGTCAAGTATCAATCAATATTTTTAAAGTTGACAATACAACTTTTGAATTGGTTGGAGAAGTAAATAACTTTAGTAGTCTAATGTGGTGCGATAAGTACAACGGTTACGCTAGTTTTGAGATATGGGCGCCGATTACAGACGAAAACGCGGAACTATTCAAGAAAGGCTATTTTGTTTGGTGTGGCGGTGATACTGCTGGAATTATTGAAATAGTTAAAAGCGAGATGGATGAAAACGGAAACAAAACGTTTAATATCAAAGGTCGAACTTTAGAAGCAATATTAACAACTAGGATTATATGGGGAACATATATCGCTAGTAATAAAAATGTTTCTACCATCATGTATGAGATAGTTAAAAATAACTGTATAAATAATTCACAAACTAACAGGAACATACCTTATTTAGAATGTGCGGTGGATAAGTTTCTAGGTGATAAAATATCACTACAAAAGACAGGCGATGAAGTTTATAACGTTATAACAGATGTAGCAAGCAGTGCAGATTTAGGCTATAACTTATTATTTAAACCACAAATAAAGAAGATAATTTTTGAAGTTGTCGAGGGCGTAGACAGAACAGCGCAGGCAACTACCGCAGAAGGTAGCGAAGTAGTAGAGTTTTCTACAGATTTAGAGGATATTTTGTCTAGTTCTTATTATTCTAACAACCAAGAAGAAAAGAATGTAGCTTTTGTTCAAGGCGAAGGAGAAGGCGCAGACAGGGTTTCGATGGTATCGGGTGATAATAAGTTAGTCGGGTTTGACAGAAAAGAATTATATGTTGACGCTAGAGACTTACAAAGCAACGGTACAGATGAAAACGGCAACGCCATAGAGTTAACGCCTAATCAATATAAACAAGTTTTATGGAATAGAGGAAATGACAAGTTATCAGAATGCATAACTATAGAAACTTTTGAAGCGCAGATACGCGTATCAGGTGATGTGCAGTATAAATTTAATAAGGATTATTTTAAAGGCGATAAAGTCACAATAAAGGATAACCAATTAGGCATTATGATTTCAGCAAGAATTACAGAAGTAGAAGAAGACTTTGGAGAAGAATATAACTTAGTTTTGACTTTTGGATATTCATATCCAACTATTTTACAGAAAATAAAAAGACAGTTATAAAAATTAAATTAAATAGAAAAGGAGATGAATATACATGGAAAAATACGGTTTTTTCAACGCTGTAGCGACAGCGAATGGAAAATATGACAGGTCATATTTAGCCGAAGATTTTGCGGGCTATTTTTCTAGTTTTATCGTAAACGGCGTATTTAAGGAGTTAGGCGATAAATTAGAGGTAATTGTTAATAGTGGTATGTCAATCAAGGTTAAGAGCGGTGTTGCATGGGTCAACGGCTATAGATACGAGAATGATAACGATTTAACTCTTACGCTGGAAAACGCGGATGGTACGCTATCACGTATTGATAGTGTTGTTGTTAGATTGGATATTACCAACCGAGAAATTAAGATACACGTTAAGAAAGGCAGTTTGTCAACGTCACCAATCACGCCAGCAATCACAAGAAACAGTAATATCTATGAATTACAGTTGGCAACAGTTAGAGTTTCAGCAAATACAGCAGTTTTGACGCAGTCGATGATTACAGACGAAAGAGCGAATAAAAACGTATGTGGATGGGTAACCGCGGTTGGGTCACAACAAACATTACTTGATGAAATTCAATCGTTACAGCAGATGGTTAGTTCGTTACAGAATACTATTAATACAATGAATAGTGCAATGAAGTGGAGCGCATGGATGACATGCGGAAAAAACGCTTGCAATGTCGAATTATGGTATAGGTATAATGAATCATTGCAGTTAGTTGAATTAAGATGGGATGGAACAGTGAACGCGACTATTACAAATGGTTCAATGGGTTACATGTGGGAAGGATTCCCAACAGACAAATCGCCAAGAGGCAATACATTTATTCCCGTGCAAACGCAGAGTAATGATTTAACGTTACGTTATTATCCCGTAACAAGCGATATAACCGCGAATCATTGGACGTTGACGGCTATGCATGGGTCAGTTTCTACC
>ENA-OUQH01002781-OUQH01002781.1-human-gut-metagenome-genome-assembly--contig:-NODE-2781-length-10508-cov-4.038458_pt1 | contig 10508 bp, 6 predicted proteins | sample MGYA00237948_ERZ548828 | MGnify/ENA primary metagenome ERZ548828 (study PRJEB26490, sample SAMN05194711) | human gut metagenome | biome: terrestrial biome; feature: human-associated habitat; material...
GTGTCAGGTTGAATAAAATTTTTTCCTAGTATTTTTGTAATAACTTCTTGGTCGTTATTTTGTATGGCTTTTACCAATTCATATCTATTATTATCGGTTATGAAAGATCGATACGAAATATTCCAGTATTTATATGAGATCAATGTATCTTGGTGAAATGGGAAATCTATATTATATTTTGATAAAAGAGCAATGAAATTTTCATAATCTCCCGTTTTTAACAATAAAAATTCTTCGCTATTGAATATAGAGATTAATTTAGCCGCTATACTTTTTCCACAAGCTGTATCTCCTATGAAAATATTATATTTCCTTATGCGTAGCTTGGCTTTTTTTATTGGGCCAAAGTTTTTGATAGTTAGGCATTCAGTACTCATATAGGTATCATTAGATGATTACAAATGTAATATATTTTTCCCCCTTATACATACTTTATACCTCAGAATTTTGAAATCTGAGAGAATTTATAGATATGTTACATCTAAAATACGATTATTAAATATAACACCGATGTTTTGTAAAATACATAGATTCCGATATCGTTGAAAAGGCATAGAGAAACGGTCGACTCTATTAGGTGCTATGATTCTATCCCGTATTTTTAAGCATCGGACAAAATCCGATGCTTTTTTGTATTATCTCTTGTTCGTTTCAAAAAAATATCTCATATTTGTAGTGCTGAACATTTTGACAAGGCGACGACGTTCGCCAACTTTGCCGTTGGCATTTTTTATGCCTATCGGCTGATAATTATATAAGTTCCGACCCCCGTGTGGAGTGTTAATGCACCCACGGCCTTGTCAAGGTGTTCAGCAGCGGGAAAGCGGAACTTTTTTTGTTCCCTTTCCCGTCACCATTCAACATATTGTTTCATTTAAACTGCTGAACAAAAATGAAAAGAACAGTCGCAATGCCTGTATCGCAGGCAATGGAAGGGCGAAAAACATCGGCCCTCGAAAATTACCTAATCCGATTTTTTGAGCGGGAGCTCGAGGTCAAACTCACCCGCCGTGAAATGTGGCGAAGCGTCCGTTTCGTCGCTTCGTTGTTTATCTTGTTGCTCACCCTGGCCACCGGCGAGCCTTTGCTGGCCTTGCCGGCGCTCGCACTAGCAGCCTACGCCTATCGGGGAGTAGCCGGTATTACGGCCCGGTTCTCGGAGAAAGGAGGTGAGCGATGAAAACCCATACGATTGAGTTTACTCACGACGACCTGATTGTTCGGATTACCCGCTACCCGGCCGAAGAGCCGGCGAAAGAACCGTCGGTAGAGATAGAGGTCGAATCCTCCGGATTGCCCCGGTCGTTCGTATGGTTCGACAGGGAGCCGCAGTTGTTCGCCTTCAAAGAGATGCTCGAAGAATATATCGAGACGTTCCGGTCGACGAAGGGCGAGACCGCGCGATAATTTTTTGCTCCCGGCTTGCGAATGCCGGGAGTTTTTCGTATCTTCGAAGAAAAGGAGGAAATATGTTTATAATCGAGGCCTTAGGATTTGTGCTCTTGTTCGTGATAATTATAGCTCTTGGAGCATTCACGGCGGCTAGCGTTGTATTGTCGTACATATATTGGATCGTGGTAGCTGCTTTTTCGGTTACGGCGATAGCCGCTCTTTGCAGTCGCCTCGTTCGCTTTTTCAAAAGGAAAGCTCGTCGTTCGTAAATCGTTGTTGTAGAAATAGAATTCTCGTCGGAGCCTCGGGAAATCTTCCCGAGGCTCTTTTTGTGTCTTTTTCCCTCTCGCCGGGAGTGGCCATATTCGTGAAAAATTAATCGGATATGAGCAATTACGAAACATCGGCCTCCATCACCTTGGAGGTGAACGGCAAGAACGCGGAGGATCGCTTGAAGGCTCTTCGGCAGAGAGCCGAGGATCTGGAAAACGCTTTGGCCCGTGCCCGGAACACCGGAGACAAAATCGAGATGAACAAGCTCCAAAAGGAGCTGAAAAAGACGAATAAGGAGATTAGGGAGATGTCGTCGTCGGCTCAGCAAGCCGAGAGCGTCATGCGCCGTCTCGACAGGGCTACCCCGAGAGAGCTCTCTAAAACGCTATCTACCCTCCGGAAGCAGCTCGACAATATCGAGCGGGGATCGGCCGCATGGAATGCCCAGATAGAAAAAATCAAAGCGGTGCAAAGGGAATTGAACTCCGTAAAGGGTTCGATGAAAGAACATGAGTCGTTGTGGTCCCGGTTCGCCCAAAAAATGTACGACTGGGGAAGCGCCCTTACGATGTCCATGGCCGCGATATCCGGCTTGACCATTACCGGCAGGCGGGCTGTACAGAGTTATGCGGACATGGAAGGCGAAATGGCGAATGTGCGCAAATTCACCGGCATGACGACGGAAGAGGTCGAGCGACTGAACGAATCGTTCAAGACGATGGATACACGCTCGTCTCGCGAGCAGCTCAACAAGCTTGCCCAAGAGGCCGGGAAACTGGGAATCGCCTCGCAGCAGGCGGTTATCGAATATGTCGAGGCGGCCGATGTGATCAACGTCGCCCTCGACGAATTGGGAGAGGGGGCGACCCGGGATATCGGAAAACTTTCGTCGATTTACGGCGATGCCGAGAGAATGGGCTTGGGAAAAGCCATGCTGGCCGTGGGCGCTGCCATCAACGAAGTCTCCCAAAACTCCACCGCTTCGGCTTCTTATTTGGTAGATTTCGAGAACCGTATGGCCGGTGTGGGTAAACAGGCCGATATGAGTATCCCTAAAATCATGGGTTACGCTTCGGTGCTCGACCAGAACGCCCAGCAAGTAGAGATGTCGGCCACCGCTTTGCAGGGCATTATCATGAAAATGTATCAAGATCCGGGGAAACTGGCCCGCATAGCAGGCATCGACGTGAAAGAGTTCGCCCGGCTGGTGAGGGAGGATGCGAACGAGGCTTTGCTGCAACTGCTCGACACCCTCGGTAAGGCCGGAGGCATGCAGGCGCTGGCTCCGATGTTCGACGAGATGAAGCTCGACGGATCACGGGCGGCCAGCGTGTTGTCGGTGCTGGCCGGGAATATCGAATCGGTTCGGAGAGAGCAAAAGCTGGCTCAGGAAGCATTTGATGAAGGCACATCGGCCATTACAGAATTCAATGTCCAAAATAATACGGTGCAGGCGCAGCTCGACAAGGCCAAAAAGTCGTTCAACGAGTTATCGGTCGAGCTCGGGAAAGATCTGCTTCCTGTCATGCGTCATGCGATTACCGGTGCGTCGGCCTTGCTCCTGGTATTTAAGGAGGTTATCTCCGTTATGAAAGAGAATAGAGCTTTGATCGTCTCTGTGGCGGCCGGTATAGCCGGATATACGGTCGCCGTGAAAGCGAGTACCGTCGCTCAAAATCTTTGGAATGCGACGCAGAAGGCCGGAAATTCGATTGCGGCGACAGGGAGAGGTATCGTTCTATTGCTCAGATACGCCTATTTTAGATTAGAAGGTCAGGCCCGCAAAGCCGATGTCGTGATGAAGGCCTTCAATCGTACGACCAAAATGTCGCCTGTCGGGATATTGGTAGGAGCCTTGTCGGCCGGAGTCGCAGCCTTGCTTTCCTATCGGGAAAAGATGAAATCTGCTCGTGAGGCGGCGGCCGAGGCAGCCAAAGCCGAGCGGGAATACGAGAAAAGCATCACCGATGTCTCGGAAGCTGCCGCCTCGACATCGAAGGAGGAACTCGCACGTTTGCGTGCATTGTATCGGGCAGCCGTCGACGAAGCCCGATCGAAGGAAGAACGAATCGAGGCAGCCCGCCGGTTGCAATCGCTCTATCCCGATTATTTTTCCAAAATGTCGACCGAACAAATCATGTTGGGAGACGCCAAAGCCAAATACGATGAATTGACCGATTCGATTCTGAAAAATGCGAAGGCGAAGGCCGCGGCCGATTTGATAAAGAGGAATGCCGAGCAAATCGTCGAGATAGAACAATCCATGCCGGAGTTGGAGAAAAACGCTGTCGATACGGACATAGCCTATGACCGGGCGAAGAAGCGGAGGCAGGAATATATCGATAGATACAACATAAGCCCGTCGGCCATGGGCGGCGGTTATGCGCAAGATCAGTCGGCGCTTTTGTCGAATGTCATGGTAAGGAAATCGGCTCCCGGAACCGACGATGAACGGAAGGCGGCGGAAGCAGCGTGGAAAGCGTATGCCGAAGCGAACGACAAGCTGACTAAGCTGCAAGCGGCCAATAAGAAACTGGCCGAGGAGTACGGTATATCTTTGACCGATGTATTCGCCGGGCAGGGAGACGGTGGAAATATGAGTTCTGTCTCTGCTTCCGGTAGTGCGGGGAAAAGCGGGGAAAGAAATAAGTTTCAAGCAGAAGACGACTGGCTGTCGATCGAGAAGTCGAAGGCTCTCGCCGGCTATGCTACCGGATTGATGGATTACAACGAATATATCGAGAAAAAAGCAGAGCTCGATAAACAGTATCTTCTCAAAAAGTTGCAGAACGCAGAGGCCACGGAAAAGGAGATAGCCGATATCGTCGGCGAGCTCGACAAACTCACTGAAAAGGAGGTGACACAGCGGAATAAAGAGCAGTTCGATGCCGCAAGAGAGGAGATAGAAGCCGAACGCCGGGAACGCGATGCTGCCGATACCGACAGTTATATGCGAGGCCGAATTTCGGAAAAGACTTACCAGCGAATGAAATTCGAGTCGGAGATAGCATATCTCAACCGGCTCAAAGAGTTGTATGCCGAGGGTAGCCAGGAGCGCGCCGAGATTGAAAAACAGATTACCGACAAACTGCAAGCCGACAAGCTGGCCAAGTTCAAGGAGACGCAAGACAGGCAGAAGACTCTTTATGAGGAGTATTTCAAAGGGATATCCCTTATGTCGGCCGAAGAGAGGGAGCAGCAGTATCGGCTGCAAATCGATTCTCTGAATGCCCTGACGAAGAAGATGCTCGACGCGGCCGGAAACGACGAGGCTAAAAGGCAGAAAATCATCGAAGCCTCTGCCATCGCCGAAAAGGCATTGAAAAAGCAGTATTTCGAAGAGACTACGGAGGAGAGTTTCAATGCCATGGAGAAAGCCAACGCCGAGCTGGCCGAGTGGTTGCAAAGCGACGGCGGGAAAGCCGTGACCGACTCTTTCGGTATGATCATGTCGGGAATGTCGGCTATCTTCTCGCAAATATCCTCGATAGTCCAGTCGAATATGGAGATGGAGACCGCCGCCATCGAGAAACGCTACGACAAAGAGATTTCGCTGGCCGAAGGAAATACCTACAAAGTCAAGAAGCTCGAGCAGGATAGAGAGAATGAGATAGCCCGGGCAAAGAACGAAGCGAACCGCAAGATGTTCGCCATGCAGGTGATCCAAGCCGTGGCGCAGACTGCTCAGAACGCTTTGGCCGCTTATGGCTCGGCTGCGGCGATACCCATCGTCGGATATATCATGGCTCCTATTGCGGCGGCCATGGCCGTAGCTGCCGGCGCCGTGCAGATCGCGGCTATAAAGAAACAGCAACAGGTCTCCGAAGCGCAGGGGTATGCCGCCGGCGGATTCACCCGCCCCGGCCCGGTGGACGAGCCGGCCGGTATCGTCCATGCCGGCGAGTGGGTCGCCAGTCAGAAACTGGTGACTTCGCCGGTAACGCGTCCTATCATCGACGCCCTCGAATATGCGCAGCGAACCAACACGATCGGCTCTATCCGTCGAGTGTCTGCTCTCCCCGCGCCGATTAGCTTACCAGTCCCTTCGCCTGATGGAGGAGGAAACTCCCCGGACACAGGCGTATTGCTCGCCACATATTTTGCGGTTCTCAAAAAATTGGGTGACCGCCTGGACGAGCCCTTCGTCACGGTCAACACGGTTACCGGCGACCGGGGCATCAAGAAGGCTCAGGACGAATACGATCGTTTGATCAGAAACAAAACCCCTAAATCACGCAGGAAATGAAAATATTCGTAGAGGGTAAAGAGGCTTTCTTGAAGAAAGGAACCTCCTTCGAGTTTATCGCTGAAAACAGGCTTTTCTCTGGTTCCGACGAGTACACCTTGTCTATCACCTTCCCCATAGTCGATTGTCCTCGGAATCGGGCGATATTCGGGCTTTTGTATCGGAAAGATGTCGATATCGAAAAAGTGAACTTCGCCTGTGAACTACGGGATACCAATTTCTATAAAATGGGGGTTCTCGCTATTGTCGAGGTGTCGCAATCCGAAATCAAAGGGCAATTCCTCGATGGAATGAGCGCCCAAAACTTCATCGGTGATTTCGACGAAATATACATCAACGAACTCGACTTGGGCGATTATGAGTATGTGAATATGAGTAATACACCTCCAGAATGGCTTTGGAGGAGCATCGACCGCATGAAAAACTATATATCTTTGCCCTGGGTCAACAACTATTCGGGGAATATACAAAATGAGGTCGTATATGAAAATGGCACTTATAAATGGCATCCGGACACCAAGGGGGTATCGTTTCAGCCATATTTGCTATTCATCGCAAAGCAAATTTGCGAGGTATTAGGTTATAGTTATGATTTCGGGGAATGGGAGAGGTCGACATATCGTCATCTCATAGTCTGCAATTCGCTCCCGTATGCCTGGGATATGCCCCAAATAGCAAAAGCCCTTCCTCACTGGACTGTGACAGAGTTTTTTGAACATTTGGAGAACTTTCTGTCGGCATTTATTGACGTTGACCATAGGGGCAAGACAGTGACATTCCATTTCATCGCTAATGACTCGGATTTCAATACCAGTATAACCCTTAACCATGTTGCCGACGATTTTACGGTAGAGGTTAGCTCCGAGGGGGAATCTTCATACAGAGGAGTATCTACTTTGAGATATTCCGATTGCGACCATGAAATGTGGAAATTCTACTCGTGTAACTGGTTGGTGGAAAATCATGAGAAGATGATTGTCCGATATGAGACTCTGAATGATTTAATCGAGGCCAATGAAAACTTGAAGGAGACCATTGTCGGGGTTGAGTATCCTGATTCAAATTTGGAAAAAATCTTATATGTCGAGTCTTTGGATACCTATTTCGTATTTAGACCGGTGAAGATTATACCTCAGAGCTGTTATGATCCAGTGGCTGATACCTATTATGACCAGTATGTGAACATTCTTCAACCGATAAACCAGTTTGGAGAACGCATCGGTACAAATGAGGAAAGCGATAGCATAGAGATAGGGATTGTCCCCGCCTGGATAGATGACACAGAAACCAGTAAAGGGCAATGTCTGTTTTTAGAGCTCGACTTCAATGATGGAGAAACAGATGGCAATTCTGAGTATTTACCGATAAGTCTACTCGAATCTGGGGAGAGTGAAAAAAGTGGGGCATACTTCTCTCAACTTTTTGTCGCATTCTGGGACGGTACGAATTATTTCAAAGGGCTGCAGCCACGTCCAATTATCGACAAAATATCTACGAATGAGGACTGGACTTATGTTGAGACTGGGTATAGCATGCGTCTAAATAGGGATCCTAGCGACCTTTCCTATTTCAACTCTCCGATCGACAGCTGCAAAAAATACAATTTCCAGTTTTTGGCGAACAAAATTCCGCCTGTGAGGGCTTTGTTCTTCATTCAAGGTAAGCCGTATATCTGTGAAAAAATCACGGCTACATTCACGGAATATGGTATGTCGCAGCTCTTGAAGGGGACGTTCTATCGAACCGATTAAAGAGTCCCGTCGAGGTCGAGAATGGCTTTATCGGCATTGTCCCGGTGGCGGGTATATACATCGGTAACGGCCAGTGAGCTGTGTCTTGCCTGGTCTCTCACCGAGATGTTGCTCAGTTTTTTGTCCAGCATCTCGGTGATTCCTGTATCTTTTAGCGAGTAGAATGTGTAATCTTTGTCGAGTTTCAACTCTTGTTTCAGGCGGGTCCAGCGAATAGTTATGAGCCGTCGGTCTACTTGCACGTTGCCGGGCATGATGTTGTTTGAGAATAGGAAATAGTGAGGAGGGTAGTCGAATACCCCCAAGTCGAGCATGAACATCATTACCTTTTTCGGGATAGTTATAGTTTGTGTCGTTCTGTTTTTGCTGTCTTCGGACGGGATTGTCAAGGTACAATTCTTAACGTTGAAATATCGAAGCCTCAGCCGGGTCTGTTCGATGGGACGAATATAGCAGTAGTATAAGAGATAACACGATAAAAGAAAGTGTTTGTCGTTCGACATCAAATATTCGCTTATCTGTCGAATCACAGAGGGCGGAATAACTTTCCTCCTTTTCTGGAATAATTTTCGACTGAAAGGTTTTATGCCGGAGGCCGGATTCTCGTTCATAAGTCCTTTTTCTACGCAAAAGGAGCAAAAAGCTTTGAGAAAAGTGAGACAATTATTCCTATACTGAGGGGACAGTTTCAGTTCCAAGTGTATGTAATCGAGGAAATCGTTGCAAAATCGTTTGTCCAGCTGGTAGAGGTAGATGATGGGTGAGGTTCTCTGTTGATTATAGGCAACCAACTTTTTAATCTTTGATTCGTGGCTGATGTATGTCTCTTTTCTGAAAATCCCATCGGAGTACATCTTCTTGTTATTCTCCACATATCGTTTGATGGCATCATCAAACGATATCGCAACCTTAAATTCTTTCTCGACCCAGGGATTCCACCCCCGGATAAGTTGTTGGTAAAGCCGGATAATCAGACCTGCAGCATACTCCCGCCTCTGTTTCTTTGTCGCCAATCGGTTTATCTTTATTCGCTTCCTTCTCATTTTCCCTCTAACTGGGTCGAAAGCGTAAAACTCAACATACCAGGCAGGGTCATTTTCACGAAGCCTTGGGTATGTAAAACTTATTATTTCGTCGATTGTGGATTTTTGTGGCAGATTGTCAATGTTAAAATCAATCCGCGCGGGAATCGTATTTTTAAGCATTTTTTTATTTAACGAATCTAGGGTGATTCGCTAAACACGAGCGGGCTTTTGATCCGTATTAGCCCTGTTTTAGGGGAAGAAAAACCTCAAAAGCTTAATACGTAATCTTTTGAGGTTTCATTCCTTGTTGTAGCGATTCCGGGAATCGAACCCGAGTCTCAACCGTGAGAGGGTTGCGTGCTAGGCCACTACACTAAACCGCCGTTCGCTTTTTGAAAAGCGATGCAAATATAACCGATTTGTTTTTATTGAACAAACTTTCGGTATGAAATTTTTTCAGTGTCTCGAATAAGATTGTTATTGTTTTGAAGATGAATGACTAAATTATTTTTTCTAACTCCTTGATGTTTTTAGCTATTTCTTCTTCTGGTAAATTGTAGTTCAGAAGGTCTCCTGCTAAATATTGGTCATAGGCAGCCATATCGATGAGCCCGTGGCCGGATAGATTGAAGAGGATGCATTTTTCTTTTCCCTCTTCTTTTGCTCTTAATGCTTCTTGTATAGTGGCGGCTATTGCATGAGAAGATTCCGGGGCAGGGATAATTCCTTCGCATTGAGCGAATAATGTAGCTGCTTTGAATGCATCGAGTTGTTCTATGTCCACGGCTTCCAAGAGGCCATCTTTTTTCAGTTGGCTGACGATTGTTCCTGCTCCGTGGTAACGTAGTCCACCTGCATGTATATTGGCCGGGGAGAAGTTATGTCCCAAAGTGTACATGGGCAGTAGAGGTGTATAGCCCGCTTCATCTCCAAAATCGTATTGAAAAATTCCTTTGGTCAATTTGGGACAGGACGCAGGTTCGGCTGCGATTAACCGAATGTCTTTTCCCTCTTTTAATTTATGGCGTAAAAATGGGAATGAAATTCCCGAGAAGTTGGACCCGCCTCCGAAGCAAGCGATGACAATATCGGGGTATTCGCCGGCCATTTCCATTTGTTTTTCAGCTTCTAGCCCGATTACTGTTTGATGTAAAGATACGTGATTGAGTACACTACCTAAAGTATATTTACAGTTGGGGGTACTCATTGCCAATTCTATCGCTTCAGATATTGCCGTACCTAAACTTCCTTGATAATTGGGGTGATCAGTTAATATTTTACGTCCTGCTTTGGTCGACATACTGGGTGAAGCAATAACTTGTGCGCCGAATGTTTGCATAATAGAACGTCGATAGGGCTTTTGATGGAAGCTCACTTTAACCATGTAGACTGCAAGTTCCAATCCGAATGCTTTTGCGGCTAAAGAGAGTGCAGCCCCCCATTGTCCTGCTCCGGTTTCGGTTGTGATGTTGGTTATACCTTGTTTTTTACAATAGTAGGCTTGTGGTATGGCCGAATTTAATTTGTGAGAACCAACAGGGCTTACACTTTCGTTCTTGAAATAGATATGTGCCGGAGTTCCGAGCGCTTTTTCCAGTCCGTAAGCGCGTACAAGCGGCGTACTGCGATAATATTTATACATTTCGCGTACATCTTCCGGTATTTCGATCCATGCGTCAGTCTGGTTAAGCTCCTGATGACACAGTTCTTTGGCAAAGATTGGATACAGATCTTCCGCTTTCAGCGGCTGTTTTGTTCCCGGGTGCAAAGGAGGCATTGGCTTATTGACCATGTCAGCCTGAATATTGTACCAGTAGTGTG
>ENA-OUQH01002784-OUQH01002784.1-human-gut-metagenome-genome-assembly--contig:-NODE-2784-length-10504-cov-3.682840_pt1 | contig 10504 bp, 7 predicted proteins | sample MGYA00237948_ERZ548828 | MGnify/ENA primary metagenome ERZ548828 (study PRJEB26490, sample SAMN05194711) | human gut metagenome | biome: terrestrial biome; feature: human-associated habitat; material...
GACGAGTAAGTCGCATGAGGTCGGTTGCTCCACGCGGCCAAGTTCGCTTCCTAGGAACTCGGCGATCATGAGCGAGAGGTCGGTGAAGTTGTTTTGCCCGTTCAAGTAATCGGAAAGCTCGTTTTTGAAACCGCTTTCGGCCTCGAACTCGCCGCGCTTGTTGTCGATGTTGCCGAGCGCATGCTTCGCGACGCGCTGCACGTAGGATTTCACGTTCTTGTCCGAAAGGTCCAGCTCTTCCTGCGAAAACACGTTCACGCATGAGACGAAATCGAAAACGTGCAAAATGGCGTGGTTGATTTTGAACATGGAATCGGGCTTCCTCTCGTGACGAATAGCGGGAACACACATTACCCCATGAGGTGCGCGTGGGCAAACGCTCGTCGGCTACGTGCGGTGGGGGCAGGCATTTGATTTTTGTACACGCCGCGGGGTTGGAGCGGGGCATTCGAAGCCGGTTGAAGCCGCCTGCTTGCGGGGAAACGCTGCGTTCGGATGGGCTCTGCTGCTAGTTGAGAGGAGCCGCGAGCTCGCGCGGAGAAGCGCCCGCCCGCAAGCTCGCGCGGGGAGGAGCAGCCGCCCGCGAGCTCGCGCGTGGAAGCGTCCGCATGGGGCGTTCGTGGGGAGCTTCAAGGATGTCGCGCGCGAACATAAAGATAACGGGCGGGAAGGGATTGACGCCCTTCCCGCCCGCGTGGAAGCGGTCGGATTGTGGCAGCTTATGCGCTCTCGGCCTTACTCCGCTTGCGGAGGCGCACTAGGCGCACTAGGCGCGCTAGGCGCACCGGGAGCACTCGGCGCACCAGGAGCCCCGGGCGCGCCGCCCGCTGTCGGTGCCCCGGCTGCGGGAGCCTCGAAGGGCTCTCCGCACTGCGGGCATTTCTCGGCGCTCACGTCATCGCATACATAGTGGCACTTCATGCAAATCCGCGCGCCCATCGTCGTTGATGCTGGTCTGAAACACATGGCTCATCAATCCTTATCAGTCTTGCTCTTCGCACTTGTAGACCTTGGCGCTCGCACCCGTGAGCGGCCAGGATCCCATCAGCGGATCGAGATACTTCGCGTCGTCGTCTAAAATCACGTTCACGTTCGACTTGAACACGCCGAACAGCGACGGCTCAGCTTCGGGCTCCTCGGGGAACCACCAGTCATGCTGCACGCTGATGACTCGCGGATCGACCGTCGTCGTGGTGCGAGCGCGCTGCTTGATGCGGCCCTTGTGCGTCTCGATCCAGCACCAATCGCCCGGTGCGATGTCAAGCGAGATGGCGGTGTCGGGATGGATGTCGAAGATCGGGTCCGGATGCAGGTCGCGGTACGCGCCGGGTTGGCGATGCTCGGTGTGGTAGAAGGGCATGAACCTGGCGCCCGTGATCATGCAGAGCGGGTACTCTTCGGCGTACTCCGGGTCCGCTTCGGGGAAGTTCGGCGGGAACGTGAAGCTCGGCAGTGGGTCGAAGTCGCGGCCCGTCTCCTTCGCGAGCTTCTCGATGACCGTCGAGTACAGCTCCACCTTGCCCGTCGGGGTGAGGAACTTAAATCCCGGCTCCTTGTACTTCTCCGGCACGTTGGGAACCTTCAGGTACTTCACCTTTTCGCAGAAGTCGCGGAACTTCATGCCGAAGGGCGCCACCTGGTCGTTCATCATGTCCTCGTACTTCGGACCCCACCACTTGTCGGCGAAGCCAAGGCGCTCGGAAAGCCCGTACCAGAATTCGTAGTCGTCGCGGAAGTCGATGTCGGTGCCGCCTTCGAAGCGCTCGAGGACGGGCATGCTGCCGGCCATGCTCACCTGCTCGACGTCCATGGTCGGGTAGCCGATGCTGCAGCGCTCGAGCCACGTCGCCGCTGGCAGCACGTAGTCGGCCAGCGCCGCCGTCGGCGTCATGAAGTAATCGTGAACGATGAGCAGGTCAAGGCTCTTCAGTGCTTCATGCACAAGCTTCGTGTTGCTGAATGCGAGCATCGGGTTGTCCGCCTGCACGATGCATGCCTTGATGGGGTAGGGGTCGCCGCTGATCATCTGGCGGAACATCGTCGGTGCGTTGCTGTAGGGATAGAAGCGCGGGTAGGCCTTCGAGATGATGTCCCAGCCCTTGAAGGTGAGGCCCGGGTACATGTCGTTGCCGACCATCTTGTCACGCTGCTCTTGGGAGAGGGCGTCGTGGGAGAAGTTCATGTCCTCGGTGTTGCCGCGGTCGCCCGGCATGGTCAGCTGGTCGCCGCCGACCTTGTCGATGTTGCCCGTGATGGCGCGCAGGATGGCCTTGCCCTGAATCGCGCTCGAGGCGTTGAGGCCGCAGCCGTCGCCGCCCTTCTCGCCCCAAGGCAGGCAGGCGGGCTTGGTCGTCGCGTACATGCGAGCTGCCTGGCGGATCTTGCCGGCAGGGATCCAGGTGATTTCGGCGACCTTTTCGACGGGATATTCCGCCGCGCGCTCTTTCAGCTGGTCGAAGCCGTAGCACCATTCCTCGACGAACTCATGATCGTAGAGGTCTTCCTCGATGATCACGTTGATCATGCCGAGGGCGAGCGCCGCGTCGGTGCCGGGGCGAATCTGCAGGAAGAGGTCGGCCTTCTGGGCAACCTCGCAGAAGCGGGGGTCGATGACGATGAGCTTCGCGCCGCGCTCCTGCATGTTGCGCAGGGTCCACTGCCAATTCAGAAGCTCGGAAGCTGCGGGGTTGCGGCCCCACAAAACGACGAGGTCAGCGCGCTTCCAGTCTGATTTATCGGAGCAGAAGCCGCCGTAGGTGCACGGCTCGAGCCACATGTCGGAGCTGTAGCAGATGGTGCCGTTGCCGCCGGTGTTCGGCGTGCCGAACAGGTTGGTGAACTTGTAGTGCAGGTTGGACTGCGTGCGGTACGTTCCCTCGAGGAAGCACAGGGTCTCGGCTCCGTACTTGTCGCGAAGATCGGCAAGGCGCTCAGCCATCTCGTCGAAGGCCTGGTCCCAGGTGATCTCTTCCCACTGGCCGCTTCCGCGCTCGCCGACGCGCTTGAGGGGCCTCTTCAAGCGGTTGGGGTTGTATTCGAAATCTTTCCAGCGGTCATGCTCGAGTCGGGGGCACACATATCCCTCGTTGTGCGGGTTGTCCGGATCTCCCTCGATCTTCACGACTCGGCCGTTTTCCTTCGTGCAGAGAACTCCGCAATTCAGGTGGCACAGAAAACACGATGCTCTCTTGACTTCCCTCTCGACCTCAGCCATGTCTTTCTCCTCTCGACTTCGCGGCGCCGTCTTGGCGACCGATGTTTCGCCTCATCTTGAAATTCCCTCTTGATGCTTCGGCGATGCTGCTATCATGGGTTGCGGGGGGAAAGAATGAATCACATTGAGAAGGTGATTCCCGCTGAACTGGGGAAATGCCGTCACCTTTGCATAGTGATTCATACTTGTAACGGGGGATTCCATGGGAGTGGATAATTCTGGCGTCGCGTCCAGCGGCGATTTCGGTACACCCAACGCCGCGTTCGACACCGCGTCCAAAAGCGGGAGCGGCTCGCCCAGCGCCGCATCCGACGGCAAGCTCGCCGCGTCCGGCGCCCCATCCGGCGGCAAGCTCGCCGCGTCCGGCGCGCTCTCGTTCCTTGATTCAACGGATGGCAAGGGCAAGAGAAAACCGGTGATGCAAACGTCCGCCGCGTGCGTGCTCGCCACGATCGGCTTCGCGTGCCTCACAGTCTGGGGCACCTATATCGTGTTCTCGCCTGCTCTTCCGCTTCTGTCCTTCGAGCCGCTGGAAATCGCCATCCTGTGCCTTATCGTCTCGCGCGTGGTGATGGACGCGTGCCTCGCTTTCTGTTCGAAGTTCCCCGACTTCGTGTTCAGGAGAATGCGGCCCTTGGTTCTGCCGGGCTCGCTGCTTCTGTTCGCCCCGGCATTTATTCTGGCGGGTGCGAGCTGGGCGGGCCTTGTTCCCGAAGGGTGGCGCATGCCCTGCGCGATTGCGGTCTGGGTGCTGCTTGGCGCGGGGGAGCTTTCGCTCTCGCTTGTGTGGACGGTGCTCTTCAGCATGATGGCCCCGATGTGGACGGCGATGTCGATCGCGGTCGGCGGCGCGCTGGCCACCCCGCTCTTTCTCCTGGTTGCAGGCGCGGGAAGCCCGCTCATGGGCTTGTTCGGCCTGGCTTTCATCGTGATCTCGTGCATGGTGCTCGCCTCCATCCTCATCTCCCGCGTCGACCCCGACACCTTGAAGGCGATGGAAGGCTACCAGCGCGACCCCTCAATCACGCTCAAGGCTGCGGCATCGATTGCCGCGAACGGGATGGCGTATGGGTTCGTTGTCGTGATGCTTGCGCTTTCGGGCGTCGGGGCGGTGCTCATTGCCTCGGCGGCGGGCATCGTAGGCTCGGGCGTTGCGATCTTCTGGGCGACGAAGCGGACGAAGTCTCGTTGGGATATGAGCGGCATGCAACGCCTCACCGTTCCGATCGTCGCCGCATCCATCCTGTTCATTCCCTATTTCGGGCATACTGGGCGCATTGTGTGCGGCGCCGTTGCCGTGGGGGCGTTCGCCTACGCGACGCTTATGGAATGGACCGACCTTGTGGTGTCGAACGCCGAGTTCCAGCTCTACCCGGTGAAGCGCTACGCGATGGGGCGCCTCGCGCAGTGGACCGGCTTCGCGCTCGGCGTCGTCGTTGCGTTCTTCGCGTTCCGCGCGGGCGACGTGGCGATCGAAGGGCTCGGCGAGCTGTCCTGCGTGATCGCGATCATCGTCGTTGCGGCCTTCTCGCTCTACGGCGCCGACGACTCGGAAACCGAGGACGCCTTGCTGGCCCTCATGACGGCGAGCGCGGAATGCCCGCCCTCGATCGACCCGCCGAAGAACGCGTCGCCCTTCCGCGACCGCTGCCGCGCTATTGCCGAGCAGTTCGATCTTTCGCCGCGCGAGGCGGAGGTGTTCACGTGCCTTGCGAAGGGCAGGAACGCCGAATACATCCAGCAGAAGCTGTTCATCAGCTCGAACACCGCGAAGACGCACATCACGCATATCTATCGGAAGATGGGCATCAACTCCCAGCAGCGCCTGATCGACCTGGTCGACCGAGAGCAGCAGCCGCCTGCCCACGAGGAGTGCGACACTCGCGAGGCCTGAGAGACCCGTGGAGCCCGCGAGGCCCGCAACGCACGTGGGGCCCGCGAGACGCGCAGAGGCGTTGGAGAAGACGCGGCCCTGGTCGATTCCGTGCTACACTGATTCGCCGAGAACACTGCGATTCGGGAGGGTCTTCCATGTCTAAAACCGTGGCCGTCATCGATGGCAATTCGCTCATGCACCGCGCCTACCACGCCGTTCCGCCCACGATGAACGCACCCGACGGCACGCCGACCAACGCGTGCTTCGGTTTCGTCGCCATGCTGCTGAAGTTCGTGGAGATGGCGCATCCGGACGCCATCGTGTGCGCCTTCGATGCGGGGCGCCCGAAGTGGCGCATGGAGGCGATCGAGCAGTACAAGGCGCAGCGCCCCCCGATGGACGATGCGCTGAAAGTACAGTTCCCCCTGATGGAAGGCCTGCTCGAAGCGATGAACATCCCGGTTGTGCGCGTGGCTGGCTGGGAAGGCGACGACATCTTAGGCACCGTGTCCGCGCGCGATGAGGCGCTCGGGTACCGCACGCTGCTCGTGTCCGGCGATAAGGACGTCTACCAACTCGTGAGCGAGCTCACCCACGTCGTCACGACCAAGAAGGGCATCACCGACGTCGCGATCTACGGGCCCGACGAGGTCTTCGAGCGCTACGGCGTCACACCCGCCCAGTTCCCCGATTTCCTCGGGCTTAAGGGCGACGCGTCCGACAACATTCCCGGCGTGCCCGGTGTGGGCGACAAGACGGCCGCGAAGCTGCTTTCCGCCTACGGCAACCTCGAGGGCATCTACGAGCACACGGGCGAGCTCAAAGGCAAGCAAAAGGAGAAGATCGAGACCAACCGCGACCAGGCGTTCGCAAGCCGGAAGGTGGCGACCATTTCGCGCGATGTCGATTTCGAGCTCGACTTGGAGGACGCGGCGTTCCCCTCGTTCGACGTCACGCGCGTGACGGCTGCCTTCAAGAACGTCCGCTTCAACGCGCATCTGACCCACGTGCTGAACCTTGTGGGGGAGAAGGCGCCCACCGAGCGCGCCGCGCTTTCGTGGGAGCCCGTTCTGCACGGTGCCGACGCGCATGCCGCCGTTAAGGGCGCGATTGCGGAAGGGGAACGCGTGGGCATCGCGTTCGTCGAGCCCGAGCAGGCGTCGCTGTTCGACACGGGCGCATTCGCGGCGTTTTCCACCTCGAAGGGCGCTGCTTCCTTCGAAGGCGACGAGGCGCTTTCGGTGCTTGCCCAGGTCGTGGCGCAGGGGCGCTTCGCCGCGCTCGACGCGAAGGAGATGCTGCACCGGGTGTATCCCGCGGACACGGCGCAGGAGGCTCGCATCACCGACGAGGAGCTGTTTGCGGCTGAAATCTTCGACGTGGGGCTTACAGGTTACGTGATGAACTCGTCCGTTTCCGACTACACGCTCGAATCGCTCGCCGACGAGTACTTAGGCGGGGCCCTTCCCGAGGTGAAGACCGACGAGGAGCGCGCCTGCGTGCTCGCCGCGGCGGCGCGCGCGCTCGAGGAGCCGCTTTCCCGCGCGCTCGAAGACGACGGATCGATGCGCACCTACGCCGAGATCGACCTGCCGCTTGTCCCTGTGCTTACCGCGATGGAGCGCACGGGCGCCGCGATCGACGTTGCGCACCTCGACGAGATTGGCGAGCGCACGCAGGGCGACGTCGATGCCTTGCGCGCGCGGATCATCGAGCTTGCCGGCGAAGAGTTCAACGTCGACTCGCCCAAACAGCTCGGTCATATCCTGTTCGAGGTCTTGGGCCTGCCGCCGAAGAAGAAGACGCAGCGCGGATATTCCACCGACGCGAAGGTGCTCAAGGAGCTCGCCGAGGTTCACGAGCTGCCCGCGCTCGTCCTGCGCTATCGCGAGCTCGCCAAGATCAAGTCGACCTACATCGACGCGTTGCCCCGTATGCGCGCAACCGACGGACGCGTCCATTCCTCGTTCAACGAGACGGTGACGACGACGGGCCGTTTGTCCTCGTCAGACCCGAATTTGCAGAACATCCCCGTGCGCACCGAGTTCGGCCGCCACATCCGCGAGTGCTTCGTGCCGCTCGACGAGGACTCGCTGTTCCTCTCGGCCGACTACTCGCAGATCGAGCTTCGCCTGCTCGCGCACTTGTCGGGTGACGAGCACCTGGTCGCGGCTTTCAACAGCGGCGCCGATTTCCACGCATCGACGGCGAGCCGCGTGTTCGGTATCCCCGTCGAGGAAGTGACGCCCGAGCTTCGCTCCCGTGCGAAGGCGGTGAACTTCGGCATCGTCTACGGGCAGCAGGCGTTCGGCCTCTCGCAGAGCCTTGGCGTACCGTTTGGCGAGGCCAAGGACATGATCGACCGCTACTTCGAGGCCTATCCCGGCGTGCGCGCGTACCTGGACGCCACGGTCGAGCAGGCGCGCGAGCGCGGGTACGCAGAGACGATGTTTGGCCGCAAGCGCCACATTCCCGAGCTCCATGCGGGTAACGCGAACCTGCGCGGGTTCGGTGAGCGCACGGCGATGAACCACCCCATGCAAGGGTCTGCCGCCGATATTATCAAGCTCGCGATGATCGAGGTGTCGCGCAGGTTGCGGGAAGAGAGCTTCGCCGCAAAGCTGCTCATCCAGGTGCACGACGAGTTGGACTTCAGCGTGCCTCGAGGTGAAGTCGAGGCGCTCTCGGCCATGGTGCGCGAGGTTATGGAAGGCGTCGTCGAGCTTAAGGTTCCTCTCATCGCTGACGTTTCGAGTGCCCCCACCTGGGCGGAAGCACACTAGGGAGCCAGGGGAGGGCGTGCGCACGTCGCGCCAAGCAAGGGCCGCTGAACGGGAAGCGGAGCGCCAGGCGAGGGCGGCGGAGCGCGAGGCTGAGCGCCAGGCGAAGGCCGCCGAGCGAGAGCGCCAGAAGCAGAAAGACGCCGTGGCCCGCGTCGCCACGAGCATCTTGGGATCCGCCGGCCGTACCGCCGTCAACCAGATTGTCCGCGGCCTCTTCGGCACGCGCCGCTAGTTCTTGACGCCGCGAGCACCGAGCAGGGCATAGTCCAGAACATCACGCAGCTCATCATGACGTTTGGTAGGGGCTTCTCGTTCGTGGGCAACTAGTACCACCTCGACGCCTTTGGCGTGGGCCAATATGCTGACCTGCTGTTTTTCAATTGCGATTTCAACTGTTTGGTGGCCGTTGAGCTCAAGCGAGGGCCGTTCAAGACTGCCTACCTAGGCCAGCTGTCCGGATGCTTGCGAGTGCTAGACGACTATGAGCGCTGTGAACACGAGAACCCGTCCATCGGCTTGGTGCTCTGCAAGGACATGAACAGGGCGTTCGTCGATTACATCATTCAGGACTATAGCAAGCCCATGGGCGTTGCCACATGCAAGACCTCGGCTGACATGTTGAGCGAGTTGCTCGATGCGCTTCCACCCATTAACGGCTTGAAAGCGCTGTTGGAAGGCGATGGGGATTAATAACAATTGGGCGGGTTCGCCTAGGCGGTCCGCCACCTCATTTCGTCGCAGATAACGAGGAGGTTCGAGACGATTCGCTCCGGATGCAGGCGCTCCTCCTCGCTGAGGCCGCCGCAGTTGTCGTCGGCGAAAACCCAGCAACCTCCGCCCGTCTTCTCGATGACGCAGCTCCGCAAGGGATCGGGGTCGTTGTAATTGGAGAAGTTGAACACGTGGAGGTGTCTGAACTCCGCCTGCACTTCCGGCCATGTGCCTCGTTTGGTTTTAGTATCCCACCTGGCAATCAGAGGCTTCAAAGGCGGCTTTTCTCTTCCTTCCTACGACTACTCGGCGCTCTTAGAGGAACTTTTTCCTGTCCAGTTGTTTCTCAAACGACTGCTTGAAGCTACGGCGGTTTCCGAAAAAGCGTTCATGCGTCTTGGTTGGTTTACCGGCATCGTAGGCATCGGAGGCTCGAGCAATAGTGCAGATGTAATCTGCGACCTGGAGAAGCCTGCGAGCATTCGGGTTTGCATCGCGGTAATCGGCAACGTTTTTTGCGAGTACATAATCTAGCGCATCATGAAGCGCGATGCTGACTGCGCTTTGTCCGTTGTCGTAATACACTGCAATCATTTCGAATTCTTGAAAGAAAGCTAGGCGCGCGAAGACAAGAGATGCAAGGTCGCGTCTTATCCTCGCTTCGAGCTCATTCCTATTGTGCACGTTTGAAGTGTCGTACTGCAAAGTAAAGAAAGAAATGGGCAGTTCGCGCACAAATCGAGCAAATTGTGCGAGCAATCGCTTTCTATCGCCAGGGGTGACGATGCTGTACCTTTCATTTCCGTGCAAGAGGTCCTTTCCGTGAAAAGGCACGTCAGGGAGATCAGCAGCGGCCAGGCGCTCTTCGTAGCGATTGATAGGTGTTGCTATATCCGAGGAATGGTCGTGGAGAACGACCGCAACGATGTACCGACCCTCCGAAAGGTCTTGATTGCCCGATTCGTCGATATGCAGATTTAGGCGATTTGCCAAAATTTCCTCGAGATAGTCGATACGAAAAAGGCGAGGTACGAACCTCGCCAATCTGACACCTGCAAGGCGCAAGGCCTTTTCGGTGGGCTTAGTATCGCACTAAACGGCCCGCTTCTTCAAGACTTTTTTCGATTGAACAACGAATCTTGCGGTGCGAATCAGCCATGGCCGAAGAAGCCGTCTCGGACAGTTGCATGCAATTCGCTTTGTAACCATGCCCCTAGCATTGCTTAAGCGTCCTGCGCGCTTTGGCAGGGGATGCCATTGTACGTCGCTGTAGGTTTTATACCCCTTAGCCATTCGACTTTGATGCTATTCGGAAGCTTTCGCCGTGTTCGTCGAGGAGTTGCCACGAACATGCGGGTGGGGTTTGTGGGGGCAAGGTTGAGCATGGCGATGACGGATTCGCCGTAGAGCAGGGCACCGGGTCCGACGGACATGACCGCCCATGCGTACGTGTCGCTTGGATCGGGTACCCACTGTTCAGGCTGGTAGATCCCGTGTCCGACCTTCGCGATGCGCCCGCGTTTGGCATATTGGACAAGCTCGTTGTTGCTTATTCCCGCTTCTCTCGCCTGCGCAGAGGTGATCAGCCCGTGGTTGTCGGCGGCAATTTCGTATATGTATTCGAATTTGGTCATGGCGGAAGCATAACGAAAACATAATAGTTTTGACAAATGCGATTGAAGAACCATAGTTTGGCGCGTGCTGAGGCTCGCGGGCCGGTGCGACCCGATATGCCGCTCCGACTGCGTGTGGTGGCTTGACTCGATTGCCTGGTCGACCGCGCGCTTCCGCCTGCGCGGGGCTGTTGGCTCGCTTATGCGCGCTCGCCCGCGCAAGCGGCCCCCTCGAGCCTTCGTGGCAGAAAAGCAGGGGAGACCTGCCAGGAATCGGGAGGTTTTCATCAACGTGGGGCCCCTAGGG
>ENA-OUQH01002785-OUQH01002785.1-human-gut-metagenome-genome-assembly--contig:-NODE-2785-length-10502-cov-3.745477_pt1 | contig 10502 bp, 10 predicted proteins | sample MGYA00237948_ERZ548828 | MGnify/ENA primary metagenome ERZ548828 (study PRJEB26490, sample SAMN05194711) | human gut metagenome | biome: terrestrial biome; feature: human-associated habitat; material...
GCGCAGCCTTTTTTGCGTTCTCTCCGTCTCGAAAATTCATCTGACAGATTGTAGGTTGAAGAAAGAATGGGATGGAAGGTGGTGGTAGAAATAAGAAAACTAGTCGTAGTAGGAGTAGGGATGTGGATCGTGTGGAAAACCTCATTTTGTCGCGCAATGCAGGGAAAAACGGCCGGGAAAGAAATGTGGAGGACAGGGGTTGGCCGTCCACAGAACAGGAGGGTTTTCCACGGCGGGAGGGTCAAGACGCCTTCACGGAACGCTTCTCCTGTGGATTATATTTTGACCGGACGCGATAAAATCCTCTCAAAAAGGCAAAATCACATCGAAATGAATAAATATACACTCTATACAGATGCATGCAGTTCTATACAGGAAAAATGATCCACAGATTCCACTGCCTGTGGATGTTTTTCAACAGGAGTTTTCCACAAAGCGTGGACAAGCGGAAACGGCGCGGTTCAGGGAAGAAATTCGACGGGAAAAAAGTCGGCGCGAAGAAAAGTGAGAAGTTATCCCCAAACTGTGCAGCAATTGTGGATAACTCAAACTGTGCGCTGCTCGATTTGGAGCAAACGGTTTTATGCAGCGCCGGAAGAAGGAAAGCACAGAAGAGAATGTGCTGGATTGATGAAAATGCGATGCCTTGACGACTCTTTAGGAAAATAGACGCAGATCCCGCCGTGCGCCCTGCTTTTTCTGTAAAAGCTTCGCAACTTTTCCCTCTTTTCGGATTTTGAAATTGGGTGTATAATGATCTTGTCTGAGAGCTGTCTGCCGAAAATGTGGCCGGTTGACATATCACAGGAACAGGAGGGTTTGTCTATGACGAAAATACTGACCGGAACCCCGTTGCCCAACATCCCCTGGGAGGAAAAGCCCGCCTCGGCGATCAATTCCCCCGTCTGGCGTTACAGCGGCAACCCCGTGATCGATCGCAATCCCGTCAAGGGCGTCACCCGCATCTTCAACAGCGCCGTCGCGTCGTATGAGGACGGCTTTGTCGCAGTGCTGCGCGGCGAACAGGTGAACGGCATCCCCCACATCTACATGGGCTATTCTAAGGACGCGATCCATTGGACCATTGACGAAAATCGCATTCCCTTTGTCGATGAAGAGGGCAAGCCCTTCATGCCCGGCTATGCCTACGATCCCCGCCTGGTCAAGGTGGAGGATACCTACTATATCATGTGGTGCACCGATTTTTACGGCGCAGCCATCGGCCTGGCGAAGACTCAGGACTTTAAGACCTTTGTCCGGATGGAGAACCCCTTCATTCCCTTCAACCGCAACGCGGTGCTCTTCCCCCGCAAGGTCAACGGCAAGTACCTGATGCTCTCCCGCCCCTCCGACAGCGGCCATACGCCCTTTGGCGATATCTTCCTGTCCGAGTCGCCGGATATGATCTATTGGGGCCGTCATCGTCATGTGATGAGCCGCGGCAGCGAGTGGTGGCAGTCGCTCAAGGTTGGCGGCGGCGCGGCGCCTATCGAGACCGATGAGGGTTGGCTGCTGTTCTATCACGGCGTTTCCGGCACCTGCAACGGCTATGTCTACTCCATCGGCGGTGCGATTCTGGATATCGACCAGCCATCCATCGTCAAATACCGCTGCGAGAACTTCCTGCTCACGCCCGAAATGCCCTATGAAGAGCGCGGCTTCGTGCCCAACGTCTGCTTCCCCTGCGCGACGCTTCAGGATACCGATACCGGCCGCATCGCCATCTACTATGGCGCGGCGGATTCCGTCGTCGGCCTGGCCTTCACCGAGGTCAACGAGGTGGTTTCCTATATCAAGGAGCACAGCAAGGTTTCTTCTACCGATACTGAAATCGGCATCAAATAAAAAAGACCGGAGGTAAGAACAGATTATGCTGCATCCCAATTACTACATCGAAAAGGCGAAGGTGGATAAGCTGGTCTCCCGCAAGAATGTCGTCTCCGACATCTATAACGGCATCTACGAGCGCTACGAATATCCCGTGCTCACCCGCGAATTCGCGCCGGTGCACTGGAGATATGACCTCAATCCCGAAACCAATCCCTATTTCATGGAGCGCCTGGGCATCAACGCCACCCTCAACAGCGGCGCGATCTACTTGAACGGCAAGTTCTACCTCGTTGTCCGCGTCGAGGGCAACGACCGCAAGTCCTTCTTCGCCGTTGCGGAGTCCGATACCGGCATCGACGGCTTCCACTTCTGGGATTATCCCGTGGTGCTGCCCGATACCTGCCCGGAGGAAACCAACGTCTACGATATGCGCTTGACCCAGCATGAGGACGGCTGGATCTACGGCGTGTTCTGCTCCGAGAGCAAGGACCCCAACGATCCCGATCTGTCCGCGGCGGTCGCGGCGGCGGGCATTGTGCGCACCAAGGACTTGAAGACCTGGGAGCGCCTGCCCAACCTGACCACCCTGCGCTCACCCCAGCAGCGCAACGTGGTGCTGCATCCCGAATTCGTGGACGGCAAGTATGCCTTCTATACCCGCCCCATGGACGGCTTCATCGAGACCGGTTCCGGTTCCGGCATCGGCTTCGGCCTGTGCGAGGACATCACCCATCCCGTCATCGACGAGGAAAAGATGACCTCCATCCGCCGCTACCACACCATCACTGAGGCAAAGAACGGCGAGGGTGCCACCCCCATCAAGACCGAAAAGGGCTGGCTGCACATTGCCCACGGCGTGCGGAATACCGCCGCCGGGCTGCGGTACGTTATTTATGTATTCGTCACCGCACTGGACGACCCCAGCAAGGTGATTGCGGAGCCCTCCGGCTTCCTGATCGCTCCCCGGGATTGGGAGCGTGTGGGCGATGTTTCCAACGTGGTGTTCACCAACGGCGCGATTGCAGACGATGACGGAAGCGTGTATATTTATTATGCAGCCAGCGACACCCGTCTCCATGTAGCTTCTACCACCATCGACAAACTGCTGGACTTCGCCTTCAACACCCCCGCCGACCCGCTGCGCAGTGTGGACTGCGTAAAGCAGCGGTGCGCCCTCATCGACAAAAATCTGGAGTACCTCAAGAGCATCGGCGAGTAAACCGCCCCTCTGAGCCCTCCGCCCGAAAGGAAACGCCATGAAAAAGACCAACATCGACAGCCCCTTCTACCGCACTATGGGGAAGATCGGCGATCTGCTTTTTGCCAACCTTCTGTGGCTGGTGTGCTGTTTGCCCATCGTCACCGCCGGAGCCTCCACCCTGGGGCTGTTCACGGTGGTGAACAAGATGGCGGCAAAGGAGGACTACACCGTCCATACCGACTTTTTCAAGGCGTTCAAGCGGGATTTTAAGCAATCTACTGCCCTGTGGCTGGTGCTTTTGCTGGCAGGCTTTGCCGCCCTCACCGGGCTGCGCACCGCCACCGCACAGGACACTCCCAGCACCGGCATTCTGGCGGCAGCGTCCTTTCTGCTGCTGGTGCTGGCGGGCTGCTGCGGCAGCTGGGGCTTTGCCCTGCTGGCACGGTTCACCTATCCCGGCGTTCTGCCGGTGCTGGCGGACAGCGGCCGCATGACCCTTGCCAATCTGCTGCCCACTGTGGGGAATCTGGCTTTTCTGGCGTGGTTTCCTCTGCTGGCAAAAGCCGCCCCTGCGTGGTTCGTCTATCTGCTGCCCCTGTGGCTGCTCATCGGCGGCGCAGGTTCTGCCCTTGGCATGGCAAGCCTGATGCGCCCCGCCTTTGCTCAGCTGGAAAAAGCCGGGCGCAAGGAAGAGGAACCGGAAGAAGAACCTGACACGGAGGACAGCGTGCAATGATCGTCTGCACCGAAACTGTCTTTATTTGAAGGAAGAAAGTGTGATCCTATGGAAGAACGAATCAAACAGCAGTATGACCGCTGGCTTTCCCAGCCCGGGATGCCTGCCGACCTTGCCGATGAACTGAAGAGCATTGCAGGCGACGAGGATGCTATTACCGACCGCTTTTACCGGGAGCTGGAATTCGGCACCGGTGGTCTCCGTGGTGTCATCGGGGCAGGCACCAACCGGATGAACGTCTACAACATCCGCAAGGCAACGCAGGGGCTTGCCAACTACCTGAACGCCTCCGACCTGCCCAAAAAGGTGGCCATCGGCTACGACAGCCGCATCAAGAGCGATGTGTTCGCAAAAGAAACGGCGGCTGTTCTGGCTGCTAACGGCATCAAGGCGTACATCTACCCCCGTCTGGAGCCCACCCCGGCGCTGAGTTGGGCGGTGCGGTACTACGGCTGCGGCGCAGGCGTGTGCGTCACCGCCAGCCACAACCCCGCCAAGTACAACGGCTACAAGGTCTACGGCGCAGACGGCTGCCAGATCACCCTTGAGGTGGCAGCAAAGATCCTTGCCGCCATTGAAGCAGTAGACTGCTTTGCCGTACAGCCTGCGGACTTTGACGCAGCCCTTGCCGAGGGCAAGATCGAATACAGCAGCGAGAAATGTCTGGACGACTTTGTGGATGCCGTCTACGCCCAGCGTGTGGGCGATGGGGCTGGCACCGCCGACCTGAAGCTGGTGTACACTCCGCTGAACGGCTCCGGTCTGGAATGCGTGAAAAAGCTGCTGACAAAACTGGGCGTCACCCATGTGACCGTGGTACCGGAGCAGGAAAAGCCGGACGGCAACTTCCCCACCTGCCCCTACCCGAACCCGGAGATCCGGGAAGCCATGCAGAAGGGTCTGGAGCTGTGCGACAAAGTGCACCCGGATCTTTTGCTGGGCACCGACCCGGACTGTGACCGCTGCGGCACCGCCGTGCCGGACGGCAAGGGCGGCTACCGGCTCATCACCGGCAACGAGATGGGCATCATTCTGCTGGACTACATCTGCCGCACCCGCAAGGCACTGGGCACCATGCCGGAGCATCCGGTGGCTGTGACCACCATCGTCTCCACCGATATGGCCACCCCGGTAGCGGCAAAGTACGGCGTGGAGCTGCGCCGCACCCTGACCGGCTTCAAGTTCATCGGCGAGCAGATCGGTCTGCTGGAAGCCGCAGGTGAAGCCGACCGCTACATCTTTGGCTTTGAGGAGAGCTACGGCTACCTGTCCGGTGCTCACGTCCGGGACAAGGACGCCGTCAACGCCACCCTGCTGGTGTGCGAAGCCGCCGCATGGTACGCAAAGCAGGGCATGACCCTGCTGGATGCCATCAACAAGCTGTACGCCGAGTTTGGCTGCTACCGCAACGCCCTGCACAGCTTCGCCTTTGAGGGCGAAAGCGGAATGCACACCATGGACGCCATCATGAAGCAGCTGCGGCAGACCCCGCCCACCGCCATCGGCGGCATAGCCGTGGAAAGCGTAGTGGACTACAACACCGCCGGCACCGGACTGCCCAAGGCCAACGTGCTGGAGTTCCGTCTGGCGGGCGGTGCCAAGCTGATGGTGCGCCCCTCCGGCACCGAGCCGAAGATCAAGGTGTATCTCTCTGCCGTTGCCCCCACCGAAGAAGCAGCCGATGCCATCAACGACACCCTTGGCAAAGCTGCCTCTGCCCTGTTGAAAGCATAATCCCCTGCAAACTGGCTGCCTCGTTCCCGCCGAAAAATGGACGGGGCAGCTTTTTTGCGCCCTTTTTTGTGTTCAATTTCAGGCATATTCGAGGTATATAAAATGAAAACGATTCAACTTACTCCCAGCTGCAAAGACTACCTCTGGGGCGGCGAAAAGCTGCGCACCGAGTACGGCATCCAGAGCGAATTACACCCCCTGAGCGAGGCGTGGATGCTGTCCTGCCACCCGGACGGCCCCAGCTACCTGCCGGACGGCTCCACCTTCCAGCAGTACATCAACACGCATCCCGGCTGCCTTGGCACCCACTGCGAAAAGTTCAGTGAGTTCCCCGTACTTGCCAAACTCATTGATGCCAAAAAAGACCTGTCCATTCAGGTGCACCCCTCCAATGAATACGCTTTGGAGCACGAGCACCAGTACGGCAAGACCGAGATGTGGTATGTGCTGGAAGCAGAGCCGGGTGCCTCCCTCTACTACGGCTTCACCCATGAGATCAGCAAGGAGGAGTTTGAACGCCGCATTCAGGATAACACCCTGACCGACGTGCTGAACGCCGTGCCGGTGCACAAGGGGGACTGCTTCTTCATCCCCTCCGGCACGCTGCACGCCATCCGCAAGGGCATCGTGGTGGCAGAGATCCAGCAGAACTCCAACGTCACCTACCGCATCTACGACTACGGCCGTCTGGGCGCAGATGGCAAGCCCCGGCAGCTGCACATCCCGCAGGCACTGGATGTTACCCTCCGGGAGCCGCCGAAAGCGCAGGACTTCCACGGTCATCTGGCGCAGTGTGATTACTTCACGGTGGATGCCGTAGAGGGTGGCTTTGAGGATGTCTGCGACGAGACCTCCTTCACCTCTCTGCTGGTACTGGAAGGCAAGGGCACCCTGACCGAGACCGCCACCGACGAAAGCCTGCCCATCCATAAGGGGCAGAGCCTGTTCCTGCCCGCTGGCACCGGGGCCTACGCCGTAACCGGCACAGACCTCAAGTGCCTGCGTACACGGGTGTAAATAAAGCATGAAAAATTCCCGGGCAGTCTGCCGCTGCCCGGGAATTTGTGCTATGATAGATGCAGAAAAACAGACGAAAAGAGGACACAGCCATGGCATCCTACCGCTACGAACGGGATATCAAACCCGAAGACCTGATCCAAGAAACGCCCCCTCCCCTGACCCCGGCGCAGCAGCGTGCCAACTGGTGGCACTACCACTGGTATTATGTGGTGCTGATCGCTGCTGCCCTGCTGGCGGTGGGGTATTTCGTCTGGAACCGGGTCACCGAAGTGCAGCCAGACTACACCGTGGCAGTGGTGAGCCGCACCGACCCGGACACTGCCTTTCTCAGCCAGCTGGAGACCCAGCTGGAAGCCCTTGCCGGGGACGTGAACGGCGATGGCAAGGTGAAGGTCACGGTAAAGGGCATCTGGCTGGCACTGGACTTTGAAACGCAGGATGCCGCCCTGCAGCGGCTGATGCAGTCCAGCGAGGACAAGCTGAACTCTGATTTTTATCTGTGCGAGAGCGCCCTGTTTATCGTGGACGACCCCACCGCCATGGAGCAGCGGTATGGCTGTTTCCAGACGCTGGACGGCACCGACCCGGAGGACGGAGACGTTCTGTCGGTGGCAGACTTTGCTCTGCCGCTGCAAGACACCGCCCTTGCCAATGTGCAGAGCGAAAGCTCTACCCTCTGGTACGCTGCCCGCCGCCTGAACGAGGGCATGGATGCGGATACTGCTGCCGCATTGAATGCACTGTGGGAGAAGCTGGTTTGAGGATTGCGAAAGCATCCAGCCTGTATCGGCACGGTGCAGTTCAAGGGTTTGGGTGCTCCCAACAAGCGTTTTGCAACGCAAATGGTGTTTGTATAGACAGACACATTGCTTGCAGATGCAGACGACGGTCTGACCAAAATTGATACTACCTTTGATGGTGATACCGTCTGGCTGTCCATCGACCAGATGGCTGAGCTGTTCCAGCGTGACCGCAGCGTTATTGGAAAACACGTCCGGAACATCTTCAAGGAAGGTGAGCTTCAGAAGGAATCAGTGTGGGCAAAATTTGCCTACACTGCCGCAGATGGAAAGGTCTACGATGTGGACTATTACAACCTCGATGTCATCATCTCCGTCGGCTACCGGGTCAAATCCAAACGCGGCACACAATTCCGCATCTGGGCAACCGGCATTCTGGCAGTGCTGAGCAGCCTGCTCATGGCATTTGCGCCCGGCCTTTTCCTGATTTGTGCGGCAATGGGGCTGAACGCCCTGTCCAACACCATGTTTTCCGGCACCGATACCGCTCTGACCTACGACAGCCTGAAGCAGGCCGGGCAGGAAGAGCAATATCTTGCCGTGGCCGCCAACCGCTCCCAGATCGGCATGCTGGCCAGCGCGCTCGGCTCCCTTGCCAGCACACTGCGGCGGTTTCTGCGGTTTTCCGGCTTTTATCTGGTGAGTGCGCTGTTCAGCAGCATTTCCACACTGGCCATGCTCCTGCTGAAGGAACCTGTGGTCACCGAGGCACAAGCCGCCCGGAGTTCCCATTCCCTGCGAGAGCTGCCGGGCCAGTTCGCGCAGCTGGTACAGGACAGTGCCGCCGCCCTGCGCGGCTGCCCGCTGGCGGCAAAGCTCATCGCTGCCGATGCGGTCATCTCTGTCCCCTGCTATCTGACCAAGATGTTCCTGCAGCAGCGGCTCGTCGAGCTGGGCTGGCCCACCGAGTGGCTTTTTCTGCCCTTGCTGCTGGGCGGTGCGGCCTGCGTGGCCGGTACCGAGATCGGCCGACGGGTACATCCCCACACCCTGCGGCGGTTCTACACGGTGTGTGCCCTGCTGGTCGGCGGCGGGACCTTTCTGGTCGGCGCAGCGCCCGCATGGGGCGGCATTCTGGGCATGATGCTGGTGCAGGGCGTGCTGGAAGTCTGGCTGCTCCATGCCGACCAGCGTCTCAATGCCCTGATCTCCAGTGATCAGCGGGCTACCCTCATCAGTGTGGACAGCATGGCCTACAGCATCCTGATGATCCCCGCAAGCCCCTTTGTGGGTGCCGTGGGCGATCTCTTCGGGCAGGCGGGTGCCGGGCTTGCCCTGCTGGGCGTCCTGACCGCTGCCAGCGGGGCGGCGGTACTGGCCAAGCGCCGGAGCTGACTTTTACCACAAAACGCAAAAGACCGCTGCGGCCTCCGGAGAGATCGCAGCGGTCCTTTCTTTTATGCTCAGTAGCACTTTTTGCAAGCCGTGAATCCGCGGGATTTTGCAGTGGACAGGCTCACTTTCTCAGGGCCTTTCATTCCGCTGCAGTTGGGGTTGCTGTGGTACTTCTTGCCGCCATGGGTGGGGATCCACACCATCTGGCTGGTCGTCTGGCCGGAAGATGCACTGCCCGTGCTCTTTTTGCTGCCGGAAGTGGTCGTGGTCTTTTTGCTGCTGGCGGCAGCGGCGGCCTTCTGGGCATCCAGCTTTTTCTGCCCGGCCGTGTACAAAGCTGTCGTGTCGCTGGTGGTGCCGTTCAGCAGCACCGAGCCATTCTGGATGTCCAGAATGGGCATGCCGTTCACGTCCAGTGTGCCGGCATACACGCCGTACAGGGTCATCTGCTGTGCCGGGGCCGCCGCCTTGAAGGCATCAAATTTCGACTTCTGCACGGCCACATACCACACGCCGTCGGCGGTGTCAAAGCCAAAAATAAATGCAGTATCGTTGCTGGTAGCCGCACTGTAATTGGGCGTACCGGTAATAGTGATAGGCTGTCCCAGCGGCTGAGACGTTGCCTGCGCATAGGGTACCGTCTGGCAGGAACTGCTGTCCACCGCCGCAAAGGCCGCCGGGCAGCACAACAGGCTCAGGCACAGGGCCAGTGCCGCTGCAAGAATCCGGAATTGTTTTTTCATCGCACACATCCTCCTCTGTTTGCCGGTCACCCGGTTATTTTACGGTTTGATCGTACCTCCTGTTTCTCTGTGCAGCAATTCCCAGAATGTGTTGTTTTTCGGCACATTCCGACGCATTCAGGAAGCAAGATCAGTTCTCACCATATATTACACCACTTTATGTTCATTTACGAACCGTAATATAGCATTCATTTCAAGCAAAATTCACCTCATAATAGTATTGGGGTGATAATAATGGATGAACTCAGAATTAAAAAGCTCTCCGAACCTGTTACATTTACGATTCGAGTAGACAAGTCAATCGTCGATTTCTACGATGATCTTGCCGGAAAAACAAATCGCTCCCGCAATGAGCTGATCGGGCTTGCTTTGGACTACGCCAAGGATAAGATCATCGTGGAAGAATAAGCGTTCTTTCTGTAAACAAAAAATGCGAACGAAAGCATTTCTGCTCTCGTTCGCATTTTTTTATTGCTTCACACAGCGTGTCGTGTTGCGGGCGCTCCGGATCAGATGCCAGCGGCAGCGTTCTGACCGGCAAAGCGGCCGAAGGTGGCACTGCGGCCTGCGGCGGCACCTGCCATCAGGCTGGGATAGCTGCCGGAGAAGTAGTTACCACTCATGTCGCCGATGACATACAGGCCGGGGATGGCCTTGAAGTCCTGATCAATGGCGTGCATATTGTCGTCGATCTGGATGCCGTCGATGGTGCAGATCAGATAGCCGCCGGCCTGACGGACGCCGTAGAAGGGAGCTTCGCTCAGGGTGGACAGACGATAGTCCTCCTTACCGTAATCCTCGTCCTCGCCCTTGGCAGCCAGCTCATTGTAGCGATCCACCGTTGCGGTGAAGGTGTCCTTGGGCAGGCCCAGCTTGTCGGCCAGCTCCTCCACGGTGTCGGCCTGCACGATGTAACCCTGGTCCTGCAGATCGGCGTTCATGCCCTCGATGTACTCAATGGGGAACACCGGAGCGGTGCCGTTCACATGCGGGTACAGACGGCTGCAGCCGTGGGTGGCAAAGTGCTCCACATCCTCGGGGTACTTGCTGTCCCACACAGTGCAGTAGGTGTGGTAGGGCTGGCTGGCTGCAGCGTGCAGCAC
>ENA-OUQH01002786-OUQH01002786.1-human-gut-metagenome-genome-assembly--contig:-NODE-2786-length-10501-cov-7.543079_pt1 | contig 10501 bp, 5 predicted proteins | sample MGYA00237948_ERZ548828 | MGnify/ENA primary metagenome ERZ548828 (study PRJEB26490, sample SAMN05194711) | human gut metagenome | biome: terrestrial biome; feature: human-associated habitat; material...
CTTTTGATGATAATATGTATGTTCCATTTTCATCGGTTTCAACAGGCATTAAGTTTCCTGGTTTATTCTTTTCTTCTAGATACATATTATATGCCCATCTGCAACTTTGAGAACAATCACCTAAGTTTGCTGACCTGCAAGATAAATATTCGCTTAAGAAACATCTTCCAGAATATGCCCAGCACAAAGCGCCGTGTATAAACATTTCAACTTCTAAATCTTCTGGCTTATTCTTCATTATCTCTTGAATTTGGTCTTTGCTTGTTTCTCTGCCTAGAATTACTCTTTTAGCTCCGTTATCATACCAAAACTTTGCAGCATGATAGCTTACAACATTTGCCTGAGTACTTACATGTATTTCTATGTTTGGAGCAATCTCTCTAATCTTTTGAATAACTCCACCGTCAGAAGCAATTATTGCATCAACATGTACTTCATCTAGCATTTTTACCTGCTTTTCTATTTCTTCATAATTTGTGTCCCATGCATAAATATTTAGTGCTGCATACACTTTTTTTCCAATGCTGTGTGCATATTTTATTGTTTTTTCCAAGTCGTTGAAAAAACGTAATACGCATTATCTCCGTATTAAATGCGTATTACGGAAATAATGCGTATTGCGTGCGTATTAAAGGCGTGTTAGAGATCGAACAAAGTTGGACGCGATGCAGATACCTGCAACAGGTAAAATATGGGAATTTTGTTGCTGTAAAATATGAGAATTTTGTTGACAACTTGACAAAGGCTATCTATAATGATTATGCGTGTTATCATGGGATTTTCGTATAGCCTGTACGGAACATATATTTTGCGAAGCACCATGGTGCTTTCTGTTTCGCATATGCGAAACAGAAAGCTATATCAAGAGGTAAAAAGTGAATAGGGTTCGCTTATCCGGTGTAGCCGTTTGCTGTAAAGATCTGGTTTTCAGATCAGGCGGCGGTGTGAAAGGAATGGGGTAAAAGCCCCGCGCGACCGGCACTGTGAGCGCAAGGATGCAGTTGAAGCGGCGAGAGCCGCCTGGACCAAAGTCCGCCATTGCAGGGAGTTGTCCCCTGTGAGAAGGTAAACTGCAAACGTAGAGAGTTTTCTCTCTGTGGCGTGAGTCAGGAGAATTACACTGTTCAGAACCTATCAGCGGGCGCTCTCTCCGTGTTTTAGCCAAAGGTAATGGTACGCTGATTTTTCCATTTTATGGGATAATCAGCGTTTTTTTGCTTTTGGCGCGTTTGCTGGCTTTTTGGAGCCAGCTTTTTTATTTTTCATCAGGAGGAGTATGCCCAAATGCCCAGAAGAGCTGAAAAAAGATTTGACGGAAACGCATGGTATGAGCAATATATCGTCGCCCGCACGACTGCGGCGCTGAAGGAGAAGGAGAAGTCTTTTTCTGATCTTCATGCTGGGGATTCGGAGCAGGAGCTAATCCAATATGTACGGCGCTGCGCGGATGAAATGGGGTATACCCCGACCGTAAAGGAGATCATCGGCGGGACCTATATCGCGCAGCGGTTCGGCGGATGGCCTGCGGTATTGAAGAAAGCGGAGCTTGTGGCGGACCATGCGTGTCCCGCCCAGACGAAACGCTATATCTTCATGAAAGAGCGTGAAGTTCAGGCTGAACTGCACCGGCAGGAACGTGAAGCCAAGCTCAAGACAAGGGCAATCAAAAACAAAATGCGCGTTCAGAAGGATACAGAAGCCCAAGGGTCCCCCGGCCAAGTCGAGCGGAAGTAACTGCCGCTGTCTTTCCATAGAGCGGGAGGGGTTTGCCGGCCCCTCCCGCCGACCTCATAACGGCAAATATTCCAAGGAGAGAAGATCGTGAGATACAAAGAAACGATAAAACGAGGGATATCCCTGCTGCTGGTGCTGGTGCTGGCGGTCAGCCTGATCGTCCCGGCGGCCGCGGTGGATGGCGGCCGCGGCGCGGAGATGGTCGCCGCATTTGACAAGACCAGCTACAGTGCCGGAGAGACCGTCACCGTGACCTTTATGGTATACGGCGCGGATTTTGACGCGGCGGGTTTTCATGTGACGTACGACCAGAGCAGCCTGAAATATCAGAGCGTACAGGCCGGCTCTGGCTTCACCATGCCTGTATGCAAGGCACAGGAAAGTGCACTGGAGCTGATGGTGGAAAGCGATTCCGTTCAGCAGCCTGCCAGCAGCGGCACCGTTATTGCAAAGGTAACGTTTAACGCTGTGACTGGCGGGGCGAAAACGCTGACATTTACCAACGGCAGTGCCGCTTATCTGGAGCGGAAAAACGCCGTGGTCTATAACGGCTATCAGGCGCTGAATGTGACCGCTGGCGTAGCGGTTGACGCAGCAGCGGATGCGGCGCTGCGTCAAGCCAAGGCCGACGCGGTGGCGCAGCTGGAAACCGATATCAACGGCAAGCTGGAGGCCGGTGTGACGGTGGCCCAGCGGGAGCTGCTGCTGCGGTGCCTGCAAAGCGGACGCGCGGCCATCCACAACGCCGCGACTCAGGAAGCAGTAAAGGAGGCTTTGGACGAGGCTTTGGCGCAGGCGGCGAAGATCGCGGCAGAGACCACGCTGGAATTCCCGAAGCTGACGGCGCTGTATGACGCGGAGAATAACGACAGCACTACGATCGGCAGTATGTATCCGTCGTTCTCACCGGATGCGACGGCGTATTTTCTCTACAACAGCCGCCCCATCAACGGTATTCCACGGCGCTTCAAGGGGGCGACGACATCCGGCGTGACGGTCGTATTCAACGGAGATGAAGTCTCCGTGGCAGTGGACGGTACGTTTGCGTTTGCCGTACCATTTCAGGCAATGGAAAACTGCAATACGCTGGTGCTGACGGACGAAAACACAGGATTAAGCACCACCTACGCTTTCTATAGCTTCGGCTCTGGCGTCAGCGGCGGCTTCAGCAACGTCAAGGTATATGACGAGGAAGGCAACGCACCCGGGGATAAAATTCAGGAAGTCAGTCTCAGCGATTCCATTACGCGGTTCAGCTCCAATATTGACAAGGTACGCATTGGCTTCGACGGCAGCGCGGCGGCCAATGAGGAGCGTTTAGTGGAATTGGTGGACGGAAATGGCCGGGTGCTCCAATCTTTTATCTCCGCCTCTGGAGACAAGCCGGTGAGCCAGACCTTCCTTTCTGATGTGATCCAGCTGAAAGAGGGATTGAACTGCCTGCTGCTGCGGTATCAGGGTGTGGATAACTCCAAACGGGAGGACGGCAAACCGGTGGAAACGCCGGCCTATAAGACAAAGGCACTGGTCATCAATTATGTTGACCCCAATAATGATGACCCGGCCCTGATCGATACCGTACCAGAGAAAATGGAGTTGTTTGTCAAGGGCGTACAGGACAGCGCACCGGCAACGGCTTTGCAGGAGCTTACGTTCCAGTGGAAAGAAAAGACTGAGCCAACGCCTGCCCGGTGGGAGAGTACGGTGGAGTTGTCGCCGGATGATTTTAACTTAGGTGAAAATCTGGAATACCTTAGTCAGGTGATCCATCTGTGCGTTGACCTTAAAGATGGGCAGGAGATCACGGTGACGGGCGGCAATGAAACGCCGCAGCCCCGGACACTGTTGCCGGACGGCAGCTACCATGTGGCGGACTATTATGAATCCTTCGGCAGTGCAAATAAGCCCACCGTGATGAAAAAAGACGCCTTCACTGTGACCATCACTGTCACGGCAAAGGATGGCATTCACAAGGATACTTACTTCATCACGGTGAATAAATCCGGCCGTGCGGCGCTGGTCGTTCCGAAGATATATCAGAGCAGAGAGCTGCTTATCGTGGCTGATCGGCCGATCCGCAATGTGTCGCTGCCGTTTGATGCGGTAAGCATTACCGATGCGGAGGGCTTGCCGGTCAATACCGCTCGCGCGTTGGAGGACGGGACACTCAAGATCCAGATCACCGATCCCGCAGTTGTCAGCTGGGATGGTGAAGCGCGAAACAGCGGCAGCATCGCCGTAGACTTGCTGAAGCAGGGAAAAACCGATATCAAGCTGGTCTATGACGATGGTGCGCTTCATCTGGACGGGACAACGGTTCTGTATGTCAATTATAAAATAAATGTACTGGCTGATGCGCGCTCCGACGCGGCTGACCTGTGGACGGACGCGAAAAACGGCAAGCGCGCGTATGAGGACGGCGCGGTAGACGCCCTGAAGGACGCAATTCAGGCGGCCAATACGGTCTACGATAAATATAAGGACAAGGATCGCCGCCTGATGGATCAGACACAGTTTGACGAGATCAACGACGCGGTGAACGACCTCCGCGCCGCCATTGACGCCTTCAAGCGCAAAGAGATCGGTATAAAGATCGTAGAGTTCCCCGGTTGGCCGGAGGATTATGATCTTCCGGAGAGTGTGTCTTATAATGAAAAGCCGTCGAACTTTACGCCGAAAACGCTGATCGGCAAGGACGTGGATGGCAAGGAATACGAGATCAAGGTAACGTGGAGCTGCAAGCCCACCTGGGATTCCACCGAATGGGCGGCAAAGTACTACACGTTTACGGCGGTACTGGAGCCCGGTTATGTACCGGCGGAAAATGTGGACTTCCCCACGTTCGATGTTTTGAAGGACCAACGGCCGCTGGGTGTGAAGCTGAGCAAGAATCAAGTGAAGTTCCCAAGTGCGTGTGGAGCCAACGGAAAGGCGACAACAGCCACTCTCTCCGTTTACAAAGGTACAACGTTGGAGGAAATCTACAACCCGGACAATCCCAACGGCAAGCCGGGCGCTCCCGGTTTGGGATTGGAGACAAGCGTGAGGGGCGAGTATACTACCTGGCTGCCCACCGAGTGGCTGAAAGTCCCCGACAATTTCAGCAGTGAGAACGTTGGAGACACCTTTGAGTTTCAGCTTACCCTGAAGCCCGGCAAGGGCGACGATTGGGTGGAATACGACTGGAGCAACGATGTACCGGAGAATCAGAAGATCTACACGATGATCGTACAGATCGTAAACCCGCCGACCCTGACGGTAAAGGGACTGGATAAATACGATGGACCTGTCATGATAACAGGTACGAAAAGAGACACCGTGTTCGGAGAAACCGAGAGGGATGGAGTTTCCTTTGAGATCACGTTAGCGTCTAATGGCGGCGACCGGGTCTACTCCCTGACGGACCGCGGCGAAAAGCTGTTTCCGCTGAGGTATGACTTTAAGCCACAAGAGATAGAGGATTATATCGCTGGGGAGCCGGACCAGTCTGGCGGTAACTGGGTCATCAAGTATACGAAGAAAAATGTTGAGTCTCTTACTTTGAGTCCGACGCAGCTCATTCTGCCGGTAGGCGGATGGAGCAGACTGTCAATCACTGAACAATATAAGGAACCTACATACGAGAGGATAGCCTTGATTCCTGAGAACGATTATTGCAGTATTAATCCTCTTGGGAACGGAGCCTATAAAGTCACCGGTATAACAGAGGGAAAAACCACCGTTAACCCCGTGTATGATGAGGAAGTGAAGTCCATCACACCCTGCGTTGTCATTGTACTGCCAGATAAGCTGAAGAATCAGTCGTTGAAGGTGGGCGAGACAACAACTCTGACCAACACAGAAGCTGGTGCACTGCTGAATGGGCTGGAAGTTTATTGGTCTTCCACCGCTGAAAGCATCGCTACGGTCAACCAAAACGGCGTTGTCACCGCAATCAAAGAGGGCTGGACTACCATCACAGCCACCGTTCAAACGGACAATCTGAACAGTCCGAAAACTGCCACTATCACCTGCACCATAACCGTTACACCGGCTGACCCCGGCGGCAATGGCGGCGGAGGTACGCTGAGCGGACAGGCAGTGTCCGGTGGCGGAGACTACCGCGACCTGCTGACGGATCCTCTGCCCCAGCAGGGCAGCAACGGCACGAACAAGTCCAATGCCAACACCGCGCAGGGCACCCGGCGGTCCCAGACCGGTACGTCTCAGACCACCGGTCAGAAGTCCGAGACCACCGCGGACGCCGCCAGGAACGGCGGCGATGACGCTGGCAGCGGCACCACAGGCCGTGTGATCTCGGTGTCAAAGGGGGATAAATCACCCGGCTCTGCCAAGGAACTGGCGGTAATCCTGATCTCGTGCAGTGTGCTGCTGGCGGCAGGCATCTTCCGCGGGAAAAAGAGAGGGGAGGATTGAGCAAAATGAAATATGCAAAGCGACTTGGCGCGATCCTTCTCGCCCTGCTGCTGACAGCAGCTGCTGTATGCGGCACCGTGTCCACCGCCTACGCGGCGGACGAGCCGGACGGCTATGTGGTCATGTCCGTGGAAAAGTTGACGTTGGGGCAGGGGTTCATCATGGAGCCGCAGCGCGTTCCCTATTATGCGGGGGAGAATCTGGCGCAGGTACTGGACCGCGCACTGACCAGCATCGGCCGGGAGTACGAATACACCCGCAGTCTGGAGGACGGCTTCTATCTGGCTGCGGTGGAGGATCCGAACCGGCCCTCTATCGGCACAACGATACCCTCGTACATACTGGATATGTGGGCAGCGGCAAAGGCCGTAAGCCCAAACATAAAGGCCATTGCCCATACCGATACCAGTGACCCTGATTTTTTGGGCGAATTTGACTATTACAGTCAGTCCGGCTGGATGTACTCCGTTAACAACAGCTTTCTGCCGGTAGGTGCGGCAGCGGCCAACGCCGCCAATGGCTCGGTAGTACGCTGGCAGTTTTCCCTGATCGGCCTTGGTGGCGATCTGGGCGGCGGCGGTACTACGGCGGCGGGCAATGTGGAGCACATGAACCGCACCGAGCTTTACACCGTGCTGGCGGCGGTCCGGGCGGACAAGTACCTGATGGAGGACGAAACCGTCAAAGCGGCCTATGACAAGGCGCTGGAGCTGAGCCGTGACATCACCACGAATGCAGAAGATGTGCAGACGTATCTGGACACGATGAAAAAGGCGCTGGGCGACAACCAGATCACCGAGGTAAAGCTGTCGGCCAACGAAAGCGGCGTCCGCTCCTATGCCTACGGCACCACACTGGAGGAGGCATCACAGGGGCTGCCGACCTATCTGCTGGCCACCATTGACGGTGAAAACAAGATCATCACCGACGTGACGTGGGTGCTGGATTCCGAATTCGGTGCGCCCGGCACCTATCAGTTCCGCCCGGTCCTGCCGGAAAAATACAGCCGCTATACGCTGACGGCGGAGCTGCCCATGATGCGGGTGACGGTTCTACCGCCCACCGGCGACATGAACGGCGACGCGCTGCTGGATGTGCGGGATATTTCCCGCATGGCGGCCAGCGCCGGACGGACGGATCGGGCCATATGCGATCTGGACGACAGCGGCACGGTAGCGTGGAATGACTTCCGCCTGCTGCTGAACACGCTGGGCGACAGCCTTCTGGATACCAACGGCGCGCCGGAAACGGTGCTGGCGGTGGACTTCGATAAGACGAGCTACCAGAAGGGCGACACGGCCATAGCCACGATCCGGACACCGGAGGCCTCTTTCGACACGTTCAGTACGCTGCTGACCTATGATGCTGATAAGCTGGCGTTCCAGTCTCTCCAGTTGACGGAGCCGCTGATGGAGACCGCTATGCTGGAGATTGAGGGCGGCCTGCGCTTCGGTGGCGCGTCGCTGGAGGGCGCGGCGCAGAGCGACGTGATCGCCACAGTGACCTTCACCGTTCTGGCAGACGGCCCGGCGGAAGCACAGACCGCACCGGAGCAAACGGCGCTGCTGCTCAGCGGCTACTATGTGAACGTGTCTGCCACGGACCGGATGGCCTTGCTGGCCATGCCGGAGGCCGTCCTGTACGGCGATCTGAACGGTGACGGCGAGATCGACATAACTGATGCCGGACTGCTGATCCAGTACTGCAACGGCATACGGGAACTGACCGAAGAACAGTTGGCCGCCGCCGACCTGAATGATGACGGTGAGGCTTCACTGGCCGATGCGGCACTGCTGGTTCAATATTGCAATGGATTGATCAACAGCTTTCCTGTTTCAATAAATAATCAAAAATTTGTTTTAGGAGGAGATTAAATGAAGAAAACACTATCCCTGTTTCTCGCGTTGGTCATGGCGCTGAGCCTATGCGTCACAGCCTTCGCGGGAAACGCCACTGGCAGCACTGCGATTCGCCTGACAGGCGACGCGGCGGATCAGGTGGTCGACCTGAAAAGCGGTCAGCATCTCAGCGCGGACAGCAGCACGCTGGTGCGGCTGAATGTACTGGATGACCCCGGCGCGGAGGAATATACCGTCACGCTGGACGACGAGAAGCTGGAACCTGATCACAGCACTTCTCAGTATCATTTCTACGCGGTGCCTGCCGCACAGTCGTCCGCCCCTGTGACGCTGAACGTCAGTACGCAGGCGCTGGATCAGGGCGACGGCACGGCGGCGAACCCGTACCAGATCGCCACAGCGGATGACCTGAAAGCCTTCCGCGACAAGGTCAACGGCGGTGCGACCACTGCCTGCGCCATTTTGACGGCGGACATCACGCTGGATAAGAGCGAGACGTGGACGCCCATCGGCAGCAGCAAAAACAAGTACAATGGTACTTTTGACGGGCAAGGCTACACCATCAGCAGATTGAATGTCAACGAGACCGGTTCCAATGAGGCGGGCCTGTTTGGCGACACTGCCCAGAGCAATACGTCCCCGGTCATCAAAAACCTGACCATCGCGGACAGTAGCTTCGTGACTGCCAGAGGCTATGCCGGTGGTGTTGCCGGCTATGGCGGCGGCGTGTTTGAAAACTGCCACACCGAAGCCAGTGTGACCGTGCAGGGCAAGAAGTTTGCCGGCGGCATCATCGGTTCCTACAAGGGCACCGGGATTACTGCGGAGCTGCGCATGATCCAGTGCTCCAACCGCGCCACCGTCAAGGAAGTCGACGGCTTTGGTGGCTTTGCCGGCGGCCTGATCGGTCAGGCGGAGCATCCGCTGAAGCTGGAAAACAGCTTCAATGCGGGCGCCGTGTCCTCCAAGCCCAGCAGTCAGACACCCATGGTCGGCGGTCTGGTGGGTAGAGTAAGCTACGCGACGACTCTTGTAAATGTATACAACGTGGGTGACGTCAGCGTTTCCGGTGGTGCGAATGTGGCTGGCCTGGTCGGCAACAGCGTGCAGGCGCTGACCATTACCAACGCTTATCAGCACGGCACCGTGACCGCGGGCAGCGGAAGTACCGGTGCGGCCATCGTGGCGAATACGCAGAGTGGCGCGACGCTGAAAAACGTCTACAAGACCAGCGATCTGGCCGACTATGTGACAAAGGGCGGCACAGCCAGCGTTACCGGCACGGCCACCGTCAAGACCGAAGGCGAGCTGAAGGAACTGGCTACCCTGCTGGGCGGCGAATTTGTCAACGATCTGCCGGGCGACGCCGCGGTGAACAACGGCTTCCCGGTTCTCAGATGGCAGAATGCCGCTGCAGCTGCGGCGGATACTCTGACAGTTACCGCCAACGGTGCGAACGGAATCGCTGTGCTGGACGATGCGGGCAGCACCGATCCCGCGCAGCCTACCGAGAAAACCATCGCATTTGATTGCGAGTCCATGAGCATCTACACCGCGGATCGTATCTACCTGAACCTCGGCAAGGATAATACCGGTACTGTGGAGCTGGGGCTGGCGCTGTCCGAAAGCGGCGAGCTGTCCCAGACGCTCACCAGCCAGAAGGATGGCTATACCGCCGACGAGCTGTATTTCTACCGCACGCCCGCCATGGTGGAGCGCACCGTCTACGCCGTCCACACGCAGGACGGAACGACCCGCTACTATAAGCTCACCATCCAGCGCACGGCATGCAACGGCGCCCGCTACGGCGCTATGAGCGCGGACTGGCGTGACGATAACCCGGTTATCCACACCACCTACGACGCGACCACCGGCTACCTTACTGCGACTGTGAATGTACATAACGCTTTTGCCCGTTTTACCAGAGACAAATTGTCAAGGACTTTTTCATCAAATTCACAAAAAATCCACAAAAAAGGTGCCAGAAGCACCGTATGGCTCCTGACACCTCGTTTGATAGATTACATTTTTCCGTTCAGCAGGTCTTTGCAGAGATACGCATAGTCTGGCAGCTGGTTGATATATGGCTCCCAGCGCCGCTTGATTTCGGCCAATTCCAGCGGATCGGCTGCTTCCAGTGCATGATCGTTGCCTGTCATATATAAAACATCCGTAGCAACATCATCCAAACACCTGCCGCAGAGATCGGCGGCTGATTCGATTCTGATACCGGTATCCACATAGACTGGATTGACGCCAATCGCCAGCCAGACATAGCCTACCTTGTCCGACCAGAGCAGTTCAAAATCAGGGCTTTGCCGCAGATGTTCCGCAAAGACCTCCTTTACTCGTTCAATTTCATGCTTCTCTTTTTCTGTGTAAAGCATTTTCGTGTCCTCCTTGACAAAAATTTTGGTGCGTACCATCATCAGTTTAGCACAAGGCGGCTTCGTTTATCAGTCTGTCACATCTGCTGAATTTCATTTTTGAGC